>Ga0134125_10009825_pt1 | contig 10760 bp, 9 predicted proteins | sample KB31751_FD_96464 | JGI IMG/M metagenome (GOLD analysis project Ga0134125, IMG submission 96464) | Terrestrial soil microbial communities with excess Nitrogen fertilizer from Kellogg Biological Station, Michigan, USA - KB3-175-1 | ecosystem: Environmental > Terrestrial > Soil > Unclassified ...
ACAAGGCCATTATGAACATCAAGCGCAGTTTCCGGCCTCAGCGATGGTTTCACGGCAGTAATCGGCAGGCTATCATTAACCGGAGCAGGGGCCTGAACGATTGCAGTGTCAGTGGCAGCAGGATTGATATTTGCATTTGTTTTTGCTGCTGTCGTTTTCTTTGCCGTTGTTCGCTTTTTTGCTGTTCTCTTCCTCGCCTGGGCATCAGCCGTATTAGACAATACTCCTAACGCAAGTATCACCACCAGGCATTTCATCATCATTGTTTTCATAGCCTTTATTTTTATTCTTTTAAATTAATACAAAATAAATCCCGGACCCGGAATGCTCCTCACAATTCCATCGGGGCCTTGTACTTTTACATTGTCGAAAGTTACGGAAGTTCCAGGAATGCATTTAGATAATTGACCTTTTATTCCTTCGAGGCTTCCTCCATGAATCTCCGCTGGTTGTACCGTACTGAAATTAGCACCGGAAAAATAAATGGTGGCGCTTACAATATTAAAATGTGCGTCAAAATCAAAATTTTCCAGTTCAGCACGTGCAAAGTTCTGATTCTTAAATATGACTGATTGTACTCTTCCACCACTGCTTGGACCAACTTTAACAATCGGATCTGGAATCCTTTTTACCCTAAAATCATAAGTGCTTGCTTTACCATCTGCATTTACGGTGATAGAAGCTTTGCCTACTGAATTCACTTTAACGATGTATTTTCCTGGTCCACCTGACGGGGTTAATGAACCACCAGCCATTGAAACATGTGTTTTATCCCAACCTGTTCCGGATGAAATCGTCACCGGGTTGGGCACACCAATATAAAACACATTCATTTTATCCAACATTACTGCTGCGCCCCCTGGAGTTCCTACTGTGTACGTAACCGTTTGATGAATCGGCACTTTTACGCCATTTTCATTGGTAAATGAACCATTTATCTGAATTGTATGATCACCTGCACCACCTACAGTGGTAGTGTAAGAGCCTTGTCCATTTACAAGATTTACCGGAGAACCATTAATAGAAATATCACTTTTTACACTTGAGCTATAAGCGCCTACCCCAGCTGTCACTGTTAGTTGCTGGCCTGGCATTAAATAATTAGAGCTTTGACCAACTAAAACGCCTACTTTATCCATGTGCACTTCTACTGCGCCAATTTGGGAATGGCAATACGTAACAATCATGTTTTCAGCATTCTTGATATTATTTTGAAACTTGCTCAGCATCGTTAATGCGGCTACAGTCGGCGTCATGTGAAAAAAAGTCTGGGTAAAATCTTTCTGTTTTCCTTCCTGTGAAACCGGCGGAATTGTATTAACCGGAAAAGTACTCTCAAATTGTTGTTTGATAGCGGGATCAATTGCCAGCATCTGCTGTTTATATTGATCCAACCGGTCTTTTAGTTCTTTGCCTTTACCATGTGTTTCAAATAATCTTGTGGAAGCGTCGAGGTTATCTTCCCTATAATCCTGTACGCTATCTTTAATTTTACTGTCCCATTTCATTCTGAGATCAGCCGCTTTTAATAACTGAGCTTTCAAATCATTAATATAATTATTCATGTCATCTGAAAGCTTTTTTGCCTGCATTGCTTTTGGTTCCCAAATCTTTGCCTTTTCAGCCGACTGGGGTTCATTTAATTTTTCTTCGAGTGATTTATATAAGGTGTTATTAGATGCAGTTATGTTATTATTGGAAGTTAATAAACTGTTGTTTACCACTTTAAATGCATTAATCACCTCATTAGATACATTCAAGGCGAGGATCGCCGTAAGTATCAGATACATTACGTTGATCATTTTTTGCCTTGGATCTCTGGGTAGTCCTGCCATGTTAATTTAATTTACTGTTAGTCTTTTAGAATTTTGGATTATTAATTTTTATTGTCTCCCCTGCATAGCACTGAGCATATTGCCGTAAACCTGGTTTAATTTTCCAAGATTTTCTGCAAGAGTTGAGATTTGTGCTTTTGTTGCCTGTGCATCATCTACTGTTGCCACCATTACTTCACTTGCTTTGGCCATTTTGCCATAGAAGCTGTTTAAAGTTTTCAAATGGTTATTGCTCTCATTCAATTCCAACTCATAAATGGTATTTAATGATCCAAGGTTCTTCGTAAGAATTTGTACCTGCTGATGGAATCCTTTTGCACTATCCGCTGCGCTGTTAAAGTTGCTCATCGTATTTGCAGAATTGGTATAAGCGTCTTTCATCAAACCAAGTGCATTTGTTGCCTCTTTTGTTTTAGCAGAAAAATCGCCGGTAGATTTCACCACGTCGCCTACTTCGCCAATTTGTGAGACAGTAACCCCGAGTTTCTGAAAGTTTTCTCCAAGCTTCTTCATATTAGCCGGAGTAATTTCAGCGTCTTTCATCATCTTTTCCATTGATTGCAAAGCCGGATTTCCTGTAACTGCTGCTACCTGCGGCGCATGAGGAGCAGTTTCATGCGGTTTTGGTTTTACCCATTCTATAACTGCATAAACAAGGAAGATACCGGTTTCTGTCCACATACCAACTGTCAGCATGGTATCAGCATAAGATTGGTGAGTTAATTTTGCCCATGCGGCGAAAATTACAACAGCGGCTCCGGCACTTACCAATACATCTATTAATGTTAGAAAATTTCTTTTGGGTTGTTGATTCATAATAGTTTGGGATTTTTTTGTTTTTTTATTTGTTTGTTGTTTTTACTTTAATGTTCTGCACAAAAAATGCCTATATTAATTAATTATATAATAAATTAATAAATACAGGCAGTAAGATGTTGAACTAAAATTTTTTCTATTTAATTTATTTTTATTTAGCGTTTATTTTTTCCCTTTTTTGCCTGTTGCTGGTGGCAAATCAATCACGGTACGGAAACCAATGTATGATTTGGCGGTATCCTGATATTCAAAAGTGCGGGTACTAACTCTTAAATAGTAGCCTACATCTTTCCAGCTTCCACCACGAATCACTTTACGTTTCATACGCGGTGCATCCTGGTCTTTTGCATTCCACCGAATATCCGGGTTCATATCATGTTGGAAATTATAACCACCTTCATAATATAGCGAAGAAGTCCATTCTGCTACGTTTCCAGCCATGCAGTATAATCCGAAATCATTTGGCCAGTAGGCATCTGCGCGAACGGTATAAAAACCGCCATCTTCAGGATAATTACCGCGGCCAGGTTTAAAGTTTGCCAGTAAACATCCTTTTTTATTTCTTAAATAAGGACCTCCCCATGGAAACGGCGACTGCGACCTTCCGCCCCTTGCTGCGTATTCCCATTGTGCTTCGGTAGGCAAACGGAAATTGGTTTCTGTAGCCCTGTTCTTACTTACTAAATAAGAATTTAAAGTATGTGTACGCCATTCGCAAAATGCAGTTGCCTGTTTCCAGTTTACGCCAACTACAGGATAATTTCCAAAAGCAGGGTGACTGTAATATTGTTTTGCCATTGGTTCATTATAAGAGTAAGCGAAATCTCTTACCCAAACCAAGGTATCCGGATAAATCGGAATATCCTTTTTGACAATGAAAGCGCTTCTTGGCACATTCGGATCACGGTTGCTTGCAGCAGCGCCGTAGTCAAAAGTTTCCGAATGGTAGATCATTTTGGCAGGATCGATCTCTTTTTGCCCAAAGATGCGGTTATCAGGTGTTACGATCATCGCGTCAATTTTTTCCAACGTAGCCTTATCGTTCCATTTAATGGTCTTCATTTTTGCCTGATCAATATATTCATTTCCGTCGGTGCCTTGTTTTACATATCCCATCAATTTTGCAGCAATAGAATCGCGTACATAATTCGTAAACTGCCGGTATTCATTATTGGTAATCTCAGTGGCATCCATCCAAAACCCACTGATAGAAACCTGTTTGTTTCTGGCAGTGAATGTATAATTAATATCTTCATCGCTCGGACCCATATGAAAAGTTCCTGGTGGAATATAAACCATGCCAGGAGGTTTTGGCAAAATATACCGTCCTGCAGGTGCTACCCCATGAAGCTGGCCGTCATTAGGCAGTCCTTTCGATTTACCAAATTTACCACAGCCGGATAAGATCACTCCTGTTACTGCCAATGTTGTGAAAAACGTGTTTTTCATTGTTTTTTTACTTTTGAAGGTAAGGGCAAATGTAATATTTATTTAAAAAAACGCCGCTTTTACGGCTATTTCTTTTATAAATACCCGTGGCCTAATTATTAAACGAGCAACTTTTTTAATTATTGTAAAGAGGTGTCAAATATTTAATATCCTTTATAAAAGTAAAAGAAATGAAGTTAATAAAAAGCATCCGGAAATAATTTTGAAAAAATGATCCATAAAAAGTTAATCCGTGGCTTCAAAAGAAAAAATAAAACTACGAAAAAACAAACTACAAAGTTCATTTCAAAAAAAAATTCGCACAAAAAAAATCTTAAAACTCTCAGCAAGGTATTAGCTTTTTCATTCTTAAAATCTTTTTTTCTTATTAATTATTGTAAAACAGGCAGTTCCAATTTTTACAATGTTTTCTAATGTGTTTCTCGGTTCTGTACTCCGTCTGTGAATTAACTATTATATAACAGCAGAAATCAGCCTAAAAGTTCGTCTGCTGAACCGCACATCCAAAATTATAGAAAGTGTTAAGGCATACTCTAAAGTATGATTAAATAGTAAATTTGCAACCTTCAACTATGGTTAAAGCTAAGCAAAAAGATGCGTCGGATATATTCACGGAAAATGAAAATATAGAGGTATTTGGCGCCAGGGAACACAACCTTAAGAATATCGATATTTCAATTCCTAAAAATCAATTGGTTGTCATCACAGGAATTAGTGGCAGCGGCAAATCATCGCTGGCATTTGATACCATTTTTTCAGAAGGTCAGCGTCGTTACATGGAAAGTTTTTCTGCATATGCCAGGCAATTTCTGGGAGATATGGAAAGGCCCGATGTTGATAAAATTACCGGGCTTTCTCCGGTAATTTCCATCGAGCAAAAAACTACCAATAAAAATCCACGAAGCACTGTGGGAACGGTTACGGAAGTGTATGATTTCCTTCGGTTGCTTTTTGCAAGGATCGGCGAAGCTTATAGTTACAATACCGGCAAAAAAATGGTGAAATGGAGTGAAGAAGAAATTGTTGAAAATATTTATAACAGATTTTCAGGAAAAAAAATTGTAGTACTGGCTCCACTTATCCGCGGAAGAAAAGGACATTACAGGGAACTGTTTGAAGAGGTGAGAAAAAAAGGGTTTTTAAAAATAAGAATTGATGGAGAAATCAGAGACCTCGTTCCTAAAATGCAGGTGGACCGTTATAAGATTCATGACATAGAATTGGTGGTCGATCGTTTAGCGGCAGATGCTGAACAAAAAGTAAGGGTAAGTGAGAGTGTTCAAAAAGCTTTGCAGCTGGGAAATGGATTGTTGTTTTTAGTATTAAATGACGAACAAAAATTAGTTCAATACAGCCGTCAATTAATGTGCGAGGAATCAGGGATCAGTTATGAAGAACCTTCGCCGAATGCTTTTTCGTTTAATTCTCCATATGGCGCGTGTCCGGTTTGCAAAGGTTTAGGGAATGTTTACCAGGTAAATCCGGAGGCGATTGTTCCGGACAAAAAACTAAGCATCAATGAAGGCGGCATCGCTCCACTTGGAGAAGAAAGAGATTCGTACGTTTTTAAACAGGTGCAGCAAATCGCAAAAAAAAATAAAATCAGCCTGGATAAACCAATAAAAGATCTTTCAGAAACTGCTTTAAACCTCATTCTATTTGGAAATAAAAATAACGATGAAGGGAATGATGAATTTACCGGGTTTGATTCTGTAAAAATTTCTGATACAAGAGAGCTTCCTTCCGGCGAATATGAAGGTGTTGTAAATATGATTAAACGTTGGTTTCATTCGGACTCAACAAATGAAAGCTTAAGAGCGTGGGTAGAAAAATTTATGATGCTCGAAAAATGCCCGGCCTGTGAAGGAAAAAGATTAAAAAAAGAAAGTCTTTGGTTTAAAGTTGATGAAAAAAATATTGCCGAACTATCAGAAATGGATTTGGTAAAATTGAAAGCGTGGTTTGATGGAATTGAAAGCCGTTTGAATAAAAAACAAAATATAATCGCAAGAGATATTTTAAAAGAAATCAGGGAAAGGATTCAGTTTCTATTGGATGTTGGCTTAACTTATCTGTCATTAAACCGGCCGTCAAAAAGCCTTAGTGGCGGAGAATCACAGCGAATCCGGCTGGCTACCCAAATCGGCTCCCAGCTTCAGGGGATTACTTATATATTGGATGAGCCGAGCATTGGGCTTCATCAGCGCGACAATCATCAACTAATAAAAGCTCTGAAAAATTTGAGAGATATTGGAAATAGTGTTTTGGTAGTAGAGCATGATAAAGATATTATGCTGGCAGCTGATTATTTAATTGACATCGGCCCTGACGCCGGAAAGCATGGTGGAAAAGTAGTGGCCAATGGAACTCCGGAAACTTTTCTTAAACTCGAAACACTCACTTCTTCATATTTGAACGGAGATGCGGAGATAACAATTCCATCAGAAAGAAGAAAAGGCAATGGTCATTCTCTTGTTTTGAAAGGCGCTTCCGGCAACAATTTAAAAAACGTAACTGCCACATTTCCCTTAGGAAAATTTATTTGTATAACCGGAGTCAGCGGCAGCGGCAAATCGACTTTGATCAATGAAACATTGTATCCGCTTTTGAGTATTCATGCGTATAAAAGTAAAATGACTCCACTCCCTTTTAAAAATATTGAAGGGCTTGAATATATTGATAAAGTAGTTGAAATAGATCAGTCACCAATTGGCAGAACTCCACGAAGCAATCCCGCTACTTATTGTGGTTTTTTTACCGACATCAGAACGCTGTTCGCTTCAATTCCTGAAGCAAAAATAAGGGGATATAAACCCGGCAGGTTTTCATTTAATGTAAAAAGCGGCAGATGTGATGTGTGTCAGGGCGGAGGAATGAGGACTATCGAAATGAATTTTTTACCTGATGTATATGTGCATTGCGAAAAATGCAATGGCAAAAGATACAATCGTGAAACGCTTGAAATAAGATACAAAGGGAAATCAATAAGCGATGTACTGGAAATGACGGTAGATGAAGGAGTAGAGTTTTTTAAAAACGTTCCTTTTTTATACCGCAAAATAAAAGTGTTGCAGGAAGTAGGACTTGGTTATATCACTTTAGGACAAAGCGCTGTAACACTAAGTGGAGGCGAAGCACAGCGAGTGAAACTGGCTACAGAGTTAAGCAAAAGAGACACCGGAAAAACATTTTACATTCTTGATGAGCCAACTACAGGATTACATTTCCGGGATATTCAACATCTGGCTGATGTGTTGAATAAATTAGTTGATAGAGGAAATACAGTTTTAGTGATTGAACATAACATGGACATTATCAAGATAGCTGATTACATTATTGATCTTGGCCCCGAAGGCGGTGATGCCGGAGGAAAAATTTTGTTTGAAGGTACTCCCGAGCAGTTGATTGGAAATAAAAAAAGCTTTACTGCACAGTTTTTAAAAGAAGAATTGAAGACAAATAAAAAAGGGAAAGCAAAATAACGAAACTGAAATCCTTACCAGCTTCTATTACCTGGAAAAGAGTGAAGAATTTCAAAATAAATTTCTCAGAAAGTATGCGGACAGCGTGTTCTCTCTGCTACATTTCTATCGTACCTGCTTTCATAAATCGGCCCGATCCGAAATGCCAATTTAAAAAAGGTGGTGAAATATGAATCATTTTGTTTTGGATTGCCCCTTTGTGTTCCCGGTGAATTTCTGGCTAATCCGGGATTTACGATCGCAAAAACTTTATCAGAGATCTCCCGGGCAATGACTGCATCTTTTGGAGATAAATATTTATCAAACAAGTTGGGATCAATATAAGTGGTGCTTACATCATCTATATAATCTGTAAAAGATTTTCTCAGTAAAATTTCAAAACTGATATTTACACGATCTGAAACATAATATTTCAAACCAACACCCATCGGAATATTTATCTGCGAAAGAGAATATTCTTTTCTATCCGGATACTCAGGAAAACCTTCTCCTTCTGTATGCAATGGTCGCAGATAATACCAGGTTTTTTTCCCGCTAGCGTCTGTCAATGATCCTTGCGGATTAAAATGAAGATAACCGATTCCAATCACACCATATGGAGTGAGCCGCGGTTTATAATCCGGGTCATTTTGATTTAAGAAAATCAATGGAAAAACTTCGCCCGCAACATAAGCTTCAAAAATATTGGAACGAAAATCAAGGTTGCGTTGTTTCCTGAATAACTCATCCCGTCCTTGTGTATGAATGAGATTGTCCTCGCCCGAAATCTTTCCATATTGCGCCGCCCCCCTGATTCCAAGCCATTCATTCGGATAAAATGTAGCGAAAGCGCCAATCATAAGTTCCGTCAGCGGCAAGTTAAGATCCTTTATGAAACGCTTGCCTTTTCCCTGATGTCCTCCGAGGTCGCCTAAAAAAAATGAAGGGCCAATATTAAATCCAACCTCAAATCTTGTTTTTTCATTTCCTACAATTAAAGATTGGGCTGTACTTTTTTTAGAAAATAAGCAGGTAATTGTAAATAGCATGAAACACGTGAGCCACAAAGACTGTAAACGTTTTTTCATAGCAGGTAAAAAGTTGTTTCGTTATGGACAAAAATTAGATTTCGCTTAAAAAATTATTAAAGCAACTTATCCATAACGGCATAGCTTACCGCTTTATTGCCTCATCAGTTTATAACGCTTTTTACCATAGAAATATGTTCTATTCCATCTTCAAGATAAACGGCTCCTTTTTGAACAAAAGAAAAAGATTCATAAAAACGTTTCAAGTAAAGCTGAGCACTTATTTTGATTGTCGTTTCTCCAAATAATTCCTCGATTTTTTCGATGGAACGCATCATCAATTCTTTTCCCAAATTTTGACCCCGAATAGATGGCGCGGTAACGACACGCCCTATCGAAGCAGCATCATGGTACGAAACTCCTTTATCAAATAAACGGGTATAAGCAATCAAGCGTTCTTCATCCCATCCACAAAGATGCCACGCTTTCAAATCCTTATTGTCACAATCCTGGTAAACACAATTTTGCTCCAGTATAAACACTTCGTTTCTTAATTGCAGAATTTTATAAATTTCTACATTCGATAAGTCTGAAAAAAATTTGCACTGCCAGCTAATCATGATCGTTTAGTCGGTTTAGAATTTTTATTTTCTTTGGTGAAGAATAAGAATCAAAGTTATTTGTTGGTTTATTGAAATGAAATTTATTTATTCAACAGCAATCAAAGGAATAATCTCAATTTATCTTTACTCTATCAAAAAATTATTAAAATCTGCACTGTCCCCATAAAAAACATTAAAATCAACGGGAGTGGTAATTCCATTTACACGGCCTTTTTCGCTGTGCTGCCAAAACAACCAGTTTTTTTCAATCCGCGGTCTGTCCGGTTGTAAATAATGGGCAATCCACAAAGGATATTCTTCAAATCCGTTTGCAAAATAACGTTCATAAAAATCAATATTCGTATAAATCACCGGCTTTACTCCATAATGATTTTCCACCGCATTCAACCAAATTTTTACGCCTTTTGCATATCTGCCACCGAAACACCATGACTTTTTTCTACATCTAAAACAGGAGGCATATCGCCTTTTTTTAAGTTTACAATCTGAATAAAATTATCCGCCTGCTTCTTAGCATTCCTGTTCGATACAAAAAAATGATATGCTCCTTTTGGAATATTTTGTTCCTCTGCTTCTATCCAGTTTCTTCTGAATTGTGCATCAACGATACTCGTTCCTTCAGTGGCTTTTATAAAGACGAAACCGATTTTTATTCCTTTCTCTTCCATGCTTTTCACTTCTTTCCAATTGATGTTGTTTTGATATTTGCTCACATCAATGCCATGAATTTCATAACCGGGGGGAATATCGATCTGGAAGCCAGGATAAAAAATACTTGGAGGAGTAATGAAAAATTGAACTGCATAATAAAGTGTAATGATGATGAGGCAAAGCCAAAAAAAAATTTTAAAAAATGAATAGGAAGACCGTTTCTTTTTTCGTGCCACAAGAGATTTCGCTTAAGTGATTAAAGCAATAATGTATTGCCCCAATATTTTTTGCAAACTTACCATGATTATCAAATTGAAAAGTGATAAAAAATAATTCAAAACAACTTTCTATTTCAACATGTTCAAATTTCCTTAAATAGAAATACAGGTATTTCTTTGTTTGTTGTTTTTAAAAATCAGGTCGTTTTGTAAAACAGAAAACGCCTTCTTCAAATCCTTTCATTTTTCTTTCAAAGAAGATTTTTTTGCTTAAAAAAATGTTATCATAAAGAATATTTATCAACAAATAAAATCTTTTTTACCATCAAAAGCTATGACTACAAAAATGATAAACTACTGATTAAAAGCCGTTTACAAAAAAAGCTACCTTTTCCTTGGATTTGTTTTTAACCTCGGGTTAACTCAAAAGCTTGCATCTTAAAGATCCGTGCCCTACTTTTGCACGATTCTTGCAATTATTAATAAACTCAAAAAATCAGACTATATATAGCATCAGATAGAACTCATTCTTTTTTTATAAACTATAACTAAAGATCCATTTACAAACAAGCGTTTTTAATAACGTAATAATTATTTGACTCGAAAAAATTCTAAATGAAAACTATTCAATCAAAGAGCTTATTATCGTTGATTATAATTTTTTTTATAATTGGCTTTA
>Ga0134125_10009827_pt1 | contig 10759 bp, 8 predicted proteins | sample KB31751_FD_96464 | JGI IMG/M metagenome (GOLD analysis project Ga0134125, IMG submission 96464) | Terrestrial soil microbial communities with excess Nitrogen fertilizer from Kellogg Biological Station, Michigan, USA - KB3-175-1 | ecosystem: Environmental > Terrestrial > Soil > Unclassified ...
CCCAGCCCGCACCCCCCCAGCCCGTACCCAGTCCGCCGCGGCACACCGACCCCAGGAGAACCACCCGTGACCGATCCGCGTTTCGCCCCCGTCGTCGACCTGCTGGAGTCCTTCGCCGCGGCGGACCCCGAATACTCGGCCCAGCTCTGCGTCTACTCCTTCGGCCGTCCGGTCATCGACCACGTCGTGGGGCCGCACAGCACCGCCGACTCGCTGACCGGGGTGTTCTCCGCCTCCAAGGGCGCCGCCGGGCTGGTCATCGCCCTGCTGGTGCAGGACGGGCTGCTCGACCCCGACGCAGCAGTGGCCACCTACTGGCCCGAGTTCGCGGCCAACGGCAAGGCGGCCATCACCGTGGGCCAGCTGCTCAGCCACCAGGGCGGGCTGCCCGGCATCGACGGCGGCATGACCGTGGCCGACTACACCGACTCCGCGGCCGGCGCCGTCCGGCTCGCCGCCGCCCCGCCGGTCTGGAAGCCCGGATCCACGCACCAGTACCACGCCCTGACGTTGGGCATCTTCGCCGAGGAGCTCGTCCGCCGCATCACCGGCCAGACGCTGCAGCACGTCTACGAGACCCGCATCCGCGCGCCCTTCGGCATCGACTTCTACCTCGGCCTGCCCGAGGACGCCGACCCCCGCTACCGCGATGTGCTCAAGCCCGTCCAGGCCCCGCCGGTGCCCTTCATCGACCCGTTCGGCCCCCTGGGCCTGGCCCTGAACTCGACCGCCGGATTCGACGTCGGCGACGGCAAGTCCTACGAACTGCTGGACCTGCCCAACCTGCGCGAGATCCGGGCCGCGGGCATCGCGGCCGCCGGCGGCGTCGCCAGCGCCCGTGGGCTGGCCCGGCTGTATGCAGCGGCCAGCACCGGTCTGGTGCACGACGACGGAAGCACCCCGGGCCCCTTCCTCACTCAGGCGACGCAACAGCAGGTCGCCGCCGAGCGGGTGTTCGGCATCGACCGCGCCAACGGGCTGACCGGGGCGTTCGCGCTGATGTTCATGAAGTCCATCCCGCGCAACGACTTCGGCTCCTGGCGGGCCTTCGGCCACGACGGCGCCAACGCCACGCTGGCCTTCGCCGACCCCGCGTACGGCATCGGCTTCGGCTATGTCCCGGCCCGCGCGGAGGAAAGCGGCACCGGTTCCCGGGGCGGCCAACTCACCGTCGCCCTGCGTCAGGCACTACTGGCCGGCTGAGCCCACGGATAGACCGGACCCGGCCGCCCGAAGCCCCGGGCTGGTCAGGCGGAGGCGTGCAGCGGCCACCCGCCCGAGGCGAGCAATTCGCCGTCGTGCCCGCAGACCAGTACCGCGACGCCGAATTCGCGCACGGCCGAGTCGAGGGTGGGCGGGCCGCCGGCGAGGATGGCCTTGGAGAGCACGTCGGCGGTGACGATGTCCTCGGCCAGCACGCTGACCTGCAGGTAGGCGTTCGTGCGGCCGTAACCATGGCCGGAGGAGGTGGCCAGCGCCGCGGTGAAGCCGGGAGTGCCGGCAAGCGGCACATCGGCGACCAGTGTCGCCGCGTCAAAGGGGTCAGTGATGCCGGCGCGCCAGTGCCTGCCGTAGAACGGATCCGCCCCCGTCGGTTCGGCGGGGAACGGCGAACCGCTGCACAGCACGTCGCCACCGGCGGTGACCGACCAGTGCGGCAGCTCGAGGTCCATCATGGCCTGGCCCGCGTGGGCGATGGCCCACCCCTTGACCAGCCCGCGCAGGTCCACGGGGCCATCGGGGGCATGCGGTGTGAAGGCCCCTTCCGTCGCGTTGCGCCAGCCGATGGCCTGCTCGTAGAGGGCGCGCAGCCGGTGGTGCGAATACCGCAGTTCTGTTTCGCCACGGCGCAGGCTCTCGACCGAGCCGCGGCCGCCGACGCCGAAGTACTCCTCCGTTTCGACGAAGACCCGCCGGACCGTCTGCACGGCGGCGTCGAGTTCGTCCGGGTCCATGGGGGCGCTGATGGAGACCATCGTGCCCAGTGCCTCGAAGGCTCGGCTGGCCAGGCGGGGGACCGGCGGGTCCTCAGATTCCCCGTCCGCGTCGAACTGCCGGTCGGTGTCGGTCGGTGTGCTCATGCCAGAGAGGTGTCGAGGGCGGCCTGCTGCGTGAGGCCGTAGCCGGCGGCGGTGTAGCCGGGACCGCTGAGCAGCTGGACCGGTTCCGTCCCGCGCAGCTGGCCGCGTCGGACGGTCGAGAGCGTCGTCGATGCCGCGGCCGACCGGTGGTGGGCGCTCGAGGCGACGCCCGCAACCGTGCCGAGGCGGTGGGTGCTCGGAGCCGCCGCGGAGGCGGTGGTGGTGGCCGTGCCGCCGAGCCAGCCGGAGGCCAGGACCCCGGCCGACGCCACGGAGGCGAAGATGGCCTGGCGGATGTTCACAACAAGGTCCTTTCGGCGTCGGAGCCGGCAGGGACGGGTAGGTCATGCATGGCTCCAGCCTCTCGGACCGAACTGTGAACACCCTGTGCCGGGGCTCCATAACGGCTCCAGCAGGCCCCGTTTCCGCCAAGGGCGCAATGCCTTGCCACCAGGCGGCCGGCCAGATGTCCGGGAAAACACGGGTTGCGCGCCCCGCGGTCAACTTTTCCCCGGACACCTGCCTACCGGCGGCCATTCCGGCGCCCCAAGCGGGGAGCGCCGGGCCGCCACGACCGGACGACAAGTCGTCGTACAGTAATCGGGTGGAATTCGAGAAACGGTATCTGGCCCACACGACCGGACGACAAGTCGTCGTACAGTAATCGGGTGGAATTCGAGAAACGGTATCTGGCCCTGGGGGATTCGTTCACGGAAGGCGTCGGCGACGACGACCCGACCCGCCCCAACGGGGTGCGCGGCTGGGCGGACCGGGTGGCCGAACAGCTGTGTGCCGCCGACCCCGCCTGGGGGTACGCGAACCTGGCGATCCGTGGCAAGAAGATCCGCCAGGTCATCGACGAACAGCTCGAGGCCGCCCTGGCCCTGCAGCCGACCCTGGTCACGCTCTACGCCGGCGGCAACGACATCCTGCGCCCACGCGTGGACATCGACGCGCTCATGGCCGGCTACGACGACATGGTCGCCCGGCTGCGTGCCTCCGGCGCCGCCGTCGTGCTGTTCACCGGCTTCGACTCCTTGGCCTCGGCCGTCTTCGGGACCACGCGCGGCCGGACGGCCATCTACAACGAGTGGGTCCGCGAGGCCGCCGACCGGCATGGCGCGGCCATCGCCGACTACTGGCGCTGGCGCGAATTCAGCGACCTGCGCTTCTGGGCGCAGGACCGCCTGCACATGGGCACCCCCGGGCATGTGCTGATGGCCAAGAAGGTGCTGGGCGTCCTGGAGGCCACGGATGCCATCGAGACCCCGGAGCTGGAGAGGGTGCCGGCCCGGAGCCGGAGGGCACGGATGCAGGAGGACGCGCGCTGGGCCCGCGAGCATGTGGTGCCGTGGGTCAAGCGCCGCCTGACCGGGACCTCGTCCGGCGACTCGCTCAGCCCGCGCTACCCCGGATACGTCCGGCTGTAGCGGTCCCAGTCAATCGCGCAGCGGGGAGCCCAGGACGTCGAAGCGGAAGCCGCCGAAGCCGCCCGAGAGCAGGGGCCGGGCCGCGGCGATGGCCGCCTGGACCTCGGGCAATGCCAGCGAATCCCGGTGCGCCGCCTCGCTGACCCAGAGTTCAAGGACGTAGACGGTGTCCGGGTCATCGGCATTGACTCCGACCTCGTAGGCGAGGCAGCCCCGGCGGGCCAGGACGTCGCTGCGCCGGGTCAGGAGCGCGACCAGCTCGTCGCGCTTGCCGGGGACGGTTCCAAGGGTTCCCGCGTTGGCGAACGTCATGGGGCCAGCGTAGCGCTGGCCAGCCGCGACGCAGGGGTGGTTGACTGGCCGCATGAGCAGCCTGTCCCGGTCGGCACCCCATGCGGATGAACCCCACGAGTCGTCCGGGCTCGCGGAACGCCTGAACTGGCTGCGCGCCGGGGTCCTCGGGGCCAATGACGGGATCGTCTCCACGGCAGCGGTCGTGGTCGGCGTGGCCGGGGCGACCACCGCCACCGGGCCGATCCTGGCGGCCGGGGCCGCCGCCCTGATCGGCGGCGCGGTCTCCATGGCGCTGGGCGAATACGTCTCGGTTTCCAGCTCGTCCGACTCGCAGAAGTCGTTGATCGCCAAGGAACGCCACGAACTGGAGGAGATGCCCGACGAGGAGCTCGCCGAGCTGGCCTACCTCTACGAACAACGCGGCCTCAGCACCGGCACGGCCGCAGCCGTCGCCCGGGAGCTCACCGCCCATGACGCGCTCGCCGCGCACCTGGACATCGAATTGAACATCGACCCCGACGAGGTGGTCAGTCCGTGGAATGCAGCGCTCGCCTCGGCGGTGTCCTTCACCATCGGCGCGCTGCTGCCGTTCCTCACGGCCGTCCTGCTGCCCGCCTCCCTGAAGATCCCGGTGACGTTCGCCGCCGTGCTGGTCGCGCTCGCCGTGACAGGGGCCATGGGTGCCTACCTGGGGCGTGCACCGATGCTTCGACCGGTCGTGCGGGTGGTGGTCGGCGGACTGCTGGCGCTGGGGGCCACGTTCCTGATCGGCACCTGGTTGGGCAGCAGCGGGGCCTTGGGCTAGTGCTGGGCGCGGGAGGTTCCGGCGTCGTTGCCGGCGTTCGCCTCGTCGTGCCCTGCTGCATGTCCGGCGGCCACGGTGGAACACCGCCGGCCATAGGCCAGGTAGACGCAGGCGCCCAGCACCATCCAGAGCCCGAAGACGATCCAGGTCGAGCCGCCCAGGTTGGCCATGAGGAACACGCAGCCGGCGACGGCCAGGATCGGGGTCACGGGGTAGAGCGGGACACGGAAGGTGCGCGGCAGGTCCGGGCGGTTGCGGCGCAGGTAGATCACCGACAGGCTGACCAGACTGAACGCGAAAAGCGTACCGATGCTGGTGGCGTCAGCCAGCTCGCCCAGCGGGACCAGCCCCGCCGTTAGCGCGATGACGCCGCCGGTGACCAGCGTGTTCAGCACCGGCGTGCCGGTGCGCGGATGCAGCTTGCCGAACACGCGCGGGACCATGCCGTCGCGCGACATGGCCACCAGGACGCGGGTCTGCCCGTAGAGCACGGTGATGACGATGCTGACGATCGCCACGACCGCACCGACCGAGAAGACCAGGGCCACCCAGGCCTGCCCGGTGATCTCCTCGAGGACCTGCACCAGGGCGGCCTCCTTGCCGATGAACCACTGCCAGTCCTTGGCGCCCACGGCGGCGACGGCCACCAGGATGTAGAGCACGGTGACGATCGCCATCGAGGCGATGATCGCCCGGGGCAGGTCGCGCTGCGGGTTCACCGCCTCCTCGCCGGCGGTGGAGGCGGCGTCGAAGCCGATGTAGGAGAAGAACAGGCGCGAGGCGGCGGCCGAGACGCCCGCGGTGCCCATCGGCAGCAGCGGGGAGAAGTTGCCGGAGTGGAAGGCGCTGAAGGCGATCACGACGAAGAAGACGAGCACGGCGATCTTCAGGAACACCAGCACGGTGTTCACCGTAACGGACTCCTTGGCCCCGCGCATCAGCAGCACCATGGCCAGCAGGACTACGACGACGGCGGGGATGTTGAACACCCCGCCGTCGGGCCCCGGCGGGTTGGTCAGGGCGGCGGGCAGCTCGACGTTGAAGGTCCCGGCCAGCTCGTTGACGTATTCGCCGGCGCCGACGGCGATGGCGGCCACCGAGACCCCGTATTCGAGGATGAGGCACCAGCCGCAGATCCAGGCCAGCCCCTCGCCCATGGTGGCGTAGGTGTAGGAGTAGCTGGACCCCGAGACGGGCACGGCTCCGGCCATCTCCGCGTAGGACAAGGCGGCGAGCAGGGCGGCGATCCCGGCGATGGTAAAGGAGAGCCACACCGCGGGACCGGCCAGCGGCACCGAGGACCCCAGCACCACGAAGATGCCGGTGCCCAGCGTGGCGCCGACGCTGATCATCGTCAGCTGCAGCACTCCCAGGGTGCGGCGCATCGTCCCGCCGCCGGATCCGTGGCCGGCCTCGGCGTCGAGGGCCTCGACGTCCTTGCGCAGCAGCAGTTGGCGGCCCAGGGTCAGCTGGTTCCCGGGGCGGGTGCGGGGCGGAGGAGTGGGCATGAGCGGTCCTTACACGGGCGGTGGCCCGGGATGGCGAGGCGGCTGCCGGGTCGCGGCAGCGGACAATGTGACCCTATAGTTTTTCACCCCCATGCAAAATCATCCAAACGAGCCCTCCGTAGACCCGTTTTGCGGACACGCTGGCGGTCGGGTCCTACGGTGGTCCGGTGACCAACGTGCCTTCCCCGACTGCCAACGACATCTCCCGCGTGGCCCGCGAGACCTTCGGCTGGGACTCCCTGCGCGAGGACCAGCTCGCGGCCGTGCAGGCCGCCGTCGCAGGACGCGACGTCCTGGCCGTGATGCCCACCGGATACGGGAAGTCGGCCATCTACCAGCTCGCCGGCCTGCTCGTCGACGGGCCGGTCATCGTAGTCTCCCCGCTGATCGCCCTGCAGGACGACCAGCTGCAGGACCTGAACGAGGCCCCGGGAAGCGGCCGGGCCGTGGCCGTGAACTCCTCGATGCCGATGCGCGGCCAGCGGCAGGCGTGGGAGGACGCGGCCGCTGGCGCGGCCCGCTTCCTGTTCCTGGCCCCCGAGCAGCTGGCCAAGGACGACGTCGTGGCCCGGCTGGCCGAGTTGCAACCGGGATTGTTCGTGGTGGACGAGGCGCACTGCGTCTCGGCGTGGGGACACGACTTCCGGCCCGACTACCTCCAGCTCGGCGCCGTGCGGGAGCGCCTCGGCACCCCCACCGCCATCGCCCTGACCGCCACGGCCTCCCAGCCCGTCCGCCGGGAGATCGTCGAGCGGCTCCGGCTGGCCGACCCGATGGAATTCGTGCAGAGCTTCGACCGGCCGAACCTGCGCCTGGAGGTCATCCGCCACCACGACCAGGGCGTGAAGGAAGCCGATCTGGTCGAACAGGTCTCCCACCTGCCCCTGCCGGGCCTCGTCTACGTGGCCCGGCGCAAGGCCACCGTCGAATATGCCGAGGCGCTCGCCGCCGCCGGGTTGCGCGCCCGGCCCTACCACGCGGGGCTGAAGGCAGCCGAACGTCGCCAGGTCCACGAGGACTTCCAGGCCGACCGGCTGGACGTCGTCGTGGCGACCACCGCCTTCGGCATGGGGATCGACAAGCCCAACGTCCGGTTCGTCGTGCACGCGGACATCACCGACTCGCTCGACAGCTACTACCAGGAGATCGGACGCTCCGGACGCGACGGGGAGCCGGCGCAGGCGATCCTGCACTACCGCTCCGAGGACCTGGGCCTGCGGACCTTCTTCGGGACCCACCACACCGACGAGGACGCCGTCCGCGCCGTGGCCAAGGCCCTGCGGGCGGCCGGCGGGCCGCTCAAGGCCGCGGCGTTGCGCGACCAGGTCGGGCTGCCCGCGCGCCGGGTCACCGGCATCGTCAACCTGCTCGAATCCGCCGGCGTGCTCACCGCCCGGCGCGGCGGCCTGCGCCTCGACCCCGGGGTGCGCCCGGCCGAGGCGGTCCGGCGCGCCGTGGAGACGGCCGAGACCCGCCAGCGCATCGACGACACCCGGATCGAGATGATGCGTGGCTACGCCGAAACCGACGGCTGCCGGCGGCAGTACCTGCTGGGCTACTTCGGGGAGGAACTGGCCGAGACCTGCGGCAACTGCGACAACTGCCTGACCGGCACCGCGGTGGACATCGCCGACGAGGACGCGGACTTCCCGCCGCAGTCCGCCGTGGTCCACAAGGACTGGGGACCGGGAATCGTCATGAGCGTCGAGGATGACCGGATGACGGTCCTGTTCGACGACGAGGGCTACAAGACGCTGTCCCTGCAGGCCATCGAGGGGGAGCCCGGGTTGTTGCGCCGCACCGGTGGATGATCCCCGGGGCCAGCCCCGGCCCGCCGAGGACCGATTGGGTCCCCGGGCGTCGGATCCCTGTTGTCCTGGTCACGCCGCCTCGGCTACGATGGGTGCGTGTCCCGCCCGCGGGGCACACGCCAATGACATGCGGCGGGAGAGTCCCGTTCAGAACCACTGGCGGGCGCCGTAGGAGCAATACCCTCCCCGGGAATCTCTCAGGCATCCGTACCGCCGCGCTGAGGCAACTCTGGAAAGCAGCAGCACCCCAGGCACCGGTCCACCGGAGCCGGGGATGCGCTCACCGACGGTGCAAGCCGCGTCCGAAACACCGGCGCGGCGGAATCTCTCAGGTCCAATACAGAGTCGGGGAGGAACCGAAGCTCATTCGGCGTGCAGCGCACACCGACCACCCTTGGAGTTCCCCCAGATGACCGAGACCACGGCCCGTCCCACCACCGTCCCCGGCGACCTCGCGTTCGCCGACCGCCACATCGGCCCGCGCGGCGATGCCACCGAGACCATGCTGCGCCAGCTCGGCTACGCCAGCCTCGACGACCTCGTCGACACCGCAGTCCCCGCCGACATCCGCCAGTCCGAACCGCTCGACCTGCCCGCGGCCCGCTCCGAGGCCGAGGTCCTGGCCGACCTGCGCGCCATCGCCGCGAAGAACATCATGAAGACCCAGATGATCGGCCAGGGCTTCTACGACACCTTCACCCCGCCGGTCATCCTGCGCAACGTCCTCGAGGACCCCGCCTGGTACACCGCCTACACGCCGTACCAGCCGGAGATTTCCCAGGGCCGCCTGGAGGCCCTGCTGAACTTCCAGACCATGGTCTCCGACCTGACCGGCCTGCCGATCGCCAACGCCTCGCTGCTCGACGAAGCCTCCGCCGTCGCCGAAGCCGTGCTGATGATGCGCCGCGCCAACAAGGCCAAGGGCGACGCCAAGACCGTCCTGGACGCCGACCTCTTCCCGCAGACCATCGCCGTCGTCGAGGGCCGCGCCAAGGCCCTGGGCTTCGAGCTCGAGATCGCCGACCTCTCCGCCGGCCTGCCCGAGGGGGACATCTCCGGCATCGTGCTGCAGCAGCCGGGCAACTCCGGCGCCGTGGTCGACCAGTCCGCCATCATCGCCGCCGCCAAGGAGCGCGGGGCCATGGTCACCGTCGCCGCCGACATCCTCTCGCTGACCCTCATCGTCCCCCCGGGCGAGCAGGGCGCCGACATCGCCGTGGGCAACACCCAGCGCCTGGGCGTGCCGCTGTTCTTCGGCGGCCCGCACGCCGCCTACATGTCCGTGCGCAAGGGCCTCGAGCGCTCGCTGCCCGGCCGCCTCGTCGGCGTCTCCAAGGACGACGCCGGCCTGCCCGCCTACCGCCTGGCCCTGCAGACCCGCGAGCAGCACATCCGCCGCGAGAAGGCCACCTCCAACATCTGCACCGCCCAGGCGCTGCTGGCCATCCCCGCCTCCATGTACGGCGTCTACCACGGCCCGGAGGGCCTGAAGGCGATCGCCCGCCGCGCCCACCAGTACGCCAGCACGCTGGCCACCGTCCTGGAAGGCGCCGGGTTCTCCCTCGCGTCCGCGGCGTTCTTCGACACCCTCACCGTCACGGCCGCCGGCCGCGCCGCCGAAGTCGTCACCGCCGCCGAGGACCGCGGGATCAACCTGCGCCGCGTCGACGCCGACACCGTGGGCATCTCCACCGACGAGACCACCACGAGCGCCCACCTGGTCGCCATCGCCGAAGCCTTCGGCATCGACGGCGCCGCGGCGGCCGTGGAACGCGCCGAAGCCGGGGCAGCCGAGAAGCTGCCCTCCGCCGTCGTGCGTTCCAGCGAGTACATGACGCACCCGATCTTCCACTCGGTCCGCTCCGAGACCCAGATGCTGCGCTACCTGCGCAAGCTCTCCGACCGCGACCTGGCCCTGGACCGCACGATGATCCCGCTGGGCTCGTGCACCATGAAGCTCAACGCCACCGCCGAGATGGAATCGATGTCCTGGCCGGAGTTCGCCTCCATCCACCCGTACGCCCCGGCCCACCAGACCGAGGGCTGGCGCCAGCTGATCACCGACCTCGAGAACCGGCTGAGCACCATCACCGGCTATGCGGGCGTCTCCATCCAGCCCAACGCCGGCTCGCAGGGCGAATATGCCGGGCTGCTGGCCATCCGCCAGTACCACCTGGCCAACGGCGACGAGGCCCGCACGGTCTGCCTGATCCCCGCCTCCGCGCACGGCACCAACGCCGCCTCCGCGGTGCTGGCCGGGCTGAAGGTCGTCGTGGTCAAGACAGCGCCGAACGGCACCATCGACGCCGCGGACCTGGATGCGAAGATCGAGGCCCACCGCGACGCGCTGGCCGCGATCATGATCACCTACCCCTCCACGCACGGCGTCTACGACGCCGACGTGCGCGAGGTCTGCGACAAGGTCCACGCCGCCGGCGGACAGGTCTACATCGACGGCGCCAACATGAACGCCCTGGTCGGCCTCGGCCGCCCCGGACAGTTCGGCGGCGACGTCTCGCACCTGAACCTGCACAAGACGTTCTGCATCCCGCACGGCGGCGGCGGACCCGGCGTCGGCCCGGTGGCCGTGGCCGAGCACCTGGTGCCGTTCCTGCCCGGGGCACCGGCCGGCGAGGCCACCGAGCGCACCGGCACCGCCGTGGCCGCGACCACCTACGGATCCGCCGGCGTGCTGCCGATCTCCTGGGCCTACGTGGCCATGATGGGTGCCGAAGGGCTGACCAGCGCAACCAAGAACGCGCTGCTGACCGCGAACTACGTGGCCTCCCGCCTCAACGAGTACTTCCCCGTGCTCTACACCGGCAACCAG
>Ga0134125_10009828_pt1 | contig 10759 bp, 9 predicted proteins | sample KB31751_FD_96464 | JGI IMG/M metagenome (GOLD analysis project Ga0134125, IMG submission 96464) | Terrestrial soil microbial communities with excess Nitrogen fertilizer from Kellogg Biological Station, Michigan, USA - KB3-175-1 | ecosystem: Environmental > Terrestrial > Soil > Unclassified ...
GATCCGTTCCCATATCCGGAAAAGCCGATTCAGCGCGGCAAGGTGCTCTCGGCTGAAGATCTGACCCGTCTGGGCGGCTTCGCCCGTTACAAGGATGTCGATAATGACGGTATCCCGTATCGCACGCTGCCCGGCACCGAGCATCCGGCTGCGGCGTACTTCACCCGTGGCTCCGGACACAATGAGAAGGCGCAGTACAGCGAGAGACCTGAGGACTATCAGAACAACATGGAGCGGCTGGCACGCAAGTTTGAGACGGCACGGTCATATGTGCCCCGCCCGGAAGTTTTGTTGACGCCAGACGCCGAGATTGGAATCGTTGCTTATGGCAGCAGCGATTTCGCTGTCCATGAAAGTCTCGAGCAGTTGAAAAGTGAATATCGGCTCGACGCCAGCTATCTGCGCATTCGCGGTTTCCCATTTAACCGGGAAGTGCACGAATTTGTCGACAAACATAAGCGGATTTATGTCGTCGAGCAAAACCGCGACGCGCAGATGCTGAGCCTGCTGAAGCTCGATCTCAAGCCCTCGCAGACCGGCAAGCTGCGCAGTGTGCGCCACTTCAACGGATTGCCCATCGACGCGCGCTCCGTCACTGACGACATAATCTCCCAGGAAGGCAAGTAGTCCATGGCAACAACTCCTCCATCGACGTCAACTCCGGTTCCGCCAAAGCCCAACCCAAAGATCAATCGGCTGGGGCTGCAGGTTGTGGACTATCGCGGCGGCAAGACGACGCTTTGCGCCGGCTGCGGACACAACGCAATCTCAGAGCGCGTCATCGACGCGATGTACGAGATGGGCGTTCAACCGGAGCGCGTGCTGAAGCTCTCCGGCATCGGCTGCTCTTCGAAGACGCCGGCGTATTTCATCGGGCGGGCGCACAGCTTCAATTCGCTGCACGGACGCATGCCTTCGATCGCCACCGGCGCGACGCTGGCCAACCGCAGCATGTTGTCGATCGGCATAAGCGGTGACGGCGATACGGCTTCGATTGGCATGGGGCAGTTCGTGCACCTTATGCGCCGCAATCTGCCCATCATCTACATCATCGAAGACAACGGCGTGTACGGCCTCACCAAAGGCCAATTCTCCGCGACTGCCGATCTGGGATCGAAGCAGAAGACTGGAGTCATTAACGATTTGCCGGCAATCGATACTTGCGCTCTGGCCATTCAGATGGGCGCGACCTTTGTCGGACGCTCATTCTCCGGCGATAAGAAGCAGCTGCTTACCATGCTCAAAGCGGCGATTGCTCACCGCGGCACGGTCATGCTCGACGTGATCTCACCTTGTGTCACTTTCAACGATCATGAAGGTTCGACCAAGTCTTATAAGTACGTGCAGGACCATGAAGAGCCCATCAGCGAAGCCGGATTCGTGCCGCATTTCGAAGATATCGCCATTGACTACGATCCGGGAACCACGTTCGATGTGACCATGCATGATGGCTCGCATCTCCGGTTGCGCAAATTGCACGAGGATTACGATCCGACTCAGAAATCTGCAGCGGTGACGGCGCTGATGGAAGCGCATGAGAAAGGCGAAGTGCTCACCGGCGTCTTCTACATTGATACGCAAAAACCAAACTTCGTGGATCTGCTGCACATCACCGAGTCTCCCCTGGCACACCTGCCGCAGGAAATCGTCCGCCCGCCGAAGCGAGTGTTGGACGAAGTGATGGAGAGCCTGCGGTGATCGCGGTCACACAACCGATCGTTTTCACCACGGAGACTCGGAGACACGGAGAAAGGCGTTTCGGGTTTCGGGTTTCAGGTTTCAAGTTTCTATCGAGCATTCTGCCGATCAATAGCTTTTGCCGAAACTCGAAACTTAAAGCTCGAAACGTATCTTGGTCGGTGGCTCCGTGTCTCCGTGGTTCAGGCCGCCCTTGAAGGCATGTGTTACAGGCGCCACCGGCTTTGTCGGCAGCCACGTTGCCGAATATCTCGCCGATCAAGGCGCCGACCTGCGATTGCTGGTGCGCAAGACCAGCCGCACCGAGAATATCGACTTCCTCCGCGCGGATCGTTTCCAGGGTGATTTATGCGATCTGGACTCGCTGCGCCGCGGCATGGCTGGCTGTGATGCTGTATTCCACGTGGCCGCCGACTATCGATTATGGGTGAGGAATCCTGATGAGATGTACCGCGCCAACGTGGAAGGCACTCGTAACATCATCTCGGCGGCGCAGCAGGCAGGGGTAGCGCGCGTGGTGTACACCAGTTCGGTTGCAACGATGGGCTTCCTCACCGATGGTACTGTCGTAAATGAAGATAGTCCTGTCGATCTCGCTCACATGATCGGGCACTACAAACGCTCAAAGTTTCTGGCCGAGCAGGTGGCGCTGCAAGCTGGACGCGCGGGTTCCCCAGTTGTGGTCGTCAATCCAACCACGCCCGTAGGCGAGCGCGATATCAAACCAACCCCCACGGGGCGCATCATCGTCGATTTCCTGAATCGGAACTTCCCAGCATACGTGGATACGGGTCTGAATCTTGCGGACGTCAGGCAAGTAGCGCAAGGTCACGGGTTGGCATTCGAGAGGGCGCGTCCGGGAGAGCGTTACATTCTTGGCGGCGAGAACCTCACCCTCAAGCAGATTCTTGACGCGCTGTCCGCTATCACCGGGATTGCATCTCCGAGCATGCAAGTGCCGCACACTCTGGCGCTCGGCTTTGCCGCCTTCGATCAGCTCTTCACGGGAATGCTGCGGGGAAGGGAACCGCGAGCAACCGTTGAGGCCGTTCGCATGGGGCGCAAGAAGATGTTCGCCAGTTCAGCCAAGGCCGAACGCGAACTGGGCTATCGTGTGCTTCCGGTGCGAAGCGCGCTTGAGCGCGCGGTCACGTGGTTCGCGCAGCACGGATACGTAAATCAACCATTGCCAGTAGCTGAAGGAGCAGCACACTGATGGCGCGGATTGCAATTATCGCCGCAATGTTTCGTGAAGTGCACCCTCTTGTGCGCAAATGGGAACCCAAGCGTTATCTCCCCGATCGGCGGGTCCAACTCTATCTCAGCGACGCGGCGGTGGTGGCTTACGCCGGTATGGGTCCGGAGTGCGCGCAGGTTGCTTGCAAGGCTGCTCTGGCCGTCGGGGAGATCGATAGCTTGATTTCAGTCGGCTGGGCGGGAGCATTGACTCCCAACAGCTCGGCTGGCCAGGTCGTACATCCTGAAACAGTGGTGGATGCGCTTTCCGGCAAGCGCTACAAAACCGGCGGCACGCAGGGGACACTGGTGAGCGTGCAGCTAGTGGCCGATACCGAAGAAAAACGCCGGTTAGCGGAACGTTACGGCGCCGATTTTGTCGACATGGAAGCCGCTGCCGTTGCCGCCAGCGCGCATGAAGCAGGGCTTCCGTTTCTCGCTCTGAAGGCCATCTCCGATGCGCACGACGCGCGCCTGCCTGACATGAATCGCTTCAACCACAATGGGCGCTTTCAGAGTTGGAAGTTTCTCGCCTACCTGGCTGTTCGTCCAATGCTGTGGCAGCTGATTGCAGATATGAGTCGAGCTTCGCTCGATTCCCGCGATGAGTTATGCAAACGCCTGGAGCAAATGATTGCGGGTGATATCGACTCCACCATTGCGGATGCGAGGGAGCTGCGTTCCGTTCCGAAGCAAGGCGATAGCCGCTGATCTAATCCTTAACTCAAGTGGCGCAGATATGGCATCTTGACGCCGCCGAGCACTAAATCGCAGATCTGGTCGACATACTCGTCGGTGAGATTTACCTGGCGGATTAAGAACCGCATATAGATGGAGCCGTAGAGCGTGTCAAGCAGCAGGTCCATATCGAGATCATCCGGAAGTTCGCCGCGGCGGATTCCGCGCTGCAGGGTCTCATAAGCCTCCAAGCGCCGAGGCATGAGGAAGCGGTCGCGAAACGCCTTGATCAGTTCCGGATCAGACTGACCACCGCCGATCAGGGCGGCTACGATGCGGCCGCGGCGACCGCGCAGTACGCGAACCAACTGTTTGATCTGCAGGCCGATATCGGAGCGCACCGAACCGGTATCCGGGAAACGCAGCTCATCGTAGGCACTTAAAGAAAAAGCGTCAGCTACCACTGCCGCCTTGTTTGGCCACCAACGATAGACCGTAGCCTTGCCCACATCGGCATCACTGGCAATAGCTTCCACGGAGAGATCGGGAAAACCAGTCTCCTGCAGCAGCTTCAGCGTACTGCGCAGGATGGCCTTACGCGCTTCTTCGCTGCGGGGACGACCGGGAGACCGTCGGTGTCCGTTTCCGTTTACATTTCTTAGGATGGCTGGCCTTTGCGGCATTTCCAAGAATGTACCATAATATGAATTCGATACGTTCTGTTTTGTAAAGACTTGTGGCACAAAAGCAGGCACGCAGATTTCGTGATTTCGCGATCGTGTGATTTCGCGATCTAAATCACCCAATCACCCGATCACGAAATCACCCGATCTGCTAAAGGGTTGTAGTACCGGAGAACTGGTTCTATGTGGATTGTTGCGCTTGCGCTGCGGCGGCCTTACACCTTTGTGGTGATGGCGCTGCTGATTCTGATCCTTACGCCGATCGTAATCTTCCGCACACCCGTAGATATTTTTCCCAACATCAACATTCCCGTCGTCAGCGTAATCTGGCAATACAGTGGAATGCCGCCCAAAGATATGGCGGAGCGGTTCCTCAGCAACACCGAGCGTGGCCTTACCACGCTGGTCAACGATATCCAACACATTGAATCGGAAGCGCTGCCTGGGCGCGCGATCGAGAAGATTTATTTTCAGCCGGGCGTGAATCTTCCCATGGCGGTTTCGCAGGTCACCGCAATTTCGCAGACCTCGGTGCGATCCCTGCCGCCGGGGACGCAGCCGCCGCTGATCATCGTGTACTCGGCTTCGAGCGTGCCCATCGTCCAGATCGGGGTAAGCAGCAAGAGCATTCCCGAACAGAACCTCTTCGATCTTACGGTGAACTTCGTGCGCCCACCGCTGACCACAATCAAGGGCGCATCGATTCCCTGGGCTTATGGCGGCAAGCAGCGCGTGATTGCCGTCGATCTCGACACCCAGGCGCTGCAGGCTAAGGGCCTTACCCCTGTGGACGTCGTCAATGCCGTCGACAGCCAGAACCTGATTCTTCCTTCCGGCACCGCCAAACTAGGCCCGCTGGAGATGAATGTTGCCATGAACGGCAGCACGCAGACTGTGGCCGCGCTGAATGATCTGCCGATCAAAACCCAAAATGGGGCGACCATCTATCTCGGGGATGTCGCTCACGTCCGCGATGGCTTTACGCCGCAAACTAATATCGTGCGCCAGGACGGAGTGCGCGGCACTTTGCTGAGCGTAATGAAGAACGGCGACGCCTCGACGCTTGACATCGTGAAACAGGTAAAGCAACGCTTACCGCGCATCGCCGAGAGCTTGCCCGGAGACCTGGTGCTGAAGCCACTCTTCGATCAATCGCTGTTCGTGCGCGCCTCAATCGATGGCGTCTTGCGCGAGGCCGCGATCGCGGCGTTGCTGACCGCGGCGATGATTCTGCTGTTTTTGGGCGATTGGCGTCCCACGATCGTCATCACCATCTCCATCCCGCTTTCGATCTGCGTCTCGATCATCTGCCTCAGTGCACTGGGAGAGACGATCAACATCATGACGCTCGGTGGCCTGGCGCTCGCTGTGGGAATTCTGGTGGACGACGCCACCGTTGAAATTGAGAACATTGAGCGCAACCTCGCGATGGGCAAAGAGCTCAAGCAGGCGATTCTCGACGGCGCCCAGCAGATCGCGGTGCCAGCATTTGTTTCCACTCTGTGCATTTGCATCGTCTTCGTGCCGATGTTTTTTCTCACCGGTGTAGCGAAGTTCCTGTTTGTGCCGATGGCGGAGGCGGTCTGCTTCGCCATGCTGGCTTCTTATCTGCTCTCGCGAACTCTGGTTCCGACGATGGTGCTTTACATCATGCGCGGACACGAGCACAAAGCCGCTGGTCCCAGGACCTTTTTCGGTCGCTGGCAGCGCAGCTTCGAGCGCGGCTTTGACAATCTCCGCCATGCATATCGCAACCTGCTCAGCGCGGCTTTGGATCACCGCAGGATTTTTGCCACCTGTTTCCTGATGTTCTGTGTGTTGTCGTTTGGCCTGATCTTCTTTCTCGGGGAAGATTTTTTTCCCTCGGTTGACGCAGGCATCTTCCGGCTGCACGTCCGCGCCCGCGCGGGCCTGAGGATCGAAGAAACTGCGCGGCTGTGCGACGAAGTGGAAAGAGTACTGCGCCAGGAAATCCCCAAACATGAACTGGTCACGATTCTGGACAACATTGGGCTGCCCTACAGCTCGATCAATACCACCTACAGCACCAGCGGGACCATCGGAACATCAGATGCGGAAATCCTGGTGTCGCTCAATCAGGAGCACCATCGTCCCACTCCGGAGTACGTGAAGAAATTGCGCGAAGATCTGCCGCTGTATTTTCCCGGCGTCGAGTTCTTCTTTCAGCCGGCGGACATTGTCAGCCAGATTCTGAATTTCGGGTTGCCCTCCCCCATCGATATTCAGGTAGTCGGCAAAGATCTCAATGACAACTACGTAATTGCGCAGCAGATCGCGAACCGGCTGCGGCACGTGCCTGGCGCTGTGGACGTGCATGTTCAACAACTGATGAACGATCCTGCCCTCGATTTGAACATTGACCGCACCCGCGCGCAGGAGGTGGGAGTGAATCAGCGCGACGTGGTGCAAAACGTGCTGATCTCGCTGAGCGGCAGCTTTCAGACTGCGCCCAGTTACTGGCTGAATCCCGGCAACGGCGTCACCTACAACGTCGCCGTGCAAACTCCGGATTACAAGATGGATTCATTGCAGGCGCTGCTGAATACTCCGGTAAGTGCGCCCGGCGCGACTTCCCAGCAGGTGCTGGCAAATCTGGCAACTGTGCGTCCGGCGTCGACTCCGGCCAGCGTTTCTCATTACGATATTGTTCCGGTAATCGATGTCTATGCCAGTACGCAAGGACGCGATCTGGGCGGAGTCGCCTCGGACACTCGCAAGCTGCTCGCCGAGTTCGAAGGCAAGAAGCTGCCGCGAGGCACCCATGTGACCTTGCGCGGCCAGGTAGAAACGATGACTTCATCGTTCTATGGGCTGGCAATGGGGCTGATAATGGCCATTGTCCTGGTCTATCTGCTGATCGTCGTCAACTTCCAATCCTGGATGGATCCGCTGATCATCATCACGGCCTTGCCGGGAGCGCTTGCCGGCATCGCATGGATGCTACTTCTGAGCCACACTCGGCTGAGTGTGCCATCGCTTACTGGCGCAGTGATGTGCATGGGCGTAGCCACCTCGAATAGTATTCTTCTGGTATCGTTCGCGCGTGAGCGAATGGACAGCGGCTTGCCTGCGTTGCAGGCGGCCATCGAAGCCGGTTTCACCCGCATTCGTCCGGTAATCATGACGGCCCTGGCGATGATTATCGGCATGTTGCCGATGGCAATTGGACTGGGAGAAGGCGGCGAGCAGAATGCGCCGCTCGGCCGCGCTGTGATTGGCGGACTGATATTCGCCACCGTAGCTACCCTTTTCTTCGTGCCCGTCGTCTTTACTTTGATACATGGCAGGAAAGAGGGTCACGGACCGGCAGCACAGGACGGACCGGAGTGGGTGCATCAGGAATGAAAGAATTTCGAAATTGAGAAATTTCGAAATCGGGCAATTGAAAAAGCAAAATTCGAAATTACACAATTAGGGAATGTGAGTGACTCCAACTGAACTAATGAATCCGCCTTCGCCACCGGCGCGGCAGACGCCTCCGGCTGAGCACACATTGCGTAAAGCCGGAGTGCTCATCATCGTCATCGTGCTGGTGCTGGTTGTCGCCGGCGCGGTCACCATCGCCGGCAAGTTTGGTGAGAAGAAGGCGCTGGCGGCCGAGACGGAGAAACTCGCCGTGCCCGCGGTCACTGTGATTCATCCCAGCGCAGAGCGTTCTAACGAGGAATTAATGCTGCCCGCCAACGTGCAGGCCTATAAGGAATCGCCGATTTTCGCTCGAACCAATGGCTATCTGCTGCACTGGTACAAAGATATCGGTTCTCATGTGAACAAAGGCGAGTTGCTGGCCGAGATCGACACTCCCGAAGTGGACCAGGAGTTGATGCAGGCGCGCGCCGCTGAACAGCAGGCCCAGGCCCAACTGCAGTTGGCCAAGAGCTCTGCGCAGCGCTGGCAGAACCTGCGCAAGAGCGATTCAGTCTCCCAACAGGAAGTGGACCAGGAAGTCAGCGGCTATGCTCAGGCGCAGGCAAACGTCGCCGCCGCGCAAGCGAATGTCCGCCGATTGCAGCAGATGGAATCCTTCAAGCGCGTATATGCCCCCTTCTCGGGAGTGATCACCAAACGCCTCATCGATGTCGGCGCGCTCATCAATGCCGGCAACGGTGGAAGCAATCGGGAGTTGTTTGACATCGCTCAGATCGATCCCTTGCGCGTGTACGTGTATGTCCCCCAGACGTACAGTCCATTGATCCATCCCGGAATGGACGCGCTGCTGGATCAGCGGGAATACAGCGGCCATGAATTCAAAGGCAAAGTTGTACGTACGTCCGATTCGATCGACCCAACTACGCGCACGCTGCTCACGGAAGTAGATGTGCCCAATCCCAAGGGGCAAGTTTTGCCCGGCTCCTACGCGCAAATTCATTTTGCTGCGCATATCGAGGCTCCTCGTTTGACGGTACCCGTGAACACGCTGCTGTTCCGCGCCGAGGGTCCGCGCGCGGCAGTAGTGGGAGACGACAATAAGGTTCATCTGCACGCAATCACAATTGGCCGCGATTACGGCAGTGCGGTCGAGGTTCTGGACGGTTTGCAAGCCAATGATGAGATTGTCGTAAACCCCGCAGACTCCCTCGAAGACGGGCAGCAGGTGAATGTTAATCGCGGCAAGCCCGGCGAAAAGGCTGGCCAGAAGCAGGGCGATTAACGGTTCAGAGATCGTCTCGAAAAAGGGCAGCCCGCGCCGGGCTGCCCTTAATCTTCAATTTCTCGATTACCGCCAATCCCGGCGATCATGGCGAATGTCACGGCTGTCGCGACGAAGGTCGCGTTTATCGGCGTTGAGGTCGCGATATTCGCTGCGCAGCTCGGCGCGCTCACGCTGTATTCCTGCGTAATCGTGTTCGCGCTGCTCTTCGCGCAATTCGCGACGGTCTTGGGCGATCTTCGCTTTGTCGTTGCGGATATCGCGGTAGTCGCCGCGACGGTCGGCATAGTCGTGGCGAATGTCCTGCCTTTGGTAGCGGTCAGCGCGCCAGTCACGGTCTTGCGCCATCAAAGTTCCGGCGCCCATCATCCCCATTACAAGAATTCCCAAAATGGTGCGTTTCATTGTCTTTCTCCTGGTGGTCCTTCTTTTTCGAGTGGGCCCGCCGGCGGGTCCTAGTACTACCAACACGGATTAAGCAAAGAGTTGCGGGAAGGGAAGTAGCTGAAAACACGAAACTACATTTCTTCACATGCGGGAAAAGGTGCCCGAGCCACCCCGCACGGCAAACATGCACTCTGTCGGGCGGAGGTCGTCGCGACTCTCCGCAATAGCAGCTTTCCACAACTCGCTATGCGTTTTAAGCGTCTAACCCGCTAGGAATTTCCTGTGATTGTTGCCCCGCTTATCGCCGGCAAGGTGTGGACCACGTTGCGCCATCTCGGCCCTATTGGAGAGGTGCTGCTTGGGGTTGCTGACGCTTCTGTGATACCCACTCCAGGAAGTCTCGACATTCTGATTATCCTGCTGGTTGCGGGGGAACCCCAGCATTGGTGGGTGTACGTGCTTGCCGCTACCCTTGGCTCCACATTAGGCGCTTACATTACTTTCAGAATCGGCGAGAAAACCGGCAAAGAGGGACTTGAGAAGCGCATTCCTGAAAAGAAACTGAAGAAGGTATACCGCTGGAGCGAGAAATATGGAGTGGGCGCCGTGGCCGTACCGGCGCTGCTGCCGCCTCCATTTCCACTCTCCCCGTTCCTGCTCGCTGCCGGAGCAATGCAGGTGCCAAAAGAGAAATTTCTGTCGGCGTATGCGGCCGGACGGGTCGTGCGCTATGGCATTGTGGCTTGGCTGGGAAGAATGTATGGAAATAGTCTGATCCACGGCCTGCAACATTACTCGAAACCGATTATCTGGGCGCTGATCGGGCTGGCTGCTCTCGGCGGAATTGCCGCAGCTATCTACGTCATCCATCGCAAACATCAAGGCCTGCCAATGTTTCGCTCGGCGGAGAAAAAAGCGGCATGAGGGAATCGGGTCATCGGGTGATCGGGCCATCGGGTCAAGTGAAAGCCCTCGATCATCGCGACTTCGGCAAGTCCGATCTTTTTAGGAGCATTTACTTCACCTGATCGCCCGATCACCCGATTGCGGCAGCTAATACGCCCACCTTAGCAACGTGGCTCCCACCGTAAATCCGGCGCCTACCGAAGCCAGCAGCACCAGATCTCCCTTTTTGAGTTTGCCCTGATCCATGGCGGTTTGCATGGCAAGCGGAATGGTGCCGGCGGTTGTGTTGCCGTACTCGCCGATGTTGATAATCACCCGGTCGAGAGGCATGCCCAGGCGTTCGGCAGTCGCAGTGATGATGCGCTTATTGGCCTGATGCGGAATGAAGGCCTTCACGTCGGCTCCGCTGAAGCCGTTACGAGCGAGCAGCTTTTCGGAAAATTCCGCCATCTTTCGTACTGCGTACTTGACCACCGCGCCGCCGTCCTGATGAACGACA
>Ga0134125_10009829_pt1 | contig 10759 bp, 9 predicted proteins | sample KB31751_FD_96464 | JGI IMG/M metagenome (GOLD analysis project Ga0134125, IMG submission 96464) | Terrestrial soil microbial communities with excess Nitrogen fertilizer from Kellogg Biological Station, Michigan, USA - KB3-175-1 | ecosystem: Environmental > Terrestrial > Soil > Unclassified ...
CGCCGTGCGTGACCTCGGGGAGCATGAACCGCGCCCCCTCGGCGGCGACCCGGATGTCGCACAGCAACGCCCGCTGGAACGACGCGCCGATCGACCATCCCTGCATGGCGACGATCACCGGTGCCTCGATGTCGAAGAGCTGCAGGATCCCCCGGTGGCCCCGGCTCATCAGCTCGTGGTGGGTGAGCTCGACCTGCTCACCACCGATCGCCGACACGTCGCGCCCCGACGAGAACGACTTCCCCTCGCCGCGCCAGATCACCGCCCGCACGTCGGGCCGCCCGGTGAGCTCGCCGAGGACGGCGAAGAGCTGCTGGTCCATGTCGTCGTCGAACGCGTTGTGCTTGTCGACGTTGTCGTTGGTGATGACCGCGACCGGTCCGTCGTAGTCGAGTCGCACCGCCTTGGTCATGATCCTCCTCCGGGAGCGGTTCAGTCGGTCATCGGTCAGAGCTCGGGCCCGAGCGACGCCAGCAGCTCGATGGTGCGGCGCTGCGACGCCTCCCGGTCGTCGTCGAGCCCCAGCGGGGTGGCGCACAGGTCGGTGGCGCCGGCGTCGGCGTACACCCGCAGCCGCGCCTCGACCTCCACCTCGGTGCCGATCACGGCGACGTCGGTGGGCGTCGTGCCGTCGCCACCCCGCGCCAGGACGCGCTGGTAGGTCGGGATGTTGAGGTAGGTCGCGAAGATCTTCGCCGCCCGCTCGCGCGCGGCGTCGGCGTCGTCGCAGACCGCGACCGGCAACCCGACGACGACCCGCGGGACCGGACGTTCCGCCGCCGCGGCCGCCGCGGTGATGCCGGGCACGATGTGCTCGCCGACAGCGCGCTCGTTCGCCCAGTAGGTGATGGTGCCGTCGGTGAGCTCGCCGGCGAGGCGCAGCATCCGCGGCGCGAGCGCGGCGACCATGATCGGCGCGGGTGTCGAGCCGGGCACGGTGAGCATCGACGAGAACGAGAAGAACTCGCCCCGGTACTCGACCTGGCCCCCACCCGCGAACGCGGCCCGCAGCACCTCGACGTACTCACGCGTGTGGCGAACGGGCCGGTCGTAGGTGAGGCCGAACATGTTCTCGATGACCACCGGGTGCGACGGCCCGATCCCCAGCACGAGCCGGCCCCCGGCCGCCGCCTGGGTCGACATCGCCTGCTGCGCCATCGCCATCGGGTGGCGCGGGTAGGTGGGCATCACCGCGGTGCCGAGCTCGATGCGGTTCGTGACCTGGCCGGCGAGCGCGAGCGCGGTGAGGCCGTCGAGGCTCCACGGGATGTGCGGCACCCACCCGGTGGTGAACCCGAGCGCCTCCGCGGCCCGGGCGTTGGCGAGGAGCTCCTCGACGTCGGTCTGCGCGCCGCTGACGTCGCTGATGAAGACTCCGATGCGCATCGGGGCAGCTTGTCACACCCGCACGTTCACGCGGCCGGGGCCGCCGGTCCCGGTCGGACGAGGTAGTCGTCGGCGTCGGGGTCGCGTTCCATCTCGACGTAGCCCCGGGTGCGGGCCGCCCGGACGAACTGGAGGAACCCGCCGTACCCGAACCGCTTCTCGGTGAAGTCGGCCTGGTGCCGCCGCACCTGGGTCTTGAGCCCGGAGAGGTGCACCGGGCCCTTCTTCGCGAGCTGCTCGACCGTCGACCGCAGCAGCCCGAACGCCGCCTCCTCGTCGCCGCCGGTGCCGGTGGCGAGCGTGACCTCGGGATCGCCCGGCGCGCTCCCCTGGCGGACCTCGACGATGTCGCGATCGGCGAGGTTGCGCAGCAGCTCACCGAAGGTGCGGAAGCCGTAGTCGGCTTCGCTGAACGTCGGCTGCTTGCGCAGGATGGCGCGCTTCAACATCGACGCCAGGACCGGGCCGCTGCTGCTGCGCTCGAGCCCGGCCAGGGTGCGGGTGACGAGCGCGTCGAGATCGGTCTCGTCCGCGGTGACGACGGGCTCCGGCTCGGGTTCGGGTTCCTTCACCGCCTCCTTGCGCGCGGGCGCCCGGCGCGTGGTGCGGCGAGCGGGTCGGTGACCCGGCTCGATGCCCTCGAGCCGCTCGTAGAAGAGGAACTCGTCGCACGCGGCCGGGAGCAGCGCGGAGGTCGAGGCCTCGACGCCGATGCCGATCACGCGTCGGTTCAGCTCCCGCAGCTTGTGGACGAGCGGCGTGAAGTCGCTGTCGCCGGTGCAGAGCACGAACGTCGTGATGTAGTCACGTTCGAAGGACAGCTCGACCGCGTCGACGGCCATCTTGATGTCGGCCGCGTTCTTGCGCACCATGCCCATGCGCTGCGGGATCTCGATGAGCTCGACCTGGTGGCGCGTGAGCATGCGCCGGTCCTCCTCGAAGTACGACCAGTCCGCATACGCGCGCCGTACGACGACCCGACCCCGTTCGGCCAGCGCGTCGGCGACCGGCCCGAGGTCGAACGACCCGCCGAGCGCGTCACGGGCGCCGATGGCGAGGTTCTCGTAGTCGAGAAAGAGCGCGATACGTTCGTCGTCGCTGGTCACTGGCCGATGCTACCGGGAGACGGGGACGACCCATGGACGAGAGCACCGACAACGGACCGAACGGACCGAACGACAAGGTCTACATCCACGAGTTCATCGACATCATCGGTCACAACCGCGCCAACTACATGCACCACATGACCGCCAACTGGAGCCCGATCGCCCAGGACGAGCGGCACCAGCTCTGCTACGGCGTGTGGGGGGTGGTGGGCACCACGCGCGGCTGGCCCGAAGTGGTGAACATCTGGGAGGAGGACGGCTTCCCCGGCCTCAGCCGCTCGTTCGAGCACGAGTTCAACCACCCGAGCCTCCAGGACCCGAAGCTGGCCAAGTGGTGGTCGGAGGCGGCCAACTACCGCCGCCACGGCGACGACCGGGTGCTGATCCCCGCGCCGTGGATGCCGACCATCGAGCAGCTGTGCGCCGCGGGGACGTCGGGAGAGACCTACGCGCACGAGCAGGTGCACGTCCCCCACGGGACGTCGCGCGACTTCCTCGACGCGGTCGCCCAGGAGGCGGTCGCCGCCTACGAGCCCTTCGGCTGGCAGCTCGTCGGCGCGTGGGAGACCGCCATGGTCAACGAGTCGGAGTGCTTCCTCATGTGGGCGATCCCGAGCTGGGCCCAGTGGGGCGAGGCCGAAGCCGGCGAACGGACCGACGCCAAGCTCGGCGCGTGGCGACGCCACACCTACGACCTCGCGAGCGCGTGGCACCGCTTCCTGCTGGTCGACGCTCCCCTGTCGCCGATGCGCACCGGCCGCCAGCCGTCGCGCGACGACCGGCGCGAGGGCTGGGACGAGGATTAGTTGCCCGTCGCGTCGGGCGCGTCGGACGCGTCCGACGTGCCGGTCGCTTCGGACGCGGTGCCGCCGAGGGCGATGCGGATCCGGTCGATCACGGCCTGCTCGCGTTCGGTGACGCCCTTGGCGGCATCGGCCACGGCCCGGGCGATGTCGACCAGCCAGCTCCGCACCTCGATCGCCTCCTCGAGCGGGATCCGGCCGAGCGCGGCGGCGGCGCCGCCGAGTTGGGTGATCGCCTCGTCGACGGTCTGGTCGAGCGACTTGCCCCGGTGCTGCTTGGCGTCGTGGCGCGCCTCGTGACCCTGCGCGTCGTGGGACATGGCGGCGATCAGCTCGGTGGCGGGTTCCCGGTCGCCCGGCTGGGCCAGCAACCGGGCGCTCGCGGCCGCCTCCTTGACCATCGAGATCGGGCCGTGCTCACCCACCGCCACGATGGCGAGGGTCACGTAGAGCGGCGCTTCCGAGAGCGCCTTCCACTCGTCCTCGGAGAAGAACGACTTGTCGGTCATGCGGGGGCTCCCGGTCGGCGTGCGTCGGATGGCGGCGACCCGTCAGCCTAGGGTCCGCCCGGACCGGCCCGCCCGGCCCGACCGTCGGCACCCGTTCGACTCGTGCTCCGATCACTCGCCGTAGGGCAGCACCGGCATCGACCACCCGCGCTCGCGGCCGAGCAGGGCGGCGCGCCCGATCGACCGGCCGCCGAAGCGCTCTCGCACCGCGTCGAGCGCGTGGTCGAGGGCGTCGCCGGTTCCACCGTCGAACGGCAGGCGCAGCTGCACCGCGTCGGCGTCGCTCAGGTTGGCGACCGCGAGACCGATCAGGGTGAGCCCGCGCGCCGCGATCGTCGGCTGCGCGTCGGCCAGGAGCCGGCGCAGCGCGTCGCGCAGCGGCTGGGTCTCCGCGGTCGGGGCCGCGAGCGTCGACGACCGGGTGATCCGGGTGAAGTCGTCGAACCGGAGCCGCAGGACCACGGTGTGACCGACGACGTTCGCGCTGCGCAGCCGACGCGTCACGCCGTCGAGCAGCGAATCGAGCATGGCCGCGACCTCCTCCCGCGGCCGGCGGCCGCGCCCGAGCGCGCGCTGCGCGCCCATGGAGCGGCGGCGGCGTCCCGGCTGCACCGGGCGCGGGTCGCGGTTGTGCGCGAGCGCGTGCAGGTGCCGGCCCGTCGCCGCGCCGAGCATCGCGACCAACGTGTCCTCGCCGAGCTGCGCGACCTGCCCGACCAGGGTGATCCCGCGATCGTTGAGCTTGGCCGCGGTCGCGGGTCCGACGCCCCACAGCCGGTCGACGGTCAACGCGTGCAGGAACGCGAGCTCGTGCTCGGGCGGGACGATGAGCAGGCCGTCGGGCTTCGCCACGCGCGACGCCACCTTGGCCAGGAACTTCGTGCGCCCGCCGCCGACGGTGATGCGCAGGCCCACCCGCTCGAGCACGTCGTGGCGCAGCTGCGCGGCGATGGCCTCGGCGGTCCCCGAGACCCGGCGCAGGCCGCCCACGTCGAGGAACGCCTCGTCGATCGAGATGCCCTCGACCAGGGGGGTCGTGGCCCGGAACACGTCGAACACCGCCCGGCTCGCCTCGGTGTACGCCTCCATGCGGGGCGCGACCACCACCGCGTGGGGGCAGAGCGCGCGTGCCTGCCGGCCGCCCATGGCACCGCGGACCCCGAACGCCCGCGCCTCGTAGCTCGCCGCCATGACCACGCCACCACCGACGACCACGGGTCGCCCTCGGAGTCGTGGGTCGTCGCGCTGCTCGACCGAGGCGAAGAAGGCGTCGAGGTCGGCGTGGAGGATGGAGGCGACCGTGCCGTCGTACACGAACACATGTTCGCATACGCCGAGTCTCCCGTCAGGTCCCGGCGTCGCGGTCCCAGGTCTCGGCGGTCACGCCCCGGGCCCGGAGCTCGTGCTTGCGGACCCGCATCGACGCCTCGGTGCGGGGCAGGTCGTCGACCACCTCGACGTAGCGGGGCAACATGAACTTCGGCATGCGGGGCGCGAGGAACGCGAGCAGCGCGTCGGGATCGAACGCGGCGCGATCGCGCACGATCAGGGCCACCATCACCTCGTCGTCGCCGAGCGCGGCGGGCACACCGATCGCGACGCACTCCAAGACGTCCGGGTGCTCGGTCACGAGGTTCTCCACCTCGAACGACGAGATGTTCTCGCCGCGGCGGCGGATGGTGTCGCGCAGGCGGTCGACGAAGTAGTACCAGCCGTCCTCGTCGCAGCGGAACGCGTCACCGGTGTGGAACCACCCGTTGCGCCAGGCGGCCGCGGTCTGCTCGGGCATCTTGTAGTACCCGACGTTCAACGACCACGGCTCGGCGCTGCGGACGACCAGCTCGCCGACCTCGCCGGTGGGCACCGGCTCGTCGTGCTCGTCGACGACGCGCACCTCCGGCCACGGGTAGTCCTCACGGCGGCGACCGCAGTTCTGCCACGGCCCGTGGTCCCAGCCGGTGGTGACCGCCATGCCGGCCTCGGTCTGCCCGTAGCCGGTCGCGGCGCGCACGCCGAAGCGGGCCTCGAACTGCTCCATCTCCGGGATCATCGGACCCAGGATGACGTTGCGCAGCGGCGTGTCGCCGTCGGCGTCGTCGGGCTCGGCCGACCAGAGCAACGCGGTCATCGGGCCCACCAGGGCCGCGGTCACGCAGCCGGTCTCGGCGACGTCGTCCCAGAAGTGGGTGGCGCTGAACCGGTCGCGGAACACGAAGCGGCTGCCGCGCACCATCGCGTAGTTGAACGCCGAGCGCCCGCTGTTGTGGAAGAGGGGCATCGCGCAGTACAGGCCGTCGCCGTGACCGAGCGCGTCCTCCGGGACCCACGACCAGAACTGGTAGACGACCGCCCACGGCGTGAGCACCGCCTTCGACGGGCCGGTCGTGCCCGACGTGAACATGAGCGAGTGCACGTCGCGGTACTGCGGTCCCACCAGCTCGGTGGGTGCCTCCGCGGCGTCGAACGCGGCGCGGGTGGCGTCGTCGAGCACGATGATCCGGGCCAGTCCCGGGACGCCGGCCTCGACGTCGCGCGCGGCGTCGACGTACTCGGGCGCGACGACCAGCGTGGTGACGTCGGCGTGCGCCAAGGAGTATTCGAGCATGCGGCCGGTGAACGCGACGTTGAGCGGCACCTCGATCGTGCGCAACCACGCCAGCGCGAGCAGCACGAGGTGGGCATCGGCGGTGTTCGGCACCATGGTGGCCACGTGGTCGCCGGGTGCGACGCCGGCCGCGGTCAGGGCGCCGGCCCACGCCCGGGCGCGGCGGTCCAGGTCGGCGTAGGTCAGCGTGGTGCCGTCGACGTGCTCGAGCGCGATCGCGGCCGGGGTGGCGGCGGCCCACCGCGCGACCGCGTGCGGCGCCAGGCAGGTGGGGTCGAGCACCGGCGTATGTTATATACAACCGGTGGACCTGGACCCCAGCGTCGAGCAACGCGCGATCGTCGACGTGTTCGGGGCCCTGGCGGACCGCTTCGCCCCGCTCGACCGGCTGCGCGAGCGCGAGCCCGGGGGCTTCTCGCCCGAGCTGTGGGAGCAGCTGGTCGCGATGGGCGCGCCGGGCATGGGCGTGCCCGAATCCGCCGGTGGCGCCGGCGCGTCGATGCTCGACCTGGCGCTCGCGGTCGAGGCCCTCGGCCGCCGGCTGGCGCCGGCGCCGCTGGTCGAGCACGCGGTCGCGGCTCGGATGCTCGCGGTCACGAGTGACGACGTCCCGGCCGCGATCGTCGACGGCGCCGACATCGCCACCGTTGCCCTCCGGCCGGCACGCGACGGCGTCGCCCGCCTGGTGCCCGCCGGGGCGGTTGCCGCGCACGTCGTCGCGCTCGACGGCGAGGAGCTGGTGCTGGTCACGTCGGAGCCCGGCGCGCTGATCGAGAACCTCGCGTCGTCACCGCTCGCCGACCGCGCGCTCGGCGACGGCGACCGGCGCGTCCTCGCCACCGGCGCTCGCGCTCGCGCCGCCCATGCGCACGCGGTCGACGAGTGGCGGGTGCTGACCGCGGCGGCGCTGGTCGGGCTCGGGCTGGGTGCGCTCGCCATCGGGGTGCGCTACGTGACCGAGCGCGAGCAGTTCGGGGTGCCCATCGGCTCGTTCCAGAGCCTCCAGCACGGGCTCGCCGACGTCGCCGTCGCCCTCGACGGGGCCCAGCTGCTCGCCCGCAAGGCGGCGTGGGCGTTCGACGGCGACCACCCCGACGCCGCCCAGCTGGCGGGCATGGCCTTCCTGTTCGCCGCCGAGCAGGCGCAGCGCACCGCGGCGCGCGCGCTCCACTACCACGGCGGCTACGGGTTCATGGAGGAGTACGACATCCAGCTCTTCTACCGGAGGGCCAAGGGCTGGGCCAACGTCGTGGGCGAGCCGGCGCGCGAGTACGCGCGGCTGGCCGACCTGCGATACGGCGAGTGCACCGCCGCGGTGGGCTGACGTGGACTTCACGCAGTCCGACACCGCGGTGCAGTTCGCGAACGAGGTCCACGCGCTGGTGACGCAGGTCTTCACCGACGAACGCCGCCAGCGCGCGCACGACACCGGCACCATGCACGACTGGGAGCTGCACCGGGCGATGGCCGACAAGGGCTGGATCCGGCAGGCGTTGCCCGAGGCGCTCGGGGGCGGCGGGCGGGGGCCGGAGGAGCTGGCATTGCTGTTCCGCGAGCTCGAGCTGGCCGGTGCGCCGTACGACGGCCTGAGCATCTGCACGATGGTGGCGTCGGTGATCGCGCACGTGGGCAACGACATGCAGCGGCGCGACATCTTGCCCAAGCTGCTCGCGGGCGAAGCACTCATCGCGCTCGGGTACTCGGAGCCCGACTCCGGGTCCGACGTCGCCGCCGCCCGCACGCGCGCGGTGCGCGACGGCGATGGTTGGCGCATCGACGGCCAGAAGATCTTCACCAGCCTGGCCGAGGAGTCCGAGTGGGTGTTCCTCCTCACCCGCACCGATCCCGACGTGCCCAAGCACCAGGGCCTCACGTTCTTCCTCGTGCCGACGTCGGCGCCCGGCTTCGAGCTCCAGCCCATTCGCACCCTGTCGGGCAAGCGCACGAACACCACCTTCTACGACGGTGTGGTCGTCGACGACGAGTGGCGGATCGGCGAGGTGAACGGTGGGTGGCAGGTGATGCTGGTCGCGCTGTCGTTCGAGCGGGGCGTCGCCGGTGGGGTGCGCGACGCCGAGCGTCTGCTCACCGTCGCCGAGGCGCACGCGCGCGATTCGGTCGACGACGACGGCCACCCGTTGCTCGACGACCCCGACCGGCGCGACGCGCTGGTGCGGTTGGCGATCGACTGCGAGGTCACCGATCTCCTCGCCAACCGGGCGGCGTGGGTGGCGGCCTCGGGCCGGCTCCCCGGGGTCGAGGGCGCGGCGACGAAGTTGTTCGCGACCGAAGCCCTCCAGCGCGCGGCCGACCGCCTGCTCGATGCGGCCGGGCCGGCGGGCCTCGTGCAGTCGCACGACGTGAGTGCGCTGAGCGCGTTCTACGAGTACTGCTACCGGTTCGCGCCCGTCACCACGATCTACGGCGGCACCAGCGAGATCCAGCGCAACCTCATCGCCCAACGCGGGCTCGGCCTGCCGCGCGCGCGCTGACGGCTCCGACGCGTGCGCGGGCTGCCGGACCTCCGCCTCCCGCCGGACCTCGACGCGTTCCGCGCCCGGGTGCGCGAGTTCCTCGCCGGCGCGCTCCCCGGGGATCGTGGTCCCCACCGCGACCCCTCCGACCTCACCGGCTGGGACGAGGCGTCCGAGCGCGACCTCCTGCGCCGGGCGGGCGCCGCGGGCCTGCTCGGGGTGAGCCTCCCGACCGAGCTCGAGGGCGGTGGCCGGCCTCCGAGCTGGCAGGCGGTGGTCGGCTTCGAGGCCGCCTACCACGACGCGCCGCTCATCGACACCGCCGCGGTGATCGTGGCGCCGAGCGTGGTGGCGTTCGGATCGGAGCGCCAGCGGGCCGAGGTCGTGCCGGCCGCGTGCGCGGGCACGGTGAACGGCTGCAGCGCCTACACGGAGGCGGGGGCGGGGAGCGACCTGTCGAACATCGCCACGCGCGCGGAGGCGGTGGACGGCGGGTTCGTGCTCGACGGCGAGAAGGTGCTCGCCACCGGCGTGCACAAGTCCGACTGGTGCATCATCATCGCCCGCACCGATCCGGCGACGACCGGCCGCAGGGGCCTCACCATGTTCCTGCTCGATCCGGCGACACCCGGCATCGAGGTGACCCGCCACGCCACCGCCAACCGCTGGACCCTGTGCACCATGCGCTTCGACCGCGCCCGCCTGGAGGGTGACGCGGTGTTGGGCACGATCGGCGAGGGGTGGCGGCAGCTCACCGGCACACTGATCGGCGAGCGGTCGGGGGCGGCGTGGCTGGGCTGGGCGACGCGCAACCTCGAGGCCCTGCTCGACCACTGCGCCGGGACCGACGACCGCGTCCTCCGTGACGCGCTCGCACACCTCGTGACGCGGTGGTTCGTCGCCGCCCGTCAGGTCGAGCGGGTGTTCGCGCGGCAGGACGCGGGGACACCACCGCTCGTCGACGGCGCCATGAGCAAGGTCCTGGCGACGGAGCTGCTGCAGCGCATCGCGCGCGTCGGCGCGTCGGCGCTGGGGCCGGCGGTGCTCACCGCACCCGGCTGGTTCGGTGAGGCGCTGCCCGAGTGGTTCGCGTACGAGCAGGTGGAGCGGCTCCATCCCACGTTGAGCGTGGGTGCCAACGAGATCCAGCGGACGACGATCGCCAACGTGGGCCTGGGCCTGCCGCCCGAGCCCCGGAACGACAGTGGGGGAAACCGATGACGTACCGCGTGGTGGGCTGGTCGACCGGGGGCGTGGGGAGGCTGGCGATCCGTGCCGTCGCCCGCCGCCCCGACCTGGAGCTGGTCGGGGTGTGGGTGCACTGCGAGGAGAAGGAGGGCGTCGACGCGGGGACGCTGGCGGGGATCGACCCGCTGGGGATCGCCGCGACCCGCGACGCCGACGCGCTGCTCGCGCTCGAGCCCGACTGCATCTGCTACTCGGCCTCGGGCGAGCAGCAGGACGCGGGCGCGGTGCCCGACCTGGTGCGGATGCTCGAGGCCGGCGTCAACGTCGTGAGCGTGTCGACCCCGGGGCTGGTGCACCCGGCGGGCTACCACCCGGAGTGGCGGGACGCGCTGGAGGCCGCGGCGGCGAAGGGTGGCGCGTCGTTGTACGCCTCGGGCATCGAGCCCGGGTTCGCGGGCGACCAGCTCCCGCTGACGCTCATGACCATGAGCGACACCGTGCGCTCGGTGCGCACGCAGGAGATCTTCCGCTACGACGGCTATCCGGTCACCTTCGTGATGTTCGAGGTCTTCGGCTTCGGCAAGCCGATGGAGCACGACGCCATCATGTCGATGCCCGGTGTCCAGTCGGGCGCGTGGGGACCTCCCGTGCGTATGCTCGCCGACCGCCTCGGCGTCGAGCTCGACGA
>Ga0134125_10009830_pt1 | contig 10759 bp, 8 predicted proteins | sample KB31751_FD_96464 | JGI IMG/M metagenome (GOLD analysis project Ga0134125, IMG submission 96464) | Terrestrial soil microbial communities with excess Nitrogen fertilizer from Kellogg Biological Station, Michigan, USA - KB3-175-1 | ecosystem: Environmental > Terrestrial > Soil > Unclassified ...
CAGACCTGCTGCTGCCGCCCACCGGCGCCGTGTAAGGCTCCGGTGCGAGCGAGCGACGGGCTTGTTCTAGGCGGCCTTCCGCCCCTGTTGATCGAGCTTGCTGAATTCGTCGTCCGACAGTTCGATCGCCGCGGCGGCGACGTTCTCGTCGAGATGCTTCACCTTGCCGGTGCCGGGAATCGGCAGCATGACCGGGCTGCGCTTCAGCAGCCAGGCGAGCGCGACCTGGCCCGGCGTCGCCTTGCGCTTGCGGGCGAGCTCGTCGAGCACCGCGCCCGGCTTCGCCAGGTCGCCGGCGGCGAGCGGATACCAGGGGATGAAGCCGATGTTCTCAGCGGCGCAGTGGTCGAGCACGGCCTCGCTGCCGCGGTCGACGAGGTTGTAGCGGTTCTGCACCGTGGCGACCGGGAAGAAGCGCTGAGCCTCGCCGATCTCAGCGACGCTCACCTCGCTGAGGCCGACATGGCGGATCAGGCCTTCCTTCCACATGTCGCAGATGACGCCGAACTGCTCGTCGCGCGGCACCTTCGGATCGATGCGGTGCAATTGCCAGAGCTCGATGCGCTCGACGCCGAGGCGGCGCAGGCTGGCCTGCACGCAGCTGCGCAGATAGTCCGGGCGGCCGTTCGAGACCCACTGGCCAGGCGCCGGCCGCTCCAGCCCGCCCTTGGTCGCGATGAGCAAGCCGTCATAGGGGTGCAGGGCCTCGCGGATCAGCTCCTCGCTGGTGCCGGGGCCGTAGCTGTCGGCGGTGTCGATGAAGGTGACGCCGAGCGTCGGCAGGCGGCGAAGCGTGCGCAGCGCCTCTGCGCTATCCGCCGGCGGACCCCAGACGCCCGCACCGGTCACCCGCATGGCGCCGAAGCCGAGGCGATTGACCTCGATCACGCCGCCGACCTTGAAGCGGCCCGCGGCCGCGGCTGTTGGTTCCGTCATGATTGTCCTTCCCAGAAGAATGATCCGCAGTGCGGAAGATGGTGTCCCGAATCCGGATTTGAACCCCTATGGCAATCGTGTCACAGGCGGTGCCTGAGCAAGCGACCGCGCGACGGACCGGCGGGTGGTGAGATTGGCTGTTCGCGCTTGCAACGAAAAATTCTGCCAGGACAGCGCGGGGCCAACTGCTCTAGCATAGCCGGCTGAGCCGAGCGGCTCGACGTTAGGCAGGTCGCGGGGGTCGAACGGCCGTGCGGAATTTCCATTTCATCATGATCAAGCCGTCGCATTACGATGACGACGGCTACGTGATCCGCTGGTTCCGGTCGGTCGTGCCGTCGAACAGCCTGGCCGCCCTGTACGGCCTGGCCGAGGATTGCGCGGCGCGGCAGGTGCTGGGCGAGGACGTGAAGATCATCCTCACGGCCTATGACGAGACCAACACCCGCATCGATGCGGACGCCATCATCCGGCAGATCGAGGGCGACGGCGGGTACGGCCTGGTCGGCTTCGTCGGCGTGCAGTCGAACCAGTTTCCGCGCGCGGTCGACATCGCGCGCCCGCTGCGCGCGGCCGGCATCGCCGTCTGCATCGGCGGCTTCCATGTCTCCGGCTGCCTGGCCATGCTGCCGGAGCTGCCGGACGACATCCGCGCGGCGCAGCGTCTCGGCATTTCGTTGTTTGCCGGCGAGGCCGAGGCCGGGCGGCTGGAACGGGTGCTCCAGGACGCCGACCGCGGCACGCTGCCGCCGCTCTACAACTACCTGGACGACCTGCCGGGGCTCGAGGGCGAGGTGACGCCGTTCCTGCCGGCGACGCGCGTGCGGCGCACGGCGACCGGGACGACCAGCTTCGACGCCGGGCGCGGCTGTCCGTTCCAATGCTCATTCTGCACCATCATCAACGTGCAGGGGCGCAAGTCGCGCTACCGCAGCGCCGACGATATCGAGCGCATCATCCGCGCGAACCACGCCCAGGGCGTGCGCGACTTCTTCATCACCGACGACAACTTCGCGCGCAACCGCAACTGGGCGGCGCTGTTCGACCGGCTGATCCTGCTGCGCGAGGAGCACGGCATCCCCGCCGAGTTCACGATCCAGGTCGACACGCTCTGCCACCGGATCCCGGGTTTTGTCGAGAAGGCGGCGCGCGCCGGCGTGTTCAGCGTCTTCATCGGGCTGGAGAACATCAATCCGGACAACCTGAAGGAAGCCAAGAAGCGGCAGAACAAGATCACCGAATACCGCGCCATGCTGCAGGCCTGGAAGCGGGCCGGCGCCACCACCTTTGCCGGCTACATCCTGGGATTCCCCGGCGACACGCCGGACTCGATCCGCCGCGACATCCGCATCATCCAGGACGAGCTCGCCATCGATTTCCTGGAGTTCTTCATCCTGACGCCGCTGCCGGGATCGGAGGACCACAAGAAGCTGTGGGAACAGGGCGTTCCCATGGACCCCGACATGAACAAGTACGACGTCAATCACGTGACCACCGACCACCCCCGGATGTCGCGCGACGAGCTGCAGCAGATCTGGTGGGAGGCCTGGGCGATCTACTACAGCCGCGCCCATCTGGCGACGATCATCCGCCGCGCCGTCGCCGGCGGCATCGCCGTGAAGAACATGCTGGTGCCGATCGCCTGGTTCTGGGGTAGCATCTTCGTGAACGGCCTGCATCCGCTTGAGGGCGGCTTCTTCCGCAAGCGGGCACGGCGCGAACGGCGGCCCGGCTTTCCGATCGAGCGGCCGGCGAAGTTCTATTTGCGCTATGGGCTGAAGATCCTGGCGGGTCATCTCAAACTCGCCGGCTTCGGGCTGTGGCTGGCCTGGACGGTGTTGCGCATCCGCCTGGACCCGGCGCGGCGGACCTATAGCGATCGCTCGCTGGCGGCCGTCGAGGACCAGGAGCTCGACGCGTTCGAGCTGTTCACCATCACCGACACGGCCAAGGCGGCAGTCACGGCGAAGCGGGCGCAGGACGCGCGTCGGCGCGCCAGCGTCGGCTAGGGCGACCCGAGGCTCTCCGCTTACTCCTTCGGCTTGGCCATTCCGGCGAGGCGATCGGCCAGCCGGTTCAGCTCCCAGTCGCGCGCCAGCGCGGCGGCGGCGGCCCAGTTCGGGGTCTGGTCGGGCAGCGGCGGCAGCGGGGCGGCGGCGTTCATGGTGGCGATCTCGCGGTAGAGGCGGACCTCCTTCGCCTGCCCCGCCAGCTTGCTGTCGGAGAGGGCGGCCTCGAGCGTGCCGTATTTCTGCAGCAGGCTGGCCGCTCCCTTGGCGCCGACGCCCTTGGCACCGGGAATGCCGTCCGAAGGATCGCCGCGCAGGGCAATGAAGTCGGGGACTTGGCGGGGCTCGACGCCGTAGCGCTCGCGCACCTCGGCCGGGCCGATGCGCGCCATCTCGCCGGCGCGCACCGGCTGGACGATCGTCGTCAACTTGGAGGCTAGCTGGAAGGCGTCGCGGTCGCCGCTGGCGACGATGGCGGTGCCGCCGCGTTTCTCTTCGCTGACGGCGGCGGCGGCGAGAAAGTCGTCGGCCTCGTAGCCGGGTGCCTTGGCGACGGCGAAGCCGCAGGCGACGACGAGGCGCGGCAGGACCTGCAGCTGCTCCACCAGCTCGGCGTCGAAGGCGCGGCCGCCCTGATAGTCCGGCAGCGCCTGCTGGCGCCAGGTCGGCGCCTCCAGCGTGTCCCAGGCGGCGAGCACGGCGCGCGGCTGCTCGTCGGCGTAGAGCTTCAGGAGGAAATTGGCGAAGCCCAGGATCGCGCCGCCGCCCTTGTCGCCGCGCCGGCGGATCGTCTTCGGCAGGGCGTGATAGGCGCGATGGGCGAAGGAATCGCCGTCGATGACGAGTAACGGGCGGGTCACGCGCTGCGGCCGTTTCCGGTCACTTGACCTTCAGGTCGTTGTAGAGGGCGGCGTTGTCCGGCTTGGAGTCCTTCAGCATGACCAGATACTGGCTGCCGATCGGCTGCAGCTTGCCGAGGAACGTCCGTGCCGCGATGGTCCGCTTGGCGCCGGCGCCGACCGGCGAGGGGTCGTTGATCAGCAGATCCGCGCCCTGGACGCCGCGGATGACGACCACATGATGCGTCCCGACCGGCACATATCCCGAATTCTTGCCGGGATACCAGATCGGGCCGTAAGTCTTGAGCAGCGCCTCGATGCCGGCGACGTCGGCAGTCGCCGTCTTGATCGTCAGTCCCATGAACTTGGCGAAGCCGGGGATGGCCGTCGGCTGGACTCCCCAATTTTGCTTCTTCAGATAATCCAGCTGGGTCGCGGTGAATGCCGCCGGGCGTTTCGGCAGCATGCTGTTGTACCAGCCCTCCAGCATCAGGAAGGCCGCGTACCAGCAAAGATTGCCCGTGATCTGCCCGACCAACGGGACGCGGTGTTCGATGCCCACGCGACGATGCCCCTGCGACGCTCCCGTACAGGCGGCCAGTATCCCCTCTTTCCGGTTGCCGCGCCACGGCAGGCCGCGACCGGATACTCTCAGCGATGCATGCCGGCGGCCGCCAGGCGATGCAGGCTCGGGCCGGCATGGATGCGGCTGGTGGGGAAGAGGACAGTGACCGTCGTGCCGCGGCCGCGCTCGCTGTCGAGTGCGAGCGAACCGCCGTGCAATTCCACCAGTCGCTTGCTGAGGGGCAGCCCGAGGCCGCTGCCTTCCTGGGGCCGGCTGTAGAGGTCGCCGACCTGGACGAAGGGAATCACGACGCGCGGGATGTCTTCCGGCGCGATGCCGATGCCGGTGTCGTCGACGATGATGGCGAGGCCGGTGGGCCTCCACTCGGCGCCGATCCGCGCCTTGCCGCCGTGCGGCGTGAACTTCACGGCGTTGGTCAGCAGATTGAGGATGATCTGGGTCAGGCGGCGCTCATCGGCCCATATCAAGGGCAGATCCTTGGGCAGATCGGACGCCACCTCCACGCCCGCGCTGTTCGCGCGCGACGTCATCATGCGCAGGCTGTGGGTGATGGCGGCGGCGACATCGACGTAGGTTTCCCTGAGCTCAAGCTTGTCGGCCTCGGCCTTCGACAGGTCGAGCAGGTCGTTGATGAGCGACAGCAGGTGGACCCCACTCGCATGGATGTCGTTGATGTAGTCCCGGTAGCGCTCGCTGCCGAGGCCGCCGAACATCTCCGCGTTCATCATCTCGGAAAAGCCGATGATGGCGTTGAGCGGCGTGCGCAGCTCGTGGCTCATCGAGGCCAGGAATTCCGACTTGGCGCGGTTGGCAAGCTCCGCCCGGCTGGAGGCCTCGCGCAGGTCGGCCTCCCGATTCGCCGATACGGCGAGCCGCGCATCGATGATCGCGGTCGCGTGCGCCATGCCGAGCACGAGCACGGTGACGACGGTCACGGCGAGGACGACCACGGCGGTCGACAGCATGGTCGATGGCGGCGGCACCTCGGTCGCCGGCAGGAAGGCGGCGGCGGCGCGCGCGGTGGAGATCATCCCGACAATGGCGGCGACCATGACGGCGGCTGCCATGGCATTGGACGCATGACCCTGCCGCCGTATCGCCAGCCATAGCGCCAAGGCGGCGCCGGCGATGCCGATCAGGACGGCGAGCGCGAAGAGCGGGGCATCGTAGTCGATGCGCGCGGCCATGCGCACAGCCGCCATTCCCGTGAAATCCGCCGCCGCGATGCCGCCACCGACGATCGCGCCGCCCGCTACCAGATGACGCGCCGTCGCCCGCGGGCGGCAGGCGAGCCACAGGCCGAGGCCGCTGGCGACCATCGCCAGCAGCAGCGACAGCAGGGTATAGCCCGCGTCGTAACCGACCGGCGGATCGATGCGGAGGGCGAGCATGGCAAGGGAGCGCGTCGACCAGATCGCGCCACCCATGGCAAGCGCGGCACCCAGGAGCCAGGCGCGCCGCGTCTCGATCGGCGCGGCTCGGATGCGCCCGGCGAGTTCCAGTGCCGTGAAGGATGCGAATGCGCCCACGGCGAGGGCAAGCACCGCCAATGCCGGATTGTCGTAATAAAATTCAATATGCATTCATCCGCCTCAGAAGACGAGGCCGTCGGTCCTTGTAATGCAAGGGAGCGAGCATTCAGTGCGGATCGGGTCGCCACGTAAGCCCGCGCACAGAGTGCCCTGATTCGGTGTGGTCAACATTCAGGTATTTCGCAGGTTGACCCGGTGCCGTTCCGGCCAGCGGGTCCTCGCCTAGGATGCTCACTGAATTCGGCCGTGGCGCGATGGCATCGCGGAAGCGCTGCCGTCGCCAGTTGCGACGGATTTTACTGCGGATATGGCACGACCCGGCCAGTCTCGCGTCCGCCGACCGATCGGGTCAGCCATTCAGGTATTTCCTGAAGCGCCCTTAAGGAATAGTGTGCCACACTAATGCCTGTTGATAAGTGGATCTTTTTTTGAACCGATATGGAGAAGGACGGCGTTGCTGAGACGTCCGCTGCAATAATTCGGATGGCGGGTGCGCGTGGCCAGTAGGGTGCAACAGGAACTGTTGCAGGCTGCGGTGAGGCCGAAGTCAGAGGGGCAACGGCCGCCGCCGGTCGGGGAACTAATATCTTCAATTGACTGGTCGAATACCTCTTTCGGACCGCTGGAGACGTGGCCCGCCAACCTTCGTGACGCCCTTGATGCCTGCCTTATCGCGCGCGTTCCGATCGCGCTCTTTCTCGGCCCCGACCTCGCCCTGATCTACAACGAACTCCACGGCAGCCTCATCGCCGACAAGCATCCGGCCTCCCTCGGGGCCAAACCGGCGGATGTCTACCCCGAAATCTGGCGCGCAATCGAACCGTTACTGCGTCGCGTCGTTGAGACCGGCGAGGACGTGCAATCGGGCGACCTGGCACTCGACATCCGGCGCAACGGCAAGCGCGAAGAACGCCACGTCAGCTTCTCCTTCAGTCCGATGGAGTCGTTCGGCGGCCGCGCGGGCGACGTCCTGGGGATCGCCACCGAGACAACCGAGCGGGTCATCGCCGCCCGTCGCCAGGGCGTGCTCGCCGGTCTGGCCACGCGTTTCCTGGCACCAACGACGGCATACGAGGCCTGCCGCATCGGCGTGGAGGTGCTCGGCGCCGACATGACGGACATCGCCTTCGCGGCGATCTACGTCCTCGAAGGGCAGGAGCAGTTGGCGCGGCTGGTCGTCGCCGCGGGGATCGGTGCCCACGACGCCGGCCTGTGGCCGCTCGCCGAGGCCGCGCGGCACGACTCGCCACTGGGCGTTGAAGGCCTGATGCACAGCGCCGATCGTCTCAACCTGCCGACGGCGGACACGCCCGATCAGGCGGTTCTGGTGCCGCTGACGCCCGTCGGCGCCGCTGGTCCGCCCACGGTCCTCGTCGTGGGCGTCAATCGCTGGCGTCCCTACGACGAGCGCTATCGCGACTTCATGCGGCTCGCCGGCGGCCAGATCGGCGCCGCCGTCAATCAAGCCCGCTTCCGGGAAGAGGAACGGCGCGCGACCAAGCGGGAGGGCGCGCTGCGGGCGGAGGCCGCGCTGGTGGCGCGCCGACTGGCGACGGTGCTCGGCAGCATCAGCGATACCTATGAGAGCTTCGACCGCGAGTGGCGCTATATCTCGGTGAACCGGCGCTCCATCGAACTGATGAGCCTGCGCGTCGAGGACATCATCGGCCGGCGTCTCTGGGACCTGTTCCCGGACCTGGTGGACACGCCCTTCTACGACGCCGCGCGCCGCGCCGTAGAGGAGAACATCATCACGCGCGTCGAGTACGCCTACCCGATCGGCAGCGATCGCTGGCTGGAGGCGCGGTTTCACCCGTCCGCCGACGGCGTCACGCTGGTGACGACGCAGATCTCCGAGCGCAAGCGTGCCGAAGCGGCACTGCACACCCGGGCGCGCCAGCAGGAGGCGGTGGTACAACTCGGCCGCGAAGCGTTGCTGGGCAACGATCTCGGGATGCTGATGGATCTGGCGGCCGCCGTCGTCGCCGACACGCTCGGCGACGCCCTATCCGTGATCCTCGAATTCCTGCCGGAACGCAGTCAGCTCCGGCTGCGTGCCGGCGTCGGCTGGCGGCCGGGGTTGGTGGGGCGCACCGTCGTCGAGGGCGATGCCGACGCGCTCTTCGGTCATGCCTTGACGTCGGCCTCGCCGCTCGTCATCGAGGACATTGCCAACCGGGCCGGCCTGCGCATTCCGCCCGTGCTCATCGATCACAATGTTGTTACCAGCATGAGCATCGTCATCGGCGCGCTCGATGGCGGCGCCTGGGGCCTGCTCGGCGTCCAGACGACGACGCGCCGGCGATTCACCGCCGAGGACGTCAATTTTATGCAGGCGGTCGCCCACGTGCTCGCGGCCGCCATCCACCGCGAGACGGTGACGGAGGCGCTGGCCTGCGAGCGCACGACGCTCGAGGACCGTGTGGCCCAGCGCACGCGGGCGCTGGCCAGCGCCAATAAACTCCTCAAGCGGCTCTCGGCGCGCCTCATGGAGACGCAGGAAGGCGAGCGGCGGCGCATCGCGCGCGAACTGCACGACCAGACCGGGCAGGCGCTGACGGCGCTCAAGATGAACCTGGAATCCATCCGACCTTCGAGCGCGGACGATCCGACCGGCTTCAAGGTCCTCGAGAGCGTCGACATTGTCGACAGTCTGCTCGAGCAGGTTCGCAATCTCGCGCTCGACCTGCATCCGGCCGTTCTCGACGATCTCGGGTTGCCGGCGGCCTTGCGCTGCTACGCGCGACGGCTCGCCCAACGCGGCGCCCTGGAGCTCGATCTCGGGGTCGCCGATCTACCCGAACGGCTGCCGCCGGCGATAGAGACCACCTGTTTCCGGGTCGCCCAGGAGGCGCTCACCAATGTCGCGCGCCACGCCAGGGCGCGGCGCGTGCTCGTCGAGCTGCGCTGCGACGGCTGGACGGCGCATCTGCTGGTGCGCGACGACGGCATCGGATTCGATTCCGCGGCGGGACCGGCCGACGGGCCGGCGGACAGGCACCTTGGTCTGCTCAGCATGCGCGAGCGGGTGGCGCTGGCGGGCGGCCAGATCGTGATCGCATCGAAATCGGGCACCGGCACGGAGATCGCGGCATCGTTCCCGCTGCACCACGCCGCGAACGGGGAGAAGTGAGAGTATGGCAGCGATCCGGGTAATTGTGGCCGACGATCATGCACTCATGCGGGCCGGGCTGCGCGCCATCCTCGGCAACCTGGAGGACGTCGAGGTCGTCGCCGACGCCGCCGACGGCCGCGAGGCGGTCGAGTTGTGCATCCGGCACCGGCCGGACATCGTGCTGCTCGACGTTTCCATGACCAACCTCAACGGCATCGGCGCCGCCGAGCAGATCGTCAAGGCCGGCCCCGGCACGCGCGTCATCATTCTCTCGATGTTCGGCAGCGAGGAGTACGTGCTGCAGGCGCTGCGCGCCGGCGCCTCCGGTTACATCCTGAAGGGCGCGTCGACCTCCGAGCTCGAGCTTGCCATCCGGACGGTGGCCGGCGGCGAGACCTTCCTGGGGCCGTCGATCTCCGGCACCGTGATCAGCAACTACCTGGAACTGGCGACCCGCGGCAAGCATTCCTCCGACGTGCTGACGTCGCGCCAGCGCGAGGTGCTGCAGCTGCTGGCCGAGGGCAAGTCGACGAAGCAGATCGCCTATGTCCTGAAGGTCAGCGTCAAGACGGTCGAGACCCATCGCGCCATGCTGATGGAACGGCTCGGCATCCGCGACCTGCCGGGGCTCACGCGCTACGCCATGCGCTCGGGGCTGGTCGCCGCCGAGCAGGAGCAATAGCCGCCTGCCGGTCAGGGATTTCGAACGCTTTGCTAGGGAACTTCCCGATGGGCGAGGCGGCCGATTTCCGTCACAGTGGGGCTCCTAGGCGGAGGGCGATCCGGGCGACGCGTGGAAGCTCCCCTTCCCAGAGGACGCGTTCCGGCCTCCGCCTCCCTGACCCGATGTCACCTGAACGGCCTGCCGGGACGACGCGGTCCCGGTAGGCCGCATCATGTCGGCACGGGCCGCGCGCGGCTTGAGCGGAGGCACTCGGGATGGGTTCTGCGACACACCCGCTGTTCGGTCATCTGGACGATCCCGTCCATATGGCGCTCTTCTACGCGTGGTGGCGCCAGCTCGGGCGGCGCGGCATGCCGGCCGAGACCGACCTCGACTTCGAGGATCTCGCGCCGATTCTGCCGCATGTCGGCCTGATCGACGTGTTCGATGATGGCCGGCGCTTCCGCTATCGTCACCTCGGGCCGTGGACCGAGGCGCTGCTGAGTTGCGATGCCAGCGAGGACGACCTCGATGCGGCCGCGGGCGCACCGCAACTGGTCTGGCTGCGCGATCTCTATGGCGACGTCGTGCGACGGCAGTCGCCGATATACGCCGAGTGCGTGTACCGGTCGGAGAACGTCAGGCGGATCTGGACGATGCGCCTCGTGCTGCCGCTCTCGGGCGATCGCGACAATGTGGATACGCTGATCTATTCCGTCAGCTTCGCACCCTGCCGGGCTCGCATCAGCCCGAATGATCGCATCGTCGACATCCTCGAGGCCAAGCGCGTCATCTTCGAGCGTGGCGCCGGACTCGATGCCCCGCTGGAGCTTGCATTCGGCGTACTGCAACTGTGATCGCGCCGGCGCGACGCCGCGTCATCCGCATTGGCGGGGGCGCACGCGCCTGCCGGCAGAGCGGGCGCTCATTTGCACCCGCGCGATCCGATGACCGGCCCTATCGGGGATTTGGACCGCGCCGCTAGGGAACATCCCGATGGGCGGGAAGTCCCATTTGCGCCACCGTGGCGATCCGAGGCGGCGGGCGATACCGGCCATGCGTGGAAGCTCCCCTTCCC
>Ga0134125_10009832_pt1 | contig 10759 bp, 9 predicted proteins | sample KB31751_FD_96464 | JGI IMG/M metagenome (GOLD analysis project Ga0134125, IMG submission 96464) | Terrestrial soil microbial communities with excess Nitrogen fertilizer from Kellogg Biological Station, Michigan, USA - KB3-175-1 | ecosystem: Environmental > Terrestrial > Soil > Unclassified ...
ACGGAGCTAACGCGGGATGCACGTGGTCATTCAACGCCCCGACCGCGGCTTCCGCCGCCGACACCGCGCCCGCGGTTGGGGCGTCGAGCGTGAGCGCGATAGCAGCCAGCCGCTCCGGCACGAACGCGCGATACTTGCACGCCCGTCGGTAGCGCGTGGCCTCTCAGCTCTCTATCCATATCCCTGGCGAAGTATATATTCGGCGTTTTCTCTACACCTCACGTCCCGGAACCACTGTCGCCTGCGCCCGACATTCCCAGCTCGCCGGCTCCGTCGGGACGGCGCAATCCGCGCACCGGCGTAAGCGCCCGGCATCTCGCCACCTCCCACTCGCCCATGCTCCGTCGCTCCGTCGCCGCACTTGGCCTCCTCGCCCTCGCGCCGTTGGCGCTCGCCGCCGCCTGCGGCACCCGTGCCCAACCGGCCGACCTGGTCCTCGACCATGGCACGGTCATCACCATGGACTCCACTCGGCCTAACGGGCAGGCCGTTGCCGTTCGCGGCGGCCGCATCACGGCGGTCGGTTCCGATGCCGACATCCAACGCTACGTCGGCCCGAACACCAGGGTCATCGACCTCAACGGACATGTCGCCGTCCCGGGCTTCATCGAATCGCACGGACACTTCACCGGGTTAGGCATGGCCTTGACCGAGCTCAACCTCATGGGCGTGCCCTCGTGGCAGGACATCGCCGCGATGGTCGGCGATGCGGCCAAAACCGCCAAGCCCGGCGCCTGGATCCAGGGACACGGCTGGCACCAGGAGAAGTGGAACCGGTCGCCCGGACGCGTCGTAAAAGGATTCGAGACCAACGATCTCATCAATCGGGCCGCGCCCAACAATCCGGTCATCCTCGAGCACGCGAGCGGGCACGCGCTCATCGCCAACGACGCGGCGCTCCGCCTCGCCGGCATCGGCCCATCCACGCCTAACCCGCCGGGCGGCGAGATCATCAAGGACGCCGCGGGACGGCCCACCGGCATCCTCGTCGATGGCGCGCAGTCGCTGGTGCGGCGCGCGCTGGACAAAGCCCTGGCGGCGCGGTCGCCGGAGGAGGCGGAGGCCGCGTTCCGCAACCAGATCCACCTCGCCACGCAGAACGCACTCGCCAACGGCGTGACCACGTTCCAGGACATGGGCGAATCGTTCGCCACCATCGACGCCATCAAGAACATGGTCGACGCCGGCGACATGCCGTTGCGCCTCTACATTCTGGTCGACGGCGACGAGGTGCGGCCTAACGACGTCGACTCGCTGGTGGCCCACCGCATGATCGACTATGGCAACGGCTACCTCACCGTGCGCGCGATCGGCGAGATCACGGCGGACGGAGCGTTAGGCTCCCGCAGCGCGTGGATGCTCGAGCCCTACGACGACGACCCCGCCAATACGGGACTCAACGTCACGCCGATGCCGCGCATCAAGGAGATCGCCGAGATCGGGATCGCGCACGGATTCCAGATTTCGGTGCACGCCATCGGCGACCGCGCCAACCGCGAAACGCTGGATCTGTATCAGGCCCTGTTCGCGGAGCACCACGTGAAAAGCGACACCCTGCGCTGGCGCATCGAGCACGCGCAGCACCTGAGTCCGGCCGACATTCCGCGCTTCGGACAGTTAGGCGTGGTGGCCTCCATGCAGGGGATCCACGCGTGTTCGGATGCGCCGTACGTGATTCCGCGGCTGGGTGTGCAGCGCGCACAGGACGGTGCGTACGTGTGGCAGTCGCTGTGGAAAACCGGCGCGGTGGTGACCAACGGAACCGACGTGCCGGTCGAAGCGATCAGCCCCATCGCGTCGTTCCACTGCAGCGTCACGCGCGACATGGTCGGCACGGATTCGGCATTCTTTCCCGAACAGAAGCTCACGCGGGAGCAGGCGCTCCGGACGTACACGCTGAACGGCGCCTACGTGGCGTTCCAGGAACACGACAAAGGATCCCTCGCGCCGGGGAAGGATGCGGACATCACGGTACTCTCCCGTGACATCATGACCACGGCGCCGGACTCCATTCTCGGCACCAAGGTCTTGTACACGATCGTGGGCGGGAAGGTGGTGTACGCGGGCGCCGAGACGCCGGTCGCAGCGGGCCCGCTAGGGCATGGCGCAGGCGACTGACGTGACCACCTTGGTCCCAACTCACGATCCCGAGTCTTGGTCTAGAGCAATCATGCATCCTCGGCGACGATCGATGCCCCGCGCATCGCATCGGGCGTGGTCCAGCGACGACTGTTATTTCGATGCCGTAGAGAGGAGGTCGAGCTGCAACATGGCTCCCTGTCCCCCGATCGGCTCGCGCGTTCTGATGATGTCGTGTGTATCCTTGGCCACCCAGTACGTCTCGTCGATGCCGGTTCCTTTCACCGCGACGCGCCAACAGTCGAATTCGCCGGCGCCGGTCGAGATGTGCTCTTCACCCGCGACCGTGAGCGTGATCGGCGAGAACACCGGATTGCGCCCAAGCTCGAGAACGCTCGCTTCACCGGCCCAGCCTCGAGCCAACGGCAGCGCCGCCAGCGAGGCTCGCAGCGAATAGTAATTGAGAAAACTTCGTTGCCCCAATCGAATGTTGAGCGGCACCAGCTGATGTCCGCCCGTTAGGAGGCCATGCGCCATCGTGTCGTCGGTGGCGAGCAGCAGATCGCTATCGGTCGTCACCGTGTGGCGCGAGACGGGCGCGAGATTCGTGCTGCGCATGACCACGGAATCCGTTAGCGCCTGCCCCTGGATTTGCATTGCCATCACGACCAGCCACGTGTCCTCGTCCGTCGTGTTGCGCGCGATGGTGATCGTTCGGACGCCGAGGTCCTGTGATTGGCCGCCCGCCTGCACAACCGAGCTGTATCTCCACGTGCCCGCGTGGACGCCTGGCGTCTGCTGCGCCTGAGCCAGGCTCGGTGCGAGTGAGATTCCGGTTAGCAGTGCCACCGCCAGGCCAACGCGAGACGTGGACATACGTCGTTCCCACTGTGGAGTCTGAACAGCACGCCGCCAAGCTAGCCGGGCGACGCACGCCTAACCAGCAGCGCGCGCGGTACCGGATGCGTCGCGGGTTGTAGCCACGTGCGCCCAGCTCGCATGAGCGAGCGGCGTTCGGGCCGGAGGTCGCATGCAAGCTATACTATAGTAGGAACGGATGTTACCTCGACATTTCTCCGCATAGACTGCCTCCAGGGAGCGATGTTAGCGTGTCGGCTGCCCCGGCGTCGCGCTCGCCGAGGCGATCGCATCGTACACCGCCTTGGCTTTCTCGAGCGACGCCGTGAACGCCTCATGCTCGGCTTCCGTCCGCCACGGCCCGCGCTCCACCCGCTTTTCGAGCGCAACGATCGCGTCCGACAAGAACTTCGCGTCGTTAGGCGACGTAAACCGATGCCCACCGCGCACGATGTACACCGGACTCGTCTGCGCAAACGCGTAGTCGTCGCCCACGTACCTCGACTTGGGGCCAGTGACGCGCGCCGCAACCCAGCCGCCCTCCGGCACAGCTACCGTGTCGTCGAACGCGAGCCGCGAGGAATCAGTGCTCGCCGCCACGGTAGCGGCCACGACGCCGTTCACGATGATGTCGAGCTTCGCCATGGGCGCGATCGATTGCGCAGTCGCGTGCACGTGCAACGCGCGCGGCGCCGACGCGGACAGCGCGATCGCGTCACCGGGCTCCTTGCCCTGGGCTCGGAGCATAACGAGCGGCCCCGTGGTCGCGAACGTATGTTGGGCCTTGAGCCCCTGGATCCAGCTCGCCGTCGTTAGGCGGCCCTTCACGTGCACGTACGTCCGATCCGATCCCGGCGGCGGGTCGCGCCACACGTCGGAGAAGTTGTCGGTGCCGGCGGTGGCGGGAAGCCGGAAGCCGCAATTGAGGAGCCGATAGTACAGTTCCGTGGAGCCCAGCTCGTCCGACCATAGCGAGGCGACGTCATAGTAGTCGCCCCTGCCTAACGCAACGTCCACCGGAATCAGGGTGCTGGCGGCGCGCTCCGGCGTCGTGGGTGGCCGGTAGTACGGGTGCGGGAACCCGGCGATGCCGCCCTGCGCGTGCGCCGAATCGATGTACGTCTGGTCGAGCACGGGCTGCGCGTACGCGGTGCCGCCCACGCCGGCGGTCAACGGCAGCACGAACCGCGAGATGCCGAGCAACTCCATGTGGCCTAACGAACCGCGGAACTCCTCGGCGTACTGCAGGATATAGTCAGGCGTCGAGAGCGGACTCGGCCGCCCCGTGAGATCGGACCAGCGCCCCATGAGGCGGGTGCCGTCCATGTGGATCAGCGCCCACGTCATGTGCAAGTCTTCGGCGCGCAGCTCGTCGAAGAACGTCCAGTGCGTTAGGCCGAAGCGCCCCTGGTGGAGATCATGGATGTGCGTGTCACCCGAGTACCAGCCGAGGGAGGGAAGGTCGAGCAAGCGGGTGAGCTTCACGGTGGCGTGCGCGGTGCGGCCGGCGGCGACCTCGAGCGACACCATGCGCGGGCGATATTCGGGGCCGTGCACGGCTTCCACCGACGTGCGGCCGGCGGGCACCTCGACGTCGAAATCGCCGGTCGTCTCGAAGTAGTGCGTTTCGGTGGCAGACATCACGCGATGGAATCCGCCATCCGGCGCGTACGAGCGGCCGTCGCTCGCCACGAGATAGATGCGCGCGGGCGACGGCCTCCCATGTTCATCGAGCACGCGCACGCGGATGCGCCCGGTGGCCACGCGCGGACGCCGCGAGGTGATCTCGACTTGGTGCCACGACGACAGCCGTCCGCCGCCGGCGTTGGCGATGTGTAGCGTGGTTGGGCCGGTGCGGTTAGACACGAACGCGATGCGCGTGCCGTCGGGGCTTGGGCTCGGCGCGTACTCGTCGTGGTCGTCAATCGTGAGGCGTTCCGGATTGCCGCCCTCCGCGGGAACCACCATCACGTCGTTGGAGCCGGCGTCGTCGGACACGTAGTAGATCGCGGTGCCGTCCGGCGACCACGCGGGCTTCATGCGGTATTCCGTCTCGTCGTACTGCACCAGCGTGGGTGCGGCGCTCGTGTCGTCGAGCGAGCGCACCCAGAGGCCGCCGCTGCCTAACCGGCCGCGCACCGGGGCGACGTACGCGAGCTCCTTGCCGTTGGGCGAGACGGCGGGTTGGATGCCTTCCGCGACGGGGGCATCGGTGTTGGCGGCCAGGTCGTGCCGGTAGATGGTGAATCGCTCGCCACGCACGCGGCCACGCCCGCTCACGAAATAGACGCTGCGGCCGTCACGACTCCACACGGGCTCGACATCCACGTCGGTATCGGTGGTGATACGGTGAATGTCGCCGCCGTTAGAATCCACGATGCCGATGTCCAGGTTGCCGCTCGAATCCATCGAGAACGCGACGCGCTTGCCATCCGGGCTCCACGCGGGCTCGAAGTAATAGGCCGGCCCCTGCGTCAACGCGATCGCCTCGCCTCCGGCCGCGGGCACCTTCCAGATGTCGCCGCGCATGGAGAACGCAATCCATTTGCCGTCGGGACTCCAGGCGGGATCGAGCGGACCGGTGGAGACGGCGGGGAGCATGTGCTTTTCGACGCGATCCGAGTAGCCGTAGCGGTTGGGATCGGCGCGGAGGTTGACGGCAGCGGCGAGAGTCGCGGCGGCAACGGCGGTCGCGTAGACGGTGAGAAGGGCGCGGCTGGACATAGCGAGAGTGAGGGATGCTTTGGATACAATATACGCTGCTTGAAGTAGCCATCATCGCCCGCCAGCACGATGGTGCACACCTTGTCGGGAGCCTTATAGGCCGTGATGCCGGCCGGCGGTGTCGAGCTCGGGCGTGAAATATTTGGCGCACGCGGTGGCGCCGACGGCTCGTCCAGAGTCTCGCGCTGTCGTGTTATCGGCCCGTTACCTGCGCGTTGGCCCGTTCGCGCATAAAGGGCAGGAAGAGCGGCGTAGCTTGGGCGCGCGGCGCGGGCAGTGGCGTCGGCATCCGCTTGGCGCTCATCCAGAATTGATTCCTAGTTTCTAGGTGGTAATTCTGTGATGCGCGCAAAAGGTTGCCGAATTGTGGCCTGAACGCGGTTGCCACCGACTCCACGGGAAATCGCCGAGGGAACAAATCCGGCGCCGCGCCGATTGGACCGTCAGATGGGTGCATATACACTGAACGCGGAGCCCTGATGCGAAAGATCGATATCGCCGCCTGCGCCACCGACTGCCATTGCCTCGACGCGCGCCGACAGGCTCGCGCGATTTCGCGCCTCTACGATGAGCAGCTGCGTCCGTACGGACTGCGGGCGACGCAGTTCTCGGTCCTCGTCGCGCTCGAGGTCGGCGCCGGCGCACCGCACACGGTGCTCGCCGACACGCTCGGTCTCGATCGGACGACGTTCACGCGCAGCACGGCGCTCTTGCGGCGAAAGGGCTGGATCGTGTCGGCACGCTCGGACGACGGCCGCGAACACCGCATGAGGCTCAGCGCCGCGGGCCGCCGGAAGCTGCACGACGCGTATCCCGCCTGGCAGCAGGCGCAGCGGCTGGTCGACCAGGCCGACAGCACCCCCAAGACAACACGGATTTCATCCCCGCGCGCCTGACGTGCCCGGCGGCCACGCGGCTCGGCGCGCATCAATTGCGTGCATATACACTGAACTGGAGGGTCCCATGCTCGACCTCATTGGCACCATCGCCGAAGTTGCACTCGTCGTCATCCTCGCTGGCCTGTTTGCTGCCGCCACGTCTCTCGGATTGCGTGCGCGCGTCGCAGCGTTCGTCGGTGTCGGCCTCTGGCTGTCGGCGCTCGTTGCCATCGGCGCACTGGGAGGATTCGGACCGGGCGCCGCCGGGCCCGTGCCTGCTGTCGGTATCGCACTGTTCGTGGTGCTGGCAGCGGGATTGATCGCGTACTTCCGCGTACCGCGCTTCCGGGAGCGCGTTCTTCAGATTCCGATGCCCGTGCTCATCGCGGCCAACATCGGCCGCGTGCTTGGCGTTTTCTTCCTCATCCTCTACGGCGTGGGCCGACTGCCGGCGCCGTTCGCGCCATCGGCGGGCTGGGGTGACGTCGCCGTCGGATTGATCGCACTGCCGCTCGCCGCGTTGGCCGCGTCGGGATCCGTGCGTCCGATCTGGATCGCCCTGTGGAACGCCCTGGGCATGCTCGATTTGATCACGGCCGTCACGTTAGGCGTCACCTCCCAACCGGGCACGCCGTTCCATGTATTCAGTGGATCGGCCGAGGCGATCACGACGTTGCCGTGGGTGTTGGTGCCGACGTTCTTGGTGCCGGCGTACTTGCTCATGCACCTCTTGATCTTCCGCAAGCTGAGCGCGCCGCGCGCAGTGTCGACCGCCGCGCTGGCCGCGTAGATCAACGAGCGTTCATCGTGCATCATGGAGTTCTTACCTACTGTAGCAACAGCTCCATGATGCGCGCGACGAACCGGCGAGCACTCATGGCGCATCGATACTGAGCCGTTTGACGCGCGCGGTCGCGCCGGCCGTGATGCGAACGTCCGCCTTACGACAGCGAAAATGCTTTGCCACCAGGGCGATCAGCTCCTCATTCGCCTTCCCGTCGACCGGAGGCGACGTGAGCCGTGCCACCCAAGTGCCGTCCGGCGCTTGCTCCAGCGACGAAACCCGCGACCTCGGTTTCACCCAGACTCGCAGCGTCAACGATGCCATCGCTACCCGCGCGCTCTTTCAAGCCAAGGTGCGAATCTAACGACAACAAGGGCCACCCATGGAGTCGACAACGGAGCTGCTCCATGGCACGCTCGATCTGCTCATCCTCAAGGTCCTCTCCCTGGGCCCGCGATACGGCTGGGACATCTCGCGGAGGGGCGGCCAGTGAGTGAGTGGCCATCGTTGTGGTGCGCACGCCAGCATGCCATCATGGACCCGTCGCGAATCGTCGTCGACACGGGGTCATCATGACATCGCATGGCAGAAGTACCGCGGACGTTGCCCAACTGCAACGCACGATACAGCAGCGGCTGTCACACGACTTTCTGGACCGCGCTCTCGAGTGGCGGCGTATCCTGGCCGAGTGCTGGGGCACGTTCTTGCTGGTCGTCGTCGCCGCCGGAGCCGACGTCGTCGCGGCTCACAGCCCGGGCCGCATCACTCCTGCCATGGCGGTCGTTGCGCCGGGACTCATGGTGATGGCCGCCATCTATTTCATGGGCCAGGTGAGCGGCGCCCATCTCAACCCGGCGGTGACGCTGGCGTTTGCCTTACGGCGCAACTTCCCGTGGAACCGCGTGCCGGGTTACGTGTTGGGACAAACGGTCGGCGGTGTCGCGGCAGCGCTTTTTCTCAAGGTCATGTTCGGAACCATCGGAGCGCTCGGCGCGACGATGCCGGGCACGAACATCGGAAGCGCGAAGGCGCTGGCCATGGAGGTGCTCCTAACGGCCGGTCTGGTCAATACGATCCTCGGCACTGCCTCGGGCGCGCGCAACATCGGCACCAACGGCGCAATCGCGGTTGGCGGATACATTGCTCTGGCAGGGTTGTGGGCGGCGCCCGTTAGCGGCGCATCGATGAACCCCGTTCGGTCGTTCGCGCCCGACCTCCTACGCGGTGACCTGAGCACGACGTGGATTTATATAGTGGGCCCGGTGCTGGGCGCCCTCATCGGCGTCGGTCTCGAGGCGATTCTGGTAGGCAAGCCGACCGCGGCCGGATCGATCGCCGCGCAGGGCGCGCTTGGGCACGATGACTCCGCGGAGTGAGCCAAGATGAAAATCGACCCAAAAGATTTTCGCGTGCCGGACGGAGACACGGTCACCCTCCGGCACTGGCCGACCAAGGTGACGCCCGCCTACCGGTCGAAGGAGCAGTATCACGAGCTCCTAACGGAGCACGTTGCCCAACTGAGCGCGCTGCAACAGCTGCTCTACGCCTCCGACCGCTATGCGATCCTGCTCATCTTTCAGGCGATGGACGCAGCGGGGAAGGATGGCGCGATCAAGCACGTGATGTCCGGAGTCAACCCGCAAGGCTGCCAGGTCTTCAGCTTCAAACATCCCAGTGCCGGCGAATTGCAACACGACTTTCTCTGGCGCACCACCCGTGATCTACCGGAACGCGGCCGGATCGGGATCTTCAACCGATCGTATTACGAGGAGGTATTGATCGTCCGCGTCCACCCCGAGCTTCTCCGCGGCGAGGGATTGCCGGACGCGCCGCGCGGCAAGAGTGCTGTTTGGCGCGAGCGCTATCGATCGATCGTGAATTTCGAGCGACATCTGCATGGCAACGGAACGCGCATCATCAAGTTCTATCTCCATCTCTCGAAGGATGAGCAACGTAGGCGCTTTCTCGCACGGATCGACGAGCCGACCAAGAACTGGAAATTCAGCCTGGCCGACGTCGCGGAACGGAAATTCTGGAAGCGCTATATGGAGGCCTATGGTGATTGTCTTGGCGCAACGAGCACACCCGAGGCTCCGTGGTACGTGGTTCCCGCCGACGACAAGGAAAATTGTCGGTTGATCGTTTCCCGGATCGTGCTCGATACGCTCGAACGACTGAACATGTCGTATCCAAGAGCGAGCGCGGCGCGCCGGGACGAATTGCGGACTATCCGAAAGCGCCTCGCGACATGACGCCTCGAATCGCGTTGGGCGGTCTACTTCAGCGTGGTGCGAACAGAGCGGGAGGGCCGGATGGATCACTATCCGTTCGTCCCGGTCGACCGTACGTTATGTCCCCACCATGCAGTTTTACCGGCAACCGGAGACGAACGCCATGCGCCACGCGAGAGTATCGAGGCATCGCAGTTGTCTCTGGTCGCTGTCAATTCTTGCCGCGACGATCGCCCCACCGGCACTCCTTGCGCAAACGCAGAATAGTTCCGCGATCGGCACCAAGGTGACGGTCCGAATACTCGAGCGCGTGAATACGGGAAGTGATCCGGCCGGGAAGCAGTACCGCGCCACAGTCACGCGGGCGGTCGCCGAGGGAAACGGTGTCGCAATCGCGAACGGCGCGCACGCGACCGTCACGCTCGACAAACCGGGATCGGACTGGATTGCGCACGTCTCGACCGTCGCGACTAACGGCCAGGCGGTTGCGGTCACGAGCAGGTTGGCCAGCGCGACCACCGCCGCGCACAACGACGCGAACGCGATGCACGCGATGGTCGGAGCACTGGGCAATCACGCGCCTGCGGCTGCCTCGGCGGTCGCGACCGGCCAGCAAGTCCTCATGCCGCCAGGTACCACGTTGACGTTCCTCCTTGCCCCGTCGCCGCCCCAATCCGCTGCGCCGGCAGCGTCCGGCTCGTCGGCTTCTGCCCAACCGGCACCGCACACGCCTGCACCCGCACCAGCGCCTGCTCCAGCGGCAACGCCCGCAGCAGCAGCTCAGGCATCAGGGCAGGGCAGCTGGTACCTCTGCACGTTCTCCGGATTCACGGCAACCCGACGGATCGTTTACGTTAGCTCGTACATCCAGACCGTTGCGTTAGCACAGGCGGTGAACGCCGCGTGGTTCAATCATGTGAGCCGGACCTATCCCGTCGACAAGCTCGGGTCCCAAAAGGTTGACTGTGAGCCCGGCTCCACGGATCCGCAGCGGCGGGCATTTTCCTTGAGCTACGAGGACAAGATGTTGGCCGACGGTAAGACCGACGTCATCAACGTCACCTGGTCGTACACGCCGGCCGAAATTGCGCCTAACGCAGTACCGGCGGCGGACACAGGAGCCGCGCCGCCGCCGGGAGAGTTTTACGTGTACTGCTATTCCGAGCAGTCCGCGCCGACGGTCTACTTCAGCGGGATTTTCTTAG
>Ga0134125_10009836_pt1 | contig 10751 bp, 9 predicted proteins | sample KB31751_FD_96464 | JGI IMG/M metagenome (GOLD analysis project Ga0134125, IMG submission 96464) | Terrestrial soil microbial communities with excess Nitrogen fertilizer from Kellogg Biological Station, Michigan, USA - KB3-175-1 | ecosystem: Environmental > Terrestrial > Soil > Unclassified ...
CCGGATCTGCGCATTCTGGCCAGAATTCCGGGGCGCGACCAGTTTTAGCCCCAATCCCTGCGAAAATAGCAGGATGTTCACCGGAATCATCACTGGCGTGGGGCGCATCGCCGCAGTCCACGATCTGGGAAGCTCTTTACAGCACGGCAAACGTCTCACCATCGAGACGCCCGCCGGCTACCTGGACGACGTCGCTCTCGGCGACAGCATCGCGCTCAACGGCGCCTGCATGACGGTCACCACACTAGTGCCCGAAAAGCAGCAGTTCAGCATCGACATCTCCGCAGAATCGCTCGATAAAACCACCGGTCTCACCGAGCCCGGCCCGATCAACCTCGAAAAAGCCCTGCGCGCGCACGACCGTCTGGGCGGGCACATCGTGGCCGGCCATGTCGACGGCATTGGCACGGTGAGCCATTTTGCGCAGGTAGGCGAGAGCTGGGAGCTGCGTATCAACGCGCCGCGCGAACTGGCCAGATACCTGGCCTACAAGGGGTCCATCACCGTGAACGGCGTGAGCCTGACCGTGAACCGCGTCACGGATTCCAGCGCCGGCTGCGAGATCAGCGTCAACCTGATCCCGCACACGGTGGAGAACACGGCGCTGAACCAGCTGCGTGCGGGCGCGCGAGTGAACCTCGAAATGGACTTGATCGCCCGCTATGTGGAGCGCATGTTGCACGCCGATCCGCAGAACCCGAACCGGGCCCTTTCATGACGAACGTTTTCCCCGTCCCCATTTCCCCCGTAGAGGACATCGTGGCCGACATGCGCGGCGGGCGCATGGTGATCCTGGTCGACGAAGAAGACCGCGAGAACGAGGGCGACCTGATCCTGGCCGCCGACCATGTCACGCCCGAGGCGATCAACTTCATGGCGCGTCACGCGCGCGGCCTGATCTGCCTGACCCTGACACGCGACCTGTGCGAGCGCCTGCATCTGCCGCCCATGGTGGCGCGCAACAATGCCAAGCATTCCACTGCTTTCACCGTCTCGATCGAGGCCGCCGAAGGCGTGACCACCGGCATCTCGGCTGCGGACCGGGCGCACACCGTGCAGGTCGCGGTAGCCAAAGGGGCCAAGGCGCAGGACCTGGTGCAGCCTGGCCACATTTTTCCGCTGCAGGCCGTCGATGGCGGTGTACTGATGCGCGCCGGCCACACGGAAGCCGGTTGCGACCTGGCCGGCATGGCGGGCTGCTCGCCCGCGGCGGTCATCTGCGAAGTCATGAAGGACGACGGCACGATGGCGCGCCTGCCCGACCTGCAGTTGTTTGCCGCCGAGCACGGCCTCAAGATCGGCACCATTGCAGATTTGATCCAGCACCGCAGCCGGGTCGAAACGCTGATCGAGCTGGTCGGCACGCGTCCGCTGCGCACCGGCTGGGGCGAATTCGTGGCGCATGCGTTCCACGACAAGCCGAGCCGCGGCCTGCACCTGGCGCTGGTCAAGGGCCAGTGGCATGCGGACGACACCGTGGCAGTGCGCGTGCACGAGCCGCTGTCGGTGCTCGATGCGCTGGAGGTGAATCGTTCCATGCACACCTGGGGCCTGGACACCAGCCTCAAGCACATTGCGCAACTGGGACAGGGCGTGGTCGTGCTGCTGAACTGCGGCGAGAGCGCCGCGCAGCTGCTGGCCCAGTTTGAGGGCACGGCGCGCGCCAGCCACGGTCCGGAGCGCGGCCGCATGGATCTGCGCACCTATGGCATCGGCGCGCAGATCCTGCGCGAATGCGGTGTCCGAAAAATGAATCTGCTCGGCACGCCGCGCCGCATGCCCAGCATCGCGGTGGGCTACGGACTCGAAATCACCGGTTACACACCGAAGGAATAGCTCATGTTTGGCGCAGAACGGGGAACGGCCCAAAGGCCACTGGACGGCAGCAGGCTGCACATCGGCATCGTGCAGGCGCGCTATAACGAAGGCGTCACGAACAGCCTGGCGAGCGCCTGCAGGGCGGAACTCTCCGCGCTTGGCGTGCCCGCCGGCCAGATCGTCCATGTCTCGGTGCCCGGCGCGCTGGAGGTGCCGCTGGCACTGCAGGCGCTGGCCGAGCAGGAACGGTTCGACGCGCTGATCGCCCTGGGCTGCATCATTCGCGGGGAAACCTATCACTTCGAACTGGTGGCCAACGAATCGGGCGCCGGCGTGAGCCGTGTCGCGCTGGACTACCAGTTGCCGGTCGCGAATGCCATCCTCACCACGGAAAACCTGGAACAGGCTGTCGCCCGGCAAACCGACAAGGGCCGCGACGCGGCCCGCGTGGCCGTGGAGATGGCGACCCTGCTGGACGAACTCGCATGACGCTGCACAAACCCGCGGCGCCTGACGCGCTCCCCAAACCCGGCGCACGCCCGCCACGCCAATCCCGCACGGGCCTGACCCGGACCGGCGCCCGCAAGGCGGCCGCCAAGTCGAACCGCTCGCGCGCACGCGAATTCGCGCTGCAGGCCTTGTACCAGCACCAGGTCGGCCGCAACGATGCGGCCGCCATCGACATCTTCACGCGCGACCTGGCCGGCTTCCACAAGGCGGACGCGGCGCATTACGACGCGCTGCTGCATGGCTGCATCGACGAGTCGGCGGCACTCGATGCGCTGATCCTGCCGCTGCTGGACCGCCGGATGGAGGAGATATCCCCCATCGAGCACGGTGTGATGTGGATCGGCGCGTACGAGTTCAAGCACTGCCTGGACGTTCCCTGGCGCGTGGTGCTGAACGAATGCATCGAGCTGGCCAAGGAATTCGGCGGTACGGATGGCCACAAGTATGTGAACGGCGTGCTCAATGGCCTGGCTCCCACCCTGCGCGCGGCCGAGGTAGCCGCCAATCGCACGAAGGGCATGGAGCGATGAGCGCCGCGCCGGGCCGCCCCAAGCAAGCCACCATGAAAATCTCCACCCGCGCCCAGCGCATCGAACCGTTCTACGTGATGGAGGTGGCCAAGGCGGCGGCGGCCCTGGGCCGGGATGTCGCGCACACCGAGCGGCCCATGATCTTCCTGAACATCGGCGAGCCGGACTTCACCGCGCCGCCGCTGGTGCAGGAGGCGGCCGCCCGTGCCATCCGAAGCGGCACCACGCAGTACACCCAGGCGACCGGGCTGGACAGCCTGCGCGAACGCATCAGCGACTGGTACCTGCAACGCTTCAACCTGACCGTGCCGGCGCGCCGCATCATCGTCACCGCGGGGGCATCGGCGGCGCTGCAACTGGCCTGCCTGGCCCTGATTGAAGCGGGCGATGAGATACTCATGCCGGATCCGAGCTACCCGTGCAACCGGCATTTCGTGAGCGCCGCCGACGGCCGCGCTGTGCTGCTGCCGACTTCCGCTGCAGAGCGCTTCCAACTCAGCGCCGACAAGGTGCAAGCGGCGTGGAACGACAAAACCCGTGGCGTGTTACTGGCCTCGCCGTCCAACCCCACCGGCACTTCGATTCACCCCGCCGAGCTGCGCCGCATTCACCAGGTCGTGAGGGCGCGCGGCGGCATCATGCTGATCGACGAGATCTACCTGGGCCTGAGTTTCGATGACACCTTCGGCCACACCGCGCTGGCGCTGGACGACCACGTCATCAGCATCAACAGCTTCTCCAAGTACTTCAACATGACGGGCTGGCGGCTCGGCTGGCTGGTGGTGCCCGAGGCGCTGGTACCGGTGATCGAGCGGCTCGCGCAAAACCTGTTCATCTGCGCCAGCACGGTGTCGCAACATGCAGCGCTGGCCTGCTTCGAGGCGGCGAGCATCGCCGAGTACGAGCGGCGCCGCGCCGAGTTCAAGGCGCGGCGCGATTATTTCATTCCAGCCCTCAACGACATGGGGCTGAATGTGCCCGTGATGCCCGACGGCGCCTTCTACGCCTGGGCGGATTGTTCGGATCTGTGCCGCAGGTTGCGGATCAAGGACAGCTGGGACTTCGCTTTTGAAATCATGCGGCAGGCGCATGTCGCCGTCACGCCCGGGCGCGATTTCGGCAGCGCCGGCGAAACGCACAACTTCGTGCGCTTTTCTACCGCCAGTTCGATGCAGCATCTGCAGGACGCAGCGACCCGGCTGCGGGCCTTGCTGGCATGAGCCGCCGGGCCATTCCCACGGCCAATGCCGCAACGCGTCGCGCGGAGGTTGCCTGATGAGCCGTTCCGTTGCGATGCATCCTGCTTTCCGCTGGCCGGTTCGCGTGTACTGGGAGGATACCGATGCGGGCGGCATCGTCTTCTACGCCAACTACCTCAAGTTCTTCGAGCGCGCCCGCACCGAGTGGCTGCGCTCGCTGGGGCTCTCGCAGCGCGCGCTGCGGGACGCCGGCGGCGGCATGTTCGTGGTGTCGGACAGCCAGGTCAAATACCACCGCGCCGCGCGCCTGGACGACCTGCTCGTGGTCACCGCGCAATTAAAGGAAATGGGCCAGGCGTCCATGACCATCCTGCAACAGGCGCTATTGAAATCAGAGCTAACATCGACCCTGCCGGCGGAACTTCTGTGCGACGGCAGCATCCGAATCGGGTGGGTCGATGGTGCCACCCTCAAGCCTGCCAAAATTCCGAAAAACATCCTGGAAGCCCTTCAATGAATCAAGATCTGTCGATCGTCAACATGGTCATCAACGCGAGCTGGGTGGTGCAGCTCGTCATGCTGCTGCTGCTGTGCGTATCGGTGGCGAGCTGGGCCGCCATCTTTCGCAAGGTGTTTGCGCTCAAGCGGGTGAACGTGCTGAACGACGAATTCGAGCGCGACTTCTGGTCCGGCACCAGCCTGAATGAGCTGTTCGCGTCCGCCGCGCAGAACGCCAAGCACGCGGGGCCCATGGAGCGCATCTTCGCCAGCGGCATGCGCGAATTCCAGAAACTGCGCGAGCGCCGCATCACGGATTCGGGCGCCCTGATGGACGGCGCGCGGCGCGCCATGCGCGCGAGCTTCCAGCGCGAACTCGACGCGGTGGAAATCAATCTGGCCTTCCTCGCCTCCGCCGGGTCCGTTTCGCCTTACCTGGGCCTGTTCGGCACGGTGTGGGGCATCATGCACGCCTTCATCGGCCTCGCCGGGTTGCAACAGGTCACGCTGGCCACCGTGGCGCCGGGCATTGCCGAGGCACTGGTGGCCACCGCCATCGGCCTGTTCGCCGCGATTCCGGCGGTGGTGGCCTACAACCGGTTCGCGCACGACATCGATCGTGTCGCGATCAAACTGGAGACGTTCATCGAGGAGTTCACCAACATCCTGCAGCGCAACCTGGGCGCCCAATCGGCCTCGGGCCACTAGGAGGGCATTCGCCATGCCTGCTGTCATTTCCCGAGGTCGCGGCGGCCGCCGCACCATCAGCGAGATCAACATGGTGCCGTTCATCGACGTGATGCTGGTGCTGTTGATCATCTTCATGGTCACGGCGCCGCTGATCGCGCCCAGCATGATCAATCTGCCCACGGTCGGCAAGGCGGCCAAACGGCCCGATCAGGTGATACAGATCGTCATCGGCAAGGACGAGTCGCTGGACCTCAAGTCCCCGAATGGTACTTCGGTGCCGGTCACGATCAACGAAGTCGTGACTGCCGTGCAGCAGGCGCAAGGTGGCTTGTCCGCCGGCACCGATACACCGGTGGTGATCAGCGCTGATCGCAACGTCAAATACGAAACCGTGGTGCACGTGATGAGCAAGCTGCAAAGCGCCGGTGTCAAGCGGGTCGGCCTGTCGGTGCAACTGGCGCCGCGTTGAATCCCCATTGATGCCATGAACGCCGCCGCAGCCGAACGCCTTGAATTCGCACCGCCAGCGCCGCGTGCGTCGCCGCGCGCGATCGCGCTGGCGATCCTGGTGCATCTGCTGCTGTTGCTGGCGCTGACCTGGGGCGTGCACTGGAAGCGCGACGCAGAAGATGTGGCGGTCGACGCCGAGCTTTGGTCGTCCGTGCCGCAGCAGGCCGCGCCGCGAGCGGAGCAACCGCCCGCGCCGACGCCCCGTCCCACGCCGCCTCAGCCCGTGCCGCGCCCCACGCCCGCTCCTGCACCGACCCCGGCGCCACCCCCCGCGCCCTCGCTGCGCGATGCCGATATCGCGCTGGCGCAACAGAAGAAGGAGCTGGAGAAGGAGAAACGCGAACAACTGCAGTTGCTGGAGCAGCAAAAGCTCGAACTGCAGAAAAAACTGGACGCGGAAAAGCGCGCACAGCAGTTGGCGCAGCAGCAGGCCGAGCAGAAGGCAGCGCAAGCCAAGGCGAAAGCCGAGGCAGCCGCCGAGGCCAAGGCGCAAGCGCAAGAGAAGGCTCAGGCACAAGCAAAAGCCGAGGCGGAGGCCAAAGCACAAGCCGAAGCGAAGGCACAGGCGGCAAAGGCCAAGGCGCTCGCCAAAGCACAGGCCGAGAAGTTGCACCAGCAAACCGTGAAGAACATGCTGGCCATGGCGAATGCAACCGGCGGTGCCGACGCCACGGGCAACAAACAGCACTCGTCGGGACCATCAGGCAACTGGGGCGCCAGGATCGCCGCGGCGGTGCGGCCCAACATCGTGTTCGCGAATGCGGACCTCGTGAACGGCAACCCGGCCGCCACCTTCAACGTGCACCTGGCGCCGGACGGCACCATCGTCGGCACACCGCAGCTGGTCAAATCCAGCGGCCTGCCGGGATGGGACGACGCCGCGCTGCGCGGACTGGAGCGAACCGGCAAGCTGCCGCGCAACGATGACGGCACCGTTCCGCCAACACTGACCATCGACCTCAAACCGAAGCGTTGATGCTCTTATTTATAGAGCTATCTGTCCATTACCTGTAAGGGCTACAGGCACTATTTCCTTAAAACCTGGCGCGCGGCGATACCGCATCAGCCTTGCAGCGGCGCGTCGCTCAGGTAGCGCTCGGCAAGGCGCGTCCAATACGCGGCGCCGACCACCACGTTGTCGTCGTTGAAGTTGAAACCCGGGTTGTGCACCATGCAGGCACCCGCGCTGTCGCCGTCGCCATTGCCGATCAGCAGGTAGCAGCCCGGGCGCTTTTCCAGCATGAAGGCGAAGTCCTCGCTGCCGGTCAGCGCCGGTCCCTGCAAGGTGACCTTGTCCGCGCCGAGCAACTCGATGCCAATGCGGCGCGCGAACTCGGTTTCCGCATGGCTGTTCACCAGCACCGCGTAGCCCCGCTGATAGTCCACCTCGGCCGTCACGCCGAAGCTCTGGGCCTGCGCATGGGCGATCTCGGTGATGCGTTGCTGCAGCAGGTCGCGCACGCCCTGGTCCAGCGCGCGCACGCTAAGCGCCAGCGACGCGATTTGCGGGATCACGTTGTTGGCGATGCCCGACTGAAACATCCCGACCGTGACGACCGCGGTCTGCTGCGGATCGATATTGCGCGACACCACGGTCTGCAGCGCCATCACCAGGCTGGCCGCCGCCACCAGCGGGTCGGCCGCGCGGTGCGGCATGGCGGCGTGGCCGCCGCGCCCGTGCAGGGTGATGTGGACCTTGTCGGACGAGGCCATCATCGGTCCCTCGCGGAACACCAGCGCGCCCTGCGGCCAGCCCGGCATGTTGTGCATGCCGAAGATGGCGTCGCAGGGATATTTGTCGAACAGGCCGTCGTCCATCATCTTCACGGCGCCGCTCTCGCACGTGCCGTATTCCTCGGCCGGCTGGAAGATCAGGTTCAAGGTGCCCGAGAAGTTGCCGCGCTCGGCCAGCACCTTCGCGGCCCCGAGCAGCATCGCGGTATGGCCGTCGTGGCCGCAGGCGTGCATCACGCCCGCGTTGCGGCTGGCGTACTTGAGACCGGTGGCCTCCTTGATCGGCAGCGCGTCCATGTCGGCGCGCAGGCCCACCGAACGCGTGCCGCTGCCGCGCCGAAGCTGGCCGACCAGGCCGGTGCCGCCGAGGCCGCGCTCGACCTGGTAACCCCAGCCCTGCAGCCGCTCGGCCACCAGGTCGCTGGTGCGCTGTTCCTTGAAGGACAGTTCGGGGTTCTGGTGAATGTCGCGCCGGATGCCGATGAGTTCCTCGGCATGGGGGCGCACGGCCTGCAGGGTGTCGTCGGTGGTCATGGGGAACTCCTGTTAAATGGGTATCGAGAAACGGTAAGCCAGTTCGCGTGGGTCAGTCATACACGATTGCGACCTGCCCCTGGTCGGCCTGCGCCATCCAGCTCGCCAGCGCGGCATCGGTCGGGAAGAACCTGACCTCGTCGCCGAGCTGCAGTTCGGCCGCCGCACCGGTGCTCTCAACCTGACGCTGCAGAGTGAGCCGCACACCCAGGCCGCGCAGCAACTCGCCCTGCTCGGACACTTCGCGCCTGGGCGGAAAATCCTTCAGGATCCGCGCGATGTCGGGTGCCTTGCCGTTCACGGCCACGCGCAGGAACTTGCCGAAGCGGCAACGCGCGGCTGCCAGATCCCACACCTGCTGCACTTGAAAGCGCGACTCGAAACCACCCCGGCCCGGCTGCAAGCGGCCGCTCACGACCACCAGTTCATCGTCCTTGAGCGTGTTGCGGTGCGCATTCAACAGGGCTTCGTCGGCGGTGGCATCGATGGCACCCGACTTGTCGTCCAGCCGGAACAGAACCAGCTTGCCGCGCTGGCTGTTGATGACGCGCAAATCGCCCACGATGCCAGCGAGCAGTTGCGGCTCGCGCGAATCGATCAGGTCGGCGATCTCGCGCTTGCAAAAGCGCCGCACCTCGTGCGCGACCTCGTCGAACAGATGGCCGGAGAGGTAATAACCGATGGCGGTCTTCTCGTGCGTCAGACGCTCCTTGACGCCCCAGGGAATGGCACCCACCAGATCGGGCTCCTGGGTGCTGGAGCCGTGATCGTCGTCGCCCATGTCGAACAGGCCGCCCTGATTGACGTTGGCCTGCGCGGCCGTGGCAAAGTCGAACGCGCGGTCCACCGAGGCGACCAGCGCCGCGCGATTGAGCTGCAGCGAATCGAACGCGCCGGCCTTGATCAACGCTTCCAGCGCGCGCTTGTTGAATTTGCTGCGGTCCACGCGCACGCAGAAGTCATAGAGGCTCGTGAACGGCCCCCCCTCCTGCCGCGCCGCCACGATCGCATCGATGGCCTGCTGGCCGGTGCCCTTGACGGCGCCCAGGCCGTAGCGGATGACCGTGTCGGAGATCGGCTCGAAGCGGTGAAAACCGCGATTCACGTCGGGCGCCTCGAACGTCATGCCCATCTTCAAGGCGTCTTCGTGCAACAGCCGGAGCTTGTCGGTGTCGTCCATCTCCACCGTCATGTTGGCACAGAAGAACTCGGCCGTGTAATGCACCTTGAGCCAGGCCGTGTGGTACGCCAGCAGCGCATAGGCGGCCGAGTGCGACTTGTTGAAGCCGTAGCCGGCAAACTTTTCCATGTCGTCGAACACGGCGTCGGCCTTGTCCGTGGCGATGCCTTTTTTCGCCGCGCCATCGCGGAAGATCTGGCGGTGCGTGGCCATTTCCTCGGCCTTCTTTTTGCCCATGGCGCGGCGCAGCAGGTCGGCACCGCCGAGCGAGTAGCCGCCCAGGATCTGCGCCATCTGCATCACCTGCTCCTGGTACACCATGACGCCGTAGGTCTCGGACAGGATGGCCTCGACGCGCGGGTCGGGGTAAACCACCTCCTCGCGCCCGGCCTTGCGCGCAATGTAGGTCGGAATCAGGTCCATCGGCCCGGGCCGGTACAGCGCGTTCATCGCGATCAGATCTTCGAGGCGCGTCGGCCTGGCATCGCGCAGCATGCCCTGCATGCCTCGGCTTTCAAACTGGAACACGGCCTCGGTCTTGGCCTCGGCAAACAGCCGGTACACTGCGGGATCGTCCAACGGCAAGTCCTCGTAGGCGAAGCCCTCCTGGCCCTTGTGTCTTTGCGTGATGAACTCCTTGGCGATTTCCAGGATGGTGAGCGTGGCCAGGCCCAGGAAGTCGAACTTCACCAAGCCGATGGCTTCGACGTCGTCCTTGTCGAACTGGCTCACCGCCGAGTCGCTGCCGGGCTGCTGATACAGCGGGCAAAAATCGGTCAGCTTGCTGGGTGCGATCAGCACGCCGCCCGCGTGCATGCCCACGTTGCGCGTCATACCCTCGAGCTTCTGCGCCAACGCCAGCAGGGTCTTGACCTCGTCTTCGTTGGCCAGCCGCTCGGCCAGGATTGGTTCGGCCTTGAGCGCACCGTCGATGGTGATGTGCGTACCTGGTTTATTGGGAATCAGCTTGCTGATGCCGTCGCAAAAGGTGTAGCTCATGTCCAGCACGCGGCCCACATCGCGGATCGCGGCGCGCGCCGCCATGGTGCCGAAGGTGGCGATCTGGCTCACCGCCTCCTTGCCGTATTTGAGCTTGACGTAATCGATCACGCGGTCGCGGTTGCTCTGGCAGAAGTCGATGTCGAAGTCGGGCATCGACACACGTTCGGGGTTCAAAAAGCGCTCGAACAGCAGGTTGTATTGCAGCGGATCGAGGTCGGTGATCTTGAGCGCATAGGCCACCAGCGAGCCGGCGCCCGAGCCGCGGCCCGGCCCGACCGGACAGCCGTTGTTCTTGGCCCAGTTGATGAAGTCGCCCACGATCAGAAAGTAGCCGGGAAAGCCCATCTTCAGGATGGTGTCGATCTCGAACTCGAGCCGCTCCACATAGCGCGGACGCTCGCTGTCGCGCTGCGCGGGGTCGGGATACAAGTGCGCCAGACGCTGCTCCAGCCCCTCGAAGGAAGCATGGCGGAAGTAATCCTCGGGCGAGAGCTTGCGCCCGTCGACTTCGGGCGTGGGAAAGTCCGGCAGCTGCGGCTTGCCGAG
>Ga0134125_10009837_pt1 | contig 10751 bp, 6 predicted proteins | sample KB31751_FD_96464 | JGI IMG/M metagenome (GOLD analysis project Ga0134125, IMG submission 96464) | Terrestrial soil microbial communities with excess Nitrogen fertilizer from Kellogg Biological Station, Michigan, USA - KB3-175-1 | ecosystem: Environmental > Terrestrial > Soil > Unclassified ...
CATTCGGAGGGCGCCGCGGATCGTGCTACATGAGCGTGCACATCGAGTACTATGCGCGTGTTGGGCCCAGTCTGCAAAACTGGTGGGACGGCGTTCTGCGTCGTTCGGCGGGTTCGATTCCCGTGCGCTTCCGCCACTTGCTCGTGGCGTTAGCGGGGCTTTTCGTACTCGGCGCGCAAGAGCGCGGTGCGCTCGCGCAGCCAGGCGACCTGCTCTTCGGGCGTGTAGGGCTCGCCGAGCTTGTCGTCGGTCTCCTCGTGCTCGAGCGTGATCCAGCCGTCTTCGTAGAGCAGCTGGCCGAGGTTCGCCGGCGGGTTCTCGGCGATCACGTCCAGGCACCACAGCACGTCCTCGGGATACGAGCCGCCGTTGGCGATGGCGATGCGCCACAGCTTCATCGTGTCGTCCCACGAGTTGTCGGCGAAGTACGATTTCAGGATATTGCGAAAGAGGGCGGTCGGATCGGCGCGGCGTTCCTGCGAAACGGGATCGAGAGCCATGGGCAACCTCAGTAGGGCCAGGCGCTGTGAATGAACCAGCCGCCGTCTTTGCCGGCGTCGGGCACGATGCGCACGTGGACGCCCGTCGGCGTGACGGCGTTGGTGAGCGGGCTCGCTTTGTTGAGGGTGATCTCGGTCTTCGCCTCCGGCGTCTTGCCCTTGGCCGGCGTCGTTTTGTAGTACTTGCCGGACTTCGGCTCGAGGAGCTTCTTCATTTCCGGATCGAACTCGGGATCGCCGGCGTAGAGCGGCCGTCCGCCCTCGCCCATCGGGTGCGCGTACGGCGGCAGCTCCTTGGCCGTCACCTTGACGCCGCTCAACACCTCGCCGGTGACGGCGCCGGCGATGTCCTCCTCGATGCCGGCCCCCTTGGCGATCTTGTCGCGCAGCGTCGGCCAGGCCATCGTTTTGAGCGCCGCGGCGACCGCCTTGTCGGCGGCGCCGGCGTTGTCGAACGCGCCGGCCTTGCCCGGGCACGGCGGATCGTTGCGCAGGACGCGCAGCGCCAGCCGCTTCTTGTCGGGGATGGTGCCGGCGCCGTCGAGGATGTGGCGATCCTGCGTGTGATTGTCCTCCGAAGCGCAGCTGACGAAGGGGCGCATCGTCTTGCCGTTGTCGTGCGCGAGGATCTTGGCCACGATGCCCGCGTTGTAGCCGCGCGCGGTCATCTCGGCGACGGCGGCGGTGCGCTTGGCGCTGTCCTCGCAGTCGGTCCACAGCTCGTCGCTCTTGCGCGCCTTGGCGTCGTACGGCGGCGGCGTCGTGGTGGCGGGCGTCGTGCCGGGGGTTGCGCCGGGCGTCGCCGCGCCGGGCTTGGCGCCGGGCGTGGCACCGGGCGTCGTCGGGGGCGTCGGACCGCCCGTCGGTTGGTTCTTGTCGTTGCGAAGGATGGCGCCGGGCCGCAGCTTGGCGCCGACCTTCGGCGCCGGCTTCGTGCCGAACGGCGTCGGGGTGCCGGCGGGCTTGCCGTCGCCTTCCTTGCCGCCGTCGGCGTGGATCGCGCCGCTGACGTGATCGGCGACGGCGTCGGCCTCCTTCTCGGCCGGCTCGTCGGGATGCGAGACATCGGCGTCGTGCGCACCGCCGCCGCCTTCGCCACCGTCGTGCGCGTCGGCCTTGCGCTGCACGCCCGACTGCTGCGCCTGCACCACGTGCGTCAGCTCGTGCGCGATCAGCCGTTCGCCTTCCTTCGTGCCCGGCGCGAACTCGCCCGCGCCGAAGTGCACGTCCTCACCGACGGTGAAGGCGCGCGCGTTCATGCCCTCGGCCGCGCGCGCCGACTCGGAGCCGGTGTGGATCTTGGCGTGGCCGAGCCCGGCGCCGAGGTGCTGCTCCATCTGCTTGCGCGTGCCGTCGGGGAGCGGCGCGCCCGAGCCCTCGGAAACCGCCGCCGCGCCGCCGCCTTTGCCGCCGCTCTTGACGCCGCCCTCGCCGCCGCCCTTGCGCCACGCCTTCAGCGATCGCTGGATCTGCGACGCCGCCTCGCGCCGCTCGTGCTGCACGTAGCGCATCGGATCGGTGAGCGGCCAGCCGCGCCCGCCGCCGTGCTCGCGCGGCACCAGCTTGGGATCGTCGACGTCGGCCGTCTTCGGATCGGTAGCCTGCCCGCCGCCCCGCCGCTGATCGCGTCCGCCGTCACTCATCGTCTTCGTCCAGCGTCGCGCAGCCGCGCGCCGAAATCAAGACGCGTCCGTCACCGCGCCGGCCCGACGGTGAACGCGGCCCGGCGCGTCGCCGACAGCTTGCGCAGCACCGACGCCACGTCGCTCCACTCGCCCGGGCCCCAGTGCCCGAGGTGCGTCTGCACCACCCGCCGCACGGTCACCGTCCCGGGCGCGCTCCGCACCTCGAAGAGCGCGTCGGCGGCCTCGCTGTGCCACGTCGAGCCGTGCGGCAGATCCGTCGCCACCCAGCCGCTCGGCAGGTGGAACACCATCGTCTCCTCCTCGCGCTTCGGCGCCCGCACCATCACGTCGTGACGCCGCGGTTGGTCGTCGAGCTCGCGATCGGTCGGCAGCTCGAGGAACGACAGCGGCACCACCAGCCGCGCGCCGTCGCTGGCCGCGTAACCGGGCGCGCTGTACTCCACCTTCAGCGCCGCGCGCGCGGCCCGCTTGTCCCACGACAGCGGCGAGACCGCGTCGAGCTGCGCCGTGTTGGCGCGCGCGTGCAGATCACTCTCGACCTCCTTGCGCCAGGCGTCGTCGAGCCACTTGCGCGTCTGCACGCGCAAGTCGACCGCGTCGCGGCCGTTCCACTCGTCGGCGATCTGCCCGCGGATGCGGCCGTTCGCCTCGAGCGTGGCGTCGATCGTCTGCCGGTGCGCGCTCAGCCCCGGGTCGGCGGACGCGAGGCGCACCAGGCTCACCGGCGTCTCCTCCTGCCCCGTCGCCAGCGGCCGCTGCGGCTTTCCGAAGAGGATCGCCTGCCGCTCCGCCGACCACCCGGGCAGCTCTCCGAGCGCGCACGACTCGCAAGACGGGTCGATGAACAACAGGTCCTCGATCCCCGGCTGCTTGTCGACGGCGACGATCAAGTGATCGCCGACCCGGGCGCTCGGAAAGCCGGGGTCGAAGTCTTGATTGAGATCGCGCGCCAGCGCCGCCAGGCTCGCCTTGACGCCGGCGGCGGCGAGCGCGCCGCGCAGCATGAGCGCCTTCTCCACGTTGTTGGCCAGCCCCGACGCCAGCACCTCCTTGAGCGGCCGCGCGTCGATGATCGACGACACGAACCCCGACAGCTCCGTCTTCGATGTCACCAGCGCCAGCGCGCGCTCGACGGCACAGCGCGCCCGCCCGTCGCAGCCGTCGAGGCTCGGCTTGAGCGCCGCGCCGGCGTAGTCCTCGGCCTTGCGGTCGTTGAGGACGTGCGCGATCGCGGTGAACGTGTGCGACCAGCTGTCGAAGACGCCCACGATGAAATGACGGCCGACCGGCGCCGTCAGCAGCGTCAGCGCCCACCACGGCTCGGTCACCGTCGCCGCCGGCGCGAGCGGCTCCTTCTTCGCCGCCGGGATGTCGTGCTCGTCGAGCACCAACCTCTGCTCCCCGTCGTGCCCTTCGCGCTGCAGCTTCGAGTGCGTGTTGTAGGTGCGCACCGCCACCGCGGCGGGACCGTCGACCGACACCTCGAGGTGGTAGTGCTCGACGGGGATGGGCTCGCTGATCGTGCTCGTGAGGAAGTACGTGGGGTGGTCGTTCTCGAGGCCATAGGCGTACTCGATGACGCTGCCGACGCGCACGCCGGGCAGTCGGAACACCTTCTCTTCCACCTCGACGCCGTCGAGGCGGTTGCCGGTGCGCGCCGTCTCGGTGTGCACCTCGGTCGGCGTCACCTCCTCGACGCGGCCGTCGGGGCCGATGGTGCGCGCCTGCAGGAACTGCAAGCGGCCGTCGCCCACCGGCACCGTGACCTCGGCGTATCGGTCGCCGCCGTCGGACAGGATGGCGATGGTGTCGTGGCGCATGATCTGCGTGCGCTGCGGCGATTGATCGAACGTGAGCGCGATCTGGTCATCGCGGCCGAGGAGCACCGCGACGGCGTGCGGATACTTCTGCGCGAGCGCGGCCACGTTGGTGGAGCGTGGCGGCTGCCACTCGAAATGGCCGAGCGACGGCTCGCAGCCGACGGCGGCGAGCACGAGGATCCACGAGGCATGTTTCACAGAGCTGTCCTCCGAATCGTGATGGCGCGCGCGTCGGCGGCGAGGATCTCGTCGAAGAACCCTTTGACGTCGCCGTAGGCGCCGGCCGGAAAGATGTGCTCGCCGAGCACCAGCGTGCGCGTGATGGTGAGCTTGCCGCCGGCGCGCTCCCAGCGCAGCTCGTACCGTCCGTAGGGGCGCTCGACGATCGTCGGCGGCGGCAGGCTCAGCTCGGCCGTGTCGTCGAGCGCGATGCGCACGTGGTCGACGGCGCGCTCGCGGCAGGGCAGGACCAGCGGCTCCCGGCGCGCGCCGCCGGGCAGCGCCGGCACGCGGCTGCCGACGAGGTTGGCCAGGCTCACCACGCGGACGCTCGTCTGCGGCCAGCCGTGCTCGTAGCGCAGCGCGCCCTTGGCCGCGAGCGGCGTCGGCGCCTCGGGCGGCGTCAACCGATCGATCGCCCAGGCCGCGATCTCGCGCGGCCCGAGGCCGAGCAGCTCGCCGAGCGGCTTGGCCTGATCGTCGTGGCGCGCGCGCATGAGGCCGGCGCGCCCGAGGTCGGCCCAGGCGCCGCGCAGCGCCGCGCGGAAGGTGCCGACGAGCTCGCCGTCGCGCGGCGTCAGCTCGACGTCGAGCTCGCGCGTGTTGTCCTCCGCGCTCGACGACGGCGCGCGCCGGAGCGCGGCGCCCGCGGCGGTGACCGGCAGGACGTCCGCCTCCTGATCGCCGAGCGGCAGCGCGCCCAGCGGCGTCACCGGCGAGGTCGGATCGGCGAGCACGTCGCCGCCGGGCAGGTGCAGCTGCAAGATGGCGTGGTTGGTGCGCCGCGTGACCACGTCGAGCGGCTCGGGAAACCCGGCGTGCGAGTAGAGCACCACGAGGTCGCTCTTGCCGCCGACGGCCGCGAACATCTCGCGCAACAGGTTCGCCTTGTCCTTGCAGTCGCCGTAGCGGTGGCGGAAGGTCTCGCCCGCGGCGTGCGGCTGCCAGCCGCCGAGCCCGATCTCGATGGCGCAGTACGAGACGTGATCGCGCACCCAGGCATAGAGCCGGCGCGCCCGCGCCGTCTCGTCGTCGGGCAGCCCGCGCACCAGCTCGTGCGCCAGCTCGGCCGGCGCGCCCGATGACGGCGGCGGCTGCGTCAGCTGATAGAGCCACGCCGACAGCCCGCGCAGATCGGGCGGCGCGTGCACCTCCGTGCCGTGCTCGGTCCAGCTCGCCAGCCGCACCGCGACCTCGAGCCCGTCGTCGGCGCCGCCCGACATCGTCTCCTCGCGCAACGCCGGAAGATCGTGCTGCTCCCAGACCCGCGTGGTCAGCCCGCGGTCCTCGGTGGTCGTGTGCTCCAGCTCGGCCGGCTGACCGCCGCGCCGCGCCTCGGCTTCGATCTGCCAGCCCGTCGGCGCGATCACCACGAGGCGCGCGCGCCGCTCCGGATCGCGCCCGTCGAAGTGCTGACCGAACCCGGCCATGCGCCAGTCGTGGTAGCGCCGCGTGAAGCGGTACTCGACGACGGTGCCGGGCGTGTCGGGCGACATCGCCAGATCGAGCGCGCGCGCGTCGGAGTAGAGCGCGAAGCCGGCGAAGCGCGGCCCGTCGACGCCGTCGCTCCAGCCGTAGACGTGCTCCTTGCCCGCCGCCGACACGGTGCGTGCCGCGAACGAGGTGATCGACGAGAACGCCGGATCGTACGGGACCACGACGTGCGCCCGTCCCGCGCCGCCCTCGCGGAGGATGCGCGCGCGCAGGTGCACCGTCTCGTCGATGACCAGCTTGCCGCTCACCGCGTCGGAGTCGAAGCGCACCTCGATGTCGTCGTCGAGGATCACGGCGTTGGCGTCGGGATACTGCCCGGCGCCGGGCAACGCGCTCGGCGTCAGGTGCTCGAAGCCGGCGCAGCCGGCCAGCGCCACTACGAAAATTGTAGCGATCCCCCCCCGGCGCGACATCAGCTGCAGCTCGCGGCGTTGGGCAGCTTGCACACCGAGCTCACGCACTGCGCGGGCGCGAGGCAGTCGGGCCCCGTCGTCGGGTCGCAGGCGGCGCCGTCGGCCGCCGGCGCCAGGCAGGTTCCCATGAGCGATCCCACGCCGAGCTTGCAGTGCCCGCCGCCCGAGCACGCCACGTACCCGCCGTTGACCACGCCGCACGAGCCGCCCGGCGCGGCGAAGCCGGCGGGCTTGCACAGCCTGGTCTGCGGATCGCAGTAGAGCCCTTGGGTGCCGTCGCAGTTCTTGATCACGGGGTCACACGCCATTCCAGCGCCGACCGGCGCCGCGCACAATGACGCACTGCACACGTTCGGCGTCACGCACGGATGGCCGTCGTCGCAGCTGGCGCCGACCGCCCCCGGCGCCACGCACAACCCCATCGCGCAGACGAGCTTGTAGTCGCAGTCGTCGTTGCCGTCGCAGGCCGCACCCGCCGCCGCCCGCGCGCTGCACACGCCGCACACCTCGTTCGCCGACTTCTTGCAGTAGCTGTTCGCGCACTGCGGATCGTCGCCGCAGCCCCTGCCGTCGGCGAGCGTGCCCGACTTTGGCTTGCAGGCGTCGGGCGTGTCGCGCGAAAACAGCTGCCCGCAGCTCACCGCCGCGGCCGCCTTGGCGCACCCGTCGAGATGCTCGGGCGTCTGCGAGGTGCCCGGCGCCATCAGCGCCGGCGTGCAGCTCAGCTTCGCGCGCGCCTGGCAGGTGGCCAGGTCGCCGTAACCAATGGTGACGACCGGTCCTTCACAATTCTGCAGCTGCGTGCACAATGCCGTGGCGGCGTCGGTGCAGGCCTGGTCGGCGCTCACGCTGCTGCCGCATCCTGACACCAGCAGCATCAATAGAATCGCGCGCTTTTCCATGGCAGCAATCGTACACTGCGACGACACCGAATGAGCACGCCGGCATCAAAACACCGCATGCGTTACCTCGTCCCCCTCGCCGTGCTGGTCGCCATCGTGGCCGGGCTCGGCACGGTCAAGTTCAAGCAGATCCAGACGCTCCTTCACGCCAAGGAGGTGGGCGAGAAGATGGGCCCACCGCCCGAGGTGGTGGGCACCGCCGTCGCCACCGAGGAGGCCTGGGAAGGCACGCTCTCGGCCGTCGGCACCGTCGCCGCCGTGCGCGGCGTCGCGGTGTCCAACGAGTCGCCGGGCGTGATCACCGCCATCCACTTCGAGTCGGGCCAGGTGGTCAAGGCCGGCCAGGTGCTCGTCGAGCTCGACACCTCCGTCGAGCGCGCGCAGCTGGCGTCGGCCGAGGCGCGCAAGGACCTGGCGGCCATCTCGCAGACGCGCTCGCGCGCGCTGGTCGAGCGTGAGGCGGCCTCCAAGGCGCAGCTCGACACCGACGAGGCGCAGCTCAAGTCCTCGGGCGCCGACTTCAGCGCGCTCAAGGCGCAGATCGATCGCAAGACCGTGCGCGCGCCCTTCGCCGGCCGTCTCGGCATCCGCACCGTCAACCTCGGGCAGTACCTGCAGCCGGGCACGCCGGTGTCGGTGCTCGAGTCGCTCGGCGCCGTCTACGTCGACTTCTCGCTGCCGCAGCAGTACCTCGGCGAGGTCAAGCCGGGCACGCCGGTGCGCGTGCACCTGGGCGGCACCGCCGGCGATCTCGACGGCACCGTCGGCGCCGTCGATCCCACGATCGATTCGATGACGCGCGCGATCAAGCTGCGCGCCAGCGTCCCCAACAAGCGCGGGCAGCTCCACCCCGGCATGTTCGTCAACGTCGAGGTGGTGCGCGGCGAAAAGAAGAACCTGGTGATCGCGCCGGTCACCGCGGTGGTGCACGCCTCCTACGGCGACTCGGTGTTCGTCGTCGAGGACAAGAAGGACGAAGGCGGCGGCACCGTCACCGGCCGCGACGGCAAGCCGGCCAAGATGGCGCGCCAGCAGTTCGTGCGCGTCGGCCAGTCGCGCGGTGACTTCGTCGCCATCGTCGACGGCGTCAAGGCCGGTCAGACGCTGGTCACCGCCGGCGCCTTCAAGCTGCGCAACAACGCCAGCATCATCATCAACAACGCGATCAAACCGACGCCGTCGTTGGCGCCGCACGTCGACAACCTCTAGACCATGCGCTTCACCGATCTGTTCATCCGCCGCCCGGTCCTGGCGATCGTCGTCAACCTGGTGATCATCATCGCCGGCCTGCAAGCGGTGCGCACGCTCAACGTGCGCCAGTACCCCAAGCTCGAGAGCGCGACGGTCACGGTGCGCACCGTCTACGTCGGCGCCTCGGCCGAGCTGGTGCGCGGCTTCATCACCACGCCGCTCGAGCGCTCGATCGCCGCCGCCGACGGCATCGACTACATCGAGTCGCAGTCGACGCAGGGCCTGTCGACGATCAACGTGCGCCTCAAGCTCAACTTCAACGCCTCCGGAGCGCTCGCCGACATCACCGCGCGCGTCAACCAGGTGCGCGCCGATCTGCCGCCCGAGGCCGAGATCCCGTCGATCAACATCGAGCCCTCGGACTCGGCGTTCGCCTCGATGTATTTGAGCTTCGGCTCGACCATCCTCGAGGAGAACCAGGTCACCGACTACCTCATCCGCGTCGTGCAGCCACGCCTGTCGGCCATCGAAGGCGTGCAGAAGGCCGACATCCTCGGCGGGCGCACCTTCGCCATCCGCGCCTGGCTCAAGCCCGACCGCATGGCCGCGCTCAATGTCTCGCCGGCGCAGGTGCGCGCCGCGCTCGGCGCCAACAACTACCTCGCCGCCGTCGGCCAGACCAAGGGCCAGCTGGTGCAGCTCAACCTGACGGCGTCGACCGATTTGCAATCGGTGGACGAGTTCAAGCGCCTCGTGATCCGGCAAGAGGGCGGCACGCTGGTGCGCCTCGAGGACATCGCCGACGTCGTGCTCGGCGCCGACTCGTACGATCAAGACGTGCGCATGTCGGGCAAGAGCGCCGTGTTCATGGGCGTCTGGGTGCTCCCCAACGCCAACTCGCTCGACGTCATCACCAAGGTGCGCCACGAGATCGACACCATCCAGAAGGAGCTGCCGACCGGCATGTCGGCGCACATCGCCTTCGACGCCACCGCCTACATCCACGACGCCGTGCACGAGGTCGAGCACACGCTCGCCGAGACGGTGCTCATCGTCATCATCGTCATCTTCCTGTTCCTCGGATCGATGCGCACGGTGCTGGTCCCGCTCGTCGCCATCCCGCTGTCGCTCATCGGCGCCGTCTTCCTCATGCAGGCGTTCGGCTTCACGCTGAACCTCTTGACCCTGCTCGCCATCGTCTTGTCGGTCGGCCTCGTCGTCGACGACGCCATCGTCGTCGTCGAGAACGTCGAGCGGCACATCCGCGAGGGCAAGACGCCGCTGCAGGCCGCGCTGGTGGGCGCGCACGAGCTGGTGGGGCCGATCATCGCCATGACCATCACGCTGGCGGCGGTGTACGTGCCGATCGGCTTGCAAGGCGGCCTCACCGGCGCGCTGTTCCGCGAGTTCGCCTTCACGCTCGCGGGCGCGGTGTTCATCTCGGGCATCGTGGCGCTGACGCTGTCGCCGATGATGTCGTCGCGCCTGCTCCAGAGCGATCACAAGCCGGGCCTGTTGGCGCGCGGCGCCGATCGCACGTTCCTCGCGCTCAAGCGTGGCTACGAGCGCGCGCTCGGGGCGGCGCTGTCGGCGCGCGGCGCCATCTACGCGCTGTGGATCGTGCTGACGCTCCTGCTGGTGCCGATGTACATGTTCTCACCGAAGGAGCTGGCGCCGACGGAAGATCAGGGCGTCGTCTTCACCTCCCTCGACGTGCCGCCCAACGCCACGCTCGAGCAGCTCACGCCCTACTCGGAGGCGGTGCAAAAGGTGTGGGCGGCCACGCCCGAGTTCGATCACAGCTTTCAGATCACGCTGCCGACGGCCGGCTTCGGCGGCATGCTGGTCACGCCCTGGGGCGTGCGCAAGCGGACCATCTTCGACATCCAGGCCGAGGTCGGGCCCAAGATGGGGATGATCCCGGGCGTGCGCGCGCCCGCCTTCTTGCCCCCGGCGCTGCCGTCGGCGGGCACCTTCCCGGTCGAGGTCGTGATCGCCTCGACGGCGCCGCACGAGGAGATCATCCGCTTCGCGCAACAGCTGGTGCAGGAGGCGATGAAGTCGGGGCAGTTCGCCTTCCCGCCGATGACCGACGTGAAGATCGATCAGGCCAAGAGCGAGATCGTGATCGATCGCGACAAGGTCGCGTCGATGGGCCTGACCATGCAGCAGGTCGGCGCCGACCTGGCGTCGATGCTCGGCGGCAACTTCGTCAACCGCTTCTCCATCGACGGGCGCAGCTACAAGGTCATCGCGCAGATCGAGCGCGCCGGCCGCCTCACGCCCGACCAGCTGGCCAACGTGCACATCACCGGGCCCAACGGCACCGTCATGCCGCTCAGCGCCGTGGCGACGCTGCGCGCGGGCGTCGAGCCGCGCACGCTCAACCGCTTCCAGCAGCTCAACGCGGTCAAGATCTCGGGCCTCGCGCCGCGCGGCCTCGACGGCGGCCTGCGCGTGCTCGAGGACGCCGCGGCGCGCATCCTGCCGCCCGGGTATCGCATCGACTACACCGGCGAGTCGCGCCAGCTGCGCCAGGAAGGCGGCAAGTTCCTGCCCGCGATGG
>Ga0134125_10009838_pt1 | contig 10750 bp, 8 predicted proteins | sample KB31751_FD_96464 | JGI IMG/M metagenome (GOLD analysis project Ga0134125, IMG submission 96464) | Terrestrial soil microbial communities with excess Nitrogen fertilizer from Kellogg Biological Station, Michigan, USA - KB3-175-1 | ecosystem: Environmental > Terrestrial > Soil > Unclassified ...
CCCCCTCTCAGCATCAGGGGGCTAGCCCGAGCGCTAAACCTAAACCCTCGGCCAGCCATTCGAAGAAGTCGCATCCGTCGCCGCAGGCGGTGGCGTCGCAGCAGGTCGGCCAGGCGTCGGCCGTCCCCCAGGCCAGCCCGTCGGCCTCCGGCCAGGCCAGCGCGCCCGCCTCCGGCCAGGCCAGCGCACCCGCCTCTGGCCAGGCCAGCGCGCCCGCCTCCGCTCAGGCCAACTCGAACGCCTCGGCTCCTGCCAGCGGACCCGCGTCCGGCCAGGCCAACGCGCCTGCCTCCGGCCAGGCCAGCGCACCCGCGTCCGGCAAGTCCAGCGCACCCGCGTCCGGCAAGGCCAGCGCGCAGCCCTCCGCCCATCCGACCGCAGTCGGGCAGGCGTCCCACGGGGGGGTCAATCAGGAGGCCTCCTCCCTGCTGCTCATTCTGGTCATCTGCGCCTGCTTCGCCGGCGCGTTCAACGCCGTCCGGGAGCTGGTCAAGGAGCGCGCCATCTACAGCCGGGAACGCGCCGCCGGCCTGTCCACCGCCTCCTACCTGGGCTCCAAGCTCGCCGTGCTGGGGTTCATCAGCGGGGTGCAGGCCGCGATCATGGTGCTGATCGGCCTGGCCACCCGGACGCTCCCGCCGAACGGGTCGTTCCTGCACGCGTTCCCGCTGGTAGAGCTGATCATCGCGCTGGCGCTGCTCGCGGTCGTGTCCATGGCTCTCGGCCTGTTCATCTCGGCCTCGGTCAACACGTCCGAGAAGACGATGCCGATCCTGATGGTGGTGGTGGTGGTCGAGGTCGTCCTCACCGGCGGGGTGTTCGCGATCGCCGGCAAGGTGGGCCTGGAACAGGTCGCGTGGCTGTCGCCGTCCCGCTGGGGCTACGCGCTGACCGCCTCCACCTCGAACCTCAACAAGATCTTCCCCCCGTCGGGCACCGTGGACCATCTGTGGGACCACACCGGGCATCAGTGGCTGATCAACATGGCCGCGCTGGCCGTCCTGGGCCTGGTTTTCGCCTTCCTCGCCTGGTGGCAGCTGCTGCGCCAGGGCCCGGCCCGGAGAGGGTGAGCCTGGTCAGGTCTTCTTCGCCCGGCTGGGAGCGACGCGCGGCGGCTCGCCGGGCTGCTTCGGGTACACCGGCGGCCACGGCGCGTCGGGCAGCCCGCGCTCCCGGTCCCGTTCGCTCATCGCCAGCAGCGGCTCCAGCGACTGGGGCTGGCCCGCCATGCCCAGCCACGGGTCCCCGACGGACGCCAGCCGGGCGGGCAGCGAGGCGACGGTGAACTGGTCCGGGTGGATGTCGTCGATCTCCGCCCAGGCGATGGGGGCCGAGACCTGCGCGCCGGGACGCGCCCGTACCGACCATGCCCCGAAAACCGTCTTATGCGGCGCGTTCTGGTTGAAGTCGACGAACACCCGCTGGCCGCGCTCCTCCTTCCACCACGCGGCGGTGATGAGGTCGGGCCGTCGGCGTTCCAGCTCGCGGGCGACGGCCACGGCGGCGGCGCGCACCTGGTAGGAGTCCCAGCGCGGCTCCAGCCGGGCGTACACGTGCAGGCCGCGGTTGCCGGTCGTCTTCGGGTAGCCGGTGATGCCCGCCTCGTCGAGCAGCCGCCGCAGCTCGTGGGCGGCGAGGCGGATATGGCGGAAGTCCACGCCGGGGGTGGGGTCGAGGTCGATCCGGAGCTCGTCGGCGTGGTCAGGGTCGGCGGCCAGGTAGGGCCAGACGTGAAAGCCCAGGCAGCCGAGGTTCACCGCCCACAGCACATGGTCGATGTCGGCGGCGACCAGCGCCTGCGAGGTGGTGCCGTTGGGCGTCGCCACCGTCGTGGTCTGCAGCCAGCCGGGGGCGTTCTTCGGCACCCGCTTCTGGAAGAAGGACGGGCCCGCCGCGCCCTCGGGGAAGCGCTGCAGCAGCACGGGCCGGCCGCCCATCGCCCGCATCAGCGGCTCCGCGACGCCGAGGTAGTACTCGGCGAGGTCACCCTTGGTCTCGCCGCGCTCCGGGAACAGCACCTTGTCCGCGTGACTGATCAGGCCGCTGTCCATGCTGTCTCCCCTCGCCGGCGGCAACCCGCCCTGCTTCCAGGATGCCTGGCCCGCTCCGGCCGCCGGCCGGGCCCCCGGGCGGGGGGTGCTGGCCCCACCCCGCCGGGTGTGGCCAGGCACCGGGCACGCTCGCACCTGCCCCATTCCGCCCGCCCCGGCCGGGCCGCCACAATACCGCCATGAGCCGCACCGCCATGAGCCGCGCACACGCTGATCAGCGCCGCCGCTGGCCGGTGTGGGCCGCGCGATGCCTGTGGGGCCTGGTGGCGGCGGCGCTGCTGATCCACTTCATCCCGGGACAGGGGTACCGCTCGGCCAACAGCGAGGGCGGGCTGAGCCAGCTGTTCGTCACCGCCGCGGTGATCGCGTTCCTGCTCGCCTTCGCGACGGTGGGGGCGCTGGTGGCGTCCCGGGTGCCGGGCAACCCGATCGGCTGGCTGCTGCTCGGCTCGGCGCTCGCCTACACCCTCGCGACCGCCGCCACCGGGCTGCCCGCCCCGCACCCCGGCGCCCCGGCCTGGTACACCGCCGACGCCGACCTGGCCGGGCAGCCGCTGTACACGGCGGGCCTGGCGCTGGGCTTCCTGACGCTGCTGCTGTTCCCGACCGGCTCGCTGCCCTCACGCCGGTGGCGGTGGGCGGGCTGGCTGATCGGGGCCGGCTGGGTCCTGTTCACCATCGGGCAGACCTTCGGGCCCGCGCGGCTGCCCGACTTCCCGGCGCCCAACCCGGCGGCGGTGGGCGGATCCGCGGGCCGGGTGCTGGGCGTCCTGCAGACGGGCCAGGTGCTGGCCGTCGCGGGCGGCGTGCTGGCCTGCATCTCGCTGATCGTGCGGTTCCGCCGGTCCGAGAGCGTGGTGCGCAAGCAGATCGAGTGGCTCGCCTACGCGGCGGGCGTGGTAGTGGCCGGCATCACCGTCAACACCCTGCTGCCGCTGAGGCCGCCATCCGAGACCCTCAACAACTACGCGAACGGCATCGTCTCGCTCGCCCTCGCGTCCATCCCGGTCGCGATGGGCGTCGCGATCCTCACCCGGCACCTGTACGACATCGACGTCATCGTCAACAAGACCGTCGTCTACCTGTCGCTGGCCGCCTTCATCACCGCGGTCTACATCGCGCTGGTGGTCGGGATCGGCCAGGCCGTCGGCCAGCAGGGCCGGGCGGGCTTCGGGCTGTCGGTCCTCGCAACCGCGGTGGTCGCGGTGGCGTTCCAGCCGGTCCGTGAGCGCGTCCAGCGGCTGGCGAACCGCCTGGTCTACGGGAAGCGGGCCACGCCGTACGAGGCCCTGTCCACGTTCGCCGACCAGCTCGGCGCCACGCTGCCGGCCGAGGAGCTGCTGCCGCATCTGGCCCAGGTGCTGGCCGGTGCCACCGGGGCGGCGCGGACACAGGTCTGGCTGTGCGCCGGCGACCATCTCCGGCTGGAGGCCGCCTACCCGGCCGGCGACCCGGCGCAGCGACCAGCGCAGCCGGTCGCGCTGCCGGCGCGCGGGCTGCCGGACTTCCCCGGCGCCACCACCGCGTTCGAGGTCAGCCACGGAGGGGAGCGGCTCGGCGCGCTGACGCTGGCCAAGCGCCCCGGCGAGGCGCTCACCCCGGTCGAGCGGCGGCTCGCCGCCCAGCTCGCCGCCCAGGCCGGGCTGGTGCTGCACAACGCCGGGCTGACCAGCCAGCTGCGGGAGCGGATGGCCGAGCTCAGCGCCTCCAGAAAACGGATTGTCGAGGCCGCCGACAGCGAGCGGCGGCGGCTGGAACGCAATATCCACGACGGCGCGCAGCAACAGCTGGTCGCGCTGTCGGTGATGGCACGCCTGGCCGAGACCACGGCGGACAGCGACAAGGCGGCCGCCCGGGCGATGCTCGTCCAGGCCCAGGCCGACGCCACCGACGCCCTGGAGAACCTGCGGGATCTCGCGCGCGGGATCTACCCGCCGCTGCTGGCCGAACGCGGGCTGGTGGCGGCGCTGGAGGCCCAGGCCGGCCGGGCCGCGATCCCGGTCACGGTCGAAGCCAACGGACTCGGGCGTTATCCGCAGGACGCCGAGGCCGCCGTCTACTTCTGCGCCCTGGAGGCGCTGCAGAACGTGGCCAAGTACGCCAGCGCCTCCCGGGCCTGCGTCCGGCTGGCCGGGCCGGCCGGCCACGACGGCGCCCTGGAGTTCTCGGTCACCGACGACGGGGCCGGCTTCGATTCCGCGTCGGCGGGGTACGGCACCGGGCTGCAGGGCATGGCCGACCGGCTGGCCGCCCTCGGCGGCGACCTGCAGGTGCGGTCGGAGCCGGGTCGGGGCACCACGGTGACCGGGCGGCTGCCCGTGCGAGCGCTGGAGCCGCTGCCGTGACCGTCCGCCGCACGGTGCTCCTGGCCACGCCGCTCGTGGCGCTCGCGGTCCTCCTGGCGGCCGACTTCGCACTGCGGGCCAACCTCACCCCAGCGCAGGCAGGCACCTACAGCCTGTTCTTCGACGTGGCGTTCGGCGCCTTCGCGGTCGGCTCCACGATCGCCGGGACGCTGATCGTCGTCCGGCAGCGGCGCAACGTGATCGGCTGGCTGCTGCTCGCCGTCCCGCTGTGGGCGGCATTCGCGTTCGTGGCCGGGGATTACGCCACCTATGCGCTCGTGACGGCGCCCCGCTCGCTGCCGTTTGGCCGGGCCGCGGCCTGGGTCGACCGCTGGGCGATCGTGCCCACCCTGTCCATTCCGATCCTGCTGTTCCTGCTCTTCCCCGATGGCCGGGTCCCGTCCCGGCGGTGGCGGCCGGTGCTGTGGCTGGCCTGCGCCGCGCCGGCCGTGACCGCGCTCTTGTTCGCCCTCACCCCGGGGCGGATGACGGGCGCGTTTGCGGACCTCACCACCGCCAGGGTGATCAACCCCACCGGCATCGCCGGGGCCGGCCGCGTGATCACTACCCTCAGCGAGATCACCGGGATCGCCGCCCTGGTGGCCGCGATCCTGGCCGGCGCGTCGCTCGTGACGCGTTTCCGCAGTCGGCGGGGGGATGAACGCCAGCAGATCAAGTGGCTGGCGTTCGTCGGGGTCGCCTTCCTCGCGGAATTCGCGCTCACCGTGGCCGTCGCCGCGATTCTCGGACATGGTCCCGCCGCGGACGCCTGGGGCAACGCGATGTACGCCGTCATGTTCGGCACGCTCGGGCTCGGCATCCCGGCGGCCTGCGCGGTGGCCATCTTGAAATACCGCTTGTACGACATCGACGTCGTCATCAGCAAGACGCTGGTTTATGCGGTGCTGGCCGGCTTCATCACCGCGGTCTACGTGCTGCTCGTGGTGGGGGTGGGTTCGCTCGCCGGGCTTGGCGGGCAGCCGAGCCTCGGGCTGTCGATCCTGGCGACCGCGGTGGTCGCGGTGGCGTTCCAGCCGGTCAGGACGCGTGCGCAGCGGCTGGCCAACCGCCTGGTCTACGGCCAGCGGGCCACGCCGTACCAGGCGCTGGCGCAGCTGTCGGAGCGGATGGCCGGCACCTACGCCACCGAGAGCCTGCTGCCGACGATGGCCACGATCGTCGCGGGAGCGACCGGCGCGAGCCGGGCCGATGTCTGGCTGCGCGCTGGCGGCGAGCTGCACACCGTCGCCAGCTGGCCCGCGGATGCGGGGCCCCGGCCCGCGGTCGCGCTCGTCGGCGGCGCCCTGCCCGCGGCCGCCGCCGGTGCCGACCGGCTGGTCGAGGTCAGGCACGGCGGTGACCTGCTGGGGGCGCTGTCGGTAACCAAGAAGCGCGGCGATGCCGTCACCCCGACCGAGGACCGGCTGATCGGCAACCTGGCCACGCAGGCGGGCCTGGTCCTGCGCAACGCCGGGCTGACCGAGCAGCTCATGGCCCGGCTCGCCGACCTGCGGGCCTCCCGCGAGCGGCTGGTCACCGCCCAGGACCGGGAGCGGCGGCGGCTGGAACGTGACCTGCGCGACGGCGCGCAGCGGGACCTGGCCGGGCTGGCCGGCAAGTTCGGCCAGGCGGCCGGCGCGCTGGACCAGGGCGAGGCGCAGGCGAAGGCGATGCTGACCGAGGTGACCACCGAGATCGCCCAGGCGCTGGCCGGCCTCCGGGAGCTGGCCCGCGGCATCTACCCGCCGCTGCTGGCCGACATGGGCGTGGCCGCGGCGCTGGACGCCCAGGCCCGCAAGGCGCCGATCGCCGTGTCGGTGGAGGCGGACGGGGTCGGGCGCTACCCGCAGGAGATCGAGGCCGCCGTGTACTTCTGTGCGCTGGAGGCGCTGCGCAGCGCCGCCGGGCAGGCCGGCACCGCTCACGCCAGCGTGCGCCTGTCCGCGCGGGATGGGGAGCTACGGTTCGAGGTCGCCGGCGACGGCGGGGCGCCGGGCACCGGCGGCGGAGGGCCGGGCCTCGACGGTGGGGCTCCAGGCCTCGACGGTGGGGCTCCGGGCCTCAATGGTGGGGCGCCGGGCACCGATATGAGCGGGCCGGGTGCCGATATGAGCGGGCCGGGCGCCGATGTGAGCGGGCCGGGCTACGGCAGCAGGCTGGACGTTGCCGGCATCGGACCGGGCGCCGATCTGCAGGCGATGGCCGACCGGATCGACGCCCTCGGCGGCCAGATCCGCATCGATCCAGCTCCCGGCCGGGGCACCAGGATCAGCGGCAGCGTGCCCGCCACCGCGATCGGCTGAGGGGCTCACTCCGGCCGTGGGCCGGCGACCTGGCCGATGGCGTCGCTGGTGGCCAGCCCGAGCCGGCGCATCGCCTTGCGGTAGGCGACCGCCACCGCGTCGAACTTCAGGTGCAGCTCGGCGGCCAGGTCGAACGGCACCCGCTCGGGCCGCTGCGACTCCACCACCACCTGGTCCTGGCCGAAGATGGTGTCCTCGAACTCCTGCAGCACCCGCGCGGGCTGGTCGAGGTTATAGTTGCGGCCGATGAGCACGTACCCGGCGCAGCTGTCGGAACCGAATGGCTGGGAGGCGAAGAAGTACACCATGCCGCGCTCGCCGCCCCAGCCGAGGCGCAGCACGATGGTGTACGGCAGGTGCAGCTCGTAGCGGCTGCGGCGTTCCGGCGGCCCCGCCTGCTCGTTGCCGAACACCGGGAAGTCGTCGGGGTTGGGCGGCTCCGGCCGGACGATCGAATAGTGCAGAACGTTTCCCTCGGTGCGGACCTCGTGCCGGGGCACCACCGGCCGTTCGGGGTCGCCCAGCAGGCCCGGGTGCACCCACGGGAAGTGCCCGAAGTCGGTGAAGTTCTCCACCTGGCGGGCGGCGTCGCAGCGCCACCGGTACGGCCCGGCCGTCACCACCGTCCACGCGCCGTCCTCCAGCTCGGGCACCTCCGGCAGGGGCCAGCGCGGTTCCGCCAGGGCCACCCAGATCAGGCCGTACCGTTCCTGGCAGCCGAACGCGCCGATCCGCGCCTTGGCCGGGACCCGGGACGGGTCCTCGAGCTGGGGAATGGCGGCGCAGCGGCCGTCGGCCCGGTAACGCCAGCCGTGGTAGGGGCAGACGAGCTCGTCGCCGGTGATCCAGCCGAGCGACAGGGCCGTCCCCCGGTGCACGCACAGGTCCGAGTTGGCGCGCGGCTCTCCGTCCGGGCCCCGCCACAGGACGAGCGGCTCGCCGAGCAGGTCGGCGTGAACTGGCCGGTCGGCGAGGTCATGGCCGAACGCCACCGGGTGCCAGCAGGCCCGCAGCGCGGCCACATCGGCGAACGCCCCCGGCGCCGTCGTCACGTCGGTGCTCTGCATGCGACCTCCCCTGTCCAGCCCCCGGCGCCGCGGCCGGGTGGGCGGCGCCTCTTGGGTATTTATCGACAAAGAGACTATGTGCCACCGGCCCGGCGGCCACCAGAGCCGGGCAGCCGTCATGGCGGCGTGGCCCGACTTGATGACGATCGTCCCCCGGATAGGGACCAACGTCCCTCCCGCCCGGGCCGCCGGAGTGGGATCAAGAAAGCAATGTTCGTCGGCGACGAGATCACGCTCGGTGCCGCCTATCCCGACGCGCGCTCGGGACTGCTGCGCCTCACCCATGGCGGCTGGCTCAGCGACGCCTCCGGTGCCGCCTACGCCGAAGGCCTGGCCGGCCTGGTCAGGGTAGGGCCGCTCGGGGACATGCTGGGTGCGTCCAAGCTGGTCAGGGTGCTGCTACTGGATCCGGTGGAGCGCGCAGGCAGCCTGACGCTGAGCCTGCGCTGGGAGGCCACCGGGGTCATGGGCCGCCTGTTCCCGGTGCTGGACGCGAACATCATCCTGCTCCCGGCCGGCGAGAACGCGTCCCAGCTGGCGCTGTCGGGCGCGTACCGGCCGCCGTTCGCGGCGGTCGGCGAGAAGCTGGACCGGGTGCTGCTCCACCGGGCGGCGTCCGCGACCGTCCGCTCGCTGCTCAAGCGCATCGCGGAGACAATCGTGGCCGCCCGGCCGGACGTCGGGAGCGAACCCCCGGCTGAGATCAGCCAGCCTCGGTGCGGGCTGAGTTGACACGACATACATCGCGGGTCTTTGCCGTGACGTAGCGCAGGTTCGATGGGCGGTCACTCACCTCGGTGAGGCACCAGTTTCCCGTTGTCGCGTCGCCAACCGCGGTCGTGCGTACGCTCGGGTTGTGCCGGATACGAGACTGACGGCCCAGACCCCGGACGGCAGCGTGGGCGGGCATGCTGGAGCCGGGTGAGGAACTGGCCGGTCACCCTGACCGGCTGCGGTGGAACGCGCGGTACGTGGAGGGGCCGGGTACGTCGTTTGCCCCCCATCCGTTGGCTGTCAGCGCGCTGGCGGTGCCGCCCCCGGACGGGCCGGTGGCGGACCTGGCCTGCGGGCCGTCGGGCGCGGCGCTGCGGGCCGCGGCCGACGGTCGCGAGGTCACGGCGGTGGACATCTCGGATGTCGGGCTGAGCTTGCTCGGCGCCGAAGCCAGCCGCCGGGGGCTGCGCGACCGGATCACCCTCGTGCAGGCCGACCTGCGCGAGTGGTGCCCAGCGGGAGCCGGTTATGCGCTGGTCCTGTGCACCGGGTACTGGGACCGGGCCGTCTTCGTCACCGCCGTCGCCGCCGTGGCGCCGGGCGGCCTGCTGGCCTGGGAGGCGTTCACGGCCGGGGCGCGGCGCGCCCGGCCCGGGCTCTGCCCGCAGTGGTGCCTGGCCGACGGCGAGCCTGTGTCCCTGCTCGGCTCCGGCTTCGAGGTCCTCGACGCCCGCGACCTCCCCGATGGCGGGCGGGGGCCGAAACGGGCCATGCTCGCCCGGCGCCTGGCCGCCCCCCACGCCCGGGCCTGACGTGCGTCGCGGCGAGGACCGTGGGGCCCTCGCCGCGATCGGTGCCGCTCACCTCCGGCCTTACGCGGAGGCGTGGGTGTCCTGCTGCGCCTCGGCCGGGTGGCTGCGCTTGGCCAGCCCCGCCCCGGCGTGCTGGCGGCCCGGCACAATCCCGCGGGTCGCGGTTATGTGCTGGCGGGTGGCCGTCATCGGCGCGGCCGGCCGGGTGAGGACGCTGTCGCCTTCGGCCAGGGCGGCCTTGGCCTGGAGGTAGGCCCGCGCCTCGGAGAAGTCCGGGCGCCGCTCGGGGCGCCTGAACGTCATCCACATGGGGATTCCGTACCAGGCCCCGAAGAACAGTGCGGCAAGAGCAAGACTCGCCAGGACCAGCGGGGTCATGGAAAGTGCCTCCTTCGAATCCGCCGGCGCCCGTTGCGCCGGTCAGTAACCAGCATGTCCAACCGGATTCTCAGGCCGCTGTGCCGGACTTCTGCGCCGCCTCTGAACCTTGCCGTCCCTGAAACCTGCCGTCACGAGGTGCGCAGCCGCGCCACCCGCAGGCGGTGCCGCAGCGCGAGCGCGAACGCCACCGCCGCCGCGGCGGCGGCGATGCCCAGGCTCAGCGGCTCGCCGACACCCACGCCGCGCTGCACCGTCTCCAGGTCGGCGGCCTGCCCGAAGCAGGCTAGCGCGGCGATGCCGGCCAGGATCGCGCCCAGCCCTTCGGCCGTGCCGCCCGGCAGGGCGGTGGTGGTGGCGCGGTCGCTCCAGCGGCGCCGCAGGAACACGTACGCGGCCAGCCCGGCCAGCCCGAGCAGGCCGCAGGCCGCTGCCTGGAGCAGGTAGTCGAAGGCGTGGTCGGCCAGCATCGCGGTGACGCACGACCGGGTGCCGGGGTCGCCCGCCAGCCAGCGGGCGCAGTCCTCTTGGGTGTAGGTGCCCGGCGGGAACGGGGTCGTCATGAACAGGTTCCCCTTCAGCACCTGCAGCAGCCGTCCGACCAGCCCGGCCCCGCCGATGGCGGCGAGCCCGGCTCCGCCGACCAGGGCGGCGGTGAGGGTGAGCCGCCGCAGCAGCGCCGCCGACGGGCGGGCGATGCCCGCCGGGCGGCCGGTCACCGCGTGCACGGGGCCGATCCGCTCCAGCGCCTGCATCTGGGCGGTCTCCTCTGGCAGCCCGGCGGCGATGCCCTCGGCCACCGCGTCGTGCAGGTGCGCCTCCACCTCGGCCAGCGTGTGCCGCACCTGGCGGGGACTGCCGCTGAGCGAGACCAGCAGCCGGTCCAGGTAGTCCTCGATGCGGTCGCTCGGGGCGTCGGCGGTCCCGCCGCTCATGCCGCACCTCCCGCCGCCGCGAGCGCCGGGCCGGCCGAGACCCCCAGCACCCGGGCCATCGAGCCGCTGAATTCCCGCCACTGCGCCGCCTGCTCGGCCAGGGCCGCCTCACCGGCCGGCGTGAGGTGGTAGATGCGGCGCCGCC
>Ga0134125_10009839_pt1 | contig 10750 bp, 9 predicted proteins | sample KB31751_FD_96464 | JGI IMG/M metagenome (GOLD analysis project Ga0134125, IMG submission 96464) | Terrestrial soil microbial communities with excess Nitrogen fertilizer from Kellogg Biological Station, Michigan, USA - KB3-175-1 | ecosystem: Environmental > Terrestrial > Soil > Unclassified ...
CCGTCGCAGTCGTTGTCCTTGCCGTCGCACAGCTCGACGGCGAACGGATGCACCGACGGATCGTTGTCGTCGCAGTCGGCGGGCTTGGAGTAGCCGTCGCCGTCGGCGTCCTGGCTGCAGTCGGCCGGTCCCTGCGGCGAGCAGTTGTTCTTGTACGTCCCCGTCGTCATCTTGCAGTTGATCGGCGCCGACGGGAACGTGGTCGGATCGTTGTCGTCGCAGTCGAGCGTGACGTTGCCCGGGTTGCAGTTCTTGCCGTTCGACATGGCCACGCCCGGCCAGCCGTCGCCGTCGACGTCGCAGCCCGGATCGATGAGCGCCGGGCAGCCCTCGTAGGCGGTGCCGTTGCAGTCGGCGTCGCCGACCATCCCGCCGAACGGGTTGATCTTCGCCGTGCCGGTCGTGCCCGTCGGCTGGTAGATGCCGCGGCAGAACCCGCTCAGCGCCGCCGCGATCTTGGCCACGCTGTTGCTGCCGCCCTCGACGCCGCCGGCGACGGTGGTGGCGCCCGGATGCACGCCCGCATCGTCGTCGTTGCAGTCGACCATGCCGGGATGCTTGTCGTTGGCGTCGGGGCAGTTGTTGGTCGGGTCCGAGCGCTCGTAGCCGTCGCCGTCGAGATCGCAAGGCACGCAGCCCTCGCCGACGGTGCCGTTGCAGTTGAGATCCCTGGTCGACCCGCACGGCTCGACGGCTCCCGGGTGCACCGTCGGATCGTTGTCGTCGCAGTCGTAGGGCTGGCCGTTGACCGTCGCCGGATAGCCGTCGCAGTCGGCGTCGACGATGCACGTGGTGTCGTTCTTCGGGTCGTTCTCGACGCCGCGGCAGCTCTCGTCGATGCCGTCGCCGCAGCGCTGCATCGGGCACAAGACCGGGTCGCCGAGGAAGTTGGTGTGCTCGTCGGGCGTGTTGATCTTGCCGAGGCTGTAGCCGCAGCAGTTGGGCGGATCGGGGTACGGATCCATCGGCGTCGGGTGGTGGCGCTTGGGATCGTTGTCGTCGCAGTCGTGGCCGTGGACGTCGCCGTCGCCGTCCTTGTCGACGCACGCCTCGTCGGTGTCGCCGTTGCAGTCCTCGTCGTAGCCGTCGCCGCAGATCTCGGTGGCGAAGGGGTTGATGTCCTTGGCCATCAGCACCAGCGGCGTGCCGTCGGCCGCCGTCGGCATGTTGTCCTTGTCGTTGCAGTCGAGCACGTCGGCGTGGTTGGCGTATAGGGTCGCCGCCTCGGGGACGTGCGCCGGAAAGTCGGTGGCGTCGGGGAAGTAGTCGCCGTCGGCGTCGTCGCCCGGCGGCACCGTCAGGAGCCGCGCGTTGACGTCGAGCGGACCGTCGACGTGCAGCTTGCCCGCCCAGAACAGCGACGTCGCCGAGGCCGCCGGCTTGCCGTCGTCGACCTCGCCGATGACGCCGACGAGGAGTAGCGTAAAGTGGCCCCCGCGCGACAGCTTGAGCGCGAGCTTGAGCGGCTCCATCGTGAGGTCGAGCTGCTGCCCCGGCGCCGAGACCGGAATGAACCCGCTCGAGTAGACGATCTGCGCCGCGTCGTCGTCGTGCAGGAAAAGCTGATACTGCTCGACGGGCGCGTCCGCCGTGACGGTAAGGAGCACTGCATCCGGCCCATGGCACCCGGCAATGGCAATGATGCAGGCAACCAAAGCCGAGCGTAGACGATCCATCCCGCTACATCATAGCCCGTCCTTGACCACATCGGGAAGCGTCCCTATAGTCGCGGCCCCTATGATTCGTGAGGCGATGACGAGCCGTTTGGAGGTTCTTATGCGCCGGTGGTCGATCCTGCTCGTCCCAGCACTCATTGCAGTGTCCACCCCGGCGTTCGCGCAGTTCGGTCCGGGCGGCGGCATGCGCCCGGGCGGTCAGCCTGGCGGTGGCAACCCGTCGCAGATGGGCCCCGAAGAGAAGGAAGAGGGCCCCGCCGAGAACGCGCCCGAGCAGCAGGCCGAGAATCCGGCGCTGCAACCGCTCCCGGCCTGGCCTCAACAGCGCGAAAAAACCCTGCAGTTCTTCGAGCTCCACGGGTACATCCGCTTCCGCTCCTACCTGTTCCATGCCCTCAACATGGGCATCTGGCAGGGGCCGATGGGGCCGGTCGCGCCGTTCACCATCCCGTACACGGAGTTCGGCTCGAACGGTCAGTCGAACAACGCGATGAACCCGGTCTCGAGCTGCGCGCAGCGCGACAAATCGAACTGCCGGACCGACAATCTCACCTCGGCCGACATGCGCTTGCGCCTCGAGCCGACGGTCAACGTCACCGAGCAGGTGCGCGTCAAGGCGCAGCTCGACGTCTTCGACAACCTCGTCATGGGATCGACCCCCGACGGCTACTACATTAATAGAGGCGCCGGCGGCGCCGCCGGTTCGCAGGACGTCCCCTTCGCGTTCGCTTCGACCTCGCAGGCTTCGCCGCAAGGCGGCATCAACGCGGTCTACGACTCGGTCCGCGCCAAGCGCGCCTGGGCCGAGGTGCGCACCCCGTTCGGCGAGCTGCGCTTCGGCCGCATGCCGTCACACTGGGGCGTCGGCATGCTCATCAACAACGGCGACTGCCTCGACTGCGACTTCGGCAACAACGCCGATCGCGTCATGTTCGCGACCAAGCTGTGGGGCCACTTCATCGCGTTCATGTGGGACTGGGTCGCGACCGGCCCGACGACGCAGCTCATCGGACCGCAGCAGGGCCAGGGCGTCTTCTACAACGCCGACACGCTCGACGACACGTCGCAGTGGGTGCTCGCCCTCGGCAAGCAGGACAAGCCCGAAGAGCTGAAGGAGAAGCTCGATCAGGGCAAGATCGTCTTCAACTACGGCGGCTACTTCGTCTACCGCCAGCAGGACTGGGACCAGACCGGCAACCTCACGCCGTCGGGCAACACCTACGCGACGCTGCAGGCGGGCATCCATCCGCGCCACGCCAAGGCGTTCATCGGCGACATCTGGCTGCGCCTCAACTGGAAGAAGCTGCACCTCGAGTCGGAAGGCGCGATCATCGCCGGCACCATCGGCGACCTGCAGGACATCTTCGGCAACGGCTACCCGAACAAGTCGACGACGATCCTCTCCGGCGGCTTCGTCGTCAAAGCCGACTACAGGCTGCTCCACGACGCGCTCAAGATCTTCCTCGAGGTCGGCTACGCCTCGGGTGACGACTCCGAAGATCCGAACGGCAACGTCAACGACAAGCTGGCGACGCTGGTGCCGGTCGGCAATCAGATCAACCGCTTCTCGTTCAACCCCGACTACCACGTCGATCTGATCTTGTTCCGGCGCATCCTCGGCACCGTCAACAACGCGACCTACTTCAAGCCGGGCGTGAGCTACGACATCGTCGACAACTTCGGCGCGCGCGTCGACCTCATGTACGCCATCGCCAACCGCCCGGTCGCCTACCCGGGCAACAGCTACAACCTCGGCCTCGAGATCGACGCGCAGCTCATGTACAAGAACGAAGAGGAAGGGTTCTACGCCGGCCTGGTCTACGGCGTGCTCTTCCCGTTCGCGGCGCTCGGCCTGCCCTCCGAGATCTACGGCGCGCAGTACGCCAAGGCCTCGCCCGACATCGCGCAGACCTTCCAGGCGCGATTGATCGTGAAGTTCTAAGCAACTTCCTCGCGCGCTCGACGATAATCATCGCGTGGCAAAACCAAGCACGCGATTCGTTTGTCAGGGCTGCGGTTACGCATCGAGCAAGTGGCTCGGGCGCTGTCCCGAGTGCGCCGAGTGGAACTCGCTCGTCGAGGAGACGACTTCGTCGGGCAAACCCGCCGGCGCGGTGAGCTCGACGGACAAGCCGCGACCCATCGCCGACGTCGAGATCGATCACGCCCCGCGCATGCAGACGGGGATCGGCGAGCTCGACCGGGTGCTCGGCGGCGGGCTGGTCGCCGGATCGCTCGTGCTGCTCGGCGGCGATCCCGGGATCGGCAAGTCGACGCTGCTGTTGCAGGCGCTCGACGGGCTCGCCCGCGCCGGCAAGAGCGTGCTCTACGTCTCGGGCGAGGAGTCGGTGCAGCAGACGGCGCTGCGCGCAAGCCGGCTCGGCGTGCGCACCCCGTCGCTGCACGTGCTGGCCGAGACGCAGCTCGAGCGCATCCTCGATCAAGCGACGGCGATGAAGCCGGCGGTGCTCGCCGTCGACTCGGTGCAGACGATGCACGCGTCGTCGATCGAGTCGATCCCCGGCTCGCTCGGACAGGTGCGCGAGGCCGCCGGGCGCCTTCTGACCTACGCCAAGACCAAGGGCGTGCCGGTGGTGCTCGTCGGCCACGTCACCAAGGACGGCGCGCTCGCCGGCCCGAAGACGCTCGAGCACGTCGTCGACTGCGTGCTCTATTTCGAGGGCGAGCGCACGCACAACTACCGCATCCTGCGCACGACCAAGAACCGCTTCGGCTCGACCAACGAGATCGGCGTCTTCGAGATGCGCGCCGAAGGGCTCGGCGAGGTGCAAAACCCGTCGGCGCTCTTCTTGGCGGAGCGCCCGCTCGGCGCGCCGGGATCGATGGTGGTCGCGTCGGTCGAAGGCTCGCGGCCGATCCTCGTCGAGATCCAGGCGCTGGTGGCGCACGCCGCGGGCGTGCCGAGGCGGACCGCGCTCGGCATCGATCCCAACCGCGTGTCGCTCCTTCTGGCCGTGATCGAGCGGCGCGCCGGCATCGACGTGCTCGGGCAGGACGTGTTCGTCAACGTCGCCGGCGGCGTGCGGGTCACCGAGCCGGCCAGCGATCTCGGCGTGCTCGCGGCGGTGGCGTCGTCGGCGCGCAGCAAGGCCATCGATCCGCACACGCTGTGCTTCGGCGAGGTCGGGCTGGCCGGCGAGGTGCGCGCGGTCGGCGCCGTCGAGCCGCGGCTGGCCGAGGCGCGCAAGCTCGGCTTCCGCCGCTGCGTCTTGCCCGAGCTGTCGCGCACGCAGGTGCACGGCCGGCCGGAGCTCGAGCTCGTCGGCGTGCGCGACGTTGGCGCGGCCCTCGAGGCCCTCCTCGGCTGAGTTGACATCAATCGTGTAACTAGTTACGTAACTAGTTACACGATGTCCACCGCCACCAGCACCCTGCACACCTATGGCGGCCTGCTGCTGGGCTCGCGCCTGCGCCACATCAGCGAGCTGCTCTACAGCGGCGTCGACGAGATCTACCGCGCGCACGACGTGGCCATCCCGTCGCGCCTGGTGCCGCTGCTGCTCCTGCTCCGCGATCACGACGGGCCGCTGTCGATCGGCGAGCTGGCGGCGCGCACCGGCTGGAGCCACGTCGCGGTCAGCAAGTTCACGCGCGACCTCACGCGCGCCGGCATCCTCGGCGAGGCCGGCCACGCGCGCGATCAGCGGCGGGTGATGCTGCACCTCCAGCCGAAGGGGCGCGCGCTCCTCGAGCGGCTGGAGCCCTTGTGGCGCGCCATCGTCGCCGCCGTCGACGGCATGGCGGCGTCGCCGGGCGGGCTCCTACCGTCGGTGCGCGCGGTGGAAGAGGCGCTCGCGGCCACCGACTTCGCGGCGCGGATCACGGCCGAGCTCGAGCGCCAGCAGGCACCGGTCGAGATCGTCCCGTTCGAGCCGCGCTACCGCGACGACTTCAAGCGCCTCAACGTCGAATGGCTGGAGAAGTACTTCTACGTCGAGCAGATCGACGTCGAGGTGCTCTCGCACCCCGAGCGCGAGATCCTCGAGCCGGGCGGCCACATCTTCTTCGCCCGCCGCGGCGACGAGATCGTCGGCACCTGCGCGCTCATCCGCCGCCCGCGCGGGCGCTATGAGCTGTCGAAGATGGCGGTCACCGAGCGCCACCGCGGCCTCGGGATCGGACACAAGCTGCTGCGCGCGGCCATCGCCGGCTTCGAGAAGCTCGACGCCGCGCAGCTGTTCCTCGAGACCAACCACAAGCTGACGCCGGCGCTGCGGCTCTACGAGGCCCACGGCTTCGTGCGCGCCGAGCGGCCCAAGGGGCCGGTCCACTACGCGCGCTCCGACGTCTACATGATCTTCAGTCCGTCATCGACAGGCGCGTCGAAGCGTCGACCTTCGCGTCGAGGTTCACGATGATGTCGTCGTTGCCGTCGAACGCGCAGGCGTAGTGCTGCAGCGGCAGCATCGCCGGCGGATTGGTGACCGCGCCGTTGAAGTCGTAGGCGGACATGTGGCACGGGCACTCGAAGTCGTGGTGCGCGGCGACGAACTGGACGGTGCACATCATGTGCGTGCAGATCGCGGTCATCGCGTAGATGCCGAGCGCGTCGCGCAGCACGTAGATCTTGGCGCACGCGATCAGCTTGGCCTGACCGACGGCGAGCGCCGACTGCGGCCCGGCGTTGACCATGCCGGTGCAGACCGCGTCGGCCTGGTCGTGCACCGGCATCGACAGGTCGGACGGCGCCGCCATGTCGTTGCCCGGCATCGGCTGCTCCGACGAGCCGCCGCAGGCGCCGACCGCCAGACCGGCGCCGGTGACCACGCAGAACTGCCGCCGCGTCAGCTCACTCATCGGCGCCCTTGAGCACCCGCTCGAGCGGGCCGGCGACGAGCGCCACGTGCAGGTAGATCCCCGGCAGCCAGCGCGGCACGCCGCCGATGTCCGGGTGGTGATACCAGAAGAAGCCGAGGGCCGACCAGGTCGCCTCGAACGCCGAGCCCGCCACCGCCATGACCAACGAATAGGCGATGAGCCACGGCGCGCGGCCACGCACCACGCGCGCCAGCCACCAGAAGGCGAGCAGCGCCAGCGTGACGTTCGGCCGAGCGGCCGGCGCGAACGAGGTGTACGCGTAGGCGACGATGAAGGCGATGCCGTCGCCGGCGATCTCGCGCGCCGTCGGTGCGGCGGTCGCGCGCGCGCCGAAGAGGCGGCGGATCGGGGTCGCGCCGGCCACCGCCGCCAGCGACGCGCCGGCGAACAAGAGCGGCACCCACCACGCCTGGTCCCACACGACCGGGTGCGCGTAGTACAGGACGCCGTGCGTCGCGTGCAGATGATCGCACACGGTGCAGATGGCGGCGCCCGCCAGGGCGAGGATCAGCCAGCGCATCTATTAATGAGGCGTCCCGCCGAGCTCTTTGATGTGCTTGCGCACGACGTCCGCTTCCTTCGGATCCTGCATCCCCTTCAGATCGAGGTAGCGGTTCCACTCGCGGACGGCCTCGTCGTTGCGCTTCTGCTGCGCGTACATGACGCCGAGGTCGTAGTGCGCGACCGCCATCCGGTCGTCGAGCTTGATCGCCTTCTCGTACTCGGCGATCGCCTCCTGGGTCTTTTGCTGGCGACGGTAGACGACGCCGAGGTTGAAGTGGACGTCGGCCCAGTCGGGCTTGATCTCGATGGCCTTCTGGAAATACTTCTCGGCCTCGTTGATCTTGTTGGTCTGGCGATAGGCGACGCCGAGGTTCGACAGCGCGCCCGCGTCCTTGGGATCGAGGAGCACGGCCTGCTCGAGGTGCGGGATGGCTTTGCCGTAGTCCTTCTTCTCGCGATAGAGCTTTCCGAGTGACGACTGCCAGGTGGCGTTGTTGGGGTTGAGCTCGACCGCCCTGTCGAGCTCGCGGATGGCGTCGTCGGTCTTGCCGAGGCCGTAGTAGGCCATCCCCAGGCTGGCGTGGGCGTCGGCGGTCTTGGGCTGCAGCTTGACCGCCTTCTCCAGGTGGTCGACCGCCGGCTGCATCTCGTTCCTCATCTTATAGGTGACGCCGAGCGAGAACTCGGCAGCCGCGTAGTCCTTCCGCAGCTTGATCGCCTCGAGGAACTCGCCGATCGCCTCGTCGGTCTTGCCCTGCTGCTTGTAGGCGAGGCCGGAGCGGTAGTGCGCGTCGGCTTCGTCGGCGAACGCCGCGCTCGGAACCACGAGCGCCAGCGTCAGGATCATCGCATGTCTGCGCATGCCCCCGTTCTATCAGTTTCGGGCGGCAGCCGGAAGCGCGCCGGCGACGGTGGCCTCGCTCAGCGCCTCGGCGGCGATGTCGAAGTCACCGCACGCCTCGGTCAGCTCCTCGACGACGGGCGCGAGCTCGGCGCCGAGCCGGGCGGCATCGGCCGAGCGCACGCGCAGCGCCGCCCAGCGCAGCCGCTCGAGCGTCGCCACCTGGTGCTCGAGCCGCGCCAGGGCACGCTCGCGTCCTCCCGCGATCTCTTCGACGTAGGCGAGCTGGGTGGCGACCGCCTCGCGCGCGCGGGCGAGCTCGGCGCGCGCCAGCGGATCGTGAGTCGACTCGAGCCGCGCGCCGACCAGCTGGAGGCGCTCCTTCAGGTCGGCCGGATTCACCCGCGCCGCTTCCAGCTCGAGCTCGCGCCAGCGCCGGCCGAAGCGGGTCATCTTGCCGACCAGCTCGTCGGCGGCCGCGCGCGCCGCCGGCGCCTCGCCGCCGATCGCCTTGATCGCGTCGCGGTAGGCGGCGGCGGCGCGGCCGAGCAGCCGGCCGAGCTCGCTGTCGTCGGCCATGCCGGTCAGCTCGTGCTCGAGCGGCGCATGCGCGAGCGCCAGGTGACGGCCGATCGACGACACGCCGACGATGAAGCCGCCGGTCGCGCCCGTCACGAGCGTGGCGATTCCGTTGGGCAGCGCGGCGAGCGCGTCGGTCAGGGCGAAGGCGCGCCCGACCAGCGCCGCGGTCATGGCACCGACGGTTCCGACCAGCATCGCCACCATGCGCGACCGACCGGGCAAGCCGCGCGCGACGCTCCCGCCGATCGCCACTCCTGCGATCGCGTTACCTACTCCGCCCCCGATCTTCCCACCTGCGGCGGCGGCCAACGCCCACATCAGCGCCGTCGCTCCCGACGCCAGATTGGTCGGTGGAACGACCGCGACGCCGACCGCGAGCGCCATCAGCGCCGCCGCCAGCGAGGCCGGAAGGAACAGACCGGCCACCGCGGCCGCCCCCGCCGCGAGGGTCGCTCGGGCGACGGAATCATGTAACATACTGTGATCATTGATTGTGGCCGGCATACTTGATCAAAACGCGCGACCATGCGATCCGATCTACTTCGTGCGTTTGGATCGTGACCCAGCCCGCCCGTTGCTTCTCGACGGAGCCATCGGCACCGAGCTCGGTGCCCGCGGGCTGCGCTTGCGCCAAGAGGCACCCGAGTCGTGGAACCTGGCGCGACCCGACGAAGTTCGCGCCGTCCACGCCGCCTACGCCGCGGTCGGAGCCGAAGCGGTCCAGACCAACACGTTCGGTCTGACCCGCCAGCGGCTGGCCCGCTTCGGGCTCATCGATCGCCAGCGCGAAATCGCGGAAGCGGCCGTACGGCTCGCGCGCGAAGGGGCGCCAAAGGCCGCGGTCATCGGCAGCCTCGGTCCGACCGGCGAGACAATCGCGCTCGGTGGACGCGCCGACACCGGGCCGCTGCGCGACGCCTACGCCGAGGCGGCCGCCCTCCTCGCCGCCGCCGGCGTCGACGCGATCCACCTCGAGACCCAGTTTCATCCCGCGGAGTTACAGGCCGCGATCGAAGGCGCCCGCGCGGGCGCGCCCGCGTTGCCGCTCATCGCCTCGATGGCGCTGATGCCGGGTGCAACCGGACTGGAAACGCCGCACGGCGTGCCGATCGGCAAGATGATGCGCGCGCTGGAAGCCAACCTGCCGGACGCCGTCGGCGCCAACTGCGCGGTCGAGGCCGAGCGCATGCTGCAGGCGGTGACCTGGCTGCGCGAGCGGACCGACCTGCCGGTCTGGGCCAAGCCGCAGGCGAAGTTGTCGGACAAGTGCGCCACCGGCCGCAGCACCGAGACGCCGGAGAAGTTCGCGCGTCACGCGGTCGCGCTGGTCGAGGCCGGCGCCGCCGCGGTCGGCGGCTGCTGCGGCACGACGCCGGCGAGCATCGCCGCCCTGCGCGCGGCGATCGACCACGAGCCGGCGAAGGTGGCGTCGTGACGCTGCTCCTCGAGCTCGGCCGGCTCATCCTGGCCGCCTTCTTCGGGCTGACGACGATGCACTACGACCGCGGCCTGGCCACGCGGTTCGGCGATCCCGGCGACCATCTGACCGGCAAGCACCTGTCGTGCACGCACGAGCACATCCAGCCGGGCCAGCTGGTCTGCGCCCATCGCACGCTGCCCTGCGGGACGCCGCTCATCCTCGAGAACCCGCGCACCGGCCGGTTCGCGGCGTGCGAGGTGCTCGACCGGGGGCCGTTCGGCGCCATCCTGCCGGACGGCGAATGGGGCGTGAAGATCCACAAGAACGAGCCGGGCGACTGGCGCGGCATCCTCGATCTTTCGCCGGCGGTGGCCGACGCGCTCGGACACAACGGCCGGGAGCGCATTCGCGTATTCTATCAGCGCATGGCGCATCACCTTCGCTACGGCCGCGAGCTACGACCCCGCTGACGTGTCGCGCCCTCTCTTGATCGGAATCGCCGGCGGCACCGGGTCGGGCAAATCGACGGTCGCGCGCAAGATCGCAGACGGCCTACCGGCCGACTCGGTCGCGGTCATCGACCACGACAGCTACTACCGCGATCGCTCGGACCTGTCGTTCGACGCGCGCAGCAAGCTCAACTTCGATCACCCCGACGCGCTCGACAACGATCTGTTGGTGCAGCACCTCGAGGCGCTGCGCGACGGTCGCGGCGTCGACGTGCCCAACTACGACTTCAAGACCCACGCGCGGCTGGCGGAGCGGCGGCGGGTCGAGCCGCCGCGGATCCTCATCGTCGAAGGGATCCTGGTGTTCGTGGAGGAGCGCGTGCGCGCGCTGCTCGACGTCAAGGTCTTCGTCGACACCGACGCCGACATCCGCGTCTTC
>Ga0134125_10009840_pt1 | contig 10750 bp, 11 predicted proteins | sample KB31751_FD_96464 | JGI IMG/M metagenome (GOLD analysis project Ga0134125, IMG submission 96464) | Terrestrial soil microbial communities with excess Nitrogen fertilizer from Kellogg Biological Station, Michigan, USA - KB3-175-1 | ecosystem: Environmental > Terrestrial > Soil > Unclassified ...
AGCACCGCGCGCACGTCCCCGTCTTCCCACGCGTCCACGTCGCGCGCGGCCGTATGAATCTCCTTCGTCGTCGCGACGTCGGTGCCGCGGATCCAGAGGTCGACCGAGATCGTCACGCGAGCTCCTTCTCGAGCGCCGCGCGATCGGTGACCGGCGCGTGGCACGTGAAGTCGCGGCAGACATACGCCGCGGCCTGCCCGCCAACGGGTTTCATCGCCGCCACGAACGGCAACTTGGCCGCGAGCGCGGCCCGGGTCGCCGGATCGAGATTGAGCGCGATCGCGAACGGGTGATACGAGGTTCGCAGAGGTTCGCGAAGCTCGGGGTTCGAGTCGCCCACGACGACGACCTGTCTCAGGCCGGCGACGTAGGCGGCCAGCGCAGCGGCCATCATCGGGACCGCGCGTCCAATCTGCTCGAGCCGCGTTCCGTAGTGGCGCAGCGTCTTCTCGATCTGATTCGTCCACGTGTCGTTCTGGATCAGGTGCGTCAGCGTCAGCAGGTTCATCACCGACACGGAGCTCGCCGCAGGTTCGGCGCCGTCGTAGTCTTCCTTCATCCGCAGCAGGACGTTCCGGTCGCGGCCCGTCGTGCTAAACCAGCCGCCGTCGACCTCGTCCCAGAACAGCTCGTTCTGCCGGTTCTGCAGCCGCTCGGCCCATTCGAGCCAGCGGAGATCGGGGTCGGCCTGGAACAGCTCGAGCAGCCCATATATAAGGTAGGCGTAGTCCTCGGCATAGCCGTCGATGCTCGCCTCGCCGCGGCGGTACCGGCGCAGCAACGTCGACGTCCCGGGGTTCCACATCCGGTCGTGCAGGAAATTTGCCGCACGGCGCGCGGCGTGCAGGTACGGCGTCCCGTTCGCGACCACGCGCGACGCCCGGGCGAACGCGGCGATCATCAGGCCGTTCCACGCCGTGAGGACTTTGTCGTCGAGATGCGGCCGCGGACGCGATCCCCGGGCTTCGAACATCTTCAGCCTCGCGGCCGACAGCATCTGCTGGATCTCGCCGGGCGACTTGCTGCCCTCGCGCGCGAGCTGCTCGATGGACTGCGGCATATAGAGGATGTTCTTGCCGGTGAACTCGCCTTGCGGGTCTGCCGGTGCGTTGCCGTTCTGCTCGACGCCGAACCGTCCTTTCACCACACGCGCGCTGTCTGCGCCGAGGAGGTCGTCGATCTCATGCGCGGTCCACAGATAGAACGCGCCTTCCATCGGGTGCGGATGCGGCTCGCCGGCGTGTTCCGGCGGAATGCTGTCGGCGTCTTCGGCGGAATAAAACCCGCCCGCCTCGTCGGTCATCTCGCGGACGACGTACTGCAGCGTGTCCTCGGCGACGTCCGCGTAGAACGGATCGCCGGAGGCCTGCGACGCCTCGAGCAGCGCGACGACCAGCTGCGCCTGGTCGTAGAGCATCTTCTCGAAGTGCGGCACGCGCCACTGCTCGTCGACCGAGTAGCGATGAAAGCCGCCGCCGATGTGATCGCGCATGCCGCCGAACGCCATCGCCCGCAGCGTGACGAGCGCCATATCGCGGGGATCGTCGTTCACGTTCACCGAGTTCATGCGGTTCAGCGCCCAGTATCGCAGCAGGAACAGCAGCTCGCTCGGCCGCGGGAACTTCGGCGCGCCGCCGAACCCGCCGTTGACGTGATCGAAGAGGTTTCTGAATTCGGACGTGATGCGATCGAGCGCGGCCGCGCCGGGCACGCCCGCCGTCGCCGCGCCGGCACGCTCCACACCGCGAAGCTGATTCGTCAGCGACTCCGCCGACTGCTGCACCTTCTGCGGCTCGCTCTGCCACACGCGCGCGATCTCGCCGAGGATGTCGACGAACCCGGGCCGTCCCCATCGTCCCGTCGGCGGAAAGTACGTGCCGCCGTAGAACGGCTTCAGATCCGGCGTGAGCCACACGCTCATCGGCCATCCGCCGGAACCCGTCGTCGCCTGCACGAACGTCATGTAGACGCGATCGACGTCGGGCCGTTCCTCGCGATCGAGCTTGATCGGCACGAACGACGCGTTGAGGACGGCGGCGACGTCGGCGTTCTCGAACGACTCGTGCGCCATCACGTGGCACCAGTGGCACGTCGAGTAGCCGATCGACAGAAAGATCGGTTTGTTTTCCGTCCGCGCTTTATTGAAAGCGTCGTCGCCCCACGGATACCAGTCGACGGGGTTCGACGCGTGCTGAAGCAGGTAGGGGCTGTGCTCTCCCGAGAGTCGATTCACCAATTGATTATGACGTAGAATCGCGCCATGTCCGATTCGGCCGTGCTCTCGGGACGCCGCATTGCCATCCTCGTCGAAAACGATTTCGAAGACAGCGAACTGACCGGACCGCGCGACGCGCTGAGAGCCGCGGGCGCCACGGTCGTGATCGTCGGACCGACGGCGAACGCCGAGTTCAAAGGCAAGAAGCTCGGCACGGTCATCACGTCGGAGCTCGCGGCCGGCGCGGCGAAGTCCAGAGACTTCGACGCCGTCGTCATTCCCGGCGGCTACGCCCCGGACAAGATGCGGATGCGTCACGCGATGGTCGACTTCACGCGCGAGATGTTCGAAGCCGGCAAACCCGTCGCCGCGATCTGCCACGCCGCGTCGATGCTCATCTCGGCGAACGCCGTCAAAGGCAAGACGCTCACCTGCTGGCCGTCGGTCGCGATCGACGTGAAGAACGCGGGCGGCATGTACGTCGACAAGCCCGTCGTCGAAGACGGCAACCTCATCACGTCGCGCAAGCCCGACGACATCCCGTTCTTCAACGACGCGATCATCCGCGCGCTCAAATGAACCCGACAGACGACTCCAAGCCGCCCGTCAAGCCGATCACGCCGCTCCAGACGGAATTGCACCGCCTGAAGGCGGACGCTGCGAGCGAGAAGATCTTCTGCGACCGCTGCGGCGGCGAGGTCTATCGCATGCACGCCGTCTGGCGCTGCTCGAAGTGCGGGTACAAATCCGACTGCTGCGGATGGTAACGATCGACTCGCGGATCGATCCGGCAGGCCCCACCTTCCTCACCAATCGCGAGCGGATGCAGGAGCTCGTGCATCAGCTCAAGGATCGCGTCACCGCCGCGCGGCAGGGCGGCGGACCGAAGTATCTCCAGCGCCATCGTGAACAGGGCAAGCTGCCGGTCCGCGAGCGCATCGACCTGCTCCTCGATCGCGGATCGCCGTTTCTCGAGCTCTCGCCGCTCGCCGCCTTCGACATGTACGACAACGAAGCGCCGGGCGCGGGCATCGTCACCGGCGTCGGCCGTGTGTCGGGACGCGAGGTGCTGATCGTCGCCAACGACGCGACCGTGAAGGGCGGCACCTATTACCCGATCACGGTGAAGAAGCACCTGCGCGCGCAGCAGGTCGCGATCGACAACCGCCTGCCCTGCGTCTACCTCGTCGATTCCGGCGGCGCGTTTCTGCCGATGCAGGCCGACGTATTCCCCGACCGCGAGCATTTCGGCCGCATCTTCTTCAACCAGGCGCGCATGTCCGCCGAGAAGATCCCGCAGATCGCCGTCGTCATGGGATCGTGCACCGCCGGCGGCGCGTACGTCCCGGCGATGTCCGACGAGACGATCATCGTCAACGGCACCGGCACGATCTTCCTCGGCGGGCCGCCCCTCGTGAAGGCCGCGACGGGCGAAGAAGTGACGGCCGAGGATCTCGGCGGCGCCGACGTTCACACGCGCTTGTCCGGCGTCGCAGATTACTTCGCCGAAGACGACGCGCATGCGCTGCAGCAGTGCCGGACCATCGTGTCGACGCTGCACACGGCCAAGCATCTGCCGGCCGACATCACGAGGACGGAGGAGCCGAAGTACGACCCGGCGGAGCTGTACGGCATCGTCAACGCCGACATCCGCAAGCCGTACGACGTCCGCGAGATCATCGCGCGCGTCGTCGACGGCTCGCGCTTCGACGAGTTCAAGGAACGCTACGGCGACACGCTCGTCACCGGCTTCGCGCGCCTGCATGGCTTCCTCGTCGGCGTCATCGCGAACAACGGCGTGCTGTTTTCCGAATCCGCGCTCAAGGCGACGCACTTCATCGAGCTCTGCAACATGCGCGGCGTACCGCTTATCTTTCTCCAGAACATCACGGGCTTCATCGTCGGCCGGCAGTACGAGCGCGCGGGCATCGCGAAGGACGGCGCGAAGCTGGTGCACGCGGTGGCCAACTCCGTCGTCCCGAAGTTCACGGTCGTCATCGGCGGATCCTTCGGCGCCGGCAACTACGGCATGTGCGGCCGCGCCTACGATCCGCGGATGCTGTGGATGTGGCCCAACGCGCGCATCTCGGTGATGGGCGGCGAGCAGGCGGCAGGCGTGCTGACGGCGGTCAAGCGCGACCAGGCCGCGCGTGGCGGCGGCTCGCTGTCTCCGCAGGAGGAAGCCGCGATTCGCGATCCGATCCTCGCGCAGTACGAGCACGAAGGATCGCCGTACTACTCCACGGCCCGCCTGTGGGACGACGGCGTGATCGATCCGGTGGAGACACGATCGATGCTCGCGCTGGGACTGTCGGCCGCGTACAACGCCCCCATACCCGACGCCAGGTTCGGCGTGTTTCGTATGTAACGGCGGACCCGAAGGTCTGCACGACACCTTATGAACCTTCTGCTCACACGTCGCGACGGTCCGGTCGAATACGTCACGCTCAACCGGCCCGACGTGCGCAACGCGTTCAACGCCGGGATGATTGCGGAGCTGACGGCGTGGGCCGCCGCGCGGTCGGCGTCGCCGGACGGCGTCCGCGCCGTCGTGATCGGCGGCGCGGGCAAGTCGTTCTGCGCGGGCGCCGACGCGGCATGGCTGAAGAGCGTCGCGCAGTATTCGGAAATCGAGAACGTCCGCGACGCGACGCTGGCGTCGCAGATGTTCCGCGCGCTCGACGAACTGCCGGTGCCGGTGATCGGCCGCGTGCAGGGCGCGGCGATCGGCGGAGGCGCGGGCCTCGTCGCGGTCTGCGACATCGTGGTCGCCGCCGAAGACGCGGTGTTCGGATTCACCGAGGTGAAGCTCGGCATCGTTCCCGCCGTGATCTCGCCGTTCGTGATCGCGAAGATCGGCGTGTCCGCCGCCCGCGAGCTGTTTCTCACCGGCGCCCGCTTCCCCGCCGCGCGCGCGTACAAGATGGACCTCGTGCACGCCGTGGTCCCGGGCAACGAACTCGACGAGACGATCGAACGCTACGTCGCCGAGATCCTGGCCGGCGGTCCTGAAGCGATCGCCGCCGCGAAGACGCTCGTCCGCGACGTCGCCAACGCGCGGAACGCCGGTGACGCCGCCGCGATCACGGCGAACGCGCTCGCCGGCCGGCGCGCATCGGCGGAAGGCCAGGAAGGCCTGCGCGCGTTCCTCGAGAAGCGCAAACCCGGCTGGGCGAAATGATCCGGCGCCTGCTCATCGCCAACCGCGGCGAGATCGCGCTGCGCGTGATTCGCGCCTGCCGTGAGATGGGCATCGAGAGCGTCGCGATCTACTCCGACGCCGACAGGCGGTCGCCGCATGTCGGCGCCGCCGATCGATCCGTTCACATCGGCCCCGCGCCCGCGACCGACAGCTACCTGTCGATCTCGCGCATCGTCGACGCCGCGGCGGCGAGCGGCGCGGACGCCATCCACCCCGGCTACGGCTTCCTCTCGGAAAACGCCGCGTTCGCGGCCGCCTGCGAGCGCGCGGGCATCGTCTTCGTCGGCCCGCCGTCGGCCGTCATCGCGCAGATGGGATCCAAGGTCGCGGCGCGAAAGCTGATGCAGAACGCCGGCGTCCCGGTCGTTCCCGGCGACACGCCGTACGATCAGACCGACGAGAGCATCGCGGCGGTCGTCGCCCGCGTCGGCTTCCCCGCGCTCGTGAAAGCGTCGGCGGGCGGCGGCGGCAAGGGCATGAAGCGCATCGAAGACCCCTCACAGAGCCTCGAAGCGATTCAGAGCGCGCGCCGCGAAGCGCAGGCCGCGTTCGGCGACGGCACGCTCTACGTCGAGTGCGCGATCGACAAGCCGCGACATGTCGAAGTCCAGGTCTTCGCGGACAACCACGACCACGTCGTCCATCTCTTCGAACGGGAGTGTTCCGTCCAGCGGCGGCATCAGAAGGTGATCGAAGAAAGTCCGTCGTGCGTCGTCACGCCGCGGCTGCGGTCGCGCATGACGGACGCGGCCGTGCAGGCCGCTCGCGCATGCGGCTATCGCAACGCCGGCACCGTCGAGTTCCTCGTCGATGTCTCCGGCGGACGCGGCACCGAGCGGTTCTACTTCCTCGAGATGAACACGCGGCTGCAGGTCGAGCATCCCGTCACCGAGCAGGTGACCGGCCTCGACATGGTGCGCGCGCAGCTGCTCGTCGCGTCCGGCGAGCCGCTGCCGTGGCTGTCGCCGTCGATCACCCAGCGCGGCCACGCGATCGAAGCGCGCATCTACGCCGAAGATCCGTCGCACGGGTTTCTTCCGCAGGCGGGACGTCTGCTCCTCTATCGCGGGCCGAGGATGCCCGGCGTCCGCATCGACGCGGGCGTCGAGGAGGGCGGCGAGGTCTCCGTCCACTACGACCCGCTGCTCGCGAAAGTGATTGCGACGGCGACGACGAGGGACGAAGCGATTGCGCGCCTGTCCTGCGCGCTGCGGGAGTTTCCGATCCTCGGCGTCAGGACGAACATCCCGTTCGTGCTCCGCATCCTCGATCATCCGAAGTTCCGCGCCGGCGACGTCGACACACGGTTCCTCGACACCGAAGGCGCCTCGCTCGCGCAGGACCCCGACGGCGAGATACCGGACGTCGTCCGCGAAGCGATCGCCGTCCATCGCGACTCACTCGAGTCCCCTTCCGGTTCTCTGAACGGCGAACCGCAAACCGCGAACCGTGAGTTCCGCGATCCCTGGGACCATCTCCGCTCATGGCGATCCTGAAGATCGAACGCGACGGCAGGCAGTTCACGGTGTACGTCGCGGGATCCGCGGACGACACCTGGGCGTTCTTCGACGGACAGGTCTACCGGCAGCGCGCCCCGGATGAAGCTCCCACGCATCGTCGGTCGAAAGGTGGACGTCACGTACTCACCAGCCCGATGCCGGCGACCGTCGTGAAGATCGCCGTCGCGCCTGGACAGGCCGTCCGCCGCGGCGACACGCTGGTCGTCGTCGAAGCGATGAAGATGGAACTGCCGATCCGCGCGCCCGCCGACGCGACCGTGAAGGCCATCAACTGCCGTGAAGGCGAACTGGTGCAGCCGGATCGCGAGCTCGTGGAACTGGAATGAAGGTCACTGTCGTCGAAGTCGGACCGCGCGACGGCCTGCAGAACGAGAAAGGCGCGATCGCCACCGCCGACAAGATCGCGTTCGTCGACAAGCTGAGCGCCGCGCATCTTCCGGTGATCGAAGTGTCTGCGTTCGTCAGCCCGAAGTGGGTGCCGCAGATGGCGGACGCCGCCGAGGTGTTCGCGGGGATCGCGCGGCGGCCGGGGACGCGGTACACCGCGCTCGTGCCGAACGTCGCCGGTCTGGAACGCGCGCGGAAGGCCGGCGTCACCGAGGTGGCGATCTTCGCGGCGTCATCCGAGACATTCAGCAGGAAGAACATCAACCAGACGATCGACGAGTCGTTCGCGACATATAAAGATGTCTGCGACCGCGCGATCGCCGCAGGCATGCGCGTCCGCGGCTATCTGTCGACGGCGTTTGGCTGTCCGTACGAGGGCGCGGTGGCCGAGGCGACGGTCGCCATGCTGAGCGCGCGGCTGGTGGACCTCGGCGTCTTCGAAGTCGCCGTCAGCGACACGATCGGGATCGCAAAGCCGGCCGACGTGCCGCGCGTGCTCGACGCGGTGCTCGCGAAATTGCCGGCCGGGAAGATCGCGCTCCACTTCCACGACACGCGGGGACAGGCGCTAGCCAACGTGAAAGCCGCGCTGCCGTTCGGCATCCGTACGTTCGACGCGTCAGCAGGCGGGCTGGGGGGATGTCCGTACGCGCCCGGCGCGCCAGGAAACCTGGCGACCGGCGCGCTCGTTCAGATGCTGGATGAAATGGGGATTGAAACCGGGGTGTCGCTCGACGCGCTTACGCAGGCTGCGTCGTTTGTTCGGTCGCGCCTTCGGCCGTCAACAGCTTGATGACCTCTTCCCACGGCATCATGTTGATCGCGTCGTAGTCCGCGGGGCAGCCGAACTCGCGCTGCTGAGGCGCCGTCGGATTGCCCATCGACACGCACAGGCCGCAGCCGATGCAGAGGTCCGCGCGCACCGCGCACACCATCCGTCCGTCCCGATCAGGTTCTTCGACGATGCAGCCGGCGACGGGGCAGGCGGCCTGACAGATCGAGCACGCAAAGGCGCCGAAACACCGATCCGGATCGATTACCGCAACTGTCTTCGGGGCCTTCTTGCGGGGCCCGGACATCATCTTGGTCCACATGTGGACCCGATTATATCGCGGGCTAGCGCTGGAGGGGATGGCCGGTCGGCGGGTCGCCGGCTTCGGGAATCGTGGCCCAGAGCGACGCCGTGTCTTCCCAGATCGTGTTGCCCGCGTTCGACGCGAAGTACCGCGTGTTGTTGATCATGTCGAGCGGGTCGCCGCCGGCTTTGAACGCGAGGCCGGTGACGCCTCCGCCGAGCGCATTGCAGGTGTCAGGCGCGCCGGCAAACGGCGTCGAGAACACCTGGAACTGGTAGCCGCTCTTGACGACCGTGTCGGCCGCCGCAAGATCGCCTTTCACGAACCCTTCATTCGCCCCGGTGGGGGGCTTGCCGAGCGTGCTGAGTGTAGGCGCGTAGAAACCGCTGCCGCAGGTGATGGCGAACGCAATCTGGGCGCTGCTGATGACGCGGAGCGTGCTGACGGCCGACGCCGACTGGGCGGAGCCCTTCGCAGCCAGCAACCGCGGCATCGCGATGCCGCACAGCAGGCTGATGATGCCGCACACGAACAGCAGGTCGATGAGCGCGAAACCCGCGGCCGAACGGAGACTCTTCACTTACACAACCTCCCTCACCCCGCCCTGCAGAGCTTATGCCTGATTAATGTCTCAGACCAAGGCTCGCAAAATCAATCACTTACCTTCTTCGACCCCGCGGAACACGTGACGCTTTGTGTCACGTCCTGGGGCTTCCTGACAATTATTGACCAGCTTTTCGGCCCTAAACGGTCATTCCTGTAGAGGCAGTTACAATTCGAGGCGTGCGGCGGGTCATACGGCTCCTGGGGCAGTTCCTACTCATTCTCATCGTCTTTGAGGCGCTGCTACACATCTATAACCCGCTCCCCTTTCGCGTCCGCGGGAATCGCATCATCCTCCCCGTCCATCAGCACTACGTGTTCACGATTGACGGCACGACCAAGCTCGATCACGTCGTCCACCACACGAAGAACTCGCTCGGCTTTCGCGGACCCGAGCCGCCCCGGGACTTCTCGAGCCGTCTGACCGTCCTCACCATCGGCGGCAGCACCACCGAGTGCCTGTTTCTTTCCGACGGCAAAACCTGGACGGACGAGATGGCGCGCCGTCTCGCGCAGACGTTCCCGGACATCTGGGTCAACAACGCCGGACTCGACGGGCAGTCGACGTACGGACATCTGATTCTGCTGCGCGATTTCGTCGACGGCCTGCATCCGCGCGTCGCCGTGTTCCTGATCGGCGCAAACGACGTCGGCCTCGACGCCGGCAACGGCTACGACACAGCGCTTCTGCCGCCTCCGTCGCCGATCCGGCGCGCCGCCTCGTTTCTCACGGATCATCTGGAACTCGCCGGCCTCGCGCAGAACGTGGTGCGGGTCGTGCGCACGCACAACGAGGGGTTCGGCCACGCGGAAATCGACCCGCGGACGATCAGGAAGCTCGAAGACGACCCCGAGACGACGCGCGCAACGATCGCGAAGTACTCGGCGCCGCTGCCGGACTTCGCCGCACGTGTCGCCGCCATCGTCGAGGAATGCCGGCGGCACGGCATCGAGCCGGTGCTCGTGACGCAGCCGCTGCTGAACGGCGACGCGATCGACCCGTCGACGGGCGTCGATCTCGGATCGATGCAGATCCGCGGCGCCGCCAACGGACGCCTGTGGTGGCGCGTGCAGGAGATGTATAACGACGTGACGCGTCGCGTGGCGAAGGACCGCAACGTCCTGCTCGTCGACGCCGCGCACGAGATGCCCAAGGACTCGCGGCTGTTCTACGACTTCATGCACTACACGAACCAGGGCGCCGCCACGCTCGGCGCCATCGTCGCCTCGCATCTCACGCCGTTTCTTCGGGCACAATACCCTCGATGAAACGGACGCCGGCGCTCACGCTGGTCTTCGCCCTCCTGTTTGCCGCGCTCGTCTTCGGCGTCTCCATCTTCCAGGTCCGGTCGCCCGACCTGTACTGGCACATCAAGATGGGGTCGGACTGGATCTTCAAGGGCCTGTCGCCGTTCGTCGACCATTACAGCTACACGATGCCGGGCAAGCCGATCGCATTCGTGGCGGTCGGCTTTCAGGTGCTGATCGCCCTGCTGTACAAAGCGTTCGGACTCGCGGGCATCGGGGTCTTCCGGTTCGTTGCGTTTTCGCTGACGCTTCTGTTTCTCAACCGCGCGATGGCGAGGTCCGGCGTCGCGGGCACCTTGCGCGTCCTCGCGCTTGCGACGTGCCTGGTCGGCTTCATCCTGCATTCCGAGCCGCGGCCCGAAGTCGCCAGCCTCGCGTTCGAAGCGTTCTTCGTCGGACTCTTCCTCCGCTGGCGCGAACAGCGCACGTTTCGATCGCT
>Ga0134125_10009843_pt1 | contig 10749 bp, 8 predicted proteins | sample KB31751_FD_96464 | JGI IMG/M metagenome (GOLD analysis project Ga0134125, IMG submission 96464) | Terrestrial soil microbial communities with excess Nitrogen fertilizer from Kellogg Biological Station, Michigan, USA - KB3-175-1 | ecosystem: Environmental > Terrestrial > Soil > Unclassified ...
ATATCGGCGCGCGAATGATTTGGATTCGCACGATCATTCTCGCAGCGGCTGTCATTCCCGTCGCCTTTGCCACGCGCTCGCTGATCGACATAGCGATGGTTCGCTCATTCGCTGCGGCGACATTTCTGCCTGGGCTGTATTTGGTGGTAGGCAGGCTTACGGGTATTTCCTGGATGGATTATCTCAAATGCCTCTGGCGCCCGCTCACCGGGGCGCTTGGCATGGCCGGCACCATCCTGGCGTTCAATCAACTGCTGCCGATCAGCGGCAATGTCCGCTTGTTCGCGGATGTCTTTATGGGCGCGGCAGCATTTTTCGTGGTGTCGCTCGGCCTCTGGCTGCTGAGCGGCCGTCCACCGGGGCCGGAAAAGGATTTTGTGGCGAATGTGCGCCGCTTCAGCCCGATCTGAGCGCCGGATTGGTGCTCTCGTCGGGCCGCGCGTTATAATCCGGTTACGGACTATTTCTTCCGTCTGCGGCGAAGTGCCAGCAGGCCGCTGCCTAACAGCATGATCGTTGCCGGCTCCGGTGTTTTCACCGGACGATTGTATTCGCCGAAGATCGTATCGTTGCCGCAATCGCCCGTGCCCCACAGCAGGTCCAGATTGGCTCCGTCGAGCAGCGAGAAGGCCGTCGAATTGGCGGCCGTCAGGGTGATCGACAGTTCATAAGGATAGGCCCCGCCGACATTGGTCTTGTTGACCACCACGGTCCAGTCGCTTTCCTTGATACCGCCGGTCACGCGGGTCGGGATCAGTTCCTTGACGTCGAGCGGCGTCACGTATTTTCCGCCGTAGGTATAGCTCGTCTTGCCCATCCAGATGTCTTTCGACGTCTTGTAATCGGCAGCGCCGCTCAGATCGTAAAGTCCGGCTGCCTTGCCGCCATAAGACGACTGATACCCAAGGGCAACGCCAAAGCCCCACGAGGAAGGCGCGCCGTCGGCATTGTTCGGCGCGATGAACAGGTCGGCGTAATGCGCCGTCAGCTCGTCGCCGTCGAACTGCGTGTAGAACTTGAAGGTGATGGAGTTGCCGGATTCGGAAATTGCGACATGGTCGGTGTTGAAGCCGGTGCCAATCACATCGCCGGTGCTTTTGTTGCCCGGAAAATAATTGGTCGACGAACCGCCGTGATAGGAGACCACCTTCGTCGTATCGGTGATGATCGTATCCGCGCTCGCCGCCGATGCCATCGCAAACACACAGGCCGACGCCATGGCGGCGCCGAGTAAGAACTTCATCTTCTACCCCATACCCAAAGTTTGGGTTCTGTCATCGCAGGATGCAGAACCACAGGTTTTGAGGGGTAAAAAGCAATCGCCGTGCCACGCGCAAAACCCGCGGACAAGCTGGGTTTAACCCTTAATGATAGGGCGCCGGTGTAGTAATTTGTTTACAATTCGATGTGTGGCTATCAGGCCAACCGGCGAGCGGAACGTCTCGCGGTTTCCAGGATGCCCGCATCGCGCACTTCGAGGGTTCTGCCACCGGCCAGCACGCTTCCGATCAGCGGCGAGGCTACCAGAGACAACAGGGTCCAGACGACAATCGCGAATGCCCACCACATCGGTCTTGGGCCTCCGAAGCCCCGTTATCGATGACAAGCGCAGGGTCGGCGAATGAGGATTAAAGCCACGTAAAAGAACCAATATTCTTGCGGCGTCTACGAATCTGTCATTTGGTTCGAATTGCGCGATTATTGTGGTTAATGGATAGAAAACAAAGCAGAGCTGCCGATGATTGCTGTGCAAAAGTCGCGAAATCGTTCGAAAAGGCGATTCGGTTCCTTCGCGCCGCTGGCCAACAGCGCTGCGCGAGTCAGATTGTCGTCGACGGTGCGACGTGCGATTTAGCGGCCGTTTACCGTGATCCCAGAGGGTAGGGCGTGGAAGATTGGTTGAGCGCATTGGCGTCCTGGAGTGGGTTTATCCTTCTCCATGTGCTGCCGATCGCCGTTTCCCAAATCGTCGATTGGCTGCGGGAATGGCAGATACTTGTTGCCGCCTTCCTCTTGCTAATTTTCTTTCACTTTTGGTCCCGAGCCATACTGAGTGCAGCCCGTCAGGCCGCAAAGGAGACGGTCGTGGCAGAGACTCGTGCCTTTGATGCCAGTCTGAAGCTTCTTCGCCGTCAGCTCGAATCCGGCGTTGAGACGCCCAGAGCCCCGCCCAAGCCCACCCAGCCGGTGGCAACCGCGCCTGCGGTTGCTACCGTCCTCCCCACTCCTCCTGAAGCTACGGGCCCGGAGCCCAGAGGGCAGGCCGCCATCGAGCGCCTCCGACAGGCTATCCGGCTGGCGCTGAGCACCATCCCCACATCTTCAGACGAGCCGCTGGCGCCGGGAAGTTTGCGCCTTTATCGAGCCGCCATTGATGCGCTGGATCCCACAGACACGGATCTGGGCACAAAAGGCCGCCAAGATGTGTTGAATCAGATACAGGCCGAGCTGGCCGCCTTGAGGCACTCCTTCCCCCCGCAATCATGCCGGCTGGCATGGCAATCACTGGTCAGGGTGAACGCCCTTGCACGGGAGTTCCGTGAACCGGCCCCGCTGACTCGGGCCGAGGCCCTGGCTGGCCAACGGGGCACGTCTTGAGGCCGTCCCGATATGGCACGCAATATCCGGCCCCGCTTTCATCCGTTAAGAACGGCTACCGTGTCGAGCGACGAACGGTTAACCAAATGAATTGAGATGTACCGCCTGAAATTTGCGCATTTTAACCCGCGCCGGTAACGCATTGACGACCCGTTTCGATCCAGCATGACATCGAATATTTACTTTAATTCCGTCGTCCTATTGCGGAAAACACGGTGTCTGGGTAGTGCAATGCACGCATCGTTTCTGTAAAGTTATCGCGTTCCCGTCAGCGTAACCTTGTTAGGGGTAGTTCGTGGCGCACGAGGAATCTGTGTCTCGCTTTGTGTCGCCGGAGCCGCGTGATGGAGCGGTTGCCGATGTTGCGCGTGCGTCTCGCCGTGGCTCCCGCGAAGATAGGATATCGCCTCCCGTTGCCGGCGTGCCCCGCACGTCCGCGCCCGAGGGATACGAATTGACCGCCAAACCATCTCATCGATACGTCCCGAATTCGGCGCTCGTTCTTTTCCTGCTCGATTTTGTCTTTCTCGGAATTGCGCAGGCCGGTTTGTTCGGCGGGATCGGCGCACGGTTGGACATCCGCGACCCGGTTCAGCTTTGGCTGCTGGTCTTCGTTTCATTGGGCGTGCATCTGTCGTTTCTCTACGCCGCCGGATGTTTCCGCCGCGACACGCTAATCAACTTCGCGACTGCGACGTCCCGGTTGGCTGTCGCGCTGGGATTCAGCGCGGTCGTCCTCCTGATACTCATGCATTTCGTCATGGGGCAGATATTTCCCGATGCGATCATCTTCCGCAGCATCAGCCGCTCCGCGACGATCGCTTTCCTCGGGATGGGTGTTTCGTTGTGCGCGGGCCTTTATAGCCGCGTGCTGTTTTTCGCCATGGCGCGCCGCCATTGGTTCCGTCGCCGCGTGCTGATCGTCGGCACGGGTTCGCGGGCGCTCTATCTCTACAATCTCCTCAATAACGATTCGCATCGCGAACTCACCGAACTGGCGTTTCTGCCGGAAACGGTGATCGGCGGGGAACCGACCCAGGTTCCATCCGCACTGCGGGATTCTGTTCTGCCCGTGTCCGGCCGGAATGTGGAACGGTTGGCGAGCGAATTGCTGGTCGACGAGCTTGTGGTCGCCGTTGACGAGCAGCGCGGCCTTGCGCTCGAAACGCTGTTGCCCTGGAAGACCAACGGTATTCCGGTATTCGAATTCAATGCCTTCATCGAGCGCGAGACGGGCAGGGTGGATCTGCGCTGGCTCGAACTGTCTTACCTGCTGTTCTCGAACGGCTTCCAGATTCGTTTGATGGACGCGGGCCTGAAGCGGATGATGGACATACTGGTAAGTTCGGTTGCGCTTCTCGTCTCGCTGCCGGTGCTGCTGATTTCGGCGATCGCCATCGTCTCGGAAGATTTCGGCCCAGTATTATATCGTCAAACCCGCGTAACGCAGGGGGGCCGCAACTTCTGGATCTACAAGTTGCGGACCATGCGCACCGATGCGGAGAAATTCGGCGCGCAATGGGCGGAGGAAGACGATCCGCGCATCACGCGGGTGGGCCGCATCCTGCGCCGCACGCGCGTCGATGAGATCCCGCAACTCTTCAATGTGCTCATCGGGCAGATGTCGCTTGTGGGGCCGCGCCCGGAGCGTCCCCTGTTCGTCGACGACCTGTCGAAGAAGATCCGGCTCTACAGCCTGCGCCATAACGTCAAATCCGGCCTCACGGGCTGGGCGCAGATCAACTACCCCTATGGCGCATCCGAAGAGGATGCCCGCCGCAAGCTGGAATACGATCTTTACTACATGAAGAATTACAGCCTGTTGCGCGACCTCTCCATCATGTTACAGACCTTCCGGGTACTGATTTGGCCGCAAGGCGTGCGTTGATATCGTGGATACGTCGGACGGGAAGGGCCAATCCGCGCTCGGCGGGTTGAAAATCCTCTACAACCATCGCACGCGCTCCCGCGACGGCCAGTCGATTCACATCGACGAACTCATTCATGCGTTGCGCGAGGAAGGTCACACCGTCATCGTGGTCGAGCCGCAGCGCGTTGACGCGATGGCAAACACCGTCGAGCGCAAGGTGCTACCCCAGTTCGCCTACGAACTGGCAGAACTGGGTTACAGCGTCCTCGAATTTTTTCAGCTCGCGCGCGCCGCAATCCGGCACAAGCCGGACGCCTTTTATCAGCGCGCAAATCTCTACATGCTGTCGGGCGTTTGGTTGTCTCGTCTCTTCGGACTTCCTTACCTGCTCGAAGTGAACGCACCGCTGGCGCAGGAGCGCGGCAAGTTCGGGGGATTGTCGTGGCCACGGCTTGCGGCATGGAGCGAGCGCACCATGTGGCGCAACGCGACGGCGGTGTTGCCGGTCACCAAGGTACTGGGCCGCTACGTGACGGATGCGGGTGTGCCGCAGGAGCGGATCGTGGTCATGCCGAACGGCGTCGACGTCACGCGTTTCGCGCCTGCCGATACCGAAGCCGCCAAGCGGGCACTCGGCCTTTCATCGCCATTGGTCCTTGGGTTCGTTGGCTATGTGCGCGAGTGGCATGGGCTTGAGCATGTCGTCGATCTGGTGGCGAAAAATCCTGCACTGTCCGATGCACATCTTCTGATCGTCGGCGATGGGCCGGCGCGGCAGGCATTGGAAGCGCGCGCACGCGCGGCAGGTGTTCAAAACCGCGTCACGATTACAGGCGTGACGGCGCACGAGAAATTGCCCGCTTATGTTTCGGCGTTCGACATCGCGCTCCAGCCCGAGGTGACGTCCTATGCCTCGCCTTTGAAGCTGTTCGAATACATGGCCATGGCACGCGCCATCGTGGCGCCCGCCAGCGAGAATATTCTCGAAGTGTTGGAAGACGGCACCGATTCCGTCCTGTTTCCGAAAGGCGATATGGATGCGTTCGCCGCCGTCGTTGCGCGGCTTGCCGCCGATGCACCGCTACGTGCGAAACTCGGCGCGGGCGCAGCCGCGAAGATTGCCCGGCGCGATCTCACATGGCGCGGGAACGGAATACGCGTGGCGGCGCTCGCCCGCAGTCTGTCGCAACCGGCAAATTCCGCTTCGCAGGCCGCTTGAATGGCGCGCAAGCTCTCGATCCTGACAGCCACGACGCTTTTCCCCAATTCCGTGCAGCGGGCACACGGGGTGTTCGTCGAAACGCGGTTGCGCCATCTGCTGGCGAGCGGCGAAGTCGCTGCGCATGTGCTGGCGCCAATTCCCTGGCTGCCGCCCTTGGTGCGTTATTCTTCGTATGGTCCGCTGCAGGACGTTCCGTCCCGGGTCGAACGCAACGGCCTGACAATCGAGCACCCACGTTATCTGGTGGTGCCGAAATTGGGCATGACGCTCACGCCACACACGCTGTATCGCGCGATGCGCAAGCGGTTTCTTGCGTTGCTGAAACAAGGCCATCGTTTCGATCTGATCGACGCGCATTACTTTTATCCTGATGGAGTTGCCGCGGTCCGTCTGGGGCGCGAATTCAATCTGCCGGTCACGGTGACGGCGCGTGGCACCGATCTCAACCTGATTCCGGAATTCCCCGCGCCGCGCCGGATGATCCTCGATGCAGCGGAAAAAGCCGACGGACTGATCACCGTCTGCGCGGCGCTGAAGGATACGCTTGTGGAGATGGGCGTCGCGGACCGGCGCGTGACCGTTTTGCGCAATGGCGTCAATCTGGAGCTGTTTCGCCCGATGGATCGCGAAGCTGCGCGCCAATCCCTCGGCTTTGTTCGGCGCACCCTTGTGTCGGTCGGATTGCTGATCGACCGCAAAGGTCATCATCACATTATTCGGGCTCTCGGGGATATTCCCGAAACAGATCTGGTGATTGCAGGCGACGGACCCGATCGCCGCGTGCTGGAACGTCTTGCGGAAGCAGAAGGCGTAAAGGACCGTGTGAAGTTCCTGGGATCTGTCGATCAGAATAAGTTGCGGGAGATCTACAACGCCGCCGACGCCTTGGTGTTGGCCTCCAGCCGCGAAGGCTGGGCAAATGTGTTGCTAGAAGCCATGGCGTGCGGCACGCCGGTGGTGGCGTCCGCCGTTTGGGGAACGCCGGAGGTGGTGGCGCGCCCGGAAGCGGGCGTCCTCATGCCATCGCTTGATCCGCAGGGCGTGGCGGCTGGCGTGCAACGCCTGTTCGCCGCCTATCCCGATCATGCGGCGACACGGCGTTATGCCGAGAACTTCAACTGGGACGCGACCACGGAGGGACAACTCGCTTTGTTCCGGGCTATTCTCGAACGGCGCAGTGTTAAGAATTGATCGCAAATAAATTAAGATTTGTGTGGCAGAAGCGTTGACAGTCCGAGAGGGCAGACAGCATTGCATTCCCTTCTATATATCCCACCGACGCCTCAAGACTGGACATGGTAGTGAAACGTATTGCTTTCGTAGGTACGGGTAACATCGCCGACGCCCATGCCACCGTTTTAAGCGGCATGCCCGATTTGCGTCTGGTTGCGGCAGTCGATCCCAATGCGCGCACCGCGGCCACCTTCGCCAAGCGCTGGGGCGTGGACAAGACTTTCGACAGCGTTGACGCGCTGATAGCGGACGGCTCGGTCGATGTCGCTCATGTCCTGGTGCCGCCCGCCCTTCACAAGCCGGTTGCCGAGAAGCTGCTGGCGGCAGGGATCACGGTCTTTCTCGAAAAGCCGATGGGGCAGAGCGGCGCGGAATGCGAAGCGTTGCAGAATGCGGCGGCACAGTCGGGCGCAAGCCTGCGCATCAATCACAATTTCGTCCATCATCCGTCACAGGTCGAAGCCAGGCGGCTGATCGCGAGCAACGCCATCGGGCCTGTTCGTCATGTCGAAATGAGATTCAATCTTCCGTTGCGGCAACTCGGCGCCGGACAATTGGGACATTGGATGTTCGACAGTCCGCGCAACCTGCTGTTGGAACAGGCAGTGCACCCGCTTTCGCAGATCGACGATCTGATGGGAGAGGTCAGCGAGATCAGTGTGCTGCCGGCGCCGCCGCAGCAATTGGGGGAAGGGCGTTCGATCTGGCGCAGATGGCTCGTGTCGATGGTTTGCGAACGCGGCACCGCCCAGCTTTATCTTTCTCTGGGCGAAACCTACCCGTCCTGGGGCGCAACGATCTTCGGTGACGACGGCGTGATTTTCGCCGATTACGTCCGCACGCGCGTCACCCATGAAACAAGCGGCCGCTACGGCGATTTCTTCGACGACTATCGCAATGGTTCCGCAATGGGCCGCGAAACCGCGCGTCAGTCGCGTGCAAATTTCCTCACCTATGTCGCCTCCATCCTGAAACTGAAACCGCGCTCGGATTCGTTCATCCGGTCCATGGCGGGAAGCATCAAAAACTTTTACTCCGATCTGGAGGAGCGTCGCGGCGATCTCTCCGGTGAAGGCGGCCGCCGCATGGTGGAATTGTGCGAACGCATCGTGAAGTCGGCCGGTTTGGAGTCTCCCCCAAAGCCCGCCGCGACCGTTCAAGCCGAAACCAAACCTTATGACGTGCTGGTAATCGGCGGAACGGGTTTCATCGGTTCGGAACTGGTGGCACAGCTTGCAAGGAAGGGCGTTTCCGTCGGCGTCCTGGCACGCAGCATCGCCAATCTGCCTGCGCATTTCTCTTCGCCCAATGTCCAACTCGTTCGCGGCGACGCTCGCAATGCCAAGGATATTTCCCGCGCCATCGGCAATGCCAGGCGCGTGGTCAATCTTGCCCATGGTGGCGGCGGCGGATCGCGGGCCGAGATCGAGGCGAGCCTTGTGGGTGCAGCGCGCACGGTGGCGGAATGTTGCCTTGCGAGCGGCGTGCAGCGTTTGATTTTCGTATCGTCGATCGCCGCTCTTTATCTGGGTGACGGAGCGCAAACGATCACCGATGCGACGCCGCCCGATTCCGCTCCCGAAAGCCGCGCCGACTATGCGCGGGCGAAGGTGTTGGCGGAACATGCAATGCTGGACATGTTCCGCGAGAAAAGCCTGCCGGTCGCGATCTTGCGCCCCGGCGTCGTGATCGGCCGGGGCACATCGCCATTTCATTCCGGTGTCGGCTTCTACAATCACGAAACCCATTGCATGGGCTGGAATGACGGGCGCAACGCGTTGCCGCTTGTGCTGGTCGAGGATGTCGCCAGCGCCATTGTGAACGCGCTCGATGCCGAGGGCATCGAAGGAAAGAGCTACAATCTGGTGGGCGACGTGCGTCTTACCGCCCGCGAATATATCGATCATCTTGCGAAAGCGACGCAGCGGCCGTTGCGCTATCATCCGCAGTCCGTCCTGAAGCTCTATGCTATCGAAATGGGAAAGGCCGCGATCAAGAAAGCCACCGGCCGCAAAGACCCCTGGCCGAGCCTGCGGGATCTGAAATCGCGAGGTCTGCCCGCCAAGTTCGATTGCAGCGCGGCCTGCCGCGATCTTTCGTGGAGCCCCGTGGGAGATCGCAATCAATTCCTCAAAAGCGGCTTCCCGGCAGATGGCGCCGGCTGAAAAACCAATTCACCTGCTGCATGCCTTTTCGACCTTCGCGGTCGGCGGGCCGCAGACGCGATTCACGAGTATCGCCAACGCGCTGAACGGCAAGTATCGCCATAGCGTGTTGGCCATGGACGGCAACCATGCCGCAAAAGCCGGACTAGATCCCAAAATCGACTGCAGGTTCGAGACGATGCCGGTCGTGAAATCGGGCGGCATCAGCATCGCAAATCTTCGCAACGCACGGGGCGTGCTTCGTCGTACGCGGCCGAACCTGCTCTGCACCTACAATTGGGGTGCCATCGAGTGGTCTCTGGCCAACGGGCTTCACCCCCTTTGCCCGCAGATTCACGTCGAGGACGGTTTCGGCCCCGACGAGTCACCCGACCGGCAGCAACGGCGCCGTTCAACGATGCGACGTTTGTTCCTGTCTCGCTGCGTCCATGTGATCGTTCCGTCGCGTGTTCTTTATAATGTTGCGGTTGAGACGTGGCGCTTGCAGGCTTCCCGCGTGCTCTACATTCCGAACGGTATCGATTGCGAACGCTTTGCGGCGGACGCCGAAAGCTCGCTGGTGTCGGAGTTGGGAATTTCGCCCAGCGATCTCGTTATCGGAACCGTCGCGGCATTGCGGCCGGAAAAGAATCTGACGCGGTTGCTTCGCGTCTTCGCAGCGCTGCCGCGGGACACTCCGGCGAAGCTCGTCATCGTGGGCGATGGTCCCGAGCGGGCCAGACTTGAGAGCGAAGCCGCGCAGTTTGCCGTCGCCGACCGCGTTGTCTTCACCGGCGCGCTGGCTGCGCCGGAACGAATTCTTGGCCGCTTCGATATTTTCGGTTTGAGTTCCGATACCGAGCAGATGCCGAATTCGGTGCTGGAGGCGATGGCCGCAAGCCTGCCCGTCATCGCCACCGACGTCGGCGATTTGAAACGGATGCTTGCGCCGGAGAACGCATCCTTCGTGTTCGCCGCCGGCGACGAGGCGGCAATGGTCCGCGGGCTTGCGTCCCTGTCGCGCGATAGTTCCCTACGGCGCGGGATCGGTGCCCAAAATCGCAACAGGGTGCGCGCCGAATATAGTTTGGCCACCATGGTCGCCCGTTATGACGAAGTCTTTGGAGATTCGGCAAGCCGTTGAATTGCCGAGGGAAAGACCTGTTTGGCCCGCCCCGGGCGATTGGCGCATCCTTAACCCATCGATGCTTCTATCCTGGGAAATCTTCTCGGGGGCGTTTCTTTTTCCGTCCGTCTTCGGATTAATGAAGCGCCGCCACTATAGAGCGGGACCAAGGGGTAGATGGCCAGTCACAAAGCGCACCCGATGCTGCCGCAGCGCAGGGAGGATATCATTGCCTTTCCTGCCGCGTCCCGCCCGCGCCTTGTCATCATTGTCGACGCGGAAGAAGAGTTCGACTGGAGCGAGCCGTTCTCGCGCGCCAATCACAGCGTCAAGACGATTGCCGCGCAATTCCGGGCACAGCGCATTTTCGAGAAGTTCGGCGCGATCCCGACTTATGCCGTGGATTATCCCGTCGCGTCCCAGGACGAAGGTTTCGGGCCGCTGCGCGAACTCATGCAATCCGGCGCCTGCAATATCGGCGCACAGCTTCACACCTGGGTGACGCCGCCTCACGAAGAAGAGGTGGGCGAACGCAACTCCTTCGCGGGAAATCTTC
>Ga0134125_10009845_pt1 | contig 10748 bp, 12 predicted proteins | sample KB31751_FD_96464 | JGI IMG/M metagenome (GOLD analysis project Ga0134125, IMG submission 96464) | Terrestrial soil microbial communities with excess Nitrogen fertilizer from Kellogg Biological Station, Michigan, USA - KB3-175-1 | ecosystem: Environmental > Terrestrial > Soil > Unclassified ...
CGGCCGTCCACGCCAGCTCGTTCATCGAGCGCCTGCCGCGCGGTTACGGGTCGCCCGTTGCCGAGCGCGGCGCGACGCTGTCAGTCGGACAGAAGCAGCTGCTGTCGTTCGCGCGGGCGCTCGCGTTCGATCCGCGCGTCCTGATTCTCGACGAAGCGACGTCGAGCGTCGACACCGAGACCGAGCTGCTGATTCGCGACGCGCTGCAGGTGCTGATGGCCGATCGCACGACGATCGCCGTCGCGCACCGGCTCTCGACGATCCAGGACATGGACCGCATCCTCGTCTTCCACAAGGGGCAGCTGCGCGAAGCCGGCACGCACCAGGAACTGCTCGGCGAGCGCGGGATCTACTTCAAGTTGTTCGAGCTGCAGTACAAGTCAGCCAACCTGGGGGAACCGGTGTCTAAGCCGGCGTGAATCTTCTGGTCGTGCTGGCGCTCTCCTTTGAGGTCGCCACGGTGAAGGTGTCGGCGCCCATCCCCGTCGGGGGCTCAGTCGGCATCAACCTCGGGTCGTTCCGCAACGGCAGGCTCACGCTGACGAACGTCACGCTCGCGGAGTGTCTGCAGTATGCCTACGCGCTGCCGTCGCAGGACCAGATCTCCGGGCCCGACTGGATCAAATCGCGTCAAACGCAGTTCGACATCGTCGCGAAGGCGCCGCCGGAGACCGACGGCGACAGCGTCAGGCAGATGCTGCGCTCGCTGCTGGCGGAGCGGCTCAAGCTCGTCGTCCGCGTCGAGGAGAAGCCATTTGCGTTCGCGGCGCTTGTCCAGGCGAAGGCCGGGAGCAAGCTCGTCGAAGCGCCGCCCGGCGTCGCCGGGGCGAACTCGGGCCGGCCGGGTCTGATTACCGGGCAGTCGATGCCGATGGCCGTGCTGGCGTCGTTGCTTTCGCGGTTCGAAGGGCAGCTGGTCGTCGACAGGACCGGATTGGCCGGCCGGTATCAGTTCAAGCTCGAATGGGAAGGCGCATCGCTCTCGTCCGCGCTCGAGGACCAGCTGGGACTCCACCTCGAGCCGCGAAAGGAACCGCTCGACGTCGTCGTGGTCGAGAGCGCCCAGCAGACGCCGATCGACAACTAGTTCGTCGCGGAGTTCTTCGTAAAGAGTTTGTCGAGGAACGTCGGCGTCGTCGCCCGCGGATTCCAGCCGAGGCGCAGGACGGTGAGGTGGATCGGCTGCCGGCCGAACGACAGCGCCTCGTTGCAGCTCCACATATAAAGATCGACCTGGCGGCCCTGGACGGCCGGACCCGTGTCCAGCACGGTGTAGATGCCGTTGTAGCGGCCCGGCAGGTTCTCGATGTCGATGACCGTGCCCACCGGCAGCAGGTCGGGATCGCCCGCCGCCACACCGCTATGGACGCCGGCCCCGGATGCCGTCGTCTCGCCCTTGCAGTACGCCGTCGCACTGAAGGCGAGCCGGGCTCCCGGCGTCGGCATGGCGGTCGTCTCCCGGAGCACGGCCTGCCTGGCGGCGTACCTGGAGTCGAGGATCGTGACCTCGTAGGTCGAGATGAACGCCCCGATTGCCACCGCGGTGACGATCGCTTTGCGCCACAACGAGCCGGAGATAATCACGCTTCAATTGTAAGAGGGGAGGGTCCGGGCGGGCCGGAATTCAGGCCCACGTTTCCGGGCCTTCAGAACTGTTAAGCCTTGTCTTTGCTATGCATTAGGTGACGTAACCTACGCCGGCTCGTCACGAACGCGAGTGCGAGAGGGTATGCAATTGCGGAAAGGACGACCGCCCCGATCATCGAGCCGACGGCGTAGGGAACGAGCCACGGCCGGAACAGCAGGACCAGGTGGTGCCAGAACCCGCCGGAGAACAGCGACTGGTCGAAGAGCAACGCGACCTGGTCCTTGAACCCCGGCGGAATCCGGTGCCCCGTCAGCCGTGCGCCGACAAACACGGTGGTGAAGGCGTAGTACGGCGCCACGAACCACGGCAGGTTGGAGTAGACCCCGAGCAGCACGGCGACGCGGTTGAAGTTGAGCAGGAAGGCGAACGCGATGCCCAGCAGGGTATGAAACCCGATGAACGGCGAAAACCCGAAGAAGACGCCGAGGGCGAAGGCGGCGGCGGTCCGTTCCGGCGAGTCGTCGATGTGCAGCAGCGCGCCGAACCATCGGCGCAACAGGGCGCGAGTCAGATGAATCATCGGAAGTGGCGGTACCCCGTCGGGAGCGGGCGCGGGCTGCCGTCGCCGCACTGGAGGAGGACCTGCGGGTCTTCCGTGCACACGCCGATCCGGGTCAGGGCCACGCCGCCATGTCGTTGGGGGCCGGCCAGCCTCCGGCGGGATTTCGGCCGCACGGCCACAAGCAGCTCGTAGTCGTCGCCGCCCGAAATGGCGGTGCTGACAGGGTCCTCGCCGCGGCCGGTGAACCAGTCAACGGCGAGCGGATCGATCGGCAGGCTCTTCGCGTCGATCTCCGCCCCGACACCGCCTGCCGTCGCGAGCTGCCGGACGGCATCGGCCAGGCCGTCGCTGAGATCCATGCCCGCGGCCGCCGCGCGATTGCGTGCGACGAGCAGTCCCATCCGGACGCGGGGTTCGGGGTAGAGATAGCGCGCCACGCATGAGTTGGACGCCGGGTCCTGCGGGTGCGATGCGCCGTCGCGCAGCATCTGGAGCCCGGCGGCGGCGGCGCCGATGGTGCCTGTGACGTACAGCTCGTCGCCGGGACGCGCACCGGATCTCGTCAGGATCTGCCGCCGCTTCGCCGTCCCTGTCACGGTCACGTCGAGGACGAGCGGGCCGGGCGACTTCGTGAGGTTGCCGCCGGCGACGTGGATGCGGTGCCGCGCGGCGAGCGCGGCGAGGCCGCCGATCATCGCGTCGAAGTCCGCGATGGGGAACGCCGGTGGAAGCGCGAGCGACAGCAGGCAGAGCCGCGGCGCGGCGCCCATCGCGGCGAGGTCGCTGAGGTTGACGGCAAGCGCGCGGTGTCCGATGGCGGCGGGCGGCGTGAACGCGCGGTCGAAGTGGACGCCTTCGACGAGCGCGTCGACGCTGAGCACTTCGAGGCGGTTGCGCTCCGGCTCGACGACGGCCGCGTCGTCGCCGATGCCGACGGGCATCCACGGCGGCGCGGGCGGAAGCGCGCTCGCGATTTTCGCGATGAGCTCGCGCTCGCTGAAGTCTGAGACGGTCACTTCGCGTAGTCTACGGCGCGCGTCTCGCGGATGACGGTCACTTTGATCTGCCCGGGATATTCGAGCTCGTTCTCGATGCGGCGCGCGATGTCCTTCGAGAGCCAGACGGCTTCTTCGTCGGAGATCTTCTCGCTCTCGACCATGATGCGGATCTCGCGTCCGGCCTGCAGCGCGAACGACTTGCTGACGCCCTTGAACGAGTCGGCGATGCCTTCGAGCTTCTCGAGCCGCTTGACGTAGGACTCGAGGATGTCGCGGCGCGCGCCGGGACGCGCCGCGGAGATCGCGTCGGCGGCCTGGACGATCATCGCTTCGAGCGACGGCCAGTCGATGTCCATGTGGTGCGCGGCCATCGCCATCACGACGGGCTCGCTCTCGCCCAGCTTGCGCAGGAGGTCGATGCCGATCTGGAGGTGCGTGCCTTCCATGTCGCGGTCGACGGCCTTGCCGATGTCGTGCAGGAACGCGGCGCGGACGGCGACGTGCGCGTCGAGGCCGACTTCCTTCGCCATGATGCCCGCGAGCCGCGCGACTTCGGCGGAGTGCGCCAGCATGTTCTGGCCGTAGCTCGTGCGGTACTTCAGGCGTCCCATGAGCCGGCAGATCTCGGGGTGCAGATCGTGCATGCCGAGATCGAACGCGACGGCTTCCCCTTCCTTCCGCATCGCTTCGTCGGTCTCGTCCTTCACCTTCTGGACGACTTCCTCGATGCGCGCCGGGTGAATCCGTCCGTCCGCGATCAGCCGCTCGATCGCCTGCTTCGCGATCTCGCGCCGGTACGGATCGAATCCCGACAGGATGATCGCGCCCGGCGTGTCGTCGACGATGAGGTCGACGCCCGTCGCGAGTTCCAGCGCGCGGATGTTGCGCCCTTCGCGGCCGATGATCCGGCCTTTGAGATCGTCGCTCGGCAGATCGACGACCGACACCGTCGTCTCGACGGCATGCTCGCCGGCGCAACGCTGAATCGCCTGGGTGATGTAGTGCTTCGCGCGATCGACGGCGGTCTCGCGCGCCTCCGCGTCCAGCCGCTTGAGCAGGTTCGCCGCGTCGTGCCGCGCGTCGGCTTCGATCTGCTTGAGGAGGAGCTCCTTCGCTTCTTCGGCCGTCAGGCTCGCGACGCGCTCGAGCTCGTGCTGCTGGCGCGCGACGAGCTCGATGTATTTCTTCTCGCCCTCCGCGACGCGCTTCTCGCCGTCGGCGACGGCGCGCCCGCGCGCGGCGAGATCGTTTTCCGTGCGGTCGATGGCGCCCTGGCGTTCCGCGAGCGAGGCTTCGCGGCGATTGAGCGTCTGCTCGAGCGCGTCGGCCTGCTGGCGATCCTTGCGCGCCTGCTGCTCGGCCTCGCGCAGGATCTCGTGGGCCTTCTCCCTGGCCTCGAACAGCGCTTCTTTCCGGCGGGTGTCGGCGTCGCGCTCCGCGTCTTTGACGAGGCGGGCGGCGTCTTCTTCGGCGCGGCCGACCGTGTCCGCGGCGTGACGCTTGCGGTTGCCGAGCCACACGACGTACACGACGCCGGCCGCTGCGAGCGTCGCGACGACGTTCGCAATCAGCACGGATATGGACAACACGGGTCACCCCCGTGACGGGAAACGAAGTTAGAACTAAGAACCAGGAACTGAGAACTAAGCGGTCCCGCTTTGCCGTGTGGGGAGGTCGATGAACCTGCGTAAGCAGGTGGGACCGCTGCTACGACTGCGCTTCAGGCTTCCTCGTTACAGAGGCATGCACACCACGCAGCCTTCGCGATCCTCTTCGGATGAAACGTTGGCTCAAACGAGCCTGCCGCCATCACAAGCAAAGCAGAAACCGATTCGAATCTTAGTCGGCGAGCAGAACCCGGTCAAGAAGACGTTCGAGCTCTTCGGCCCGTTCGGCGACGCTGCCCGAACTGGCGCGCGCCGTCTCGAGATGGCGGAAGAGCTCGTCGGCGATGTTGAGCGCCGCGAGAACGGCCAGGCGCACCGGGTCGCCGCTCGGCGCCGAGTCTCCGGCGGCGCGGATTTTTCCGTCGACGTATTCCGCAAGGCGCTTGATGTATTCGACATCGAGCGTGCTCCGGATCGGATATTTCTGCCCGAAGATCTCGACGGACACGCTCTTGGGGTCGGTCATCGTTCAGCGTTCAGAGGTTCAACGTTCAGAGATTCAACGATTCGAGCTGGTGGAGCATGTCGCTCACGCGCGTGCGGATGACGTCGCGCTCTTCCTTGAGCGACGCGATCTCGGTCGACAGCGTCTCGCCGTTCGCCGCGCGGGCGCGCAGGGCGTCGATCTCGGACTTCAGGCGCTGGTTGTCCTCGGCCGCGCGCGCCTGGTCGGCTTTCATCTTCTCGACCATCGCGACGAGCCGCTTGATCTTGTCTTCGAGCCGGTCGAGTGTCTCGAGCTCCGCGCCGCGTGTCGCCGTCTTTGCCATCGGTCTACCTCTGAACTACGCCGTGCGCCCTGACGAGCGCGGCGAGAATCGATTCGAATTGCGCCTGGACTTCCGCGTCGGTCAGCGTGCGATCGGCTTCCTGGAACGTCAGCCGAAGCGACAGACTGATCTTGCCGTCCGGCACGCCCTTGCCCTGATAGCGATCGAAGATGCCGACGCTCTGCAGCGCAGCGGCGCCGGCGGACGAAATGGTGCCACGAATGATTTCGGCAGGCAAGGCAGCATCGACGACGATCGACAGATCGCGGACGACGAACGGATGACGCGGCAGCGGCCGCGCGCGCTCGCCGCGCGGCACGGCGGCCGCAGCCATCGCGTCGAGGTCGAGCTCGGCGACGAAGACCGCGTCCTGCTTCGGCGCGCCGCGTTCGTCGACAATGGCCGGCGCCACACGTCCGGCGACGCCGAGGCGCGTCGTGCCTGAGACGACCGCGGCCGTCTGACCGGCGACGAGGTACGGCACCGATGCCGTGTCGAAGCGCAGCGGCACGCCGAGCGCATCGCCCAGGGCCTGGACGGCCCCTTTCACGTCGAAGAAGTCGGCCTCGCGTGCGCCGCCTTTCCAGTACTCGGTCACCGCGCCGGTCACCGCGATCGCCACCGCGCGTCGCTCTCCATCCGGCGCGAATCTGGTCCCGACCTCGAACAGGCCGACGTCTTTGCGCCCGTGACGCCGGTTGTGCGCGACGGCGTCGACCAGGCCCGGCAGGAGCATCGGCCGGAGCGTGTCGAACTTCGCCGTGAGCGGATTCGCGAGCGGGACGAGCGTCGCGGCATCGGGCGCGAACGGCGCCGCGGCCTTGGCCTCGATGAACCCGAACGTCACCGCCTCGGACAGGCCGGCCGCCGTCATCACGCGCCGCACGAGGCTGTCCCGCGCGATCCGCGCGTCGGGCGGTGCGGCGGGCTCCTTCATCACCGGGAACGTCGTCGGCAGCCGCTCGAATCCGTAATGCCGTCCGACTTCTTCGATCAGATCGACTTCGCGGAGCAGGTCGACGCGGAACGTCGGCACGACGACATCCCACCCGTCGCCGGCCGCCGAGGGCGCCAGGTCGAGGCCGCGCAGGATCCGGGCGACATCGGCATCCGGGACAGGGACGCCGAGAACCGCCGCGAGCCGGTCGCGCCGCAGATGCAGGGTGATCGACTGCCGGGGCGACGGATAGACGTCCACGATCGGCCCGGACGCCTTGCCGGCGCCAATCGCCTCCATGAGCGCGATCGCGCGCTGCATCGCCGCGAGCGGGCCGTTGATGTCGCAGCCGCGCTCGAACCGCGCGGACGCCTCGGTCTTCAGACCGAGCCGCTTGCTGGTCCTGCGGACCGACGCCGGCTTGAAGTACGCGGCTTCGAAGACAATCGCCCCGGTGGACGCCGAGACTTCCGAGTGCAGGCCGCCCATGACGCCCGCGACCGCCTGCGCGCGATCGCGGTCGGCGATCACGAGCATCTCCTCGTCGAGCTTGCGCTCGACGGCGTCGAGCGTCGTGATGACCTCGCCTTTCCTGGCGCGTCTGACTTTAATCTCGGCGCCCGCGAGCCTCGCGAGGTCGAACGCGTGCATCGGGTGGCCGCGCTCGATGAGCACGTAGTTCGTGATGTCGACGATCGCGCTGATCGGACGCACGCCGGCGGCCTGCAGGCGGTCCGTCATCCATGAGGGGGAGGCCGCGGACGTGATGTCGGCGACGGCGCCGACATAGCGCGGGCCGAGCTCGGCGTCGTCGATGGCGACCTTGATGCGATCGGAGGCGCCGGTCGTCACCGACGCGCCGCCGGTCGACGGCTTCGGCGCAAACGGCAGCTGGAACGCGGTGGCGACCTCGCGCGCGAGGCCGATCACGCTCAGGCAGTCCGGACGATTCGCCGTCACCTCGAAGTCGACGACGTCGTTTTCCACCGACGCCACTTCGAATCCGCGCAGTCCTATCTTCCCGGCGATTTCCTCCGCCGAGGCTTTCACGTCCACGAAATCACGCAACCACGAGAGGACCAGACGCATGAGGTCAGTACTGGAACTGCTCGAGGAAGCGCAGGTCGTTCTCGTAGAAGAGCCGGATGTCTTCGACCTGGTATTTGAGGATGGCGATGCGCTCGATGCCGATGCCCCACGCGAAGCCCGTGTACCGCTCGGCGTCGTAGCCGACGGCTTCGAAGACGGCCGGATGCACCATGCCGCAGCCGCCGAGCTCGATCCAGCCGGTCTTCTTGCACATCGCGCAGCCGCGGCCGTCGCACTGCCAGCAGCTCAGGTCGATCTCCGCGCTCGGCTCGGTGTACGGGAAGAAGCTCGGACGGAACCGCACCCGCGTCGTCGGCGAGAACATCTGCTGCGCGAACGCGAGCAGCGTGCCTTTGAGATCCGCGAGCGTGAGTCCCTCGCCGACCGCGAGCCCTTCAATCTGTCCGAAAGCGGGGGAGTGCGTCAGGTCGAGGTCGTCGCGGCGGTACACGCGGCCGGGCGCGATGATCCGGATCGGCGGCTTGTGCGCTTCCATGTACCGGATCTGGATTGACGAGGTGTGCGTGCGCAGCAGCGTGCGGACGTCCTTTGCGTTGTCCGCGCGGCCCGCGATCGGCTTCGCGAGATAGAGCGTGTCCTGCATGTCGCGCGCGGGATGTTCCGCGGGCATGTTGAGCGCGTCGAAGCAGTGCCACTCGTCCTCGACTTCGGGGCCTTCGACGGCGCTGAAGCCCATGCGCCCGAAGATCTCTTCGAGCTGCGTGCGGACGATGGTCAGAGGATGACGGTGGCCGAGTCGAACGGGCCGTCCGGGCAGGGTGACGTCGACCGCGTCGGCCGGCGCGGCGCTCGTCTCCGCCGTGTCGAGAAACGTCGTCCATCGCGCTTCAAGCTCGCGCTTGAGCGCGTTGGTCATCTGTCCGAGGGTTTTCTTTTCGGCGGGGGGAGCGGCGGCGAGCCGCTCCATCCAGTCGGCGAGGACGCTGTTCTTGCGGCCGAGATAGTGATCGCGCACCGCCTGTCGATCGTGCGGCGTCTTCGCCGCGTACAGCTCCTCGTGGAACTTCGCGAGGACGCCCTCGACCGTCGACAGGTTGGGTGCGGGCACGCTTACGCGCGCGCAGGCGCTTTGGCCGTCTTCGCCTGCTGCGCGAGCTTGGCGAACGCGGCCGGGCTCGCGATGGCGAGCTCCGACAGGCTCTTGCGATCGAGCGCGACGCCGGCTTTCTTGAGGCCGTTCATCAGCTGGCCGTACGTGAGGCCGTGCTCGCGCGCGGCCGCGTTGATGCGGACGATCCACAGCGTGCGGAAGTCGCGCTTCTTGCGGCGGCGGCCGACGAACGCGTACTTGAGCGCGGTGTCGACCGATTCTTTCGCCGCCCGATAGAGCTTGCTCTTGTTGGCGTAATAGCCTTTCGCGAGGCCAAGCAGTTTCTTGCGCTTGGCGCGGCGAACCGTTCCTCGTTTAACGCGGGGCATTCTCTCGTCTCCAGCCTCTAGCCCGAGGCTCTATTTGTACGGAAGCATGCGCGCGAGCTTCTGCGCATCCACGTCCGCGACCGTCGTTGTACCGCGGAGCGCACGCTTCCGCTTCGTCGTCTTGCTGCTGAGGATGTGCTGCTTGAACGCCTTGCTCCTCAGAAATTTTCCGCCCTTGGTCCGCTTGAAGCGCTTCGCCGCGCCTCGATGGGTTTTGAGTTTTGGCATCGTATGTCCGTCTGTCGGTTCCGGCTTCTAACTTCTTACTTCTCAGTTCTCACTTCTAACTTCTGACCGTCTAGGTCTTCGCCGCCGCCGCGGCCGCCGGCTTCGGGCGTCCGCCGCTCTGCGGCTTGCGGCTCAGGATCGTGTGCATCTGGTTGCCTTCGAGACGCGGCAGCGTTTCCGCAATCGCCACGTCGGCGAGCTCTTCGACCAGGCGTTCCAGAATCCGCCGGCCGATCTCCGGGTGCGCCATCTCGCGCCCGCGGAAGAAGATCGTCGCCTTCACCTTGTCGCCGTCCTCGAGGAAGCGCTCGATGTGCTTCTTCTTGAACTGGTAGTCGTGCTCGTCCACCTTCGGACGGAACTTGATCTCTTTGACCTCGATGACCTTCTGGTGCTTTCTCGCTTCGCGCGCCCGCTTCTGTTCCTGGTACTGGTACTTCCCGAAATCCATGATCCGGCACACCGGCGGGACGGCCGTCGGCGAGATTTCCACCAGGTCGAGTCCCTTCTGTTTCGCGATGGCCAGCGCCTGCGGCGGCGGCATGATGCCGAGCTGCTGGCCCGTGTCGTCGATCACGCGGATTTCGCGGACGCGTATTCTTTCGTTCACCCGCACGCGATCGTCGCGCCGGGGTCCTCGTTCGAATGCGATAAAGCCTCCTACGCAGTAGCCACGGTCTTCCCCTTGTGCGCGATCTCGTCGCGCGACGACGCGATGAACGCGTCGACGGGGCTTGCACCTTGATCGCCGCCGGACCGTGTGCGCACCGACACCGTGCCTTCTGCGCTCTCTCGGTCGCCCACCACCAGCATATACGGGATCTTCTGGAGCTGGGCCTCTCGAATCTTATAGCCGATCTTTTCCTGCCGTTCGTCGAGCTCCACGCGTAAACCGGCGTCTTTCAACCGGTTTTTCACGCCCGCGGCGTACTCGAGGTGCCGGTCGGAGATGGGCAGGACGATCGCCTGCACGGGCGCGAGCCACAGCGGAAACGCGCCCGCGTAGTGTTCGATCAGGATCGCGATGAACCGCTCGAAGCTGCCGAAAATCGCGCGATGGACGACGACGACGCGGTGCTCGGTGTTGTCGGCGCCGACATACTTCAGGTCGAAGCGCTCCGGCATCATGTAATCGAGCTGGATCGTCGCGCACTGCCACTTGCGGCCGATCGCGTCCGTCACGTCGAAGTCGATCTTCGGCCCGTAGAACGCGCCGTCCCTGGCGTTGAGCGTGTACGGCATCTTGGCCGCGTCGAGCGCGCCGCGCAGGTGCGCTTCGGCCTGATCCCATGTCGCGATGTCGCCCATGAACTCGTCGGGCCGTGTCGAGAACTTCGCCTCGTAGGTCAGGCCGAGGTCCTCGTACACGCGCTGGATGAGGCGGAGCATCCGCTCGACTTCCTCGCCGATCTGTTCCGGCATCAGGAAGATGTGGCCGTCGTCCTGTGAGAACTGCCGCACGCGCGTCA
>Ga0134125_10009846_pt1 | contig 10748 bp, 8 predicted proteins | sample KB31751_FD_96464 | JGI IMG/M metagenome (GOLD analysis project Ga0134125, IMG submission 96464) | Terrestrial soil microbial communities with excess Nitrogen fertilizer from Kellogg Biological Station, Michigan, USA - KB3-175-1 | ecosystem: Environmental > Terrestrial > Soil > Unclassified ...
ATGAGAGCGCAACGCCAGGTTACTTCCCACCCAGGAAGTAATACGGCATATATGAAGGAAGCAGTGAAGCCAGGATATTATGAAACGGCGGTCACGATCAATCAGGATCTATCTGAGGATGAGTCATCATGGGAATACGTAGACTTATTCTCGAATGGATAAGTATGTCGCCGCAATCGAGACGAAACGCCGCGTAGTTACAGCTTTAACAGGCTTTGAAGCATGTGTCGCTCTCCGGCGCCAAGGTAAAGAGTTGGCAGCATTTCGCCGCGTTGACAGTTCTGGTCGCTTACGCTTCCCGGCTCAGATTCAAAGATTTCATCGCTTGAACGTATGGTCGTTAATCCGATACAGTTTTTGCTTATCGCCTTTGCAAAATTAGGAGGCTGATCAGGGTTTTCTCGCCAGCACGGCATCCAGAACCGTTCCGGTCCGGCGGCATTGGATGGCCCGAAAACCCGCTGGTTCAAGCAGCGCGCGGTAGTCGGAACAAGCACGCTCCTTGCCATCGGTGCAGACAAGCATGTTCAAATTCTGCATGAGCGCGAAAACCGGCCCTGAGCGGTCTTCGTTCAGAAGCGCTTCGGAAATCAAAAGGCCGCCGCCGGGCGGCAACGCGGCGTAAATCTTTCGGAGTAAGCGTTGGACCTTGTCCTCGCTCCAGTCGTGAAGAATACGGCCAAGCGAATACAAATCGGCAGGCGGTAATTCGTCGCTAAAGAAATCGCCCGCAACAAACCTGATACGACCGGTTAACGAACTTTCCTCGATATGCTCGCGGGCATAGGGCTCTACTTGCGGCAGATCGAATACAGTCGCCACCATGTCGCGATAGACGCTGCAGGCGGCGATGCAGAGGTGGCCAGTCGCTCCACCCAGATCGACGAGACGCTTAAATGGACTCAAGTCGAACGTCTGGATTATCCGATTCGACGAGATACGGCCGAAACCATGCATACCACCTAAAAAGCCGCGGCTCGATTCTTCACTGCGGAAGAAATGCGCAAACAGAGAATCCCGGCTGCCGAACGTCTGTTCCCATCGATTCGTTCCTTCGCGCACCGCTTCTTCGAGATGCGACCACAACGGGTAGAGACTCTTGTCCGAATAAACAATGTATCCGGCCAAGGTGTCCGGGCTGCCGGAAACGAGGTATCGAGAACTGATTGGAGTATTTGCATATTGGGCGCCTTCGCGCGCCAGCAGTCCCAATCCGACGCAACCGTCGAGTAGCCGTGTAAGCGCGTCGGCATCACAGTCGAGCGCCATAGCCAGTTCCGCGGCGGCGGCGGACTGAACGACAAGCCGGTCGAAGACGCCTAACGACACGGCGGTAAACATCGTCTTAGATCGTCGGAACGCTTCTATCAGATCAAGAATTGGATTTGGTTCGGTGGATGTCATCGAAAATGATCGAAGCCAAGCGGCCGAAGCGGCTCGCCGGCCAAGGTGATTTTCCTCGGTGTGTTCGTGATCGCGCCGATGCGAGTGACGGGCAGCCCAGCTATCTTCTTTGGGATTCGCACCTGTGGAGCAACGGTAAACAAGAGCTCGTAATCTTCGCCGCCGTGCAGCGCCTGCTCGAGCGAGGCGCCTTTCGCAATCGGCAGCCGGCCGTCGAGCGTCGCGCCGCACTTCGATTCTTCACACAAGCGATAGAGATCCAGCGATAAGCCATCGCTGAGATCCATTCCGGCCGTCGCAATCGTACGCAGCTTCAACCCAGCCTCGATACGCGGTTGAGGACGTTTCTGCCGCCGCCAGTTTGCTCCACGCATTACCGCGAGTCCAGCCGCGGCCCCGCCGAGTTCGCCAGTAACACAAATGGAATCGCCAGGGCGCGCGGTGCTGCGCAGCATAGCTCTGCCGCGCGCCGTCCGCCCGCAACACATCACGTCCACTGTGATTCGCTCCGAACGAGCAAGATCCCCGCCCGCAAGCGCAATTTTGTAGCGCCCGGCAAGATCCATCAGACTTTTGTAGAAGCCACGCAACCAATGCTGAGTCAGTTTTTGCGGGAAGGCCAGCGATACGAGACAGAAGACCGGTTCGGCGCCCATGGCCGCCAAATCCGAAAGACTTCGGGCAAGCGCTTTATGTCCGACATCGCCCGCCGTGTGAGTATCCGTCGTGAAGTGCCGATCTTCAATCACGAAATCCGTGGTGAAAACCAGATCTTCGTTGGGCCTCGGCCGTAGCACGGCGCAGTCGTCGCCAACGCCTTGTATTAGGCCGGTCCTGCCGGGCAATTGTTGCGCGAAGCCTCGAATCATGCGAATAAGATCCGTTTCGCGCATGAGTTTGCGTTATTGAGCGGCGCCTGCCAGCACCAATCCCTCGGGCAACGCCTCGCCGTATGTTCTGCTCGATGCCGCCAGCGCATCTTCTTCGCCGGTAAGCCTTCGGAGCAGGCGCGCCTGGTCGGGGCTTGCTTCGCAGGCGCGGCGGACTAATTGCAGGGTTCCAGGCGGCAAATCACGAGCGCTGTCTCCGGTTTGGCGTGACATCTCGATCGCTGCTTCCAGCAGCGCCGGCGTGTGCGGCCTTGCAAGAATTGTTTCCACCCAGCGGGCTGCCACCGACGGCGAGACCACCTGATTGATGGGCCCGCGGAACAACACTCGAGCCCCCAGACGCGAGAGGCACCAAAGGCAAGTCTCAACCATTTCGTTCTGCTTTAGTTTTGCAATCAGCGTGTCGCCGAGTTGCACCTTGGTCTGTTGCGGCAGCAATTCGAGACTGGCTGCCGTGCGCCACATTTCACGCAGGAGGCTTGGATTGACGCGTTGCTTTCGTTTCTGCTTCGGCAACAAAGTGGGCGCAAGCCGCTGAAAGATGTCGGCCTGCTGGTTACGGTTAAAACCGCCGGCGAGCCGTCCACAGAAGACCCACCACTCCACTTCGCATTGCACCTGGTTGCCGAACGTTACGCCGCCTGAATAGATCCTGCGTATCTGCTCGATTCGAAATTCATCACCGGGAAATCCGAACCCGGGCCGCAGACAAAAGCCGGCCAAATTCAGCCATCGCGCTTCATGCGCGGCGTTCTTGCGCCGCCCGTCGCTGAGGACCAGCAGCTTATCGGCGAACGCACGAATGATCGCAAGCGGCCACGATTGACGTCCGAGTGAAAGCACTTGCTCCATGTGTGAAGGTAGCTGCTCCGGCGCGATTTCCGAAGCGGCCGACCCGAACACGTGGTTGAGTAACTCTTCGGCTCGGCGTTGCGCTTCCTCGCTGACAACGGCGGTGGAACGCACGGCGCCCGTCTGAACGCCTTCGGTGTCGCCGGATGATTTCCGAAGTTGAAACTGCAGCCGCCATCGATGCTCGCTGATTCTCGATTCGGCCCACGCTTCGAGCGTGCCCACCTCGCTCAAGCGGGCTCCGACAATCACCGGAATCAATTTCTCCCCGCCCTTGCCGAAGCGGATAACGGCATGTAGCGGCGCGTGAAGCCGTGGCTCCGACGCGGGATCGGTCGCATTCTCAGGAACCGGAAAGCTCACGACGTCACCCGGACGATCTTCCGTCCGCAGAAGCGAACTATACAAGCGAAACGCAACCGGCTTGTTGGCCACAAGTTGCAAATCCGTCTGCTCTAAGCGAATCTCTTGCCCTTCTTCGGACCCGCGCGGCACAAGGCAGACCGCGCGAACCGCTTCAGGATTATCCTCTTGAAGCCCAAGGAAGTAGGAGCGCGGCAAGCCGCCACGCACCAGGACGCCGCTGCCGGTCGTGCGCGCATATCCGTAATAGGCAGCTCCAATTGCAACCGCAAGATCCAGATCCTGATTTTCGAATACCTGAGGGCGCCGCCCATACCAGTGTTCGACGACATCGCGGACACGGTCCCGAAATACAGCCGGAATGAAGAAGCCTCCATTGAAGAGAATCGCGTCAACTCCGTTTTGCGCTTCCGGAGCAGTCGACAGAAAAGCAGCGAGGTGGCGCGTGATCGCCGGATCTGAAACAAAGGGCAAACCCAGCTCGCGGAATACACTCTGTTTGTCTTGCTGCGGTTTATCGTTGAGATTACAAGGCGGCAGAAATCCGTCGAGCGCGAGTTCCAGGACTTCATCACGGGCGATTGTCGCCTTTAATGTTCCGCCGATCAGCGCAGAGCCGGCGCCCACCACGGTGATCTCGGCGCTGGCCGGACCGCCGGGAATCAGCATCTGTTCCTTCACGCTCGAACACTGCCGGCGCAAGGCGCTCCGCTGCCGCAGAGATAGCGATCTGCCGAGCTTCGACTCCGCCAGCCAGGAAAGCGTCAGGTCGAGATTGTCGCCACCGAGCAGTAAATGCCGACCAACTGTCGTCCGCGTAAACTGGACGCGGTCCCCTTCACGTTCCACACGAATCAGCGTGAAATCGGTTGTACCGCCTCCTACATCGCAGACCAGGACAATCTGGCCGTCGAATAGTTCTTTATTCGACCGCGCCAGATGCATCGAGATCCACGCGTAGAAGGCAGCCGCCGGTTCTTCAAGTAAAGTGAGCTTTTCAATGCCGACCGAACGCGCAGCTTCAACAGTGAGTTCGCGCGCCTCTTCATCGAAACTCGCCGGCACGGTAAGCACAACGTCCTGTTCAGTCAGCGGAACGTCCTTCGCCGATTCCCAGGCATGCCGCAGATACGCGAGATAGCGCGATGAGGCCTCAACCGGCGAAAGCACGCGGCCCGCTTCTTCGGAATCCCAAGGCAGAATCTTCGCCGTACGGTCCACTTCGGAATTGGAAAGCCACGATTTCGCCGAATGCACCGTCTTCGTTGGCACGAGCGCGCCTTGCTCGCGAGCCCATGCGCCGACAACCGGCGGGTCGCTCAGGTAAAGAAACGACGGCAGTGTCCGGAGCGCGGCACGGCGGTTCGCATCTACTTGTTGCTCAATCGGAAGCGTGTGGATGGGAGGATAATCCGCTTCCGCCGCTTCCTGCGGATCGATATAAGCTAGCGCCGAGTTAGTTGTCCCTAAGTCGATGCCGACTTTCATGCGGCATGCCGCTCCCGTACATTGAACTCGAGTTTCCAGCGGCGGCCGTCTTTCGCGACGCACCACAACTCGAGTATGCCGGTTTCTGTCACATCGCTTTCGAGAGTCACCGGAACGATCTCCTCGCCTCGCCCGTCGTTCTCCTGCGCCGGAAGAAAGACTTCAATCGGCGCCAGTTCTTCGAAATCGTCGCCTATCTCGTCAATCATGGTCCCGGGGGCATCGGTTTTGCGGGACAGAGATGAAAAAAAGCGGAACTCCGCGGGCTCGCCGACAACTAGTGCAAACTTCCGCTGCGGCAGCTCCACCTTAGAGCCTTCTTCCAACCCGAAGGGAACCACGGCCAGCGCTTTCATCGGAGCCGCCACTCCCGGCACGGCGGGCATGGTGCTCTCGATGCCGACGTAGTACGTGCGGGGCACGCCTCCGCGAATCCGAACCCCTTTGCCGCTGCGTGCAAGGCCATAATACGCGGCGCCGTGAGCAACTGAGTGCATCAGGTCGCTTTGTTTCGTCTCATTTTCGAGCACCGTCAGACGCGGCGCGCCCGCTTGCGCGACCCAATTCTGCAGAACCTCCGCCACACGCTCCTCAATGGCAGCGGCCTGCAGTACACCTCCATTGAAAAGCAAGTGAGTGGGCTTCGCAATTCCACCTTCGCCGGTGTTCTTGGCCGCCTGCCGGAGAAACTGCGCGAGATGTTTGGTCACGGCGGGGTCGGAGGCATAATTCAACCCGGCTTCGAGCAGCCCGGCGCGCCTCTGCTTTTGCGGCGCCGCATCGGGAGGAGCTTCCGGGAAAAACCCGTCGAGGAGAAGCAAGCGGACTTCGTTGCGAGTCAGCTTCGCTCGAACGGTGCCTCCGATCAGACCCGTGCCACGCCCCAAAATGGCAATTGGAAATTCGGCGCCGCCTTCAGGCGAGAGCAGCTTCTCCTTTGCGGCGCGGCACTGCTGCCACAGAGCATGAAACTGCACGGCATCGAGCTTTGTGTTCTTCTCAGCGAGTTGCCGTTCGACATGGCGCGCAAGCGCCAGATCCATATTGTCGCCGCCCAGCAGAATATGCTCGCCGACGGCGACGCGTTCCAGTTGCAGTTCGCCGCCTTTTTCGGTGACCGCAATTAACGTGAAGTCGGTGGTTCCTCCGCCAATATCGACAACCAGAATCAAATCGCCTGGTTTCACCTGCTCGCGCCAGTTCGGGTTTCGTGCGATCCAGGCGTAAAACGCCGCCTGCGGCTCTTCGAGAACAGTGACATCGCCGTACGCCGCCAGCTTCGCGGCACGTTGCGTCAATTCGCGCGCGGCCGCATCGAACGATGCCGGCACCGTAATGAACACAATCTGTTGATCGAGCTTAGCCTCGGAGTGCTGCTGGTCCCAGGCCGATTTAATATGCAGCAGATATTGCCGCGATGCCTCAAGCGGCGATACCTTTGCAACTCCCTCCGGCGCGGCGAGCGGAAGGAGAGGCTCGGCCGGATCTGCATTCTGGCTGGATAGCCAGGATTTCGCCGAGCTTACCAGACGAGTTGCGTTTTCCACCCCGCGCTTCTGCGCGAGCCGTCCGACTATATAAGATGGCCGCTCGTCCCAAGGCAGCGCAAGCGCGCCTTCCACAAATTCGGACGGCCCGGGAATATATAAGGACGAAGGCAAAAGCGTTTCCACCCCCACTTCGCCCGGATTCACCAGTTGGGGAATTGAAAAGAGATTGACAACCGCCTCATCCGCCGCAGTCTCTACAAACGCCAGAGCGCTGTTAGTTGTGCCGAGATCGATTCCAAGTATGTACTGCTGCATAGTGTGCGTTTATTCGATCTCGATTTCAGCAGGCGCGATTACCTTCAGGTCCTGTTTCCCTACCGGCGGCAGCGTTACGGCGCTGACAGCCCAGCCCCGGTGGCGGAGAGTTCCGCCTGAAGCCTTTCCACTGGCGGGCACGTTGCCGAGCAGTTTGATCCGATTCGGATCGGGCGCCTTCGCCGCGTCGAGCTTCTGATACGTCCCCTCCACTCCGTCTATTACCGGCGACAGTGTGACATGGCGCGTGAGGCTGTTCCTGCAATCGGAATGAAGATTGCGCACGGCAGCTCCAATCTGATCGTCGGAGTAGCCGGCGACATCCTCCATTAAAAAATCGATCAGGCGAGAATCGCGTTGCAGAATCGAAAGGATCTGCAAAGCGCCATCGCTCGCCTTGGGAAGATCGATGGGAGGAGTGGCGGCCACGGGCTTGATCTTTGTATAGCCGAACTCCCGCGCTATGTCTTCGGGCAGCGATCCTCCAAAGAGAATCGAAAAGAAGCTACGGAATGCGAATGCGATTCGAGACAAAAGAACCTCTTCTTATTCCTTCTCAGGATAACAGCGGCAATCAATAAACACGGCCTCTTCGAGAAGGCTTGCTGCGAGAATTGAGATCGTGAGTGCAAAGTCGACAGATGAAATCGAGCGGGTTCGGGGCCTCTGTGCAAGCTGCGTCCATGCACGTGAAGTTATTTCCGATCGTGGTTCCCGCTTTGTCCTTTGCCGCCTCAGCTTCAGCGACAAGCGGTTCTCAAAATACCCGCGCCTGCCCGTTCACTCGTGTGCCGGATATGCGCAAACACTCTCTGAGCACAAGCCCTCCTGAAACTTTCTTCTGGATTCGTAGAGACGTTTGCCGTAATATTGGAACAAAGCAGTACCAAATTGTTTGAAGGAGAATTTCAGATTCACTATGGCAACCAAGAAAACCGCAGTAAAGAAAGCAACCAAGAAGGCGGCAAAGAAGGCAGCGCCGAAGAAGGCGACCAAGAAAGCCGTAAAAAAGACGGCAACCAAGAAAAAGAAATAGTTCTCGCCGCTGATAGCGGCATTGTTTAAGAGGCCCGTTCAGCTGCATGCTGCAACGGGCTTTTTCATTTGCGAGGCATGAAAAGCGTGACCACCCGGGGGTGCTAACGATGAGCGCTCTCGTAAAGCGAGACCCGATGGCGCGCAAGCGCATGCCGCATTTGCTCGGCAGTCATGCGCCGCTTCATCGATCGGCGCGCGCGTAAAAGCCGGGGCAACTCTCCGATGGTTGCGATGTGCGCTTGCACAACAAACCACCCCAGTTGCGGCCGCGACTCCTTCCGGCGCCGTCGCATCGCGGCAAAGAGATAGCGCAACAGTTCCGCAGGTGGGACCAGCAGCAGATCGCGAAACGGCAAATTTTTGATCACGGCGTGCAAACGGTTTCGCTCACGGAAATAGCCGGCTTGGCCGCGGCTGTTCGCGTTCGGAGATGTGTACCGAATTACCGCTTTTGCCGCATACCAGCTTTGCCATCCGGCCCAGCGCGCTCGCATTCCCAAATCGAGGTCTTCGCCATCGGGCGTGCAGGCGTCATCGAACCCGCCAACATCCGCGAGCATCTCGCGCTTGTGGATTGCCGCACACCCGCACGGACATAAGGTCTCACTGTTCCGGGCATACTCCGCGGCTGCCAGCCGGAAACCCCGCTCCTTCGAGGAACCATCTCTCGCGATCCAAATTCCGGCGGAGTAAAGTATTGGATTCAATTCGCCCTCGAATCGCACCTGGGAAGCGCAAGAACCGATCTCATACTCTCGATCGAGTGCCTCCACCAGACTGCCCAGCCACTCCGGTTCGGGAATTGCACTGGCGCTCAACGTCGCGATATAGGGGCTTTCACTACTCTGCAAAGCCTGATTGGCGGCAGCGCCAAATCCAGCGCCGGGCTCGATCTTCATTAATTCCAGAGGGAAGCCAAGGGCGCCCATGCCTGGAGAGGGTATTGAATCGGCCGCGGTCATAACGATCACCGAGAAATCGCGGAAGGTCTGCCGATCGAGCGCCGCGAGGCACTCAGCTAATAGAGTGCCGGAATCGATGACTGGAACGATTACACTGACCCGCGTCGCCATGTAAAGACAATTCTATGCATTGACGCGCAGAGGGCCATTCGGTTAGTACGAGTAATTTGGGTTACGGCGCCACCGAAATGTGCGGCAGTCGAAGACCGCTCTTTTATGCTGAAGACATGCTGCCGATTCGAGTCACGGGTTTTGCGGCGCCATTCGCGACGGCAGCATCTTTATCGAATAACGAGGAATAGCAAAGACGTTGCCGGAACTTCCAGAAGTCGAAACCGTCGTACGGTCGCTCGCCGAACGCGTGAGCGGGCAGGCGATTCGTGAAGCCTCATTCACCTCGAAGCGAGTAACTCGCCAAGGGTTCGCCGCGACATCGAAGGCGCTGCGTGGCGCCGTCATTCAAAAGATGGAACGGCGCGGCAAGCACATTTTGATTCACCTGGATCGCGGCCTGCTTCACATCCACCTCGGCATGACAGGAAAGCTGCTGTGGAACGCTGAGACCACACCGTACACGCGCGCGGTAATTAAGCTCGCCAACGCGATTCTCGTCTACGACGATGTCCGCCAGTTCGGCCGCGTGGAGTTTTATTCGACCATTCCGAAGAACATCGCCGAGCTGGGACCTGAACCTCTCGATATCGGGTTTGAAGAGTTTGAGAAACGTCTGCACGCACGAGGGCTCCGTGTGAAGGCATTGCTGCTCGACCAGCGCTTTCTCGCCGGCGTCGGCAACATTTACGCGGACGAGGCTCTATTTGCGGCGGGCATTCACCCAAGTACTCCCGCCAATCGCCTGTCGCGCAAGCGTGCTCGCACGCTGTACGACTCCATTCGCCGTATTCTTGAACTCGCGATTTCGCTCCGCGGTTCCTCCATCTCCGATTATGTCGACGGCAGCGGCGCCCGCGGCGAGTTTCAAACATTGCATCAGGTTTACGGAAGAACCGGACTGCCATGCGCGCGTTGTGGGCAGCCAATCCGGCGCATTGTCATCGCGCAGCGCGGCACACACTTTTGCCGCGCTTGCCAGCGATTATGAAGCATCGTAACGTCTCATATAAGCGCGATCGCAGGCCACGTTCAGTATCCTCGTCTTATGAGCGCCCTCATATTGGACGGACGCAAGATCAACGAGCAGATTCTCGCGGAGCTCAAGCCTCGCATCGACTCGCTAACGCGGAATCGTCGCGCGCCCGGCTTGGCGGTTGTCCTGGTGGGCGACAATCCGGCATCGGAGATCTACGTCCGCAGCAAAGTGAAAGCCTGTCAAGATCTTGGTATCCGTGGTTTCCAGCAGACGCCTCCTGCCTCGATTACCACCGCTGAACTATTAGAGCTCATCGAGAGCCTGAATCGTAATGAAGATGTGGATGGCATTCTTGTGCAGATGCCTCTGCCAAAGCAAGTGGATGCGCCACGCATATTGCTGGCGGTCGATCCTGCGAAAGATGCCGATGGATTTCATCCCCTTAACGTAGGCAACCTGGTGACAAATCGGCCGGCGCCTCGCCCGTGCACGCCGGCGGGCATCATGCAGATGCTGAAGCGATACGGAATTAGAGTGGAGGGCAAGCGGGCCGTTGTGGTCGGACGTAGCGACATCGTCGGCAAGCCGATGGCTCTCTTGCTGCTCCACGAAAACGCCACCGTCACGATCTGCCATTCGAAAACTCCCGACCTTGCCTCCGAATGCCGCCGCGCCGATATATTGATTGCGGCGATCGGCCGTCCCGCTCTCCTCACGCGCGATTTCATCCATCCCGGCGCGGTCGTCGTGGACGTCGGCATGAATCGCATTACGGACGAGACCGAAGCCAACCGCATCTTTGCGCATGATGAGAAGCGCCTGGCCGCCTTCGCTAAGAACGGCAGAGTCCTGGTGG
>Ga0134125_10009847_pt1 | contig 10748 bp, 7 predicted proteins | sample KB31751_FD_96464 | JGI IMG/M metagenome (GOLD analysis project Ga0134125, IMG submission 96464) | Terrestrial soil microbial communities with excess Nitrogen fertilizer from Kellogg Biological Station, Michigan, USA - KB3-175-1 | ecosystem: Environmental > Terrestrial > Soil > Unclassified ...
ATTGTTCCTCCACCAGAAACTGCTCGTACTTGCCCTCGTTCGTGATGTAAGTATTCAGAATCACCGTTTTTTTCCGAAACTTCGCATCGTAGACGCGCTGCGTCATACCGCCGCGAAGCCGCTCCCGCGTTCTGGCCACCGATTCCAGCTTGCCCAATTTCGATAGCGACTGGCGATAGTCGCGCAGCGCCAGTTCGCCGAAATACGAATTCGCGTCGGAAGAAAACAGCGACCTGTCGATGCGGCCCGACTGTAAGCCGGCGAGTATAGCTTCGACTTGTTTGATCTCGTCCGCTGAGGCGGGCTTCTGTTCAGGGTTCACCAGAAGCGCGGCAATCTGGCGTGAAACCGAGCCGATCACGTTGATTCCATCTTCGTTAGAAAGCACCACGACAGCGGCATTTTTCGACGGCAAAACAGTATTCATCGCAAGAAAGCCCGAAACTTCTCCGCTGTGAGAGATCGTGCGGACGCCGTCGAAATCGCCAAGCTGCAGTCCGAGAGCGTAATGGGTAGAATCTCCATTCTTCAGCTTCACCTCTGTGGTGAATTCCTGGTAGGAGTGCGGATCCAGGATCTTCTTCTTTAAAAAAGCGACATCCCAACGCGCAAGATCGCTCGCCGTCATGCAGAGTTCGCCCGCTCCGAAATACCAACCTGCCGCTTCGCGCATCGCCGCGCGGGGAGGACCAAGCGCGTATCGCGTATAGGCGACCGCATCGTGCGGCGATTTGTCGGAAACGCAGTCGCCCGCCGAGTGCATGCCGAGCGGATTGAATATGCGGTTCTGAAGGAACGCCAACAGGTTCTGGCCGGATGCCTTTTCGAAGATTTTTGCCGCCAGCACATAATTCGTATTGCTGTACTGCCAGCGAGTGCCCGGATCGAAGTTGAGAGGCTTCTTCGCCCAACGGTCGAGGATCATATCGGGCGCGATCGGCTTTGTCCAGGCAGGAATTATGTAATCCTGAGGCGCATAGTCTTCATAACCCGATGTGTGTGACAACAATTCGCGGATCGTGACTTCGTTCGCGCGAGTCAGGCCGGGAAAATACTTCGAGACCTTGTCATCGAGCGATATTTTGCCGCGCTCCTGTAGCAGAAGGAGGGCGGCCGCGGTGAATTGCTTGCTGATGGAGCCTACGGCATAGCGGGTATCGCGGGTTGCCGCGTCCTTTGGCGAAAGCGACGCGTTGCCGGCCGCCGTTGCATAGACGAATTCTCCATTCTGTACGACCGCAACCGCCAAACTCGGCGCGCCGGACGATTCGAGAGACTTTTCGAGAATGGTGTCGACGCTGCGGGTGAAGGAGGCCGGTGTCTCCGCCCGGGTGTGCAGACAAGTCAGGAGAATGATTACCGCAACCGCTGCTCTCTTGAACATACCCGTCTACTATACGACCGGGAATGGGCGCCATTGGCTCAGCTCAAGCTCAGCTCGCCGCTGTGATCCACGATACTCTCCACGGGAGTACGTGTAATTACCAGTTGGCCCTTTGTGCACGGTTTTCACCCGCATCCGCGTCTGTGTTTTGTAGAGCTTCCGACTTTTCGGAATAGGAGCGGGTCGATGCAAATGAAAACTATAATGACGGGCCTTTGCTGTTTAGCCCTTTGCTGTACTCCGGTGTTTGCGCAGGGAGGCACTCTCTCGAAGAGCGACCAAGCCTTCCTTAAAATGGCGGCTGAAACGGATATGACTGAAGCGCATATGGGTCAGATGGCGCAAGATCAGGCGAGCGAACAAGGGGTGAAGGACCTGGGCCAGACTTTGATTCAGGACCACACGAAGGACTACAACACCCTGTCGCAACTGGCCACAAAGTTGGGCGCTACTATTCCCAACGGGATCGACTCCTCGAAAGTGGCCCCAATCCGCAGTCTGGAGCACCTGAAGGGAAAGAGTTTCGACAGGCGCTTTATCCATGAATCGGTTACGGGTCATGAAAAGGTGATTGCCGCCTACAAAAAACAATCGGAGCACGGCGATAATGCCGACATCAAAGCCTATGCTACCCAGGCCCTTCCTACGCTTGAAGACCATTTACACAAATCCGAGGATCTAGCTAAGCAGGGAAAGATGGCAAGCTAAACGCTTGCGGTTCTGAACTAATCCGCGGCGATGCCGGGACGCTTCCACGTCCCGGCACCTTCAGTTTTGCTGAGAGCCGCTGGTTCCGGCATTCGGCTCCCATAGAGTTTCGGGTACGCCAAGGACGGTATTTACCCATCGGCTCCAGACGAAAAAAGCGTCGCTAAGTCGATTCAGATACATCAGGCAATGCGACGGCGGATCTTCTTCGCGGGACAGCGTCAGCAGCAGGCGCTCTGCCCGGCGGCAGACTGTCCTGCAGACGTGAAGTTCCGCGTCGAGCGTGCTTGCGCCCGGCAGCACGAATGACCGCAAGGCTGGAAGATCTTTGTTGGCACTGTCGATTTCGTGCTCCAGTTGGGTGATTTCGGCTTCCGTGATTCGCGGCTGTTTCGGATGGACATCCTGCGGGAGCGTAGCTAGAATCGAACCCAAATTGAAGAGCTCGTGCTGCACGCGCTTCAACGTTGCGCCGAAATTCTGTAGCACCGGATAGACCAGCGCCAGTTCTTCTGCGCTCGCTCGAGCTACGCCAATAAACGAGTTCAATTCGTCCACCGTTCCATAACAGTCGATTCGCCTATGGTCTTTCGCCACCCGTTGGCCGCCGGCCAAGCTGGTCTCCCCATGGTCGCCGCCGCGGGTGTAGATACGATTCAGGGCGACTTTTCGCGGCTCATGAAAGGGCTTATCTTCAGAAGACATGGTGTTTCCGTTCTACCACTAATGCAGTAGCGGCGAAACGAACTCGATCGGATCTCGCTCGCTCAAGCCCACTCGATTCTCGCTGAATTCTCCTTGTTAATTCGCCCCTCCTCGATATACAATTTGCCCCAGTTAGTGTTCTTCTCAGGGGAAAGGAATAAGCATGACCAGTTTTCGCTTTGTGGCAAGTATAGTGTGCCTTACGGTTATGACCGGGAGCGCGTGGAGCCAGGTCACCACCGGAAGCATACTCGGGGAGGTGCGCGATTCGTCCGGCGCGGCCGTGGCCGGCGCCAAGGTCACGGTCACAGACACGCTGAAGGGCACAGCCCAGCAATACACGACCGACAACAGCGGCTCATACTACGCGCCGTTTCTAATTCCGGGCACATACCGGGTTTCGGTCGAAAAGGAGGGGTTTAAGCGCTCAATGTCGGCGGATATACCGCTGAGCGTCGACCAGAAGGCGCGGACGGATTTCACGCTCCAGGTAGGCAGTGTCAGCGAGACACTAGAAGTAACCGCCGCTCCGCCGCTGATCCATACGGAAACGGCTGAACTCGGCGAAGTGGTGACCGAACGCGCGATTCGCACGCTGCCGCTCAATGGCCGCAACTTTGCACAACTGGTATACCTGGTGCCGGGCATTACACCCGGGCAGCAGGGAGAAAATCTTTCGGGGGCCAGCACATTCAATCCACGAGCGGCTTCCAATTTCAATGCCCTCGGAAGCCAAGCAAACGCAAATGCGTGGCTGGTCGACGGCATCATGGACAACGAGTGGACATATAACACAGTAATGGTGCAGCCGTCGGTGGAATCGATCCAAGAATTTAAGGTTCTGACCGGGACGTTCAGCGCCGAATTCGGCCGTGGCGCGGGCGTTGTGACTACGCAAACCAAATCGGGCAGTAACCAGTTTCACGGCAGCGCCTTCGAATTTCTCCGTAACAATTATTTCGACGCACGTAATTATTTCAACTACCGCGGCGTTCAGGCCCAGCCGCCTTTCCGGCGTAACCAGTACGGGGCCTCGCTTGGCGGCCCGATCTGGAAAAACCACACGTTTTTCTTTGCCGATTACTATGGGACGCGCGAAATCAAAGGCAATACGTTTCTGACCACGGTTCCCACATCTCTGATGCACACGGGCGATTTCAGCGAGTTAAACGCTCGGGGCGTGACTATCTACGATCCGACAACGACGCGAACGGTAAACGGCCAGATTATACGCACGCCTTTCCCAAACAACACAATCAATCCCGCTCAGATTAATTCCGTGTCCGCGAATGTCATGAGTCTTTATCCGCTGCCGAATCTGCCAGGCCTGGTGAATAATCGCCTCGACGTACTGAATCGGAATTTGAAAGATAACGGCGGAAACCTTCGGATCGATCACCGCATCGGCGATAAGGATTCGCTCTACGGGCGCTTCAGCTATGAGAAATTCGACCTGTTCGATGCCAAGGGACAGAGCGGGTGCTGCTATCCAACGCCCGCTGCGGCGGCGGGCAAGTTTGATTTAGGACCATTCGTTTCGGGCGGCCAGCTTACGACGCTAGCGGCATCCGGCGCGGCGCTGAACGAAGCGCACATCTTTTCGCCCACCCTGGTCAATGAATTGATCCTTGGGTATGCCCGCACCAATCCTTTCTCGACGCAGTCGGATTTCGGGCACAACGCGGCGCAATCGCTCGGCATCAACGGCATTAACATCAGCCAGTTCTCTACCGGCCTGCCGACTATTGTGTCGGGAGCGTGGGGAGGCGTAGGCGGCGTGCAGGCGCTGAATGGAGGCCCCGGATTTCTGCCGGCGCATCCCGTTCAGACGTCGTATCAACTGCAGGACAACGTCTCTTGGAGTGTCAGCAATCACCAACTGAAGCTCGGCTATCGCGGCATTCAGGATCGCATGTCGCCGTTCACCAATACCGACACCCGCGGCACCCTGAATTTCCAGAACGCTTTGACTGCGAATCCGGTGACGGGCGGAGGCGGCGCCGGCTGGGCAACCCTGCTGCTCGGATATCTCGACAATGGCACGGGCGCGGGTGGTTCCCGCGGCTTCCTGCGGGAGCCCTATTACCTGACCAGTTGGGAACATGCGCTTTGGCTCCAGGACGATTGGAAGGTGAACCGGAAGCTGACGCTGAACCTCGGCGTGCGCTGGGAGGTCTACACAGCGCCCACCGAAGAGCGCGATCGTCTGACGAACTTCGATTTTCCAAATCAGACGCTTGTGTACGCCGGCGTCAATGGAACTTCCGATACCGCGAATGTCAAGACGCACTGGAAGAACTTCGGCCCGCGCTTCGGCTTCGCTTACGACCCAACCGGTAACGGCCGCACGGTCATCCGCGGCGGATTCGGCATGTCCTATTTCCCGGAACAGGCGTCGGCATCAAACATCATCGGCCAAGCCGTGCCTTGGACCATTTCGCAGAACACCGCCCCGACTGAGTTATATCCGGCGAGCGTCAGCGGCCTGCCCGTCATTAACAACCCCTTCGGTCCGCCAGTGCCGGTGCAACCGATGACCACAGCCGAACTATTGGCGGACAATCCGCGCGTACTGGCCCAATCTTACGAGAATCAGACTCCGTATTATGAGAGCTGGAATTTGGACATACAGCGCCAGTTAGGAAAGAGCTACGTCGTCGAACTTGCCTATGCAGGCAGCCGCGGCATCCATCTGCTGGCCGGTTATAACCCAGTTGAAGTCCAGCCGGGAACAGGACCAGCGAATTCACGCGTCACAATCCCAACCCTTGCGACGCTGCGGGGTAATTTCCTATATACGGACCCGCGCAACATGTCGAATTTCCATAGCTTTCAGGCAAAAATGACGAAGCGGTTCTCCTCGGGCCTGCAATTCCTGGGAAGCTATACGTGGTCGAAATCGCTGGATTACAGCGGTTCGGCTGCCAGCGGCTCCGGATGGGTCGGCGGACCGCAGACCATCACAAATTTCGCTGCTGCTTACGGACCATCCGGGTTCGATGTCCGGCACCGGTTTGTGGGGAGTTGGGTGTACGAACTACCCTTTGGCCCAGGCCGGCGCTTCTTGAGTAGCGGCATTCTGGGCAACATCGTCGGCGGCTGGGAAATTGACGGCATCGGGACGGTTTCGACAGGACGGCCATTTACCGTTTACCTTTCGAGCTCGAACAACAACGCCACCGAATGGCCCGATCGAATCGCGTCCGGCACCCGGGCGGACGCCCAGCGGTCTAACTGGTACGACCCAACCGCGTTCGTACAGCCGCCGGCCGGCAGTTATCGATACGGCAACGAGGGACGTGGCTCCCTTTATTCGCCCGGCTGGACCAACTTCGATTTATCCGCGGCGAAAAATTTTACGATCTTGGAAAATCTAAAAGTTCAGTTCCGGGTGGATGCGTTCAATACTTTCAACCACCCGCAATTCGGCAACCCGAACCAGACGGTGAACTCGAGCAATCCGGCCAACTCGGATACCAGCATTACGAATACGATTACCGACAATCGCGACCTGCAGCTCGCGGTGAAGATCCAGTTTTGAATTCGGCCGGTTACTCACTGATTAACGGATGCCACGGCGAACTGGCTCGCCCAAGCCCGACTTTCGAATATTCGAGATAGTGCCGCCGCACGTAAGACCCAGGCGTGAGCCGGTTATTCGACGTTTCCCTTGTATGCATTTGGGAAAAAGTGAATAATCGCTTGCAGATGCCGAAAAAACAACCGACGCAATCACCTCGAAAGAATATGGCGCTAGTGGAGGGAAGCAACCGCGATGCGATGGCCGACGCAAAAGACGTGGGTGGCGTCAATCCTAAGGACGAGGCCGAGGTCACGCTGCGCGTGCGGAGCCGTATGAGTGAGGGGGATTTGCACCAGCGTTTACAACTGGCGGCAGCCAAACCGCCATCGGAAAGAACATATCTAAGCAGGACCGAGCTTACACAATCGCATGGCGCCAGCCCGGAAGACCTGGCTAAAATCGACCAGTTCGCGCACGATCATCATTTGACGGTTGTGGAATCGAGCATTCCGAAGCGAATTGTGCGGCTGCGGGGGGCGCTTGCCGATCTGCAGACGGCATTCGGCGTGACCCTGCGCCGGTATCGTACAAAGCAGCTCACCTATCGCGGCCGGACCGGCCCAGTGTATGTTCCGAAAGAGCTTGCGGGCATTGTGGAAGGGGTGTTCGGGTTGGATGACCGGCCAGTCGCCAAGCCACATTATCGCAAGCTCGGCACGCTCAAACGCAGTGTAAAGATTGCGCAAGCGAAGAAGCCTGCGGCCAAATCCCCGCAGAGAGCGGTTCACCGGATTGCGCCCAAAGCGGCTAGAGACACGAGCTTCTCGGTTCCAGAGATTTTAAAGCTGTACAACTTTCCGGCCGGGCTCGATGGAACTGGCCAAACAATAGCTCTCCTCGAGCTGAACACACCAGCGGATTCCTCGCAGCCGAACCAAAAGGCTGGAGCCGGGTACACGAATTCGGATCTGAAGGCCTTCTTTTCAAAGCTGAAGCTGAAGACTCCCGCAGTAAGCCCGGTCTCGGTGGACGGCGGCGCGAATCTGCCGGGCTTGAACCCGAATGCCGACGGCGAAGTAACGCTTGATATTGAAGTGGCTGGCGCGGCGGCGCCCGGCGCATCGATCGCCGTCTATTTCGCTCCGAATACGGACAAGGGCTTTATCGATGTGATTACATCTGCCGTTCACGATGAAGTGAGGAAGCCGACGGTGCTGTCGATCAGTTGGGGTGGTCCGGAGGACTCCTCGACCCAGCAGTTCCTCAACGGAGTGAGCTCGGCTATCAGTGATGCGTCGCTGATCGGGATGACCGTCTGCGTTGCGTCGGGAGATAGCGGCTCGTCCGATTTGAGTAGTTCGGATGGGGGCCCGCACGTGGACTTTCCCGCGTCGAGCCCGTATTCGCTCGCCTGCGGGGGGACGACTCTCGCGGGGAACAAGAGCACGATAGGCAGCGAAGTGGTATGGAATGAGGGGCGGCGAGGGGGAGCCGGAGGCGGGGGCGTGAGCACGAGGTTCCCTCTACCCGCCTATCAGCAGAACGCGTCAATTCCAAAGTCACCGAAAAGCACCACCGGCCGTGGCGTTCCGGATGTGGCAGGCAACGCGGACCCCCAAACCGGCTATCAGATTATCCTCGGCGGAAAAGAAGTGGTGATTGGCGGAACTAGCGCCGTCGCTCCGCTTTGGGCAGGCCTTGTCGCTCGTATCAACCAGCAACTTGCAAAGAATGGTGCTGGACCGGTCGGTTTTCTGAATACAACGCTGTACCAACTGCCCGATGGATCGAAAGCCCTCCGTGACATAACCGAGGGAACTAACGATATCGACGGCGACCTGGGCGTCTACGCAGCGGCGACCGGCTGGGATGCATGTACGGGGCTCGGCACACCCGATGGCCAGGTGCTGCTCGAGGCTTTGACAACGAGATAAGTTGCATTCGGTATCTAAGCCGTCTGGTTCATTAAGTAGTTCGCGACCAATGCATAGCAGGATGGCTCGCTGACACCCCTCCCTTTCGCATTTCAAGCAGCGCCGGATTGCGGGTGAGCTATCATTGTTTGGCGCCGCCGGACGGCGCCTCCCGACTCGGCAGAAGATGACTTTCGTTTTCTCTTCCTCCGAAGCTCCTCGTGGAGGCTTGGTTTGGGGCCTTTGAAATAGCAGCATGCAGTGCGTGTACACCGGAATTCCGGAGCGCGAAAAAACGGTTGACCTAAAATGATAGGCACTGCCGTCCTCTAGAGTGAACGGAAATATCGACTTGCAAGATACCGAATACCTGCATTCCAGCCCTTTGGCGGCCGAACTGGCCTTCACACCGTCGCGCCAGACCCGCCGCATTTACGACATTCTGGCCCCTCTGTATCCTGTTTCAACGCTCCTGTTCCACTCGCGCGCCCACAAAGAAGCAATTGCGGTATCGGGCATCCGGAATGGGATGCGAGTTTTGGAAGTGGCAATCGGCTCTGGAGAGATGTTTCACAAGTTGGTCGAGGCGAATCCTGACGGACACACCGTGGGTGTCGATCTCTCGCCCAACATGGCGGCAAGGACCCAATCTGGCTCCCGCCGGGCGTTCCCCGATACTGCCGCGCATTGCCAAGCCGCCGATGCGCGTTACCTCCCGTTCGCGGACGGATCATTTGATGCGCTGGTATGCTGCTATCTGCTTGAGTTGCTTTCGGAAAACGACGTAGAAGACACAGTGTCCGAATTCCATCGGGTTTTGCGAGCGAGCGGACCGCTGACCCTCATTCTGATAGGCCAGAACAAGTCTATGTTCAACAGCGCGTATCGCGTTTGTACCAAAGTTGCGCCCGCGTTCTGGGGGCGACAGGTGGAACGGCATATCCCGCGCGTTCTGCGTGCCCGCGGATTCAATGTGGAGCGCGACCAGAAGGTTCGCCAGATCTTTTATCCTTCCCGCGTGCTAGTGGCCAGGAACGCGGAAGAAGCCTAAAAGGCAGCGCGAGCAAGATGGGGTTCCCTGCCGTATGGATCGCGTGGCCGGAGACCGTTCCCGAGAAACTCTGGAAGTTGAATCGGAGTTCTTCTAAAACCTATCTGCAGAGACGCTGCGTATTAGCTTCATTACTATCCATCGAAGTGTAGGCGACTGCCGATTGGGGTCCGTCCCCGTCACGAGCGCACAACTGGACCAGAGACTTCTGAGGGCTACCCGCAGGAGTAGCCGCAGCATCACAGGTGATAACCTGAAAATCAGGTGCCAGAGCAAGATTCATTCGAAGTTACGCCCCAACAAGTCGACGCTTTGCGAGCATCAGGGGAGTTGCTGGCCTTCATCGACGTACGGGATCCAGAGGAATGGGAGAAGACCCGCATCGAAGGAGCAACGCTGATTCCGATGGGTGTCGTGCCCGCTGCTCTTGAAGCAATTGAAGCCAGAGCGGATGAGGCTAGCCTGATTGTGTACTGCCATCACGGGGTTCGCAGCCTGCAGGTCGTTTCCTGGCTGCGGCAGCAAGGTATCGCGTGCTGCTATAGCCTGGCGGGCGGAATCGACCGCTGGAGCAGCGAGATCGATTCCTCTGTAGCTCGTTATTGAAACTATCGCCGGATCAGGCGTGTTGAACCTTGGCTCTCGCTTCCGCAATTTTCTGCCGGAATTGACGGGCTCGCTCGACAAAAACTTCGTACTTGCCCTCTTGGATCGTCTTGTTATCGATCAGATCGCTTCCCACGCCGACCGCACAACATCCCGCGGCGAGGAAATCGCCAACGGTTTCAAGGTTCACGCCACCGGTTGGCACAAACTCAATGTGGGGAAACGGGCCCTTCAACGCTTTGATGTACTTCGCTCCCCCTAACGCGCTGCAGGGGAATACTTTAATGGCGTCCGCTCCGGCTTGCCAGGCCGTAACGATCTCCGTCGGCGTCAATGCTCCCGGGAACGCCGCCTTCGAGTAGCGCTTCGCCATCTCGATTGTTTTGATGTTCAGCGATGGGGTCACAAAGAATTCTGCCCCCGCGAGCATGCAAGCACGGGCGGTCTCCGGATCGAGGACCGTACCCGCCCCGAGGATGATCCGGTCGCCCAGTTTGTCAGCGACGCGCTCCAGTGCCCGGATGGCCCCGTCGACCGTCATCGTAATCTCGGCACACGGGATGCCGCCCTCACAGATGGCTTCTACGGCTCGGATCGCGGATTCAGCGTCCTTGGTTCTGACAATGGGGACGATCCCCAGTTCCTTGATGCGTAGAACAACTTCAGTACTGTTCACGTGATGATTTTAGTCCACAAGCCGCCACAGGTGCAGAATTACCACTTGCAGTCGGGCGAATAAAAGACGAACATAGGGGAGAGGGCTACTATGTCCGCTTCTGCTCCAGCCTTAATCGGTATCGCCAAGCTGGCGACGGAAGGGCACGTACTCACGAACAAGTCGCGAGTCGAGTACCGTAC
>Ga0134125_10009848_pt1 | contig 10748 bp, 8 predicted proteins | sample KB31751_FD_96464 | JGI IMG/M metagenome (GOLD analysis project Ga0134125, IMG submission 96464) | Terrestrial soil microbial communities with excess Nitrogen fertilizer from Kellogg Biological Station, Michigan, USA - KB3-175-1 | ecosystem: Environmental > Terrestrial > Soil > Unclassified ...
ATCGTCTCGACGCGGGTCGCCTTGCGCCCATCGTTGGCGATCGCGTAGACCTCGCCCTCGCCGATCGTGCCGACGAAGAGCGTGCCCTTGTCGCCCAGCGCCATCGAGCGCGCGCCGGCCACGTTCCCGGCGAACACCGAGACCTCGAACCCCGGGGGCACCTTGAGGCGCGCGAGGTCGATGCGCGCGTGCGCGGCGCAGGAAGCGGCGAGCATGGAGGCGAGTGCGGCGGCGGCGAGCTTCATGGCGTTTCCTTCGCGAGGATTGCGGCTTGGACGCGGGCGCGGAGCGCGACGTTCCTCAACGGACCGCGAGTTTGAGGATCGCGGCGCAGGCGAGCGCGAAAAAGGCGCCGGCCCAGAACGTCGCCGCCGGTCCGACGAAGCTCCACAGCGCGCCCGCGAGCGCGCTCGCGACGAGCATCGCGATGCCGCTCGCGAGATTGAAGACGCCGAACGCGGTGCCGCGCAGCTCGACCGGGGCCGCCTGGGCCACCATGGCGGAGAGCACGCCCTGCGTGAATCCCATGTGCAATCCCCACAGCGCGATGCCGATCCATGCGACGGCGAGATGGCCGGCCGATGCGAGCGCGACATCGGAGGCGACCAGGAACGCCACGCCCCAGAAGAGCAGCGTCCGCGGCGCCATGCGATCGGCGAGCCGGCCCACCGGATAGGAAACGAGCGCATAGACGACGTTCATCACCACCAGCACCGCCGGAGCGTAGGCCTCGCCGAGGCGGAGGTCGGCCGCGCGCAGGACGAGGAAGGCCTCGCTGAAGCGCGCGAGGGTGAGCGCCGCGCCCGCCGCGGTGACTCCCCAGAATCCGCCACCCAGCGCTCGCAAGGTGTCGCGATCGAAACGCACCTCGCCCTTCCGCGTGCGGGATCCGCGCGCGGGCGCCTGCGGCTCGCGCACGCCGAACGCGATGAGCAGGAACGACGCGATGGCCGGGATCACCGCAACCCAGAACACGGCGCGGAAGTCGTCCCGCCACGCGAGCATGAGGGCGATCGCGAAAAGCGGCCCGGCGAAGGCGCCCACCGTGTCGAGCGATTGGCGCAGGCCGAACGCCGCCCCTCGGATCTCCGGCGGCGCGAGGTCCGCGATCAGCGCGTCGCGCGGCGCTCCGCGAATCCCCTTGCCGATGCGATCGACGAAGCGCGCGAGGAACACGAGGCCCGGCCCGGTCGCGAGCGCGAAGAGCGGCTTGGTGAACGCGGCGAGACCGTAGCCCGCCGCGGCGATCGCCTGGCGCTTGCGCCAGCGATCCGAGAGCGCGCCCGAGAACACCTTCACGATGAGCGCGGTCGATTCCGCGATGCCCTCGATGAGGCCCACGACGAGGGCGCTCGCGCCGAGCACCGCGGTGAGATACACCGGCAGCAGCCCGTGGATCATCTCCGAGGAGACGTCCATCAGCAGGCTCACGAAGCCCAGGATCCACACGCCGCGCGCAATGGCGGGGGAAGGTTTGCTCATCGAGGGTGGAGCGCTGGTCCGCGCGGTCGCCGGCTCAGGCCCCGTGGCGCGAAAGCGCCCATGCTACATGCTCCCGCACCAGCGCCGAAGGATGGTCCGCGCGCGAGCGCAATGCGGCGACGATGCCGGGCGTGGTCGGCGCATTGCCGAGCGCCACCGCGATGTTGCGCAGCCACCGCTCGTGCCCGATGCGCCGGATCGCGGAGCCCTCGAAGCGCCGGCCGAATTCCTCCTCGCTCCAGGCGAAGAGGTCGACCAGGCGCGCGTGGTCGAGTCCGTTGCGCACCGTGAAGTCGGGCTCCGCCGCGGTCTTCGCCCACTTGTTCCACGGGCATACGAGCTGGCAATCGTCGCAGCCGTAGATGCGGTTGCCCAGGAGCGGCCGCAGCTCTTCCGGAATCGATCCGTGGTGCTCGATGGTGAGATACGAAATGCAGCGGCGCGCGTCGAGCTGGTAGGGTGCGACGATGGCTTCCGTCGGGCAGATGTGGATGCAGCGCTCGCAGGTGCCGCAATGCGCGCTCGCCGCGACATCGCGCTCGAGGTCCAGCGCGACGAAGAGCTCGCCCAGGAAGAAGAGCGAGCCCGCGTCGCGCGAGAGGAGCAGCGTGTGCTTGCCGCGCCAGCCGAGCCCCGCGCGCGCGGCGAGCGCGACCTCCATCACCGGCGCGCTGTCGGTGAACACGCGGTAGGCGAAGGGACCCAGCTCCGCGGTCATGCGATCGGCGAGCGCCTGCAGCTTCGCGCGCAGCACCTTGTGGTAGTCGCGGCCCAGGGCATAGCGCGAGACGAACGCGCCCTCGCCGTCCTCGAGCGCCTGCCACGAATCGCGCGCGTCGGGCGCGCGATAGTTGAGCCGCGCGGTGATGATCGACACCGTGCCCGGCACGAGCTCCGCGGGCCGCGCGCGGCGTGCGCCGTGGCGCGCCATATAATCCATCTCGCCGTGCCAGCCGCGCCCGAGCCATTCGAGGAGGCGCGCTTCCTCCCGGGCGAGATCGGTTCCCGCGATCGCGATCGCGTCGAAGCCGAGGCCGCGGCCCCACTGCTTCACGCGATCCTCGATCGAGACACTTTCCGCCGCGACGTTCATCCTTCGATGGTAGCGCCGAAAACCTGGCTTCCCGACGAGGCCGCGACGCTCGCGCTGGGCGCCGCGTTCGCCCAGTGCCTCGAGCCCGGCCTGATCGTCTACCTGCGCGGCGACCTCGGCGCCGGCAAGACCACGCTCGCGCGCGGCATCTTGCGCGGCCTCGGATACACGGGCCCGGTGCGAAGCCCCACCTACACGCTGGTTGAACTTTATGAGGTTTCGAGGTTAGACTTGCATCACTTTGATTTTTATAGGTTCCATGACCCGAGGGAATGGATCGACGCGGGCTTCCGGGAGAGCTTCGACGATCGGAGCGTGAGCCTGATCGAATGGCCGGAGAAAGCGGCGGGATCGGTGCCGCCCGCGGATCTCGAAATCACGCTGCAGGCGAGCGCCTCCGGGCGCAGCGCGAGCTTCACGCACCACTCCGTGCGCGGGCAGAAGTGCCTCGTGCGGCTCACCGAGCGTTTCCCGATTTCCTCTTCGGCTTCCTGAAGTACCTCGTCCTCGCTGCGCTCCTCGCCGCCGCCGATCCCGCGTTCTGCGCCGAGGCGATCCTCGCCGCGCGCGTGTGGCCCGCCCAGGAGTACACGCGCGTCACGCTCGAGAGCGCGCACGCGATCCGCGAGCACCACTTCTCGCTCGACGATCCCGCTCGCCTGGTGGTCGACCTCGAAGGCGTGGAGCTGGGTCCCGAGCTCAAGGCGCTCGCTTCGAAAGTCGGCGGCGGCGATCCGTACATCCGGGAAGTTCGCGTCGGGCTCAACCGGCCGAACGTGGTGCGAGTGGTCTTCGACCTGCGCACCGAGGTGAAGCCGTCGATCTTCCCGCTCGCGCCCGCGGGCGAGTACCGCAACCGGCTCGTGATCGACCTCTATCCCGCGAAGCCCGCCGATCCGCTGCTCGCGCTGGTCGCGCCGAAGCCCGATGCGATCGGGGAGGTGGCGCGGGGAGCGGCTGCTGCGAAGGACGCCACGGACGTCGCGAAAGAGAGCGCGAAGGACCCTTCGAAGGACGCATCGAAGGACGCTGCCGCCGCGAAGGGCGCGAAGGCCGACCTGGGCGACGTCGTCGCGCTGAATGTGCCGCGCCTGGACCGGCTGGTGATCGTCGCGATCGACGCGGGGCACGGCGGCGAGGACCCGGGTGCGCACGGGCGCGGCGGCACGCGCGAGAAGAACGTCACGCTCGCGATCGCGCGCCGCCTCAAGGCGATGATCGACAAGGAGCCGGACATGCGTGCGGTGCTCACGCGCGACGGCGACTACTTCGTCCCGCTCGCCCAGCGCGTCGCCAAGGCGCGGCGCATGCACGCCGACCTCTTCGTCTCGATCCACGCCGACGCCTGGGTGCGGCGCGATGCGCGCGGCTCCTCCGTGTTCGCGTTGTCCGAGCGCGGCGCGACTTCCGCCGCCGCGAGGCTCCTCGCGCAGAGCGAGAACGCATCGGACCGCATCGGCGGCGTCGACCTCGGCGCGCAGGACCCCGGTGCTCGCGCGCACGCTCCTCGACCTTTCGCAGACCGCGACGATCAGCGACTCGCTCAAGCTCGGACGGGCGGTGCTGAACGAGCTGGGCGACGTGAACGACCTGCACAAGGAGCGCGTGGAGCAGGCGGGCTTCGCGGTGCTCAAGGCGCCCGACATCCCGTCGATCCTGGTCGAGACCGCCTTCATCTCGAATCCGGACGAGGAGAAGCGGCTCAAGGACTCGGCCTACCAGGAAAAGATCGCCGGCGCGATCCTCGGCGGCCTCAAGCGCTACCTCGCGCAGAACCCGCCGCTCGCGCGCCCCAACCTCGCGTCCAGAGGCTGAAAAACGGGACACATTGGAAAAGGGGTCAGATTACTTTTTCGGTCGGTCGAGGAGCGGGTCGACGGTTTCGATGAAAAAGATAATCTGACCCCTTTTCCGCTTTTCAGTCGGCGGCGCTTTGGGCTTCGAGGTGCGCCGCGCCCTGGGCTTTCAGCATCGCGGTCGCCTCGAGCGCCGTCACGGGCTTGGAGAAGAGATAGCCCTGGAACGCCTCGCAATGGTTCACGCGCAGGAACTCGAGCTGCTGGCGCGTCTCCACGCCCTCGGCGATCACGCGCAGCTTGAGGCGCTTCGCCATCGCGATGATCGCCTCGGTGATGAGGGCGCTCGAGACGTCCTGGGGCACGTTCATGATGAACGAGCGGTCGATCTTCATGCTCGAGGCCGGCAGCCGCGTGAGCTGGCCGAGCGACGAATAACCCACGCCGAAGTCGTCCACGGCGACCTGCATGCCGACCGCGCGCAGCTGCGCGAGCGTCTCGATCGACTGCTCGACGTTCCTCATGATCATCGTCTCGGTGATCTCGAGCTCGATGTGGCGCGGGTCGGCGCCGGTATCGCGCACGATCGAGAGCAGCGTGTGCACCAGGCGACGCGACATGAACTGCCGCGGCGAGATGTTGATCGAGATCGTGATCGGCGCGAGGCCCTCGTCCGACCACGCCCGCAGCTGGCGGCACGCGGTGCGGAAGACCCATTCGCCGATCGGCACGATCAACCCGAGCTCCTCGGCGACGAACACGAAATCCTTCGGGAAGATCTCGCCCTTCTGCGGGTCGTTCCAGCGGATGAGCGCCTCCATTCCCGAGATGCGCCCCGTGGCGAGCTCCACCTGCGGCTGGTAGCGCAGGAAGAACTCCTCGTTGTCGATCGCCTTCCTCAGCCGGCTCTCGATCTCCAGGCGCTTGGAGAGCAGGAAGTTCAGGTCGTTGGTGAAGAAGCGCACGGTGTTGCGGCCGGCGTCCTTCGCCTGGTACATCGCGTTGTCGGCGTGCTTGAGGAGCTGGTGCACGTCGGTCGCGTCGTTGGGGTAGTGGCTGATGCCGATCGAGGGCGTCACGTGGATCTCGTGGCCGCCGATCTCCACCGGGCGCGACAGCACCTCGAGGATCTTGTCGGCCACCACGCGCGCGTTCTCGGGCCGCTCGAGGTCGGGCAGGATCACCACGAACTCGTCGCCGCCCTCGCGCGAGACCGTGTCCACCTCGCGCACGCAGGCGACCAGCCGCCGCGCGACGTCCTTCAGGATGAAGTCGCCGGTGTCGTGCCCGAGCGTGTCGTTCACCACCTTGAAGCGGTCGAGGTCGAGGAACAACACGGCGACGTGGCGCTGCTTGCGGCGGGCGGCCATGATCGCCTGGTTCAGGCGGTCCTGCATGAGGCGGCGGTTGGGCAGGCCCGTGAGCGCGTCGTGGTGCGCCATGTAGTGGATGGTGCGCTCGGTGTTCAGGCGCTCGGTGATGTCCTGCACCAGCGAGGCGAAGCCGGTGACCGTGCCCTGCGCGTCCACGAGCGGCGTGTTGTACCACTCGCAGTGGATGGTGCGGCCGTTGCGCGCGGCGTTCACGAGCGTGGTCTTGTTGCCCTCGCCCGACTCGAGGAGCTCGCGGCACATCGCCTCCATGTCCTCGCGCGCGTCGGTCGTGGTGAGCGCGGGGGCGAGCGGCTTTCCCAGCATCTCGTAGGCGGGGAAGCCGAAGATCGCCTCCGCCGCCGGGTTCCACGCGATCACGTGCTGGCGCCGGTCCCACTCCACCACCGCGAGCGGCGTGCTCTCGAAATGCATGCGCAGCTTCTGCGCCGCGAGGAGCTCGCCCTGCTGCGCCTTGAGCCGCTCCGCGTGTTCCTCCACCAGCGCCTCGTTCATGCGCTGCAGGCGGCTCCTCTCGCTCTCGAGCTCGTTCGAGAGCGATTCGCGCGCCTTGCGCGTGGTGAGCGATTCGACCAGCGCGCGGTGCACCCGGGCATGCACGTAGGGCAGCACCATCGCGAGGACCAGGATCATGCCCGAGAGGAACATCTGGTTGCGCTCGCCGGAGCGCCCGAGCGTCACCGCGAGCGGCACGAGCCCGAGGAACGCCGTGATCTTGTACGCGTAGCGGTGCGGCGCGTAGTAGGCGACCGCGCCCGTCATGAGCAGCACCACCAGCATCACCACCGAGAGCCGCTGCACGATGCGCGTGGATTCGGGAAGGAGCACCGTGCCGATCGCCATCCAGCAAAGCCCCGCGAGCACGGTGCCGAGCAGGAAGCGCCGTTCCCAGTCGCGGATCTCCTCGGCCGCGCGCACCTGTTTGATGAAGGCCTTGTAGAGCAGGTAGCGGCCCACGCCCACCAGCGAAACCGCGACGAACCAGAGGAAGAGCGCGGGCCGCGCGAGGTCCTCCCAGAGGATCGCGCCGAGGATGAAGACCACCAGCAGTGTCGCGAGGTAGCCGACGAGCGAGAACCGGAAGAGGAGCCGGATCTGCTCCGCTTCGAGCGGCGAATCGGTTGCGCGCGACGCGGCCGCCGCCAGGGCGGTCCTTTGCGTAGGGGTCATTCCGCTCCTTGCGGCGGGATCGGTTCGGGGGGACGAAACCGCGCGCCCGGGCAGTGTAACATCCCCTGTGGCCCGAATCCGCAGCCTCCCCGAGCTCCTGGTGAACCAGATCGCCGCCGGCGAGGTGGTCGAGCGGCCCGCCTCGGCCCTCAAGGAGCTCCTCGAGAACAGCCTCGACGCCGGCGCCCGGTCGATCGCGGTGGAGCTCGTCGAGGGGGGCGTGCGGCGGCTGCGCGTGGTGGACGACGGCAGCGGCATCGAGCCGGAGGATCTTCCGCTCGCCGTGGCGCGCTTCGCCACCAGCAAGATCGAGAGCTTGCAAGACCTCGAGCGCGCGGCGACGCTCGGCTTCCGCGGCGAGGCGCTCGCATCCATCGGCGCGGTCGCGCGCCTGGCGATCGCGAGCCGTCGCGAGGGCTCGCGCCATGCATGGCGCATCGCGTGCGAGGCCGGTGTGGTCTGCGTGCCGGAGCCCGCCGCGCTCGCCGCCGGGACCGCCGTCGAGGTCGAGGACCTGTACTTCAACACGCCGGCGCGCCGCAAATTCCTGAAAAGCGAGGCGACCGAATTCGCGCGCTGCGAGGAGGCGTTCTCGCGCATCGCGCTCTCGCGCCCCGCGGTCGCCTTCTCGCTCGCGCACAACGGGCGGCGCAACGCCCATCTTCAACCCGAGGATGCGAGGAGCCGCGCCGCGCGCATCGTCGGCGAGGACTTCGCCTGCGCCGCGGTCGAGGTGCGCTCGGAATCGGCGCGGCTGCGCCTCGAGGGGCTGGTCGCCGCGCCCGGCTTCACGCGCGCGACGCGCGAGGCGCAATACCTCTTCGTGAACGGCCGCTTCGTGCGCGACAAGGTGGTGGCGCACGCGATCCGCGAGGCGTACGCCGACGTGCTGCACCACGACCGGCATCCGGCCTACGTGCTCTTCCTCGAGCTCGATCCGGCCATCGTCGACGTGAACGTGCATCCCGCGAAGAGCGAGGTGCGCTTCCGCGAGCCCAATGCGGTGCACCAGTTCGTGTTCCATGCGCTGTCGCGCGCGTTGGCAGCACCAATGGCGAAAATCGGGGACGTACCCCAATTTCCGAGCGGGGAGACCGCTCCCGCGGCCGGCGGAAATTGGGGTACGTCCCCGATTTTCGAACAGCAATCCCTCGCCGTCTCCCAACCGCGCGCGGCCTACGAGGCGCTCTTCGCCACCGCGATCGCCGACGAGCGGCGCAGCGAAGCGGCGCCCGCCGCCTGCGCCGCGCCCGCGCTCGGCTACGCGCTCGCGCAGCTGCACGGCGTCTATATCCTCGCGCAGAACGCGGCGGGCCTCGTGATCGTCGACATGCACGCCGCGCACGAGCGCATCCTGTACGAGGGCCTCAAGAGCGCGCTCGACGCCGCTGCGCTCGCCTCGCAGCCGCTGCTCGTGCCGATCGCGATGACCGCCTCGGCCGAGGAGGTGGAAAGCGCGGCCGAGGGCCGTCGCGAGCTGGAGAGCCTGGGCTTCGACGTCGCGGCGGCCGGCCCGCGCGAGCTCGTGATCCGCGCGCTGCCCGCGCTCCTCGCCGACCTCGATGCGACGGGCCTGCTGCGCTCGGTGCTCGCCGAGATGCGCGAGTACGGCGCGAGCCGCGTGCTGGTCGAGCGGCGTAACGAGCTCCTCGCGACACTCGCCTGCCACGCCGCGGTGCGTGCCAACCGCAATCTCACGGTCCCCGAGATGAACGCGCTCCTGCGGCAGATGGAGGACACCGAGCGCGCGGGCAGCTGCAACCACGGGCGTCCCACCTGGGTGCAGTTCGCGATGGCGGACCTCGACCGGCTGTTCCTGCGGGGGCGGTGAAGGCGGTCTTCCTCCTCGGGCCCACGGCGAGCGGGAAGACCGCGGTCGCGCTGGCGCTCGCCGAGCGCTTCGCCGCGGAGATCGTGAGCGTCGATTCGGCGCAGGTCTACCGCGGCATGGACATCGGCACGGCGAAGCCCGATCCGGCGACGCTCGCGCGCGTGCCGCACCATCTCGTGGACATCCTCGACCCGACCGAGTCGTATTCCGCGGGACGCTTCCGCGCGGACGCCGAGCGGGCCATCGCCGCAATCGAGCGGCGCGGCCGGCTTCCCATCGTCGCCGGCGGCACCATGCTCTACTTCCGCGCGCTCATGGGCGGCCTCGCGGAGCTGCCGCCGGCGCAGCCGCAGGTACGCGCCCACATCGAGGCGCGCGCCGCGGAGCAGGGATGGCCGCGGCTGCATGCGGAGCTCGCGCGTCTCGATCCGGGAAGCGCGGCGCGCATCGAGCCCACCGACGCGCAGCGCATCCAGCGCGCGCTCGAGGTGCATTACCACACCGGCAGGCCGCTCTCCGAGCACCATCGCGAGGCGACGGCCGCGCCGGCCGACATCGAGGCGCTCGCCCTCTCGCTCGAGCCTTCCGAGCGCGCGGTCCTGCACCAACGCATCGCGCAGCGCTTCCGCGCGATGCTCGAGGCGGGGCTCGTCGAGGAGCTCGAGGCATTGCGCGCGCGCTTCGCGCTGCAAGCGGGCCTGCCCTCGATGCGGACGGTGGGCTACCGGCAGGCGTGGGAGACCCTGGAAGGGCTCGCACCCGCGGTGACGCTCGAGGCGCGCGGCACCGCCGCCACGCGCCAGCTCGCGAAGCGCCAGCTCACGTGGCTCCGCGCGATGGGCGAGAAGCCGGGAACGCATCCAGTGGAGCGCTTCGACGCGCTGCGCCCGGATCTCGTGCGCGCGGTGACCGAGCGGGTGGAGCGCTTCGTGGAGCGGCGGCGCTAGCCCTTGCCGCGCGTCTCCTCGATGATCGCGGTCGCGGCGCCCTCGCCCAAGCGGATGTCGATCGCGTCGCCGCGCGCGAGCGCCGCGCTCGAGCGCACCACGTGTCCATCGCGACCGCGGACGATGCTGTAGCCGCGTCCCAGCACGCGCGTGGGATCGAGGTGGCCGAGCGAGGCGCGCAACGCCGCGATCCGGCGCGCGCGCTCCGTCGCCGCGCGCGTGGCGCCGCTCGCGAGCTCGCGCGCCGCCCGCTCGACCTGGCGTCGCTCGGCCGCGACGTCGGGCATCGCCCGGCGCAACCGGCGCGCGTACTGCGCGAGGCGTTCCCGGTCGTGCTGGACGCGCTGCGCCGGCGTGAGCAGGCGGCGCGAGGCGACGTCCAGGCGCTGCCCGGCGGTCTCGACGATGCGCCGCAGGTCGCGCGTGAGCCGGCGGCGCACGCCCGCGAGCTGCTCGAGCAGTCCCGCGCGGTCGGGGCTTGCCGCCGTCGCCGCGGCGGTGGGCGTGGCCGCGCGCAGGTCGGCGACGAAATCGGCGATCGAGAAATCGGTCTCGTGCCCGACGCCGCTCACCACCGGCAGGCGGGAGGCGAAGATCGCGCGCGCGACCGCCTCCTCGTTGAACGCCCACAGGTCCTCGAGGCTGCCACCGCCGCGGCAAACGATGAGCACGTCGCAATCGGTGCGCGCATTGGCGAGCGCGATCGCACGCGCCACCTGCGCGCCCGCGCCCTCGCCCTGCACCGGCGCGGGATAGAGCACCACCGGCACCATCGGCGCGCGGCGCGCGAGCGTCGTGAGCACGTCGCGCAGCGCCGCGGCAGCCGGAGAAGTGACGATGCCGATGGCGCGCGGAAAAGCGGGAAGCGGGCGCTTCCTCGCCGATTCGAACAGCCCCTCGGCTTCGAGCTTCGCCTTGAGCTTCTCGAACGCCTCGTAAAGGGCGCCGAGCCCGGCCTTGCGGATCTCCTCCACCACGAGCTGGTAGTTGCCGCGCGGCTCGTAGAGCGTCACGCGCGCGCGCACTTCGACGCGCATC
>Ga0134125_10009852_pt1 | contig 10746 bp, 9 predicted proteins | sample KB31751_FD_96464 | JGI IMG/M metagenome (GOLD analysis project Ga0134125, IMG submission 96464) | Terrestrial soil microbial communities with excess Nitrogen fertilizer from Kellogg Biological Station, Michigan, USA - KB3-175-1 | ecosystem: Environmental > Terrestrial > Soil > Unclassified ...
AACGCCAAGCGTACCATGCAAGTGGAGCAAGGCCTCTATGAGGGCGCGGATATCGGCGGCGACACGGTGGGCCTGATCACCTATATGCGTACCGACGGCGTCACCATGGTGCCCGAGGCCGTCGCCGAGGCGCGTGACGTGGTGTCGGGCCGTTATGGCGCCCGCTATGTACCGAATGCGCCCCGCACCTATACCTCCAAGGCGGCCAACGCCCAGGAAGCGCACGAAGCGATCCGTCCCACCAGCTTCACCCGCACACCGGAAGAGGTGGCGCGCTATCTCAACGAGGACGCGGCCAAGCTCTATGAATTGATCTGGAAGCGCGCCGTCGCCAGCCAGATGGAATCCGCGGAGCAGGAACGCACCATCATCGATGTGGTCTCGGCAGACCAGAAGATCACCTTGCGCGCCAGCGGCACTGTCACCGTATTCGACGGCTTCCTCACGTTATATCTGGAAGGCGAGGACGACCCTTCCGCCGAGGAAGGTTCGCGCCTTCCCAAAGTCTCTGTGGGCGATGCCGGCAGAATCGAAACGGTCATCCCGGAGCAGCACTTCACCGAGCCGCCGCCGCGTTATTCGGAAGCCAGCCTGGTGCGCAAGCTGGAAGAACTGGGCATCGGCCGGCCTTCCACCTATGCCACCATACTGTCCACGCTTCGTGATCGCGCCTATGTGCGGATGGATCGCGGCCGTTTCTTTCCCGAGGACAAGGGCCGGCTTGTCACCACATTCTTGAATAGTTTCTTCAAGCGCTATGTCGCCTATGACTTCACCGCCGATCTGGAAGAGAAACTGGACGAAGTTTCGGCCGGCGATCTCGACTGGAAGCAACTGCTGCGCGATTTCTGGAAGGATTTCTCCGCCGCGGTGGGCGAGACCAAGGACCTCAAAATCAGCCAGGTGATCGACGAGCTCGATCACGTGTTGAGCCATCACATCTTCCCGCAAGGCGAGGACGGGGTCGATCCGCGCAAATGTCCGGCCTGCGCCGACGGCCGGCTGAACCTCAAGCTGGGCCGTTTCGGCGCCTTTGTCGGCTGCACCAATTATCCCGAGTGCAAATTCACGAGGCCGATCGGCGCCAAGCCCGGCGAAGGCGATACTGGCCCGCGCGAGTTGGGCCTTTTCCCCGGCACCGAGGATCAGGTGACGCTGCGTTCCGGCCGCTTCGGGCCTTATGTACAATTGGGCGAAGGCAAGAAGCCCAAACGCTCGGGCCTGCCCAAAGGCACCGATCCATCGGGCGTGGATCTGGCTTTCGCTGTCAAGTTGTTGTCACTGCCCCGCGACGTGGGCGAACACCCCGAAGACAATAAGATGATCACGGCGAATTTCGGCCGCTTCGGACCTTATGTCGCCCATGACGGCAAATATGCTTCGCTGGAATCGCCGGACGATGTCTTCACCATCGGCATCAATCATGCCGTCACCTTGCTGGCGGAAAAGAAGGCCAAGGGCTTCAAGCGCCGCGGACCACAGGCGTTGAAGGAACTGGGCAGTGACGGCGATGGCAATGCCATCAAGGTGCTCAAGGGTCGCTATGGGCCCTATGTAAGCGACGGCACGATCAATGCCACCATCCCGGAAAGCAATGATCCGATGGAGGTCACGCTGGACCAGGCGTTGGCCTTGATCGCCGAGCGCGCCGCCAAATCCGGCAAGAAGCCCGTGAAGAAAAAGAAAGCCGTCAAAGCCGAGAAGAAAGAAGCTGCGCCGGCAGCCGAGAAAAAATCAGCCGCCAAGAAAAAGACCGCGAAGGCCAAGAAAAAGCCCGAGCCGGTCGCGGGCGAGTAATTGCCGCGCGCAAAGCATAGCACGCCCAAGCTGGACAAAGCCCGTCTGCTTGCCCTGTTGGCCGAACATCCCGGCGCCACCAAACGCGACCTGGCGAAGCTCACCGGTCTCAAAGGCTCGGACCGCATTGGCCTGAAGCGCCTGCTGCGCGGGCTGGAAGCGGAAGGCGCCATCGCCGGACGGGTCAAGCGTGGCCTCACCAAAGGGGGCGAGCTGCCGGAAATGGCGGTCCTGGAAATCACCGGCGTGGATAATGACGGCGAAGTGCTGGCGCGTCCGCTGAATTGGGATTCCGACGAAACACCTCCTCTCATTCATGTGATGCCGCTCAAGGACGGCGCGCCCGGCACCGGTGCGCGCGTTTTGGCCAAGCTGGAACAGCGCGGCGAAAGCTATGAAGCAAAGATCATAAGACGGCTGGAAAATGAGGCCGAACACATCCTGGGTGTGGTGCGCGAGACCGCGCACGGCCTGCGCGTGACCCCGGTGGAGCGGAAAGCGCGCGGCGACCATGCGCTGGAGAAGCGCGACGCCGCCGGCGCAAAGAACAACGAACTGGTGCTGTGCGATCTGGTGGGCGACCGCGCGAACGCCAATGTGCGGGTGGTGGAACGCATCGGCAGCATGGATTCGCCCAGGACCATCAGCCTGATCGCCATCCACGCTCACGGCATCCCTACGGTTTTTCCTCAGGAAGTGCTGGAGCAGGCAAAAGCCGCGAAGCCGGCGGACCCCAAAGGCCGCACCGATCTGCGTAGCGTTCCCCTCGTCACCATCGATCCCGAAGACGCGCGGGACCACGACGACGCGGTATGGGCTGGACCGGATGACGACGCCGCGAATCCCGGCGGGCATGTGGTGATCGTGGCCATCGCCGATGTCGCCCATTACGTCACGCCCTGCTCGGCGCTGGACAAGGAGGCCTTGAAGCGCGGCAACAGCGCCTATTTCCCGGACCGCGTGGTGCCGATGCTGCCGGAGGAATTGTCCGCCGATCTCTGCTCGCTGAAGGAAGGCGTGGACCGGCCCTGCCTGGCCGTGCGGATGGTGTTCGACAGTCAGGGACACAAGCGCTCGCATCATTTCATGCGGGCGGTAATGCGTTCGGCGGCACGGCTCACCTATGCCCGCGCCCAGGCGGTATTCGACGGCCATCCCGATGCCGGCATGAGCGCCACTGTGCGCAAAACCCTGGCCGACCTCTGGACCGCGTACAAAACGCTTACCGTTGCACGGGAAAAGCGCCAGCCGCTGGACCTGGACCTGCCGGAGCGGCGCATCAAACTCTCCGCCGAAGGCCATATCGACAGCATCGCTTTCCGTGAGCGGCTGGAATCCATGCGCCTGATCGAGGAATGCATGGTCTTGGCCAATGTCGCCGCCGCCGAGACGCTGGAAAAGGCGCGCACCCCCCTGATCTATCGCGTGCATGACAGCCCGACAAAGGAGAAGCTTTACGCGTTTTCCGATTTCCTCCGTACCCTGAATATCTCCTTTGCCAAGGGCCAGGTGGTGCTGCCCGGTACCTTCAACCGTGTCCTGGAAAAGGCCAAGGGCACGCCGCACGAGGCGGTGATGAACGATGTGGTGCTGAGAAGCCAGGCCCAAGCCATCTATGACGCCGCCAACATCGGCCATTTCGGCCTGAACCTGGCCAAGTACGCGCACTTCACCTCGCCCATCCGCCGCTATGCCGATTTGATCGTGCACCGCGCCCTGGTCCGGGGCCTGAAACTTCCCGGCGGCGACGGCCTCACCGATCGCGAGATCAAGCAACTGCCCGAAATCGCCGAGGCGATCTCCATCACCGAGCGCCGCGCCATGGCAGCGGAACGCGATTCCACTGACCGTTATGTCGCCGCCTTCATGGAAGAGAAAGTGGGCGCGACCTTCATGGCCCGCATCACCGGCGTCACCAAATTCGGCCTGTTCGTGCGGCTCAGCGAATTCGGCGCCGAAGGCCTGTTGCCGGCGCGATCCCTTGGTCACGAATATTTCCGCTTCGACGAGCCCGCCCAGGCGATGCGGGGGGAACGCACCGGCGCGACGTTCAAACTCGGCGCCACAGTCGAAGTGAAGCTGGTGGAGGCCGCGCCCGTGACCGGCGGGCTTCGTTTCGAACTGGCGGAAGGCGGAAGCGCCCGCTCCCATGGGCGGCGCCCCAGCCCGGAGAAAAAGCATCGCTTCAAGCCAAAAAGACGTTAAATTCCAGAAGCTTACCGCCCTTGCCTTGACAGGCAGGGCGCTTTCCCCAATAACCCCCGCCTCTCGACGTTCTTTTGGAGTTAGCCCATGGCCAAGCCCACCACTGCCAAAATTCGCCTCAACAGCGAAGGCGGTACCGGCTTTTTCTATGTCACCAAGAAGAACACCCGTACCATGACGGAGAAGTTTTCGATCAAGAAATACGATCCTGTCCTGCGCAAGCATGTTGAATTCAAGGAAGGCAAGATCAAGTAAAGATCACGCCTCCGCGAGAGCGTCTTTTACTGCTTTCGCCGCGGCCGCTATCGCCTCATGAGCCTGAGGCAAGACCGTCTGCAAATAGATGAAGCAATGCACCAGGTCGCTGTAATCGGCGATGGTGACGTTTACGCCACCCTGTTTGAGCTTTTCGGCATAGGCCAGACCCTCGTCATGCAACGGGTCGTATCCGCCCAGCATCACATAGGCGGGCGGAAGGCCCGAAAAATCATTGGCGCGCAGCGGCGAAATCTTGGGCGATTTGAGATCGGCGCCCTTGGGCATCACCTGTTCGGTGTTCCACTCGATGGTGCGCTTGTCCATGAAATAGCCCACCGCGAATTTCTCCATCGAGGCGAACGTTCCCGCCAGATCGGTGGAAGGAAACATCAGGAGCTGAAAGGCGATGCCCTTGGCCTTCATCGCCTGGGTCAGACAGGCCGAGAGCATTCCGCCCGCGGAATCCCCGCCCACCGCGATGCGCCCCGCATCCACACCCAGCGCTGGGGCATTCTCGGCGATCCAGCGCAGCGCCGCATTAGCGTCGTCCAGCGGTGCGGGCCATTTGTGCTCGGGTGCCAACCGGTAATCCACCGCGATCACGCGGAAGCCGCCTTCATGAGCGAACAGGCGGCAAAGCCCGTCATGCGTGTCGAGATCGCCCACCACGAAACCGCCGCCATGGAAATAAACCAGCGCCGGCAGTGCATCACCGCCCCCCGCCACCGGTGCATAGGCGCGGGCGCGAATCTCGCCCGCAGGTCCGGGAATGGTGAAATTCCTGGTCTTGCCGACTGGCACGTCCTTCGGACCGACCAGAGCCATGAAGCCGGCGAAATTCTTGCGCAGCACGGCGATGGGAGCTTCCCAAGGCTTGGGGCGCGGCATCGCCGTCGCCTGGTCGAGAAAAGCCTTTACCAGCGGATCAAGCGGCATGCGGTCCTGACGAAACGCGTTGAGCGGCCAGTCTAACTCATCCGCCCGATGGCAAACACTGGCTTTCTTCCCCCGCGTCGCGAAGCGACTGGCGGGGGAAGATGTCCGCTAGCGGGCTTGCCCGCGTGGCGGACAGATGGGGGTATTCAGTGAATCGTCAAAGCCGCTTCGGGATCGAGCCGATGGCTGGCGATATCGCTCAGCATCACCAGCAAAAGGAACCAGAAATAGGCGCGTTCGCCCTCGCCTTCCGCCTCGAACGACAACACCGCGCGATAGGCGTAATCGCAGGCATCCGCGCCATGTTCTTCGGCGAAATCGGACGCCAGCCGCACCATGTCGTGGGTGGACAGATGCTGTTTGCCTTTCAGCTTATCTGGCCGGCCAAAGCCGGATCTGGACATCACCATTGGTTTCGAAGCCCCCAAGCCCGAGGAGCATCAGACCACAATTTATTTAGTGAATTGTTAAGCCGGGGAACCTCGTAACTGACTGTTCGCAAAAAACTATTTTGAACGGGAACTGAACTACACTTTCTTACCGGTGTTCGTTATGTTTCCCGCGCGACGCAGCGTAGTTTTCGACGCTTGAAGGATTTCACAGCCATGCGCGGCAAGACGATTCTGCTGGTGATCGGCGGCGGGATTGCCGGCTACAAATCGCTGGACCTGATCCGCCGGCTGGCGGAGCGCGGGGTCAGGAGCCGTGCCATCCTCACCCATGCCGGCGCCGAATTCGTCACGCCGCTTTCGGTGTCCGCGCTCACCGGCGACAAAGTTTATTCCGACCTCTTCAGCCTCACCGACGAAAGCGAGATGGGGCATATCGAACTCTCCCGCTCCGCCGATCTGGTGGTGGTGGCGCCTGCGACCGCCGACCTGATGGGCAAACTCGCGGCGGGCCTGGCCAACGATCTCGCCGCCACGGCGCTCCTGGCCACCGACAAGAAGATCCTTATGGCGCCGGCAATGAATGTGCGCATGTGGGAGAGCCCGTCGGTCAAACGCAGCTTCGAGACCTTGAAGCGCGACGGCGTGCTGTTCGTGGGACCCAATGACGGCGAGATGGCGTGCGGCGAATTCGGTCCCGGCCGCATGGCCGAGCCCATGGAAATCGTGGCTGCGATCGAACGGGCCTTTGGCGCGCCCGGCGCCTTGCAGGGTCTCAAGGCGCTGGTGACGGCAGGGCCGACACAGGAGCCGCTCGATCCGGTGCGCTTCCTCGCCAATCGCTCCTCCGGCAAGCAGGGCTATGCCGTGGCGGGCGCCTTGGCCAAAGCCGGCGCCGAGACGGTGCTGGTGTCGGGTCCGGCAGAGATTGCGCCGCCCGCGAACGTCAAGCTGCTTAAAGTGACCACCGCGCGTGAGATGCTGGCGGCCTGCGAAGCCCACCTTCCCGCCGATATCGCAGTGATGACGGCGGCGGTGGCCGATTGGCGGCCCGACATCGCCCACAACAGCAAGATCAAGAAAGACGCCGACCGCAAGGCGCCTGCGCTCAATCTGATCGAAAATCCCGACATCCTGGCCAGCCTGGCCAAGCACAAGCAGCGGCCTCGCCTGCTGATCGGCTTCGCTGCCGAAACTGACGGTGTGCTGGCGCACGCCCGCGCCAAGCGCGCGCGCAAAGATGCGGACTGGATCGTGGCCAATGACGTCTCAGCCAATGAATTTGGTGAGTCGGTGATGGGCGGGGATCGCAACCAGGTCCATCTCATCACCGCCAAGGGCGAAGAAAGCTGGCCGGAAATGACCAAGACCGAAGTGGCCGAACGGCTGGTGCGTTGCATCGTGCAGCAGTTTCCGGGCAACGCGGCATGAAGATCATCCTGAAGCGCCTGCCGCATGGGCGCGACCTGGCCTTGCCGCATTACGCCACGTCGGGTTCGGCGGGCCTCGACCTGATCGCCGCGGTGGAAGAAGAAATCGAACTCCTGCCCGGCCAGCGCGCGGCCATTCCCTGCGGCATCGCCATCGAGTTGCCGCACGGCTATGAAGCGCAGGTGCGTCCACGCTCGGGCCTGGCCCTCAACCAGGGCGTCACGGTCCTGAACGCGCCGGGCACCATCGACAGCGATTATCGGGGCGAAGTGAAAGCGATCCTGATCAATCACGGCGCCGAGCCGTTCCTGGTCAAACGCGGCGCCAAGATCGCCCAGATGGTGATCGCGCGCCACGAACAGGCCGAAATCGAGGAGAGCGAAGCGCTGTCCGACAGCGCGCGGGGCGCGGGCGGTTTCGGCTCGACCGGCATGGCGGCAAAGACATGATGCTGCGCCTTTCCCGCAAGACGCTCCTGGCCTTGGAAGCGGTGATCGACATCGCCTTTAATGCGCGGCCCGAACCGGTCCAGGCCAAGGAAATCACCGCACGTCAAGGCGTGCCGCAACGCTATCTGGAACAGGTGATGCAGCAATTGGTGCGCGCCGGCATCCTGAAAGGCGTGCGCGGACCCAAGGGCGGCTATCGGCTGGCGCGCGAACGCCGCCGCATCTCGGTGGGCGATGTGGTGCGCGTCGCCGAAGCCATCGAGGACGGCGAGGAAGAGAAAATCAAGCCGCGCTCGGAACTGGGGCTTCGCATTGTCGCGCCCCTGATCCAGAATCTGCAGGACGATGTGATGACGCGGCTCGACGGCATTTCCATCGAGGATCTCTGCCAGCAGGCCCGCGCCCATGGCGTGGAGCTGGCTGGCGGTACCGGGAGCGATTTTACGATCTAGGAGTGGTTGCGTATGGAAAAGGGAAAACCGGGGCGGGGACGCATCTATAATTCCATCACCGAGACCATCGGTGACACGCCCCTGGTCCGCATGCACCGCATGGCCAAGGAGGCGGGCGTCAAGGCCGACATCCTGCTCAAGCTGGAATTCTTCAATCCGCTTTCTTCGGTCAAGGACCGCATCGGCGTCTCGATGATCGAAGCGATGGAGAAAGCCGGGCGCATCAAGCCGGGCAAGACCACCCTGGTCGAACCCACCAGCGGCAATACCGGCATTGCGCTCGCCTTTGTCGCCGCCGCCAAGGGCTACCGCCTGATCCTGGTGATGCCGGAATCCATGTCGGAAGAACGGCGCAAGATGCTGTTGATCCTGGGCGCGGAGCTGGAATTGACTGACGCGGCCAAGGGCATGGCCGGCGCGATTGCCAAGGCCAAGGAATTGACCAAGAAGATCGCCGATGCCGTGATCCCCCAGCAATTCGAGAATCCCGCCAATCCCGCCATCCACCGCGTCACCACCGCGGAAGAGATATGGAACGACACCGAAGGCAAGGTGGATATCGTGATCTCGGGCGTGGGCACCGGCGGCACCATCACCGGTGTGGGCCAGGTGCTAAAGGAAAAGAAGCCCTCGGTGAAGATGATCGCGCTGGAGCCCGAGGACAGCGCGGTGCTCTCGGGCGGGCCGGCCGGTCCGCACAAGATTCAGGGCCTGGGCGCGGGCTTCGTGCCCGCCATCCTGGACCGCAAGATGATCGACGAGATCATCACCATCTCCAACGAGACAGCGCTGGAGACCGCGCGCCAGGCGGCCAAGCTGGAAGGGATTCCGGTGGGGATTTCGTCGGGCGCGGCCATCGCCGCGGCGCTGGAAGTGGGGGCACGCCCCGAGAACAAGGGCAAAACCATCGTCGCGGTGGTGCCGTCGTTCGCGGAGCGTTATCTTTCAACCGCCCTGTTTGAGGGACTGTAGGATATCGGGTCGATCCGTGCAGATCGCATCGAGCTGCAACCCGATCAGGCGTTTCATCTCGCCCGGGTCGTTGACGGTCCAGGCACCCACCTGAAGGCCCAGCGCCCGCGCCTGCGCCACCATCTCGACGGTGGCGTCCTGATGACTGGGAAACCAACCTTCGCCGCCCGCCGCCTTGATGAAGGGCAGCACCATGCGCGCGTCGCCTTTGAGTTCATCCGTAGTGAACCAGCAACGCGCTTCTTTCGCCCGGGATATGATCCGGGTCAGCCCGCGCCAGTCGAAGCCCACAAAGATGGTGCGGGAAATCTGATCCTTCATCGCTTCGAATGCGGCGTCGGCCAGCGCGATGGGATCGGGGGAAGCCGGATCGGTCGAGGACTTCAATTCCACCATCAGCAGGAATGATTGCGACAGGCCCGCGACTTCCGCCAGTGATGGGATGCGGGCGCCGTCTTCAGGCACCAGCAGCGGATGCGTCCGGGCATAATCGCTGCCGGGATTGGCGCGGGAGAGGTCGAAGCGCCGCAACTGCTCGAAGCTGATATCCTTGATGCGTGGGCCCTCGCCTTTCAGCCAGGCGCCGTCTTCACGGGTCAGTGCCGGATTGAGACGATAGTCATGATGCACCACCGCCACCCCATCGGCGGAAAGCTGAACGTCCAGCTCCGCACCATCCGCGCCCAGCGCGACAGCGCTACGAAACGCCGCCATGGTATTTTCAGGCCTGAGCGCGGCCCCGCCGCGATGCGCGATGTTCAAGGGCTTCATCACCGACACGGTAATCATCGCTGGATCACCGTCAATGCATGACGGCTCTGCGCCCATATGTCATCCGAATCCGCTAAAAGAGCCCATGGACACCAGTGTGGAAGTCACAGACCCCGGACCCCGCGTCACGGGCCACAACCTCGCCGCCTGGACTGCGGAGGCGCGGGAGCTGTTGCGCTTGGGCGTCCCGATGGCGGCGACCCAGCTTGCCCAGATGATCATCCTGGCCACCGACACGGTGATGCTGGGTCATTTCAGCAAGGAAGCGCTGGCGGCGGGCGCGATCGGCAACACGGTGTTCTTCTTCATCTGGCTGATGGGCACGGGTCCCGTTTCCGCCGTCTCGCCCATGATCGCCCATGTGGTGGGCAAACATTCCGCTTCCGCCAAGCCCCGCGATCGCCGAGAAGTTCGCGCGGTGGCGCGGATGGGGCTGTGGTCGGTGGCGCTGATGTCGCCGCCTCTGCTGATGGTGCTGTTCTTTACCCGGCCCGTGCTTCTCTTTCTGCATCAGGAGCCTGGGCTGGCGGCGGACGCGGGACGTTACACCGCGGCGCTGGCCTTCGGCCTGCCGTGCTCGCTGGCGTTCCAGGTGCTGCGCAATTTCTCCACTTCGCTCAGCCGGCCCACCCAACCCATGGTGGTGATGGGATTGGCCATCCTGTTCAACGCGCTGGGTGACTACACCCTGATCTTCGGCCATTTCGGTTTTCCCCGTCTGGGCTTGGTGGGGGCGGGCGTTTCTAGCGCCTTGTCCAATCTATTCACCCTGGTGGTGATGGCGCTGATCGCGCTGACGACGCCCGCGTTGAAGCAATACCATCTGCTGCATCGCTTCTTTCGCCCGCATTGGCGCTCGCTGACCGAATTGTTTCATCTGGGCGTGCCCATCGGCATCACCATGTTGTTCGAAGTGGCGCTGTTCAACGCCGCCACTTTGGCGATGGGCACGTTCGGGATCGCGCCGCTTGCCGCGCACCAGATCGCCATCACCATTCCCTCGCTCACTTTCATGATCCCCCTGGGCATTGGCCTTGCCGCCACGGTGCGGGTGGGGCTGGCGGCGGGCGCGGGCGACATTTATGG
>Ga0134125_10009853_pt1 | contig 10745 bp, 5 predicted proteins | sample KB31751_FD_96464 | JGI IMG/M metagenome (GOLD analysis project Ga0134125, IMG submission 96464) | Terrestrial soil microbial communities with excess Nitrogen fertilizer from Kellogg Biological Station, Michigan, USA - KB3-175-1 | ecosystem: Environmental > Terrestrial > Soil > Unclassified ...
CGCGGCAGTGGATGCAGCTTGTCATCCGGGCCCATCTCCATCAGATAGTTGCTGACCGGAACACCCAACAATTCCGCCAAGCCACTCGAACTGCCTGCCGCAACGACAGACCCGCCTTCTTCGACAAACTTTTTGATCTGCGGGATTGTCTTACTCTCCGTAATGTGGCCGAGCCAGGCCCGATACTGCTCGGGAATATCCGCCGCGGCCGGCTGAGTTCGTTCGGTAACACCGCGCCGAAATGCCCGGTCGGTAAATACCAATACGTCGAATTTGCTCTTCAAGTCCCCCGCATCCAACGTTTGCGGATAGACGACCTGAAATGGAAATTCGTATTGCTCAAACAGCCAGCGATCCCAGCCCGAGGAAATCAGCCCGCCGTACTGGTCATAGAGCCCGATCCGGATGGGCTTCAACTTCAATGCTTCACCGGCCGGAGCTGTCGCCATTCCGTGCGCGCTGACTCCCAGTTCGCCGGCGCCGCGTTCGAGAATCGGGATCGATACCGGCGAGGCCGGAACCCAGATGGCTCCCGTCCCCAGGTCCTGCCCATCTGCCGATTGTTCGTTATTCAGCCAATACACATCGCAGTTCGCCGCGAGCAGCCGGTTCACCACGATAAAGGAATCGTTCATGCGATGGCTGATGAGATAGCCGGCCGGATTTGCAGGGCCGGTTACCGAACCACGAGGAGGATTCAGCAGGCCATCTACTTTTCTGAACGGGCCGTCGAAGCGTTCCAATATGCGGTCAAATTGCACGCCCATTTGAAAAGCGAGCGTCCAGCCCGCGCTGTCATAGGGCGCAACCGGAGGGCCACCCGGATACAGAAGATCGTTCGGATAATGCTGCGGTTCGAACATGTCCATGACGTGCGGCCGAAACGCCTGGGCAGTCTTCACCACGTATGATCCGGCCGGATAGCTCTTCCCATTCACCTGAAACCCCAAAGTTGCGGTTTCCACCTGAATGCCGGTCTTAAGCAGCGCGTTCACGAATTTAGTCGCGGTCGCGAAATCCGGCTGGTCGGAGGGAATGATGTAGCCGCGCGGATCGCGATGCGCCGGATCATGCAGAACCTTCTGATATAGATACGATGGCAGCGTTTTCGCCTCCAGGCCGCCGGGCGAAAGTCCGGCCGGAAGTTCGGATTCCGGCCCGCTCGTCGTCCCGCCAGCCGCCTCTTTCAGAGCCTCGATCCGGTCGGGCGTAATCGTCCAATGGTCTTCGCTCCCGTTGCGAATCGAGTCTCTGCCCATTTGGTAGAAGTTGTAAAGCAGCGTTTCGCGATTACGGGAAGCGTAATCGAGGATGGCGCGGTTGTTAGTGATCTCGTACTCAATCGACTGGCGATAGTGCCATGTTTGGGGGGCGATCGGCAGAGGCCAGTCTCCTTTTGGCAGTTGTTTATCGGCCACCAGCGGAATCCGTGTTGGCGTCGGATTTCCAATGATCTCCGTCAAGATGCCGATCATGTTATGGAAATACGTGATCGTGCGCAGGCCGCCGTTCCACCACGTGGAGTAGTTTGCTGCGCTGCGCTGCGCGGATCCGCCCTTGCCTTCAGCCACCAGGCGCTCATGCATCGCCGTTCCAACCGCCTCCACCCCTAGCGGTATCAGAGGATGGAAGTTGTAGTTGAACGGATCCCGAAACGGCGGCATGAAGATCACCGCGCCGGCCGGACCCGTCTGATGGTGGTTGTATACGATCTGCGGAAACCATTCGAGAAAGAGCTGCCGGTTCATGTTCGTCGTTTCCGGCATGTTGGACATGTAGAAATCGCGGTTGTTGTCGTGACCGATGTAGTGCTGGAACAGCCGCGGCAGTCCACTCAGACTCCGCTTCTGCGGATCTTGCTCGCGCATGTACCAGTTCGCCACCAGTTCCTGGCCGTCGGGATTAGCGAGAACGCAAAGCTGAATGTCGTCCCTCAGGAAGCGAAGCGTTTCGGGGTCATTGCGGCTCACCATCTGGTACACGTGTTCCATCAACTGCTGTGAGCCGACCGTCTCGGTTGCGTGCAGGCCGCCGTCGATCCACACAACCGCCTTGCCTTCACGGGCAAGTGCGTGGGCCTGTTCGTCATTCAGACCCTCTGCGTGCGCAAGCCGTTGGGAAATGTCCTTATAATGCGCGAGTTGCCGGATATTGTCGGGCGAACTGATGATAGCCATGTACTGCGGGCGGCCTTCCGCAGTCTTGCCGATATCCATCAGTCTCATGCGATCCGATTCCGCCGCAAGCGTCTTCCAATACGCTTCAAGCTGGGTGTAATTGGCTACCCGGTAGTCATCGCCGATGCTGAACCCAAGCGCCTGCTTCGGCGTTGTAATCCCGGGTGCGCTCTGGGCGTGCAGCGCCAAGACCGCGAACGTGAGGACGAAGAGCGCCCCGGCGGCGCGGAACTGCTTCTGCCGTGTGCGCATTTACCGCGTGCGGTTTTACTTCGCGCTGATTGCAGCCGTTTGCTCTTGCTTAATCTGGTCCGGGAACTGCGGATAAGACAGCGGATGCGGGTGCTGCTGGTGACAGGTGAAGCAGCGCACTTCCGGGTGCCCCTCGAAATGGTTCTGATCGATAGCGGCGGCCATCTCAATCATTTTGCGCGCCGTCTTTTTTTCCTTCTTGTCATCGGAATCGAAATGGCCTCGTACGTGGCAGAATTCGCAGTCTTTGCCGAGCGACCATGCCATATACCGCATCTGATCGATGAACTGTGATTCCGGAAGGGTTTTGAGCGGCGTCTTCACATTTTTGAAGCCCTGCTCGGCCGTTTTCTCGGGCGCTCGCAGCGGCGCACCCGCCGAGTCCGGCTGCTTCATCAGAACGTAAGTGCTCTTGTGCTCCTTGCCTTCATTCGTTGAAACGACATCGACAGTCAACACCTGGCCATCACTTGATAATTCGTACGTGCGCTTGAAACTGCTGGGGCGGCCCGCCACTTCTCCATTGACGGTAATCGTTTTCCCTTCTGCAGTGGCGGTGAGCCGCGTCGGAATGCCGTTGTAAGGGCGCACAACCGGCTTCTCGCTTTCAAAGAAGGTAAAAGCCGAACGGAACTGGCCGTGCTCGCCGGTGACCGCAGCGGTCTCCGTGATGGCCAGGGCCTTTTCTCCTGTCCTGCGATTCAAAACCTCAGGCTTTTGCTCAATGATTGCGATGTAGTCCTTGATAGGAGGTCCGGCGATTTTGCTTTTTCCTAAATCCGCCTTCCAGACTCCGCTGATGTCGGGCGATTGCGCACTCAGGAACGACACACCGATTAACGCTAACCCAATAATTTTGACCATAGCTTTTGGGGAGAGTATATCAGCGGGTCGTGTTGTGACTATAAAGGAATCATGTCAACACCCGGAATCACGCACCCTGTTCCTCCCATTTGGGGAACGTGGAAGCTCAGGTCAATCGAAGAGCATACGCAAACACCCATGCGGGGCTTGCAAACTTCCATCGCCACATTTACCCAACGTGAAGATGGTATCCACTACATCGCCGATTCTCTCTTCTCGAATGGACTGAATACTCACGTCGAATCGTTACTACGTCTCGATGGGCGAACTTACCCGATAACCAGCAGTATGTTTGGTGACCAGGTAAGTGCGAAACAGATCGCTCCCGATTCAATTCAGGCCGAAATACGCCGCGAAGGCCGAATTTCAGCCTCAATCCGTTTCACCGTGCAGGATGCCGGAACAGTTCTGATCTCCGATTGGGAGATCGTTCCGGAACAGGGGCCGACCATTACCTTCAGCACGATATCGGACCGGCAGCAGTAATTCTACTTTGCCGACCCAGCGGTTCCGGCATTCACCTTGCCCCAGAAAACCGTGCACTCGCCGATATCCACATCGTTTGGAAATAGGTCGTCGAGGTCGAAACTGTCAATCGTGTCATCCTTGCAGGTTTCCACCGTATAAAATCGGCCGGCCTGCACTTCTTTCTTTAATTCCGCTTCGGAAACGATGTGATAAAGCCGCTCCTCCGCCGCAGATAGCTGTAGCTTGTGCGAGTAAGAAAATTCCATTCCCGGCGGCGGTGTGCGGTGCAGCAGAAAATAGACCAGCTCGTCCGCCATAAAGATTTTGTTCGGGGGCGTCACCTGCTGTACCTTGCGCGCAATCTTTTCATAATCCTTCCACTGCACGGCGTCCCGATCGTCGTACAGTCCCTTCGCCAGACACAAAGCGATTAGCGTGCTAACCAGCGCCGCCGGCCAGAAACTCCGCGAGGGGCTCCCCAGTTTCGACCCGATTACATACAGCCCGACAGTGGAAAGCATAGCCATAAACGGAATCAGAAAAATGAAATAGCGGCCGAAAGTAGGATGCGCGGTTGCGATGTAGGCGCCCGGAATCAGGCAGAGCCATGCAGCCAGATAGAACTCCGCCCGCCGTTCCGGACTCCAGTTAGCCTTTTTCCAGACAAACCACGCGCCCGTAATCGCTAGTATGCCCATCAGGAGCGCTTGCGTGGAATTCAGCCAGTCGCTCAGAACACCCACATCGTGCGCGGTCGCCTGTCCCCAGTTCACTCGCCGGAAGAGTGCCTGGTATTGAACGACGTTAAAGAACGTTTGGCGAGGCGCTTTTGCGAACAGCCAGAACACAGGAGCGAATGGAATTAGAACGCCAACAATAAAAGCCGCCGCCTTGATCCACCGGTTTCCCGCGCGGTTGTAGAACCAGATCCAGATCAGCAGGACCGGTGCGCCCGCGGCCGCTAACAGCGTAGAACTCGCCGCCGCTCCGGCCAGCAATCCGCTCACAAAGACGAGGGTGGGCGTCTTCCGTTCAACTCCCGCTACCGCCGCGCGGAAACCCGCTACCGTCAGGAACAGGCCCATGCCGTAGGCTTGCGCGATGGTTCCGAACTGCATAACCACTACATCGAGCCCGATCATGCACGCAATTGTTATGGCGCACGCCAGACGCCAGTTCCTCACGGGGAATCGCCGGCGCACGAAATCCGCCATCAGAAAAACGGCGGCAATCACAAATAGAGTCGCTCCCACGTGCGTAACGCGCCAGTTCTCGCCAAACCAGCGCATCAGGGCCGCATTCCAATATGCATTCAATAAGGTTTGGGGAAAGCAGAAGTCGATGTAGGGAGTTTTCCCGGAATTGATCAACTGCGCCGCTATCAGGTGAAAGCCTTCATCCCAGACGAACGATCTGGTTTGTGAGTAGGCCAGCAGAGCCGCGGAAATCAAAACAAATACAGCAGAGAACAGGAGCCCGCTACGGTCGCGGCGTCTGCGATCCGTATCTTCACCCGCCGGTTGCTCTACTGCGGGTTGGCCCATTCCGCGTACCGCTATTATCTCTCGCCCATCGTGTACAGGAAGCCCTTTACGGCCTGTTCGCGAGCCTCGTTCGCCGCAGCCAATCGATTCGAGGCCACAGCCCGCAGCAGCAGTTCGTTATGAGCCAGATCCTTTTGCCCGAGCCTTTCGTAAACCCGCGCAAGCCGGTAGTGCCCCTCGACCGAGTTCGGGTCGAGTTGTACGCATGCTCGAAGTTCCCGGCGCGCCCGTGTCCACTCGTGAGTCTCGTACAGCGCCTTGCCATATTCGCACCGGGCAATGCCGCTGTTGGGAGACCGCACAGCAGCTAACCCGAGGCGATGCAGAATTGGTCTCCAATCTGCCGTGTCCGGGTTACTCGTCGCCAGTCGGGCTTCCAGTGCGCCGCAGTATGTGTTGGACTCATCATCTGCCGGATGAGCATTCGCGTAATCGCACTCAGCCTTCACCACGGGCTGTTCCGGAGCAGGCCCTTGGTTCACAGCAATGTGCCCCAGATACCGGATTGCCGGCACGAATCGTGGATCCAGCGAAATCGCTTCTAGAAGCTGGGCTGTGCCCTCTCGTTCTTTGCCGGAGAGAAATAAAGTCAACGCTAAAGCCGTGCGCGTGCGCGCCGATTGCGGAAAATCGATCATCGATTGCTTCAAAATCGCAAGCGCCGGCTCGTACGTTTGGTGCCGCATCAGTTCAATCGCCAGCGCAATCCGGAATCGCTCCTCATTCGGCGATAACCGCATTGCCTCCTGAAAGCTTCGCGCGGAAGAAACGCTGTCGCCCATAGACTCGTATGCTTCACCTAAAAGAGCTTCCATCTCGCCAGTGATCTGCAGGCCCCTTGCCTCCAGGCCGCGTAAATCCGCGACCGAGGCCGCCAGATCGGGATGGGAACGCGCTTTCAATTGGGCGTCCAGCCAGACCATCTCCGCAACCGCGGTGGCCCTGATGAGTCCTGGGTCTGCCGGGGCGAGCCGCAGCGCAGCTTGCATCTCTTCCGCGGATTCCTTCGGCCGCTTTAGCCCGGCGTCAATGGCGGCGCGAAGACGGTGAAACGCGATGGCCTGTGTCAGATCCGGCGGAACACTCACGCCCTGAATGGCCCGGTCCGCTTCCAGGAACCGATGTTGCCGCGCTAGCCCCGCAGCCTCTGCCAGTTTCTGCTGGTCATTCTCTCTACCGGCCGGCCCGGCGTGTAGTAGGGTCGCGCAGATTGCGAATAGAAGCATTTTGCATGCGCGGTTATTCATAACTGCACCAGCAATGATAGACTTTTTCTACTTACTTCGGGAGGCTGCATGTTGCAAGCTGCGCGTGTGAGTTTTCTTTCTCTGGCATCGTGTGCGGCCGGAGCTCTGCTATTCTTCCTTCCGCTGCCGGCCTCCGCCCAAATCGATACTGGAGCTATCGTCGGCACCGTCGCGGATCAATCCGGCGCTTCGATTCCGAAAGCATCCATCGTTATCACGAACGAATCGACCGGTGTCGTATTTAACACGCAAACCAATTCGGATGGGCAATATCAGGTTACTGCGCTCATTCCAGGAAAGTACTCAGTGAAGGCAAGCGCTGCCGGATTCGACTCGCAACTGCGCGGCGGCATTCAAATCGACGTGCAATCCCGGCCCGCAATCGACTTCGATTTGAATGTGGGGCGGTCCACCCAGACCGTCGAGGTCAGCAGCGCCACCCCCGTTTTGCAAACGCAGACAGCGGACGTAGGCGCGGTCGTCCAGGCCCAGCAGATTAACGATCTGCCCTTGAATGGCCGCCGATACTCCGATCTGTCCTTACTTGAGCCGGGCATCACCCGAAATCTCACCAATACCAACAACACGGCGCCCGACCGCTTCAGCTCCAACGGTAATTGGGAAACCCAGAACTATTTCTCGCTCGACGGCATCGACAACAATTCCGGATCCACCAATCTGCAGGAGAGCACGGTGCAAGTAATCCAGCCACCGCCCGATGCACTACAGGAGTTCCGGATCCAGACCCGTACCTATTCCGCGGAGTTTGGTACCGCCGCCGGCGCAGTTATCAACGCCAGTATCAAATCAGGAACCAATCGGTTTCACGGCGATTTATGGGAGTTCCTCCGGAATAGCGAACTGGACGCGAACACCTATTTCAATAACCAGGGCGGCGTTCCACGCGGGCATTTCACGCAGAATCAATATGGCGCTACCATTGGCGGACCCATCGTCAAGAACCGTACCTTCTTCTTCGGCGACTTCCAGTTCTTTACCAGCCGGACCGCCACAACCCAGCTCTCTACCGTTCCCACGCCGCTTATGAAGCAAGGCAATTTCATCGAGTTGCCGAGCGGTTTGACCAGTTCGCCCGTTGCCGGGCAAGCCGGGTGCGTTGTTGGTTCGAAAATCGCCGCAAGATGCATTGACCCGACAGCGGCAAAATTGATTGCTTTGTTTCCCGATCCGAACATCCCCGGCGCGCTGGCGCTGCAAGGCCAGCCCGGAAGCTGGAGCGGTGCGCCAAATTATCAGTTTCAGTATTCAGTGCCGAACGACTCTCACTCCTGGGATGTCCGAATTGACCATACGCTCAATGAACGCAATCGCATCTTCGGCCGGTATAGCGAGTACATCATCGGCCGCCAGGACCCGCCCTGGACTAGCAATCCCGTTGCGGGCAACGGAAACTTTGCCACCCAGTACAACATTCACGAGTACTCGGTCGCCCTTGCCTGGGATAAAACAATCGCGCCGACTATCTTCAACGAGCTCCGCGGCGGATTCACGCGCGATTACGCGCACAGCGATCCCATCGGCTTGAAATTGGGCGAATCGCTCGCTTCTCAATACGGATTGAGCGGCGTTCCCGTTGGGCCCAACTCCGCCGGCATTCCTCCCATAAACATCAATGGCCTTACCCGTCTTGGCTCCTCGCCCTGGAGACCCCAGTTCCAGATCGCGCAAGTGTGGCAGCTCCTCGATAACCTGAGCTGGCTCAAAGGCGATCACAGCTTCAAGTTCGGTTACGAATACCGGCATCCAAGCGATAACTTCCTGGATATTGAATCACCGCAAGGACAAATCTTCGTAAACGGAATTTATACGAACAACGGATCGTTCGGTGTTCCAGATTTCCTTCTGGGCGATGTCGATTCCGCGCAATTCACCACGCCGACCGTGGTTCACAATTTCAAAGAAGGCAACAGCTTTTACGCCCAGGACACCTGGCGCGCACGGCGCAATTTGACCGTCACCTACGGGGTCCGTTATGAGCTGTTCTCGCCGCTGCTGAATCATCAAAACCAGGTTTCGAACTTTACTCCCGCAAATGGCGGCGGCTTCGTCACAGCGGCGTCAAACGCCTCCGGCTGGTATAACCGCGCGCTTATCCATCCCGACAAGAACGATTGGGCCCCGCGCTTTGGTTTCAGCTATCAGCCTTGGAGCCGCGTCGTGCTGCGCGGCGGCTTCGGGATGTTCTATCAGCAATCCGTCCGCATTGGCTCAGAGGCGATCCTCGCTTTGAATCCTCCCTTTGTCGTGTCGAATAGCCTAAGCCAGCAATTAGGCAGCACCACGCCGGTGTTTCTGCTCAGCAATGGATTTCCTTCCTTCGGCTCATCGGCCGTGTATCTGCCTGGCCTGCAGGTCCGGGCCCAGGATCCAAATGAGCGTACGCCTTACGTAGAACAATTCAGCTTTGGCCCTGAGATTCAACTTGGGAATAACACTGCGCTCGAGCTGACTTACGTCGGAAATAACGCGCGCAAAATGAACCGGCTGCGCAACGCGAACCAGGGTATCGTGACAGGATTCGATGCCGCCGGCAAACCGGTTGTGGTTTTCCCATACGCGAATCTCAACAACAATGCAACCGGCGATCACGCCTTTCTTGAACTGGCGACAAACGATGGCAACTCCGATTACAATGCATTTCTGGTTTCACTCCGGCGCCGTTTCAACAAAGGCCTTTCTTACGGAATCAGCTATACCTGGAGCCACGGCATTTCCGATTTTGTGGACAATCTCACCGGCGGAGCAGAACCGCAGAATGCCTATGATTACAGGGCCGATCGCGGCGAATCGCCATTCGATGTCCGCCACAGGTTTGTCGGCTTTGCCACTTACGAGCTGCCTATTGGGAAAGGGAAATGGCTGCTGAACAACGACGGCTGGAGCGCTCGCGTACTTGGCGGCTGGCAAATTAATTCCATCGTCACCTTGCAGACCGGCACCCCATTCGAAGTGAATGCTCCGGATGTAAGCAATACCGGTCCCGCGCATGATTCACGAGCTAATTGCATAGGCGATCCCTTCACCGGTACTTCAACCGATCCGCGCAAGGGCGTCTGGCTGAATGCCAGTGCATTCGCCGTACCCGCTTTGGGTACATTTGGAAATTGCGGCGCGCGTAATTTCCATGGTCCGGGCCTGCAAAATGTCGATCTCAGCCTGTTCAAGAGCTTTCCCGTCACAGAATCGACGAAGCTCGAATTTCGTGCCGAATCGTTCAATCTGTTCAACCACGCAAACTTCACCAATCCTAATTCGTTCTACTCGCCCTTCTCGCTCGGCTCATTCGGCGGAATTTTTAACACTGTGGGAGATCCTCGTGAGCTGCAATTCGCTTTGAAGTTTTATTTCTGACAATGACGAAAATCTTCTCGGTCGCTCTGCTCCTCTTGGTTGGCCTAAATGCTGAGACGCCATTCGATTCAACCATCAAGCCTTCCCTGGTCACAACCAACATCGCGCCGAACCGCGGGGCCGCCGCCGTATGGCAGAGTCTCAAAAAACTCCATACCCGCGCCAGCCTCATCATGATCACGGCCCATCCGGACGATGAAGACGGGGGAATGCTCGCGTATGAATCGCGAGGTTTGGGCGCGCGAGTCACCCTGCTGACCTTGAATCGAGGCGAGGGCGGAGCCAACGTCATGTCCTCTGATTACTGGGATGCGCTCGGCCTGGTCCGTACCGAAGAGTTGCTCGCCGCCGGTCAATACTATGGCGTCGATCAGTATTGGACCCGAGTATGCGACTACGGATTCTCGAAAACCATGCAGGAGGCGCTCGACAAATGGGGTAAAGAACGAGTGCTCGGCGATGTAGTCCGGGTTGTGCGCATGACCCGTCCGCTGGTCGTCACTTCCGTTTTCGTTGGAGGCCCCAGCGACGGCCACGGCAATCACCAGGTCGCTGGATTGATGGCTAAGGAAGTCTTCGAAGCCGCCGGAGACCCGAAGCAGTTCCCCGGGCAGATCCGCCAGGGGCTGCTGCCCTGGAAACCGCTGAAGTATTACGCGCACGTGCCGTTCTTCGGGCCGGAAGCCTCAAAAATTACCAAGACCATCGGCATTCCGGAAGGCGATTACGACCCGTTCCTCGGTCTCTCCTACGTACAAACTTCACGTGAAGGGCTCGGCTTTCAAAAGTCTCAAAACGGCGGCGGATCCATTCCCCACGCG
>Ga0134125_10009854_pt1 | contig 10745 bp, 10 predicted proteins | sample KB31751_FD_96464 | JGI IMG/M metagenome (GOLD analysis project Ga0134125, IMG submission 96464) | Terrestrial soil microbial communities with excess Nitrogen fertilizer from Kellogg Biological Station, Michigan, USA - KB3-175-1 | ecosystem: Environmental > Terrestrial > Soil > Unclassified ...
GATGCGCGAGCGCTACGACATCGCCGCGATCACCAACGACATCTACACCAAATGGGATGCGGAGTTTCTGGTGCGCTCGGGCTCGCTGACGCCGGATCGCATCGCCGGCGTCGAGACCGGCGGCTGCCCGCACACCGCGATCCGCGAGGACGCCTCGATGAATCTCGCGGCGGTCGCGGACATGCGGGCCAAATTTCCCGACCTCGACCTAGTGCTGATCGAGTCCGGCGGTGACAATCTCGCAGCCACCTTCTCCCCGGAGCTCGCCGACCTCACCATCTATGTCATAGACGTCGCGGCCGGCGACAAGATCCCCTCCAAGGGCGGTCCCGGCATCACCCGCTCCGATCTCCTTGTCATCAACAAGATTGACCTTGCGCCTCACGTCGGGGCTTCGCTGGAGAAGATGAAGACGGATGCGAAAAGGATGCGCGGCGAGCGGCCTTTCGTCATGACCAGCCTGAAGAAAAGTGAAGGGTTGGATCGCATTGTCAATTTCATCGAGACCAAGGGCGGTCTGCAGCCGTCGCCGCACACCTGAACGGGATGGGCGGGGCGCTGATGTCGTTAAGGTTTGTGGCGGCGCCTGCGACGAAAGTTCACGGCAGGAATTCATTGCCGATGGGAACCAAACCGTCGCGCGGTGGTTAAGGTCATTCGGGCTCTGCGGACAGCCGTCAATCGATTCCAAAACAGCACCAGCGTTAAGCCTCACAGCCGACCGCAGTTGCGTACCGATCATGACTGCATCATCATATCAGCCGGTTGGCTCTCGTTCTCTCACCCATCGCTGCGGCGCCGGCAAATTTTCGATGACCGTTCTCTCTTTCCGCCGACCGCGCACTGTCGAGTAGACGCGTGGTTCGGCTGGGTTTCATCATCGGCTTCATCGCGCTGATCGGGGTCCTGCTCTCCGGGCTCGCGGCCTACCGCGTGCACCAGCAGGAGCTGACCATCGACGGCATCGCGGTGGCGCGCGCCATTGACGTGCATGCAAGCCTGGTTCAGGACCGGCTGACCGAACGGGAGCTTCTCGCCCGCGTAGCCTCCGGCCTGTTCCGTCTACCGTCCGGCATCAAGGCCAACATGCTGGAGCCGCTGCGTTCCGCTATCTACGCCTTCAAGACCGACTTTGTGGTAGCGGGCTGGGTCGCGCGGCTGAAGTCGAATGAACTCGATGCTGCGAGCAAGGCCCTTGAGCAGGCTGGTTATCCCGACCCCACCATCCGAACGCTCGACGGCAAACCGGTGGATGCACATTCGCTGCAACAGCCGGTCGACGTGCTCATGGATGTGGAACCCCGCAACAAGGAGACCGCGCCGTTTGTAGGACGCGTGCTGGACACTAATTCTGCCCTCGGCGTCATGCTGGCGCACGCGGCGGCCGACGGAAAGCCCTACACTTCCGATCCGGTGCCGCTGCTGCGGCCCGACGGCCCAGTCGGCGTCGTGCTTGCCGCGCCGGTGGTGCAGCCTGATGCCACGACGCCAGCCGGGTTCGTAACCTTTACCTATAAACTGTCGACGCTGATGTTGACCAACGACGATCTGTCGTTGTTCTCAGTGGCGCTGAAGGACCCACGCAAGCCTGACAGCGAATTGGTCGCCGACGACCAGGGCGTCGTCACCGATCGCCAGGAGCCGACCGAAGTGGCTTCGGCAACGCGCACGGTTACCTTCGGCAATCGCGACTGGTCGCTCATCTATTACGCCAGAAGCAATGCCGCGAGGCGCGCCGAGCAAACGGCGGCGATCGTGGGCGCCATTGGGCTCGCGCTGACCGGCGTGGTCTGCGGCCTGTTCGGCTACGTCGCCTACAATAACTTGCGGATGAGCCGGGAAATCCAGGTGCGGATCGGTTTCGAGCGGCGGCTGACGGCCGTCATCGACGAACTCAATCACCGCGTAAAGAACATCCTTGCGGTCATCCAGTCGATCATCACGCGGACGCTGCGTCATGGCTCCGACATCGACGTCGCACGCGAGCTTCTGATCGGCCGCATCCATGCCATGTCGAACGTGGTGTCGCTGCTCAGCGACAGCCAGTGGCAGGGGGTCAAGCTGAAGGGACTGTTCGAGGCGCGCGCCATTCCCCATGCCGAGCGCATCGCGGTGAGCGGTCCGGACATCGCGGTGAGTGCGCGCGCCGCCCAAAGCCTGTCGCTGCTATTTTTTGAGCTCGCTTCGCATTCCGACGAGGGATTGTCCCTGGTGGGCAAACATCCCCATATCGTCGCCAATTGGGACGTTACGGGCGAGGAGCCCAGCACGATCTTTCATTTCCGCTGGGAGGAGTTCAACACCAGCGAGGCCACGCGCCGCCCCGACAGCGATTTTGGCTTGATCTTGCTCGACCGCGTCGCACCCGAGGCGCTCGGCGGCACGTCAAAGCGCTATTTCACTGATGTCAGCTATGTCTACGAGTTGATCGCGCCGATGGCCACGGTCGTGGACATGATAGAGCGCGACCGCACGGAGCAGTTTGCGGCGCCGGTGCGGCCGACCAAGTAGCGTTCGGGAAAGACCGCCCACCCGCTCTCTCACCTCCCCGCGCTTGCGGAGCAAACGCGGGGAAAGGGAGTGAAGCAACGTCAGCCATTCCCGCCGATCACAGCGCGCACCGTCTCGTCAGGGCCAAAATCCTCGGCGCCTTCGACATACAGCAGGGCGGCAAGCTTCGAGCGCGCGCGATTGACGCGGCTCTTGATCGTGCCGACTGCGCAGCCGCAGATCGTCGCCGCATCCTCGTAGGAGAAGCCGGACGCGCCGACGAGAATCAGCGCTTCGCGCTGGTCCTGCGGCAGCTTGTCGAGCGCTGTCCGAAACTCCTCGAACTCCAGATGCGCGCCCTGCGCCGGCTGCGTCTTCAGCGTCTTGGCATAGTTGCCCTCGGCGTCTTCGACCTCGCGCCTGCGTTTGCGATAGTCGGAGCGGAACAGGTTGCGCAAGATCGTAAACAGCCAAGCCGGCAGGTTCGAGCCGGGCTGGAAGGAGTCGATGTTAGCGAGCGCACGCAACAACGTTTCCTGTACCAGGTCGTCGGCACGGTCGCCGTTGCCTGACAACGAAATCGCGAACGCGCGGAGGCTCGGTACCGCCGCTAGAATGTCGTCGCGAAGGGAGTCTGTGAGAGGCATTAATCCCTCCCGTTTTCTTGGTCGTTCGCCCCCCCGCCCGATTCCTCCGGGCTTCCTACTTGGTGAGCCGCGGTAGGAGCATCAAGCTTGCGGATCAGCTCCGCAAATCGTTCCGGAACCCCTTGGCGCACCACGTCGTCATACATGGCGCGCAGTTGATGGCCGATTCTCGACTGGATCTCGGCATTGAGGCCACCCTGCCGGCCAGGTGGCGCATTTTTGCTGGCCTGAGACTTCACATCCTTCATGACCTGTTCCACGTTTCCCCGGGGGTTAAGTCCCTGTCGCTCAAAGAATTTCTGCTGCGCGAGGCCTTTGCGTAACTGAGCTAATGCGAACTCGCGCTGAAAGTTCCCGCTGCGCTGGAACTTTTCTTTATTTGCTGCGTAGTTAGTCGGACAGGGGGAGGCGGGCCGCCCCTTTTGAGTGCATGGCCCAACAGCGGATGGAGTGGGGATGTCCCGATCACAGCTTGTTGCTGAACATTTGCCGTTGCTGCGGCGCTACGCCCGCGCGCTAACGGGAAGCCAGGCATCCGGCGACGCCTATGTCGGCGCCATGCTTGAGGCCCTGCTGCAGGATCCCTCGCTGCTCGACGAGCAGTACGGGGCCAAGGCGGGTCTATTCAAACTGTTTACCCAGATCTGGAATTCAGTGTCATTGAACGACGATTCCGAGGTCGCGACCTTGCCGATGCCGCCCGAGCGACGGCTTTCCAACATCACGCCGCTGCCCCGCCAGGCCTTCCTGCTGCTATCGCTCGAAGGCTTTTCGGAGCAGGAAGTGGCCTCCATTCTCGGCACCGACATCGCAGAGACGCGGCGCTTGGCCGACGCAGCGGGGCGCGAAATGGCCGCGGAGATCGCGACCGATGTGCTGATCATCGAGGACGAGACGTTCATCGCGATGGATTTGGAAAGTCTCGTGAGAAATCTTGGGCACAACGTGATCGGGGTCGCACGCACGCACGCCGACGCAGTCGCGATCGCCAAGAACAAAAAGCCGGGCCTGATCCTCGCCGACATCCAGCTCGCCGACGGCTCGTCGGGATTGGATGCGGTGAACGAATTGTTGCGCAGCTTCGAAGTGCCGGTGGTGTTCATCACCGCCTATCCCGAACGCTTCCTGACCGGCGAGCGGCCGGAGCCGGCCTTCCTGATCTCCAAGCCGTTCCAGCCGGCCATGGTTTCCGCCGTGGCGAGCCAGGCCCTGTTCTTTCAGCGCAACTCGCGCAACCGCATGCCAAGGGCGGCGGCGTCCTGAGCTGTGCCGATTGAGTGAGTGGCGTTTGCGAATTTGCCCGGCGCGCTTAACCAGCGCGCCGGGTTTTTTGCGTCGCGCCCTTTGATTTTGGTCCTGACGGAGCATGCGGTCTTCGCGAGGATGGGCCGCGCGGGGCGCCGTCGCAGCCAATCTGGGCATCAGACGGAGCTTGTGCAGCACTGCTGCCAGCACTCATGCGTGCAATTGCGTGCAAAAGAATGCAGGCAAAAAAGTAGGGCACGGCTGGCATCACCACAGCCGCGCCCTACGTCGCCGGTCAATGGGGCAGGGGGGAATAACCGGCTGCCCAGATGACGCCTGGCCACGAAAGTCGTTCCTGCCGGGCAAAAATTTTTTGCACACGGTTATGTGATCCACCCGTCCGCGAACCCTGTTCTCGTGACTAACGTTGTGTGTACCTGATTGTAATGGGCCAGGGATCTACTTCCATGTCCTATCTGGTTAAAGGAATTTTCGGCGTCGCCGCTGTTTCGCTGGCGCTTGGTGCCGTGCAGTTGGCTTCGGGTCATGATCTCGCCGCGTCACTACAAGGGCTGTCGGCACAAGAGGGGTTGGCGCGAGCGGTTTCGGCACAAGGGTTGTCGGCAAGTCCGTTCGACAGCGTTAACCGCGCCGCCAAGGAGGATCGCGGAGCCGTTCTCGCGACATCGTTGCTGACCACACGAACGATCGCGTTCCGTCCCCCTGGCATTCCGTCGACCTCTGTGCTCGTTCGCATCCCGGCGAAGGTGGAAGCCCGCCAGATCAAGCGGAGGCCGCCGCCACCAGTCAAATCCACTCAGCAGAAGTCGATGATGGCGGCTTGCGAGCCCGTCGTCAGCGTCCTGACCGACATCGCAAAGCGGCTGCAGCCCGGCCGTTGCGTGACCTGAAGGGCCGAGGCTTTTCTCGGCCCTGGGGCATGATCGGGAAAGTGGAAGCCGGCTTTCCCTCGCGGCAAACGCAAAGCGCTTGCGCGGAGCTCATGCTCGAACAATGAGATGATATCATGATCCGATTCCGTCTAATCGGATCATGATCTGGAGACAGCGGAAGGTTCTGCCCACCTATTCGGCCGGTGTCGCCTCATCCTGTGCCGCGCTGCGGTTCATCAGCACACCTAATGCCAGCCCACTCACCGCAAGCAACGGAATAAGGCGCTTGGCGCCGAGCGCACGGACGATCCGCACGCCCGTCGTCACCACCGCCGGGTCGGTGAGTAGATTGCGCGCCCTGGCGCTGGCGCGCTCGCGTGCCCTCGCCTCGATCTGGCGTTTGCGCACGGCATGCCAAATACCGACGATGATGGCGATGACGAAGAACAAGCCGGCGGCGGCCAAGCAGGCGATGATTCCGCCATAGGCATGATCCACGAAAACGAAAGCCGCCGCGAAGAGGAATGCGGCGGCGATCAGGAGTGCGACGGCGAGAATGGCCGTCAGCACGACCTGTTGCAGCCTGGACGAGGCCGACTCCTTCACATCATCAATGACGCGTTGAAACATTTTTGCGCCTCGCGCTGTAGAGTGCATCAACGAAGGCGAGCGTTCTCCACCAGCGTCGCCACTCGCTCACGAGGCTTGCGGTTTTGGTCAGAACCATCGCACTCTCCGATCTAGCGCCAATCTCAGCGTCGCCAAGTGAGGCCGATCAAAAAGCCGAGGCCAAGCGCGAGCCCCACGGTCACCAGCGGTCGCTGCGTGATGACATCCTCCAGTGTTTCCTCGATCGAGCCCACGGCATCCTGCGCCGCATCCATCATCGCGCCGCTCCGTTCGGAGATGTCGTCCACAGTGGAATCGACATTGGCGCGGGCCTGCTTGTAGCCGTGCCGGGCTCGCCCTTTGGCCGCGCCCGCAAACTTGTTGAGCGCGTCCGTAATCTGTTCTGTCAAGGCCGCGATATCGTTCTTGACGGACGTGACATCCTTCTCCAGCCGGTCATAGCTTTCGCCCGCTTGGCGCGTCAGGCTGTCGGTGCTTACCATCGGAAGCTCCAATACTTGCGTTAGTTGAGCCGAGAACGCCGAGGATTGAAGGAAGTTCCCGATGTGGAAACCGGTCAATCGGCCGGCAGCTGCGGCGAATTGACCGGCAGCAGGTGCTCCTTGAGAATCAAGCCCACGATCAAAAGCGGCGACGACAGGAAGGCGCCCATCGGTCCCCACATCCAGGTCCAGAACGCAATACCGAGAAATACCGCCAGCGCATTAAGCTCCAGCCGCCGGCCGACAATGGTGGGCGTGACGAAATGACCTTCCAGGAAGGCTACGCCGCAAAACGCCAGGGGTGCGATCAGCGCCGCGCCGAGGCTCGGCAGCGCAATGATGCCGACGACGCCGAGCACTACGAAGGTGACGATCGGGCCGATGATAGGAATGAAGTTGAGCGTCGCGGCGAGTGCACCGAGGCCTGTTGGACGGGGCATCTGCGCAATGAAGCAAACGATCCCGGTGGCGAGCCCGACGCAAATATTGATCACAGTGACAGTAAGCAGGTAGGTGCCGAGGTGAACCTCGATCTCGTTCAAGATCCGCAATACTTTGAGCCGTGTGTCGTGATCGGCGAAGGTTAGGATCAGCGCGCGGCGCAGGTCGCGCCAGCTTGCGATGAACAGGATGAGGGTGGCGAAGAACAGAAGAAATTCGGTGAAGGTCGGCGTTACGAACTGAATGGTCGGCTGTACCCAGTCGAATTTGGGCATCTGGAAATTGGATAGTCTGCCGGGGCCTCCAAATATGCGCTGCAACTCCTGCCAGACCGGGAGCAGGCGAGAGAATACCTGCAGTTTGTCCTTGAGCCGTGCCGCAAATTCCGGCAGGTGCGTGCTCCATTCCATCAAGGGCGACGAGAAAAGCCCGATGACGAAGGCGACCGCCGCAGCGACCGCGGCGACGATCAGCACCGCCGTCAGAGCGCGCGGAATGCGATACCGTTCCAGGAAATTCGCGGCCGGCGATAGCATGGTGCCGACGACAAAGGCCATCACCACAGGAAGAAAGAACGCTTTCGCCACATAGAGCACGGCGACGACGCTGATGATGAGCAGGCAGGTCAGCGCCAGAGCGACGACCCCGGTGCGCCGGATCACCGGCGGCAGTTCGCTCCTCCCCTCGGGCACCGGCTCGCCCTCGGGCGCATGGGACAACAGACGTTCATTGGAAGGCACACGCACGATGGTCCAATCCTGCATGGGGCGAAGCTTGCGCGGCGGAACTGCGGGCTTCGCGCCGAATGCCTGGCTAACAAGCTGGCCCACCGCCGAGGGTTCCGTCACGCAGACGTGAAATTCAGCGAGCTTGACAGTCTCGTGTTCGCCGCCGCGCGCGCCGGAACCGCGCGTGCGCCAACGGCGTTTGTAGGAGCGCACAGCATCAAAGTGATGCACTTCCATTCCATGGGGCAGGACATGATCAAGCTTTTTTCCATTACGCCCAAGGCCTCTTTGCGCGCATGCCGTGCCGTCGCTCTCGTCGGTGCCTCGTTGCTTGCGGGTAGCCTCTTTGCCGGCACGGCCAGCGCCCAAGCGCTCGGTTATGCGTCAACCCAGACCGACGCATTTCCAGACGGCGACTATGTGGCGAACGCGCCGGCAATCAGCGATCCCGGTCGCGGAGACGAAGATAGCGCCCTGCCGCAAAGGTTGCGGCGCGCGGTCGTTGATCTCGACACCAAGGAAGCGCCCGGCACCATCATCATCGATACCGGCGACACCGTGCTTTACTACGTGCTCGGCGGCGGCAAGGCGATACGCTATGGCATCGGCGTCGGCCGCCAGGGCTTTACCTGGTCGGGCGTTAAGACCGTCAGCCGCAAAGCGGAATGGCCAGACTGGTATCCGCCCGCCGAGATGATCGCACGCCAGCCCTATCTGCCGCGCTTCATGGCGGGCGGCCCCGGCAATCCGCTCGGCGCCCGCGCCATGTATCTCGGCTCGAGCGAATACCGCATTCACGGTACCAACGATCCCACCACGATCGGCAAGTTTGTCTCCTCCGGCTGCATCCGTCTGACCAACGAGGACGTGACCGACCTGTTCAACCGCGTCCGTGTCGGGACCAAAGTCGTCGTGCTGCCGAAGAATGCACCGCTGCAGGCGCGCCGACTGACGCCTACCCCGGTCACCACGCGGCCCACGACGGCACGGCCATCGGGCCGCCAGGCCATGACGATTCCGGTCTCGCGCGCCGACTGACCCGGAGGCGTCGATGCGCAAAAGGATGGTTGGCCGGGTGGCGATCGCCATCGTACTCGGCTTGGGAGCAGTCAGCCCGCCACTCGCGGCTCACGCGGAAGATTTCTTTTCCGCTCTGTTCGGTGCGTTCGGTGCCCGGCCGCCGGGGCCGCCTTCGGGACCACCCTTTGGCTTTCTTTTCGGCCGTGAAGGAGCGCGGGTGGAAGCGCCGCGTCCTAGCGTTGCTTACGGCGGCGCTCATGCCTGGTGCGTGCGTACCTGTGATGGACGGTCCTTCCCAGTGACCGGGCCGGACAACAAGAGCCGCATCGAGGCATGCAACAATTTCTGTCCGGCCAGCAAGACGACGCTCGTCTATGGCGCCGATATCGACAGCGCCACAACCGTGAACGGCAGGCCCTACTCGGACCTGCCCAACGCATACCGCTACCGCGACGAACTCGTGGCGGGATGCACCTGCAATGGCAAGGACCAGGGCGGCCTGGCGCACATCTCGATCGATAATGATCCGACACTGCGCAAGGGTGACATCGTGGTCGGCGCCAAGGGGCTCGAGGTGGCCACTCGCGGTGCCGACCAGCGTGGCGGGACGAACTTCACGCCGCTACCGCAATCCCCGCAGGCGCGCTTCCGTCAGCTGCCGATCGTGGCATCGGGACGATAGGCGTTTCGTCGGCAGCTTATTCCGTCATCCTGAGGAGGCCGCGAACCGCGGCCGTCTCGAAGGATGGACGGCCCGGATGCAGCAGCCGGGCCTTTGCCTTTCGAGGCTCGCTGGCGCGAGCACCCCCAGCGACAAACAGCGAAGCCGTTTGCGCGGGGGTGACGGGGATAGATGTGATCGCGCGGCTGATTGATATTACGCCGCGCGGATCTTGCTCAAGAACCCGCTGACCTGTTCGCCAAGATGCTGGCTCTGCGTCTCCAGCGTCTCGGAGGCGTGTTTGACGTTCTCCGCCGCGGCGGCGGCAGAATCGGCATCGGCTTTGACGCCCGTCATGTTCTCCGAAACATTCTTGGTGCCTTGCGCGGCAAATTGGGTTGAGCGGGTGATCTCCTGGGTCGCGGCGCCCTGTTCCTGTACCGCGGCCGCAATCGCGGTGGCGACCTCATTGACCTCGCCGATGATGCCGCCGATCCGCTTGATCGCATCGATGGCATCGCCCGCGACCTTCTGAATATCGGCGATCTGCTCGGAGATATCCTCGGTTGCCTTGGCGGTCTGGCTCGCCAGCGACTTGACCTCGGATGCCACCACGGCAAAGCCCCGTCCGGCTTCGCCCGCGCGCGCGGCCTCGATGGTCGCGTTCAGGGCGAGCAGATTGGTCTGGGCTGCAATGGTGTTGATGAGGCCGACCACTTCGCCGATCCGTCCCGCCGATTTGGCAAGGCCCTGTACGGTGCCGTCGGTCTGGCGCGCCTCGTCGACGGCGCGGCTCGCGATGGCAGCGGCATGTGCCGACTGCTGGCTGATGTCGTTGATCGATGCGCTGAGTTCCTCGGAGGCGGAGGCGACGCTCTCGACGCTGAGCGAGGCTTCGCCCGAGGCCTTCTGTGCGACTTCAACACGTTCGTTGGTCTTGCGCGAGACCGTCGACAGGCCGGCCGAGGTGCTTCGCATGGCGCTGGAGGCCTCACCTAATTGCAGCAGGCTCTGGCGCACCGCGCCCTCGAATTCGCCGACATGGATCTCGATCGCGCGCTGGCGGGCCGCGGTGCCGGCATTGCGCTCGCGCTCCTGTGCTTCGATCTTCAGCTTGTCCTTCGCCTGCTGCTTGAAGACTTCCAGGGCGCCCGCGAGCGCGCCGATCTCGTCTTTCCGCGCAGCATGGCCGGTCTCGACGGCGAGATCGCCGCCGGCCACCTTGAGCATGGCGTCGCGCATATCGTGCAGCGGCCTGATGACGCGCCGGCTGATCGTCAGCATGGCACCGCAGGAGAGCGCAATTGCGGCCGCCAGGAAACAGACTTGCAGAATGAGCGAGCGGAGCGCCTCCGAGTGCTGCTCCGCGATATAGGCCTTGGCGGTTTCGAGCGCCGCATTGGCGACTGCGACGGCAGCCATGAGGCGGCCGACCGTGAACGGGCTCCATTTATCGGCGACCATTTCCGGTTTCTCGCCACTGACCAGCGCGTTGACCAGGCGATCAC
>Ga0134125_10009855_pt1 | contig 10743 bp, 11 predicted proteins | sample KB31751_FD_96464 | JGI IMG/M metagenome (GOLD analysis project Ga0134125, IMG submission 96464) | Terrestrial soil microbial communities with excess Nitrogen fertilizer from Kellogg Biological Station, Michigan, USA - KB3-175-1 | ecosystem: Environmental > Terrestrial > Soil > Unclassified ...
TGCTCGCGGCGCCGCCGCCACCATTCCTCCATGCCAAGCGAATAGGCGTAATCGTTGGCGGAGCCGAGCGGCCAGGTCGCGAACACCACGTCGCGCCGCCCGGATTGCAACAGCCCATTGGCGACTTCGTGGACGGTGCCGTCGCCGCCGGCCGCGACCACTTTCGCGAATCCGTCGACCGCCGCCTGCCTCGCTAGTTCTTCCGCATGCCCTGCATATGCCGTCGGCTGAAGGGTGAACTCGCTGATTCTTGGTGGCACAGGCATTCCTGCCTGTGTTCCAGTAAACTCGCGCAGCCAGCGTTCCGCCTTTCCGCGGCCGGCGGCCGGGTTGTAAATCACACAGGTGGCGGGCGTCATTTTGGAGGCACTCGATGATCCGTTTCGAACCGCTGACCGAGGCCGACATTCCGGCGGCGCTCGCCTTGTGGCACGGAATGCCGGGGATCGGCCTGCGCGACGCCGACAATCCGAGATCGCTGGCGAAGTACTTGGCCCGCAATCCGGGGTGCAGCTTCACGGCGAAGGAGAATGACGCACTGGTCGGCGTCGGTCTTGCTGGCCACGACGGTCGCCGCGGCTATCTCCACCACGTCGCCGCCGCACCCGACCGGCAACGCGAAGGCATCGGCCGCCGGCTTGTGGAATGCTGCTTGCGCCGTCAAAAACGAGGGCATCGACAAGGTCAACTTCTGGGTCAAGGCCGACAATGGCAACGGGTTGGCCTTCTGGAAGCGGATCGGCGGCATCGAACGCACCGATCTCGTTGTCGTGTCGATGATTCTGGGCGACAACCCGAATGCGTGAATAGTTCGCACAGGCAGGAATGCCTGTGCCACCAAAAAAAGCAGATGGTGGCACAGGCATTCTTGCCTGTGCAAATTGGACTTCCGACACCCAAAGAAGAATGAACGGACTTTTGATTCTCGATAAGCCGGGTGGCTGCACCTCGCGCGACGTGGTGAACCGCGTGCAGAAATGGTTCCCTCGCAAGACGAAGATCGGCCACACCGGTACGCTCGATCCGCTGGCCACCGGCGTGTTGGTCGTCTGCGTCGGCACCGCAACGCGTCTTGCCGAATACGTCCAGGCGATGGGGAAGACTTACGCCGCCCGCTTCCGCCTCGGCGCTGCCAGCAGCACCGACGACGCCGATGGCGAGGTGGTCGAGCAGCCCGGCGCGGAAGCCGTGCCATGCGAGCGAATCGCGGCGGCACTCGCCTCGTTCCAAGGCACGATCCTGCAGATTCCCCCGGCCTATTCCGCGCTGAAGATCGATGGCAAGCGTTCGCACAACTTGGCCCGCCAGGGCAAGGAAGCGCCGCTCGCCGCCCGCCCCGTTCGCATCGATGCCATCCGGATGTTGCATTACGACTGGCCATTCGTCGATGTGGAAATCGACTGCGGCAAGGGGACGTACATCCGCTCGGTTGCCCGCGACCTTGGGGAGAAGCTCGGCGTCGGCGGAATGGTGCAGACGTTGCGGCGAACCCGCGTCGGACCGTTCTCCTCGGACCAGGGAATCAGTTGGGAAGCGACCGCGGCGGAGGCGGTTGAGCGACTGCTTCCCCCGTCCGCGGCACTGACTGCGCTGCCGATCGTGCGCATCGATGCCGAGCAGGAACGGCGTTTCCGCAGCGGCCAGGCGCTTGGCCGCGCGGCGGAGTCCGCGGAGCCGAGCGCGGAAGGCAATGGGTCGGAGGCTGCCGTCTTCAACGAACGCGGCAATCTCGTCGGCATTGGCATCGTCGCGCCCCGAACCATCCAGCCGAAAATCGTTCTGGCAGCGTGACTCCCGCCGTCATATCCGTTCATACCAATTCCCCCCGTCTCATCGCTCTCAAATCTCGGTTTGCCTATCGATGACGGGAAAATGCGAAACGCTTCCCCTTTGCGGCTCGGCTCCATTCACGTAAGATGATTAAACCGCCGCCGGCCACAGGTCTTCCGCGGGAATCTGCCTCAAGCCTTCGCCCGTTCCTTATGTAAAGTGGTTGCCGGGCAATCACCCCTCTCCTCATATTGCAGGAACGTAAATGACCGATCACCGACAAGCCAAGAACTGCGCCGAAAAACTCGCGGCGCTTGCCGAACCCAATCGCATCCGCATTATCGAGTGCCTCCGCACCGGCTCCAAGAACGTCACGGAGCTGGCCCGGATGCTCAACGTCGAAATCGTCAACGTTTCCCACCATCTCGGCGTTCTGCGAACCGCGGAACTGGTCATCGACGACAAGCAAGGCCGCTTCGTGATCTATTCGCTGAACCCCCGCCTGTTCAACAATGAGAGCACCAAGGCGACGTCGCTCGATCTGGGTTGGTGCCGCGTCGAGATTCCGCATGACTGAGCCGCACGCCGCGGGGCCGCCATGCCCGATGCCTCATCGGATCGCCCACCTCGCTATCTGGCCGCCGCCGCTTTCTTGCTTTTCCTCGCCGCCATCGCCCTCGGCTACTTCGGCCGCCTGGTGGTCTCCCCCGCAGAAGACCGCTGGGTGGCGGAACGGTGGTTGGCGCTCGGCCTCGCCGTCGGCTGTTTCGGCTGCCTGTACTGGCACCGCTTCCGCGGCCTGGGCCTGGGCGCATTTGCCCTGGCGATCGCCTTTGCAGTCGCCGCCATCTGTGCGATCGCGCAATCGTGGCCCGATCCCGTCATTGCAGCCATCGCGGGCTTTCTGGAAGTTGCAATCCTCCGGCTGCTCATGTTCATCGTCGGCATGCGATCGGCCCGGTGGATCGACTTGGCTTTGATTGGCTTGGTTCTTGGAACCGCGATCGGGATCGTCGCGGCCGGCCAATGGCCCTGCACCCGCTTATTGACATGGTCCCTTGGCGTCCTCGCTGTTCTGGCCGGTTTCCTTCTATTCCGACCGTCGTTCGAGTTTGCCGCCGAACCGCTTCTGTGGCTGATGTATCGCATTCGCGGCGTCGGACCGGGGCTCCAACTCATCCCGCAAAGTGGACCGTGCCTCGTCGTCGCCAACCACGCCTGCTGGTTCGATCCGCTGTTTCTCGCCAAGGTGTTGCCGCGGCCAATTACACCGATGATGACCGCGCGCTTTTACGATAAGCCGGTGCTTCACTTCCTGTGTCGCCATGTCTTTCGTGCCATCCGCGTGCCGGAAAAGGCCTTGAAGGAGGACGTGCCGGAGGAAATCGGCGCGGCGATCGCGGCCCTCGACCGCGGCGAATGCGTAGTGATCTTTCCGGAAGGATATCTGCGCCGCAGCGACGAGCAACTGGTTCGCCGCTTCGGCCGCGGGGTGTGGCAGATGCTGACCGCCCGCCCAAAAACGCCTGTGTTTTGCTGCTGGATCGAAGGGGGCTGGGGCAGTTTCTGTTCGTACTGGAATGGGAAGCCGACGCGGGGAAAGCGGCCGGATTTCCGGCGACGGATCGGCATCGCAGTGCCCGAACCATCCACTGTGGATGCCGAAACACTGGCCAATCACTGGGCGACGCGTAACCAACTGATGAACCGGGTGCTCGCAGCCCGGGAAATACTCGGAAGCTAACTCCTGAGTGATTGCGATGGCATTGCGGATCGTTTGCCCGTCGTGTGCCGGGCAGTTGAACGTCAAGGATGAGTTCGAGGGGCGAGCGCTGAAGTGCCCAAAGTGCAACTACGTGATCCCGCCGTCGTTCGCGCCGCCCGTACCGATCCCGGTGGCCCCGGTCGCGAAGCCGGCGCCCGGTTCGCCGAAGCCGCCGGTCGCTCGGCCGATTGCGCCCAAGCCCCGGAGCCGCTCAGCCTCGACGACGACGAACTGCCACGACGTCGGCGCCGACGCGACGACCGGGATGACGACCGCGAACCGGACGACAGCGCGAAGCCCTCGATATTGCCCTGGATCATGATTGACGGCGGCATTTTGCTCATGGTCATCTGCCTGGGCGGCTACGCGATTTACTCCTTGGTGAGCTAACCATGCCGCTTCCCGATCCCGAAGTTCTGGCCCGCGTCGATCGACTCGAACTCGAGGCCCGCCAGTTCGTCGAGGGGTTCCTCGCCGGCAAGCATCGCAGCCCGCGCCAGGGGTTCGCCGTCGAGTTCGCTCAGCACCGCGAATACGCCCCCGGCGACGACATCAAACACATCGATTGGAAAGTTTACGGCCGCACCGAACGCTTCCATCTGAAGCAATACGAACAGGAAACGAACCTGGTTGCGTGGCTCTTGGTCGATGCCAGCGATTCGATGAAGTACGGTTCGGGCTCGCGGACCAAGTACGATCTGGCGTCGAGCGCGGCGGCGGCTTTGGCTTATCTCGTTTTGCAGCAGGCGGACAGTGTGGGCCTGGCGACGGTGGCCGGCGGCATCCGGGCATTCCTTCGCGGCGCCGGCGGCATGAACCAATTGCGCGAGGCCTGCCGAGCCCTGGCCGAAGGGCCGTTCGCCGGCCCGGCCAATCTCGGCCCCAACCTGCACGAACTCGCCGGCCGCACCGGCCGACGCGGCATCGCCTTCGTCTTCTCCGACCTCCTCGACGACGTGCCCGACATCCTCGCCGGTCTTCAGCACATCCGCTTTCAGAAACACGAAGTGGTGCTCTTCCACGTGCTCGATGCGGCCGAGATCGACTTCCCGTTCCGGCACATGACCCTGTTCCGCGGTCTGGAGGAATTGCCGGAAATCCTCACCGACCCGACCGGCGTCCGCGACAGCTACTTGAAGGCGATGGAGGAACATGCGGCGGCGATCCAGGAAGGGTGCCGAGCAATGGAGATCGATTACGTGCGGCTGCGAACGGATGCCGACCTGGGCCGCGACCTGGCGGCCTACTTGCAGAAGCGAGGGAAGGGTTAGAGTGGGAGCGGAGCCGTTACGGAAGTGCCAACGACCCGTACTGGCGGGATCACATTCTCTTTTACGAATACTTCCACGGCGACAACGGGGCCGGCCTCGGGGGCCCGACCGGGTGGGCGGGGATCATCGCCCGGACGATGCACCCGTTCGCCACGACGACGGCCGAGCAGTTGGAGAAACTGGGCAAGGCCGCGGCAGTCGTTGAAGTTGGCTCAGTCGTGGACTGTCTGCCCTTTAGGAACATATCCGCCGCGCGCCATTAGGGCATGTCGTGCGTTTAAACCGCGGCAAGGGCCAGCGAGCAATTGTGGCCGCCGAAGCCGAAGCTGTTCGACAAGACCCGGTGGACGCGGGCCTCGCGCGGCTTGTTCGGAATGTAATCCAGATCGCAGCCGCCTTCGCGATCCTGATTGACGAGATTTACGGTCGGATGCAAGACGCCGTGCTTGAGGCTCAGGCAGCAGGCGATGGCCTCGACGCCGCCGCTGGCCCCGAGAAGGTGGCCGATGATACTCTTGGTGCTGGAAATCATCAGACGCTTCGCGTGGTCGCCGAAAACGAGTTTAACGGCCTTGGTCTCGGCGGCGTCGCCCAGGCCGGTACTGGTGCCGTGAGCGTTGATGTATTCGACGTCGCTCGCGTTCCAGCCGGCTTCGCGAATCGCCGAGCGCATCGCCTCGGCGGCGCCGATTCCTTCATCGTGCGGCGCCGTGATGTGGAAGGCGTCCGCCGTGTTCCCGCAACCGACCACTTCGGCGTAAATCGGCGCGCCGCGCGCCTTGGCCCGCTCCAATTCCTCCATCACGAGAATGCCGGCCCCTTCACTAAGGACGAAGCCATCGCGGTCCTTATCGAATGGCCGGCTGGCGTGGGCCGGGTCGTCGTTGCGTTCCGACAGAGCCTTGCAGGCGATAAAGCCACTGAGACCCATCGGCGTGATGGCAGCCTCGGTGCCGCCGGAGATCATGACATCGGCAAAACCGCCGGCGATTTGCCGCATCGCGTCGCCGATGGCGTGGGCCGCGGAGGAACATGCCGTGCTAACCGTCGTGTTCGGCCCTTGCAAATGGTAACGGATCGAGATGTTCCCGGCGGCGGAGTTGGCGATCATCTTGGGAATGACGAACGGGCTGAGACGCGACGGGCCTTTCTGCATCAGGGTGGTGTGGCCTTCCTCGAACTCGGCCATGCCGCCGATGCCGCTGCCGAGGATGCAGCCGCAGCGAAAGGAATCCTCGCGGGAGAAATCGAGGCCGCTTTCGGCAATGGCTTCGGCGGCAGCGACCAGCGCGAACTGACTGAAGCGATCGAGCCGGCGGACCGAGCGGGCGTCGATGACCGGGTCGGGGCGGAAGTTCTTGACTTCGCCGCCGAATTTGACCTTGAAGGCCGTCGTGTCGAAGTGGGTGATGGGCGCGATTCCGCTCGTCCCGGCGAGCAGCCCTCGCCAGTAATCCGGAACGTTCAAGGCAATGGGATTGACCGTCCCGAGTCCGGTAATCGCGACCCGGCGGCGCGTTGTGAAACTCACGGAAACCAGGGCTCCCAGGGGGCGGCGCTCGCTCGGCCGCACCCCACCAGACGCGGGCGGCTTGCCATCACTGCGGCGGCTTGTTCTTGATCGCTTGCTCGATGTAATCGACGGCTTCACCCACCGTTTTGATCTTCTCGGCCTGATCGTCGGGGATCTGGATGTCGAATTCTTCTTCGAGCTCCATGACCAGCTCGACGATGTCGAGCGAGTCGGCCCCGATGTCTTCAATGAACGCGGTGTTCCGGGTGACGGTTTCCTTGTTCACCGCCAGGTGTTCGCAGACGATCTCGATGACGCGTTGCTCAACGGACACGGTTCGACCCTCCAGGCGGTGGCAAGTCCACCGCGAGCCCCGCGACCGGCCCGGCTCCGACCGGTTGCCGCGGCACCTGGGATTGTGATTCGCCTGTGGCCCGGGCCGGCCTGCGGAGGGCCGGGCGGGTTGCCCTCACCATGCTTGCTTATCGACGGCGACGGAAACGACAGCAAAAATCTACAGACGGAAGGCCGAAAAGGAAAGATCGACCGCGCCGGCCGGCCCGAAATCTCCCAATCGCCCCATCTTCTGCCTTGTTCCCGCCAGCTCCCAGACACTCGGAACGGGAAACGCGGAACTCGGAACTGACTTCTTCATTCCGAGTTCCCCGCTCCGCCTCCTTAAACCGTCACATTCACGAATTCCGCCTTGCGGTGGACGCGTTTCATCAACCCCGCGAGAACCCGGCCAGGGCCAATCTCGTAAAACCGCTCCACGCCCGTGGCCAAAAGCCCACGCAGCGTTTCTTCCCAACGCACCGGCGACACAACTTGTTGCACCAGTAACTTACGAATCTCCGCGGGATCAGTATGCGGTTGGGCGTCAACGTTTGACCAGACGGGAATTCTCGGCGCTTGCAGCGTCACCGAATCGAGTACGGCGGCCAGCTTGTCGTCGGCCGGCTTCATCAGCGGCGTATGAAATGCCCCGGCGACCGTTAATCGCATCGCCTTCGGTCCCCCCTGTTCCTGGCAAATTCGCTCCAGCCGCTCAATGGCGGCCATCGTTCCGGAGACGACCGTGTTGCCGGGGCAAAGGAAGTTGGCGATCTCGATGTGCCCGGTGGGCCGAGCCGCCGCGATCGCCGCTTCCACGGCGGGCAAATCGGAACCGATGAGCGCGGTCATTGCCGACGGGGTCGCTTCCGCGGCTTGCTGCATCGCTTCGCCGCGCGCCTTGACCACGGCGAGGCCCTCGGTAAAGGTCATGGCGCCGGTGAAGACAAGGGCCGTGTACTCGCCGAGGCTCAATCCCGCGGCGGCGGTCACGTCGTCGAGCAACCGCGGTTGGGCCGCCTTCAGTTCTTCAAGCGCCGCGAGACTGGAAACGAAGATGGCCGGCTGGCTCACATCGGTGGCGTTGAGCCGCTCCGCCGGGCCGTTGAGGCAAACATCCAAAAGGTCGTATCCCAACACGGCCGCTGCTTCGTCGAACAGCGCCCGCACGCAAGGCCGTGCGTTCTCGGCCAGCGGCCGGCACATGCCGACCGACTGGGCGCCTTGGCCGGGGAACAGGAAAGCCGACGGGCGCGGCGATTCAGGCAATCCAGTCAGTGTCACGGTGGTTCCAACTCGGGTGGCACAGGCATTCCTGCCTGTGCAAACGATAACAGCACAGGCAAGAATGCCTGTGCCGCCAAAGAAATCATCCGGAGCTCCGCCAGTAGTCCAGGATGTCCGCGAGGCTTTGTTCCAAAGGAATTCGCGGCGACCAGCCCGTGGCCGCCCGGAGTTTGCCCGCATCGGCCCGCGTCACCGCGGTGTCCGCCTTCCGCTGCGGCTTTTGCACGACCTCGACCTCCACCTTCGCCAGCGCGAGCAATCGGTCCAGGACGCTTTGCATGGTATAGGTATCGCCGCGGCCGGCATTGTACGCCTCGCCCTTGATCCCTTTTTCGAGAAGCAGCGGGAAGGCGGCCACGGTATCGCGCACGTCGGTGAGGTCGCGGCGCGACGACAGGTCGCCGGTTTCAATGCGCGGCGGTTGCCGACCGGCTTCGATCGCAGCAATCTGCCGGGCGAAATTCCCTACCGCATAGTCCGGCGATTGCCGCGGGCCAATCTGGTTAAACAACCGAATGCGAACGATGTCGATCCCGCCACTCCGCGCGTACTGGTAACTCAGAAGATCGGTGGCAGCCTTGCTGGCCGCGTAGGGACTGGCCGGCTTCAACGTCGTCCGCTCGCTGCACGGTTGGTCCGGATCGTCCGCTTCGCCATAAATCAGGCCGGTGGACGCGAACAGGATTCGCGGCGCGAGGCCCGAGCGGCCGACGGCATCGTAAAGCGACCGGGTAGCGTCGAGGTTGTCGCGCCAGCACGCATCCGGTTCCTGAAAGGAAGCGCCTGTATTGGCGTAGCCCGCGAGGTGGACAATCCACTCCGGCCGCGTTTCCTTTAGCACTGCATACAGGCGGGGGGAATCGAGCAGGTCGACGGCGTGGAGTTCGGCCTTTGCGTTCAGATGCGCGAGTGCCGCGGGCCAGCTGGAATCGCGGCTCAGGCCGAACAGAGTGTGCCTGCCGGCGGTCTCCAGCCGCTCCACGAGGTGCCCGCCCACGAAGCCGGTGATCCCGGTGATCAGCACGCGCATTCGACCATCCCGCGAGGACAATCCCTGTTCCCCGGATAGTGTACGTTCCCCGCAACCGAAATCGAGCGACTCACGAGGTTAGCCGCAAGGCGTAGCCGAGCGCGGCGCAGAGCGCTCAAAAGAAAAACAGCTGCACTATGTTGAAGAAGATCAGGATGCCGAGCACGTCCGAGATCGTCGCGATGAACGGCGCCGACATGAGCGCCGGGTCGAACCGCAAGCGCTTGATGAGAAGCGGCAGCATCGCCCCGACCACCGCTCCGGTTAAACAGATGCCCATGACGGAACAAGTCACGACCCAGTTCAGATGCCAAAACGATTCGGCGGGAATCTTGGACAGAATCTTGTCGGGAGTGAGGAAGTAAGTGCGGGCGATGGACAGGATGCCGAGGAACCCGGCGAGGGCGGCCGCCATCAGCAGTTCGCGGCGGCAGACGCGCCACCAGTCGCGCAGGCGGATTTGCTCCAGGGCCATCGCGCGGATCACGAGCGTCGCCGCCTGCGACCCGGCATTGCCTCCCACCGACAAGCAAAGCGGAATGAACACAATTAAGAACGCGACCCGCTCCATTTCCGATTCGTAGTAGGCCATCGCGTTGATCGTGAACATCTGCAACAGAAAGAGCGCCGACAGCCACTGCACGCGGCTCCACCACACCCGGCCGAAGCGCGTCTTGAGGTAATCGCCTTCAATCGGGCCGACGGCCGCCTGCCGCTGCAGGTCTTCGGTTGCTTCCTGCTGCACCACGTCGAGCACGTCGTCGTGGGTGACGATGCCGAGCAGTCCGAATCGCTCGTCGACGACCGGCACGGCAATGAAGTCGTAGCGCGTGAAGAGGCGGGCGAGGGCCTCGCGATCTTCGTCGAAGCGGAGGGCGACGATCTCGCTCTCCATGAGGTCGCGGATAAGGGCGTGGCGCGGGGCGAGGATGAGGTCGCGGAGCGAGACGACGCCAAGCAACCGCCGCGGCGCGAGGCTGCCGTCGGGCCGGCGGGAAGGATCATCGACGACATAGATGTAATAAATGGTCTCGCGATCCGGGGCCTGTTGCCGCAACTGATCGATCGCCTCGGCGGCGGTCAGCGTGCCGGGAAGCCAGGCGTAATCGGTCGTCATCTTGGCGCCGACCGTATTCGCGCCGTATTGCACCAGCGTCGCGATGTCCTTGCGATCGGCCTCGTCGACGAACCGCATCAGCGATTCGGCCACGTTGCCCGGCAAGCGCTGCAGGAGATCGACGCGGTCGTCGTGCGACATCTTGCCGATGAGTTGACCCATCTGCGGGCGGGCCTTTTCCACCATTTCGACCTGCCGCGAGGGCGGCAAGTATTCGAAAATGGCGGCCTGCGTCCGAATCGCGGCGTGGCTAATGATCTCCCAAACCTGCTCGGGCGTGAAGCTGTCGTCGAGCGCCTCGGCAACGGTCGCGGGGTGCAGCGACTCGCAGAACTCGCGCAGCCCGGCCGCGTTCTGCTCGCCGAGCATGCCGAGAATTTCAGGAGTGAACAGCGGGTGAGCCATCGAAGAAACCGCTTTTACCACGGATTACATGGAGAGCATGGATAAAAAGAAACAATATTGATGCCAGCCGAATTCTTCGGTTTTATTAGTGGTATCTGTGTTATCCGTGGTCGTCTTAAAAAATCTTCTTGCCTCGCGATTTGCCGCACGTTGCGGCAAAGGCCTTCGGGGTTCGATACTGCAAACTGCTGTGCGGCCGAATCGTGTTGTACTCGCGCTGGAACCACTTCGCCTGGGCCTTCGCATCCGCCA
>Ga0134125_10009856_pt1 | contig 10743 bp, 7 predicted proteins | sample KB31751_FD_96464 | JGI IMG/M metagenome (GOLD analysis project Ga0134125, IMG submission 96464) | Terrestrial soil microbial communities with excess Nitrogen fertilizer from Kellogg Biological Station, Michigan, USA - KB3-175-1 | ecosystem: Environmental > Terrestrial > Soil > Unclassified ...
AGGACCGCATGCTGAACACGATCGCGGTGCTGTTCGGCGGCCGCATCGCCGAAGAGGTGTTCATGAACCAGATGACCACCGGCGCGTCGAACGACTTCGAGCGGGCGACGCAGCTCGCGCGCGACATGGTGATGCGCTACGGCATGAGCGATCTGATGGGGCCGATGGTCTACGGCGACAACGAAGGCGAGATCTTCCTCGGCCGCGCGATCACGCGCACGGTCAACATGTCGGAAGAGACGATGCGCAACGTCGACGCCGAGATCCGCGGCATTATCGACCAGCAGTACGCGCTTGCGCGCAAGCTGATCGAGGAGAACCGCGACAAGGTCGAGGCGATGGCGAAGGCGCTGCTCGAGTTCGAGACGATCGACGCCGATCAGATCTCCGACATCATCGCAGGCAAGCCGCCGCGGCCGCCGAAGCCGACGGCACCGCCGACGTCGGGGACGACGATCGCGCCCGGAACGATGGGCGGTACGGCACCGTCGGCGAATCCGGCGAGGTCTCGCATCGATTCGTAGCTCAAAATCGAACGGCAAAGGAAAGGGGTGTGCGGCGACGTGCACCTCTTTTTTGTTTTTGGTGTCCTCGTTGACCGAGGGTGCCGGGGGCAGACGGCGTTCAATATGTCGAGCGGGGGCGCCGGGCCAGGAGGTCCCGCTCAATATGTCGAGTGGAGGCGCCGGGCCACGCGCCGCAAAATGATCCGATGATCCTGCACGCCGGCCATCAAGAAATCGACCTGTCGACACCGCGCATCATCGGGATCGTCAACGTCACCTCCGACTCGTTCTACGACGGCGGCCGCACGGACACGAACGCCGCGATCGCGCACGCGAACTGGCTTCTCGACGAGGGCGCAACGATCATCGACGTCGGCGGCGAGTCGACCCGCCCGGGCGCGGCGCCCGTGGACGAGCGCGACGAGCTCGCACGCGTGATCCCGATCGTCGAAGCGCTCGCGCGAGAAAACGCGTGCGTCTCGGTCGACACGATGAAATCGGGCGTCATGCGCGCCGCACTTGACGCGGGCGCATCGATGATCAACGACGTGCGCGCCCTGCAGGCGCCCGGCGCAATCGACGTTGCCAGGGCGAGCAACGCCGCGGTCTGCCTGATGCACATGCAGGGCGAGCCGCGCACGATGCAGCACGCGCCGGCGTACGCCGATATCGTCGCCGAGGTCCGTGCATTCCTGCAGCGCCGCGCGCACGCGTGCATCGAGGCGGGCATTGCGCGGGAACGCATCGTCGTCGATCCCGGCTTTGGCTTCGGCAAGACGCTCGCGCATAATCTCGACCTGTTGCGAAACCTGGGCGAGATCGCCGCGCTGGGCTTCCCGGTGCTGATCGGCGTGTCGCGCAAATCGATGATCGGCGCGATCACCGGCCGCGACGTCGACGCGCGCCTTGCAGGCAGCATCGCGACGGCGCTGGCGGCGGCCGTGCGCGGCGCGCGACTGCTGCGCGTGCACGACGTGCGCGACACGGTCGATGCGCTTTCGGCATGGGGTGCGATCCAGCCGTGGCCCGGGTCGCAGGACAATCGGCGGATCGAGCAATGAGCGACACGGTCAAGCGTAAGCGCCACTACTTCGGCACCGACGGCGTGCGCGGCCGTGTGGGGGAGGAGCCGATCACGCCCGACCGGGTGCTGAAGCTCGGATGGGCGGCAGGGCGCACACTCGCGAGCGCGGACGGCGCGCGCGGCGAACGTCCGGCCGTGCTGATCGGCAAGGACACACGCATCTCCGGCTACCTGCTCGAGGCGGCGCTCGAAGCGGGGCTGTCCGCAGCCGGCGTGGATACGTATCTGTGCGGGCCGCTGCCCACACCCGCGATCGCCTATCTCACCCGCGCACTGCGCTTGTCGGCAGGCATCGTGATCAGCGCCTCGCACAATCCGTTCGACGACAACGGCATCAAGTTCTTCTCCGCGGGCGGCGCCAAGCTTCCCGACGACGTCGAGCTCGCGATCGAGCGCGAGATGGAGCGCCCGCTGACCTGTTCGCCATCGCGCGAGCTCGGCAAGGCGTTTCGTGTCGCCGACGCGCCGGGCCGCTACATCGAGTTCTGCAAGAGCACGTTCCCGAACGAGCGCGATCTTCGCGGCTGCAGGATCGTCGTCGATTGCGCGAACGGCGCCGGCTATCACGTCGCGCCGCCGGTCTTCCACGAGCTCGGCGCCGAAGTGATCGCCGTGGCCGACGAGCCGAATGGCACGAACATCAACGCCGCATGCGGCGCCACTCATCCGCAGCATCTGGTCGAGCAGGTGCGAACCCATGGCGCCGATTTCGGCATCGCGCTCGACGGTGACGGCGATCGTCTCGTCATGGTCGACGGCGACGGCCGCATCTACGACGGCGATCAGCTGATGTACGTGATTGCACGCGATTACCAGCGCCGCAATGCGCTCGCGGGCGGTGTCGTCGGCACGCTGATGAGCAATCTCGGCTTCGAGCAGGCACTCGCACAGGCCGGCATTCCGCTTTTGCGTGCGAAGGTCGGCGATCGCTACGTGCTCGAGGCGATGGTCGCGCAGGGCTGGTATCTCGGCGGCGAGAATTCGGGACACGTGATCTGCCTCGACAAGCACACGACCGGCGATGCGACGATTGCGGCGCTCGCGGTGCTGCGGGCGCTGATCGAGCAGAAAACGACGCTCGCCGAAGCGGCGGCGCCCGTTACGCTGTTTCCGCAGCGGCTGATCAACGTCCCGGTGCAGCGCGACTGGGACTGGCGCGCCGACCAGGCGGTGATCAACGCCGAGAAAACCGCGGTGTCGTCGCTGGGCAGCGCCGGCCGCGTGCTGCTGCGGCCGTCGGGCACCGAGCCGGTGCTTCGCGTGATGGTCGAAGCGCGCGAGCGCGAGCTCGCCGATCGGCACGCCGAATCGCTCGCGCACGCCATCGCCGCGGCGGCAGGCCAGCGGCTCTGACGAGACGCATTCAGCGCGACGTGAGGCTCACGCCGGCGCGGCGTGCGTTCGCACGACGCCGAAATCATCCCCATATAATTCCTCATGGTTGCCGTGACGCACGCCGCGCCGCAGGTCGTCGGCGCCTGGCTCGACTCACTCTCCGACGTCTATACCGCCGCCGATCGCGATCGCCTTCTTGCCGCGTACGGCATGGCGCAGGAGCGGGGAGGCGATGCGCGTGGTAGCGACGGCGAGCCGCTGCTCGCACGCTCGCTCGGCGCGGCGGGCATTCTCGCGGCGCAGCGCTTCGATCCCGACTCGCTGACGGCCTCGCTTCTGCTTGGCCTGCCGCTTTCCGCGCGCTACGAACGCGAGAGCGTCGTTGCGGCGTTCGGCGACGATGTCGCGACGCTCGTCGAAGGCGTCGCGCGGATGAATTCGGTTCAGGCGACGCCCGTGGGTGCCGATCCGCAGCAGCGGGCGGCGCAGGCCGAGAACCTGCGCAAGATGCTGCTCGCGATGGTCGAGGACGTCCGCGTCGTGCTGATCAAGCTCGCCGAGCGCACGCAGGCGCTGCGCTTCCTGATGAATTCGGACGAGACGCTGCGCCGCTCCGCTGCGCGCGAGGTGATCGACGTTTACGCGCCGCTCGCCAATCGGCTCGGCCTCTGGCAGCTCAAGTGGGAGCTCGAGGACCTGTCGCTGCGCGCGCTCGAGCCGGCCGAATACCGGCGCGTCGCGCGACTCCTCGACGAGCGGCGGCTCGACCGCGAGCGCTATATCGGCGAGGTGGCCGCGATGCTGTCGCGCGAGCTCGAAGCCGCGGGTCTGCATGCCGACGTGAGCGGCCGTCCGAAGCACATCTACAGCATCGTGAGCAAGATGCGCCGCAAGCAGATCGGCATCGATGCCCTCTACGACATCCGCGCCGTGCGCATCCTCGTCGACTCGGTGCGCGACTGCTACACCGCGCTCGGCCTCGTGCACCACCTCTGGACACCGCTGCCCGGCGAGTTCGACGACTACATCGCGAAGCCGAAAGCGAACAACTATCGCTCGCTGCATACGGCGGTGCTCGGGCCCGAGGGGAAGCCGCTCGAAGTGCAGATTCGTACGCGCGAAATGCATCGTCACTCCGAATACGGCGTCGCGGCGCACTGGCGCTACAAGGAAGGCGACGGCCGTGCCGACAAGCGTGACGCGGGCTTCGACGACCGGATCGCGTGGCTGCGGCAGATCCTCGACTGGAAGAATGCGGTCGCCGACACCGGCGAATGGCTGTCGGCGTTCAAGAGCAGCCTCTTCACCGATTCGATCTATGTGCTGACCCCACAGGGCAAGGTCGTCGACCTGCCGCAGGGCGCAACGCCGATCGACTTCGCGTATGCCGTGCATACGAGTCTCGGACATCGGTGCCGCGGCGCGCGCGTCGACGGCCAAATGGTGCCGCTCGATCACGTGCTGTCGAACGGGCAGCAGGTCGAGATCATCGCCGCGAAGCAGGGCGGCCCGTCGCGCGACTGGCTGAACGCCGATCTGGGCTACGTGCAAAGCCATCGTGCACGCGCGAAAGTGCGGCAATGGTTCAAGGCACAGCAACTCGATGCGACAGTGGCGCAGGGCCGGGCGATGGTCGAGCGCGAGCTTGCACGCCTCGGCCAGACGGCGCTAAAGCTCGATGCGGTCGCGGCGAAGGCCGGCTTCGCGCGAAACGAGGAGTTCTTCGCGGCGTTCGCGCGCGACGAGATCAACAGCCGCCAGGTGCAGGCGGCGATTGCAGCGGTCGCGCAACCGGCCGCGGCCGCCGCGCCCGCCGAGCCCGAAGTCGTCACGCGCCGCAGCCGTGCCGACGGAAGCGGTCACGGCATCCTCGTCGTCGGCGTCGATCGTCTGCTGACCGGCCTCGCGCGCTGCTGCAAGCCGGCGCCGCCCGATCACATCGTCGGGTTCGTCACGCGCGGCAAGGGCATCACGATCCATCGCGCATCGTGCCCCAATGTCGCGCGCATCGAGGGCCGCGAGCCGGAGCGGCTGATCGACGCGAGCTGGGGCGCGCCGCGCGAGCAGCTGTTTCCGGTCGACATCGTGATCGAGGCCTCCGACCGGCAGGGCCTGTTGCGCGACATTTCCGAGTTGCTGTCGCGCGAAAAGATCAACGTGACCGCGGTGAATACGCAGACGCGCCACCATCAGGCGCGGATGGCGTTCACGCTCGAGGTCGAAAGCGTCGTGCAGCTCGCGCACGCGCTGCAGCTTGCGCGCAACATCCCGGGCGTGTTTTCGGCGGATCGCCGCTGACGACACGATGCAAAGCATATGTAGGGTCAGAGACGACTTTTCCCGCGAAAGTCGTCTCTGACCCTATATCCGCAGCGGCTGGCCGTACCCCGTGAGTTCCAGATAGCCGCGTCCCGCCGGCCGGTCGCCGACCATCGCGCGTACCGCACCTTCCCAATAGACGGTGCCGACGCCGAGGCGCGCATCGAGCTCCTGGTCGGGGAACAACGGCGTGAGCGTGACGACCCTGTCGCCTGCGCGCACGCGAAACGAGACCGGATAGTCGATGCCGGTGCGCGGCGAACGCCAGTGCGCAAGTGGCGTGAACGCGATCTCGTCCGGTGCGAGCGTTCGCGCCGCGCCGTGCGCTTCGCGCCATGTGCCGCCTGCCCAGAGCGCTGCGCCCGACGCATCGCGGATGCGAAACGCCATCAATGCGCCGCCATCGTCGAAATCGATGCCGGTCCAGTCCCACCCGACGGCACCCTTCGGCAGATAGCGACTCGACCATTCGTGATCGAGCCATGCGACGCCCGTGACCTCGCGCGTGCCGTGGTCGATCGTCAGCGTACCCGTGACAGCGAGCTGCGGCCGGCTGTAGTAGTAGCTCGCGTCGAGCGGGTCCGGCCCCTTGCGGCTCACGCCGCGGTCGCCTTCCAGCAGCGGCGGTGTCGTCGCGCGAAGCAAGAGGTCGAGCGCGAAGTCGTGCGACGTGATCCTGGCGACGAAGCGATCTCCGTTCTGCGCGAGCGACCAGTTGCCGATGCGCACGTCGGTCCGGCCCTCCGACGCGTACACGAGCCCGAAGCCTTCGCGTGCCGCGCGCTGATCGATGCGCAATCGCTTCACGGCCGGATCGGCGATCGCGGCATGCGCGAACAGGAGCTGCTTCGGCGCGAAGCGGCTCGTACTCGCTTCGGCGACACCCGGGCGGTTGCGAAAGAAGGTGATCTGGAAGCCGCAGTCGCGTCCCTGCGGGTCGCGCAGCCACCCGGTGACGTACCACCATTCGCTGCGAAACGCGGGATGCGCACCTTCGTCGTCCGGAAACGCGAGCGTCGTTCCCGGCTCGACGTCCGGATACGTCACTTCGCCGCGCACCGGCGCAACGATGACGCCGAGCGCAAGGGCGAGAAACCGTCGTCGAGAATCGATCACAAGCGCGGGGGGATCAGCATTCGTGGCGAAGGGCCGTCCCGAGCCGCGAATTGCGCCCCCTTGGGGGGCAGCGCGGCGGCGTAGCCGCAAGCGTGGGGGGTCACCAGTCCTCGCGTACCGCGCGCACGGCGGCGATGCCGGTGGCGCGTCGCGCGCTGGCGGCTGCGACAGCGGTGGCGAGCACGAGCAGTACGACGGCAAGCAGCCCCAGCGAAGGCCACGGGACGTGCAAGCTCATGCCCCAATGGAACGATTGGCGGTTCACGACATGGATCAGGATGAGGCTCACGGCGAAGCCCTGGATCAGCCCTGCGGCAACGCCGATCGCCGCGAGCATTGCGCCTTCGATCGCGAGCATGCCGTCGATCTGACGTCGCGTCATGCCGACGTGGCGCAGCATGCCGAACTCGCGGCTTCGCGCGAGCGTCTGTGCGGCGAGTGCCGCCGACAGGCCGACGAGCCCGATGATCACCGCCGCCGCTTCGAGCGCGTACGTCACGGCGAACGTGCGATCGAACGTCGCGAGCGACAGGTCGCGCAGCCTCGCGGGCGTTTCAGTCCGAATGCGCGCGCGCCCACCGGCATAGCGACCGATCGCGTCGCGAACGTCTGCCACGCTCGCACCGTGCGCGAGCCACAGCGCCGCTTCGTTGACCGCGTCGTCTCCGCTCAGCGCGCGGTAGCGCGAACGCTCGATCACGATCGAGCCCTGCTGCCGCGCGTAATCGCGAAACACGCCGGCGACGGTGAACGCGACGTTGCGTCCGCCGATCGGCAGGGTCAGCGCTGTTCCCACTCCGGCGTGCTGCATGTCGGCGACTGCCTCACTGATCCACGCTGGCGGCGGGGCGTCCGCAGCGGGGACGATGTCGCGTCCAACCAGCGCGATTCGCGCGCCCGCATCGCGCGGATCGATGTCGCGCGCAAGCAGCACGATGCGCGGTCGTGCAGGATCGACGTTGATCGACGTCACGCGCATGAATTCGGCACGCGCGACGCCGGGGATGGCGGCGATCGCCTGCTGGTCGCGCGGCGACAGGAACGTGCTGTCAGTTCCTGCGCGAAGATACAGATCGGCGGGCAGCACGACGCCGAGCCAATCGTCGAGCGACTGGCGGAACGATGTGACCATGATCGCCATCGACACCATCAGCGCGACGCTCGCGACGACGGCGGCGAGCATCGCCGCGAAACGGCCCGGCGTCGCGCGCAAATGCGCGAGTGCCAGCGATAGCGGCAACGCACGCGGTGCGCGGATGCGCGACAGTGCCGCTTGCGCGGCTGCCGGAATCGCGAGAATGCCGCCGGTCAGGATCAGCGCGATGGCGAGATAGCCGAACAGTGGCAATTCGTCGATCGAGGGCAGGAACGCCATGCCGATCCCGGCGGCGATCGACAGCCATGCGATGCGATTCGTCGCCGCCGGCAGCAGTACATCGGCATCGATCGCCTTCAACGCGGCCGCCGGTGCCGCGCGCGCCGCTTCCCGCGCGGGGAGCGCACTGGCGATGACGGCTGCGCCGATGCCGAGCGCCGCGAAGATCAGGATCGACAACGGCTCCGCCGCGGGCTTCACCGCACCGGCGTCGAAAAGGCCTGCACCGAGGTCCGGGCCGAAGCGCGCGAGCGCCAGCGACGCAATGAGGTAGCCGGCTGCGAGACCGGCGCCCGCGCCGATCGCGCCGAGAACGGCGCCTTCGCCGATCACCCACATGACGAGCCGCCGCCGCGATAGACCGAGCGTGCGCAGCAGTGCGAATTGCGGGCGCCTGCGCACCGCGGCAAGCGTCTGCGTCGCGTAGACGAGCATCGCGCCGGTGAAGAGCGCGACGAGCGCGAGCACGTTGAGATTGACGCGATAGGCGCGCGAAAAGCGCGTCGTCGCCTGCGCCGACGACGAAGGCGGTGCGACGTCGACGCCGGGCGGCAGCAGCGCCTGCAGGCGTTTCTGCACGGTGTCGACGTTCGCACCGGGACGCAGCCGCAGATCGATGCGCGTCAGCCGGCCCGCGCGATCGAAGCGATCCTGCACCGCCGCGATGTCCATGACTGCATACCGGCTCGCGCGATCGGCCCCCGCGTGTCCCGCGACCCGCAATGCGACGTCGCGCAACCCGGCCTGCACGATCAGGCTGTCGCCGGCGTCGACGTGAAGCCATCGCGCCGCGCCCGTGCTTGGAAAGAGTGCGTCGGGGCGCAACGCGTCGAGGCGTTCACGGGCGACTGCAACGAGCGCCGGGTTGATCTGCGCAGCGCGGAACAGATCGACGCCGAGCACGTCGAGCGGTTCGTCATGATCGCGGACCTTGACGTCGACCTCGACGACGGGGCTTGCGACGGCAATGTCGGCATCGCGGGCGAGCATCGGATACAGCATTTCGTCGAAGCCGGCACGTGGACCGCGAACCTCGAGGTCGGCCTTGCCGGCGAGCACCGCGAGATCGGCATTCAATTCCGAAACCGCGGCATGATTGACGATTTCGACGGCGTAACCCAATGCGACGCCGAATGCGATCGCAACGACCGCGAGCAGCGAGCGGCCCTTCAGCGCCTGTCGAAGACCGCCGGTGACGGCGCGCGCAACGGCCCGCTGCGCGGTCCAGGCGATTGGCGCGCGCCGCAGCCGCATTCGCGCCGCGGTGCTCGTCATTCGATGTCCGCCGCGGATGTCGCGTGCAGGCCGTCCTTCGCGAGCCGATAGACGCGGTCGGCCGACGCCGCGACGGCGCGCGAATGCGTGGCGAGCACGGCGGCCGCGCCGCTTGCCTTCACGGTGTCGCGCAGCAAATCGACGATCTGCCGTGCCGTCTGCGGATCGAGGTTGCCGGTCGGCTCATCGGCCAGCACGAGCGACGGCCGATGCACGAGCGCACGCGCGATCGCCACGCGCTGCAGTTCGCCACCCGACAACTCCCGCGGTGCGCTCGCTTCGCGACCGGCCAATCCCACCGCCTGCAGCATCGCCTGCACGCGCCTATCCACGGCGTCGCCGTGCAAACCCTGCAGCGCGAGCGGCAGCGCGACGTTGGCCGCCACCGACAGATACGGCAGCACGTGAAACGCCTGGAACACGAAGCCCATGCGGTCGCGGCGAAACGTCGTGCGCGCCTCGTCGTCGAGAGGCGCGCAATCGATGCCGTCGACGATGACGTCCCCGGCATCGACCGGCTCGAGACCCGCGATGATGTTCAGCAGCGTCGACTTGCCGACGCCCGAGGCGCCGACCACGGCGACGTATTCGCCGGACTCGACGCGCAGCGAGAGGCCCGCGAAGATCTGCCGCGGCGAAGGTCCGGTGAAGGCCTTCGCGACGTCGCGCAGCTCGACCAACCGCGCCTTGCCCGCGGATTCGCTATACCTGCGCGGGGATGAAGCGCAGCGCGACGCCGTTGTTGCAGTAGCGAAGGCCGGTGGGTGCGGGGCCGTCGTCGAACACGTGACCATGATGGCCGCCGCACTTCGCGCAATGGTATTCGGTGCGCGGAACGATCAGCTTGTGGTCGGTCTTGACGACGAACACGTCGGGGATCGTCGTGAAGTAGCTCGGCCATCCGGTGCCGCTGTCGAACTTCATCGCCGACGTGAAGAGCGGAAGCGCACAGCCGGCGCAGACGAACACGCCGGGGCGATGCTCGTCGTTCAGCGGGCTCGTGAACGGATGCTCGGTGCCTTCGTGCCGCAACACGTCGTACGCGGCGGGATTGAGGTCCTTGCGCCACTCGTCATCCGACTTGACGACCGGCGTCAGGTTCGTCGCGACGTTCGCGTCGCGCGCGAGCAGCATCTTCCAGTTGTGCTGAAGGTCTTCGATGCTCGGCGTCTTCGCGGGCTTCTTCATGAATTGGGCGGGGGCGATGCCGGCGCGCGCCAGGAGCGCGACGGCAAAGGCTTGCAGAACGAGGCGGCGGTTCATGGCGGACTCCGGTCGACTGGGTGATTGGACGCGCGTGCGCCGGTCGGCGTTCCATCTGATTCGTGTCACGCGCGGCCCTCGTGGGCATTCCAGACGGCGCCGACGACTTCGCGGAGCGCGCGGATCGGCGGCTCGTCCTCGCGCTCGCGACGGTACAGGAACGAAAGCGACGTGACGATCCGCGTTTCGCCCCAGATCGCGATCGTACCGCGAGCCTGCTCGGCCAGGTCCTCGCGCATCAGCGCCACGCCGAGTCCCGCCGCAACGAGCGAGTTGACGACCGCTTCATGGTCGGCCTCGACGTGACGCGATGGCGCGATGCCGTGCGCGGCGAAAAGGTCCGTGGCGAGTGCGTAGTGCGTGCTGATCGGCGGCGTCATGATCCAGGGCTCGGCCGCGATGGCTTCCCACGATGCGCCCGAGAGTCGCTGGGACCAGGCGGCGGGCACGACGATGCAGAACTCGTCGCC
>Ga0134125_10009857_pt1 | contig 10743 bp, 10 predicted proteins | sample KB31751_FD_96464 | JGI IMG/M metagenome (GOLD analysis project Ga0134125, IMG submission 96464) | Terrestrial soil microbial communities with excess Nitrogen fertilizer from Kellogg Biological Station, Michigan, USA - KB3-175-1 | ecosystem: Environmental > Terrestrial > Soil > Unclassified ...
ATATCCGTCCATCATGCCGAGCTGCGTTGGCGCATGCGGCGCGCGAATCTCCCAGGCACCGCCCTCGATGATCGGGCCGAAGGTGATCTTGTCCCAATGAACTTCGAACAGGTTGCGCAACAGCGTTTCGAGGCTCGCGGCATCGCTCGGCAGGGAAAAGACGTCGACACCATGGCCGTCGGGATCGGTGACGCGCTCAGGAGTTTTGGCGATAGGGGCGCGTCCGATGTCCGCTGTATCGCTCATCACGCTGCTCCCCGTCGCGCTGCTGCCCAAGTCGACAGGGTGTTGGTTCACGCCGGGACGGTCAAGCCCTCCCGGGCGGCTCAGGGCTGGAGCGGCTGGGTTTCGAGTTGCTCGCCATAGGCGATGGGATGGGCGAGCGCGGTGTGCAGCTTGTCGCGGTCGAGCTCGCCTTCCCAAAGGCTCATCACCACGGTCGCGACGCCGTTGCCGATGAGATTGGTGAGCGCCCGGCATTCGCTCATGAACTTGTCGATGCCGACCAGGATGGCGAGCGCCTGGATCGGGATGTCCGGGATGATGGAGAGCGTCGCCGCCAGCGTGATGAATCCCGCGCCGGTGACGCCTGACGCTCCTTTCGAGGTCAGCATGGCGATGGCGAGGATGGTGAGCTCCTGGGTGATGGTCAGCGGCGTATTGGTCGCCTGCGCCAGGAACAGCGTGGCCAAAGTCATGTAGATGTTGGTGCCGTCGAGGTTGAAGCTGTAGCCGGTCGGGATCACCAGCCCGACCACGCCGCGCGAGGCGCCGAGCCGCTCCATCTTCTGGATCATGTGCGGCAGCACGGTCTCGGACGAGCTGGTGCCGAGCACGATCAGCAGCTCGTCCTTGATGTAGCCGATGAAGCGCAGGATCGAGAACCCGGCGAAGCGGGCAATGGCGCCGAGCACCAACAGGACGAAGAGCACGGCACTGACGTAGAAGGTCAGAATCAAGGCACCAAGATTGAGCAGCGATCCGAGGCCATATTGGCCGATGGTGAAGGCCATGGCGCCGAAAGCCCCGATCGGCGCGACGTGTACGATGAAGCCGATGATACGGAAGAACACCTTGGCGGCGGAATCAATGACGAAGGCGATGCGCTGGCCCAGCTCGCCCAGCCGCGATATGGCGAAGCCGGAGAGGATCGAGACGAGCAGCACCTGCAGCAGATCGCCGTTGGCGAGGGCGCCGAAGAAGCTGTTGGGAATGATCGCCTGAAGGTGGGCGACGACACTTTCCCCCTTGGCGCCCTGGACGTAGTTCTTGACCGAATTCGGATCGAGCGCCGACGCGTCGATGTTGAACCCGCTGCCGGGGTGGACGAGCTCGCCGACAATGAGGCCGATGGCCAGCGCCAAGGTCGAGACCACCTCGAAATAGAGCAGCGTCTTGAGGCCGATGCGTCCGACCTTGGTCAAGTCGCTCATCGACGCGATGCCATGCACCACGGTGCAGAAGATGACCGGCGCGATCATCATCTTGATGAGCGCGATGAAGCCGTCGCCCAAGGGCTTCATCGCCGCTCCGGCCTTAGGATAGAAGTGCCCGAGCGCAATGCCGATGGCGATCGCGATCAGCACCTGCACGTAGAGGATGGAGTACCAGGGGCGACGCTCAGTCATGGCGACCTCGGGTCAGGCGACGGGCGGGGCGAGGACCGGCGCGGGATCAAAGGAAAGCGCCTGCTGCTGGCTGTAGCGAGGCGCTATTCAGGGACGAGACCCTAGGACAGCGGGACCGGGGAGGCAATTGGCGGGTGCTGCCGCGTCATCCGCACGGCACCGCGCGAGGCGGGGAGGGCTGTTGATGATGCAGGGCCGTCCCGCTAGCCTCGATGCAACCGGAATGGCGGGCACGATGCTGAAGATCTGGGGCCGCAAGAACTCATCCAATGTGCAGAAGGTGCTGTGGACTTGCGCCGAGCTCGACATCGCTTTCGAGCGCGTCGACTGGGGCGGCCCGTTCGGCGGCAACCAGGATCAGGCCTATCTCGCGCTGAACCCGAACGGCCTGGTGCCGACGGTCCAGGACGGCGAGCTCGTCATCTGGGAGTCCAACACCATCATGCGCTGGCTGTGCGCGACACGGGGCGGCGAGCGGTTGCACCCTTCGGATGCTGGGCTCCGTACCCATGTCGAGCGCTGGATGGACTGGAACCTGTCGTCGCTCACCACACCGATGAGCGCCTTGCTGTGGGGCTATTACCGCATGCCAGCCGAGAAGCGCGACCAGACGGCGCTCGACGCGGCACGCCGGCGTGCCATCGAGCTTCTGATGATGGTCGAGCGCCGACTCGACGGTCGCGACTACCTCGCCGGCAACGCTTTCACCTTGGCCGATATCGGACTCGGCATCTGGGTGCATCGTTGGTACCTCTATCCGGTCGAGCGGCCGGACATGCCGCGGCTCAAGGCATGGTATGGTCGCCTCGGCGAGCGCGCGGGATTCCGCGACCATGTCGCCGGACCGCTGAGCTGACTCGGCCCGCTCTCTCACGGAATCGTGAAGCACGAGACGAAAGCTCGTCCGTATCATCACGCGCGATCGCGCGAGACGCTGCGGCGGCGCGCATATTCAGGGGCGGAGAAAACACAGATGCGACATCTTGCGAAGCTTGGTTTTGTGGCCGTGACGGCCGCGGCGATCGGGTTCGGCGCGGTCTGCAGCATGGCGCAGGACAAAGAGGCCCAGATCAAGGAGCGTCGCGAAACGATGAAGCGCCAGGGCGCCGATTTGAAGGCGGTGCAGGACTATGTGAAGGGCGAGGGCGACCAGCAGACCGCGCTGGCCAAGGTCAACGACCTGATCGCGCTCAACCCGAAGATCGTCAGTCTCTTCCCGCCCGGCACGGGCATGGATCAGTTCCCGGGCAAGACCGGCGCCAAGCCGGCGATCTGGGCCGAGTGGGACAAGTTCCAGAAGCTGCCCGCCGGGCTCAAGGTGGAAGAGGAGAAGCTGGCGGAAGCGATCAAAGGCGGCAACAAGGAAGCCGTCGGCGCTCAGCTCGCCGCCACCGGCAAGAACGGCTGCGGTGCGTGCCACACGCCCTATCGCGAGAAGCTCTCGTAATCTGCCGATCTGGTTTCGGGCGCCGCCCCTCATGATCCCGAGCACGCCCCGGGCGGGTGACAGGGCGGCGCCTCATATCGACGATAGCTCGGGCCACCGATGAGTCGCGACTTTGTCTTTGCCGCGGCTCTGCTGTTGCTCGGCGTGTGGCCGGCCGAGGCAGCAGACGAGGCGGCGATCAAGCGCGGTCAGGTGCTGTTCAACGCCGCGGATTGCGCCGGCTGCCACACCGACGCGAAAGGCGGCGGTCAGCCGCTTGCCGGCGGGCGGCCACTGTCGACGCCCTTTGGTACCTTCTTCGGGCCCAATATCACGCCGGACAAGCAATACGGCATCGGCAGCTGGACCGAGGCGCAATTCCACGACGCTTTGCGCAAGGGTGTCGACCGCAACGGGCACTACCTGTTTCCGGTTTTCCCGTTCCCGTCCTTCACCGGCATGTCCGATGCCGACATCGCCGACCTCTATGCTTATCTCAAATCGCGGCCGGCCGTGGCGCAGCCGAACAAGCGGCATGACGTCAAGCCGCCGTTCGGTTGGCGCTTTCTGCTGGTGTTCTGGCGGGCGCTCTTCTTCACGCTCGGTCCGCTCGCCCCGGTCGAGGGCCGGAGCGCCGAGTGGAACCGCGGCCGCTATCTGGCCGAGGCCGTCGTGCATTGCGGCGAATGCCATACGCCGCGGAATCTCATGGGCGGGCTCAAGCGCAGCCAAGCCTTTGCCGGGAACCCGGAAGGGCCGGACGGGCAGAAGGCGCCCAACATCACCGCCGATGCGGAGACCGGAATCGGCAAGTGGACCATCGAGGACATCATGGCCCTGTTGAAGACCGGCCAGACGCCGGATTTCGACTTCGTCGGTTCGGGCATGGGCGAGGTGGTGAAGGGCACCGCGACGCTCAGCGATGAGGACCGCCGCGCCATCGCCGTCTACGTCAAATCCCTCCCAGCCATCCACAGCGAGCGGAAAGGCAAAGGCTGACGCTGCCGGTGCGGCGGACGCCATCATTACACCGCTTTAATGCCGGAGGCTCAGAGCGGCGGCCTAGACTGCCGCCTGAGCAGGCCTCGCGGGCGCCGCTCGCGCTGCAGCCTCGATCCGAGCGGTTGAATGAGTCTCTTTCAGCGTCTCCTGCTTGTCGTCACGCTGGCCATCCTGCCGGCGGTCGTCATCCAGGTGTCGAACGAGATCGAGCTCCGGCGCGAGCGCATCGCGGAGGGCAAGAATGTCGCCCTGCGCCTTGCCTACGAGCTCGACGACGAGATGGGGCACAGCATCGCCGGCGCCCGCCAGCTTCTCGCGGACGTCGGCCGGCTGCCGTCGGTGGTGCAGGGGGATGGCAAGCGATGCAACGCGGCGCTGGTCGGAATGCATGATGCTCACCCGGCGTATGAGGCGGTCGAGGTCGTCGGACCGGATGGGCGAATCTTCTGCGGCTCCGCACCGGCCGATATCGGCGTAACGATGCTCGGTCAAGCCTACGTCAGGACGACGCTGGAGCGCGGCCATTTCACCGTCGACGGATATGCGCGTGACGATGTCACGGGCGTCCCGGTCATCCATTTCTCGATGCCCTTCCGCGCGGCGCGCGGCGGGCGTGGCGTGGCGCTGGCGGTCCTGCCGCTGGCGCGCCTGGTATCGTCGCTGCAATCGCGCCCCTTGCCGCGCGGTGCCTCGTTCGTCGTGGCGGATCACTCGGGCACCATCGTCGCCACCACCGCCGCGGACGAGGCCTCGATCGGCAAGCCGCTGCCGCAGGCCATGATGCAGCACCTGCGCAGCGTCGCACCACGAGTCGTGCAGCTGACCGGTCTCGACGGGGTGCCGCAATTCTTTGGCTTCATTCCGATCGGCGCGTCGCCATCCGACTTCTTCATCGGCGCCGGCATCGGCACCGCGGCGGCGATGGCGCCGATCGCCCACGCGACCGAGCGCGGCGCGGCGTTGATCATGGCGGGATTGCTGCTGGCGCTGCTCGTCACCTGGGTCACCGGCAAGTTCTATATCGATCGGCCGCTCGCGGCGATCCTTGCGACGATCGAGCGCTGGCACCATGGCGACTATGCCGCCCGGGCACAGATCGACCATCCGATCCCCGAGATCGGCCGCGTCGCCGCGGCGTTCTATCGCCTCGCCGACCGGCTGCAGCACCGCGAGCGCCAGATCGCCGAGCGCGATGCCGCGCTGCGCCGCGCCTATAAGGGCAAGGATCTGCTGCTGGCCGCCGTCGGCCATGATCTCCGCCAGCCGCTGCAGACCATCACGATCGCGCTCGAGCGGGCAATCGGGCAGGGCGTGCAGGTGCCGGACCGCGCGGCGGTGGCGCGCGCCGAGCGCGCGGTCGACCGCATGTCGGCCACGCTCGACCAGCTCATCGACGTGGCGCATCTCGAAATGGGTGTTGCTGCGGTCGAGGCCGCCAGCATGGAGATCGGCACGGTCCTCGACGAGGTGGCCGATGCCTGGTCCGAGCGCGCCGCGCGCAAGGGCCTCCGCCTGCATGTCGTGCGTTCGAGCGCCAACGTGCGCAGCGATCGCGTGGCGCTCGCCATCATCGTCAACAACCTCGTCGGCAATGCCGTGCGCTATACCGAGCGCGGTCGCATCCTGGTCGGCTGTCGCCGCCGCGGCGGCCAGCTCGTGGTCGAAGTGCACGACACCGGCATCGGCATCGCCGCGAAGGCGATTCCGGCAGCCTTCGAGCGCTTCCGCCAGCTTGATCCCGGGGCGAGCGAGGGCTTCGGGCTTGGCCTTTCCATCGTGAAGGGCTTGGCCGAGCAATTGCAGCACCCGCTCTTCGTCCGCTCGCGCCCGGGCGCCGGCAGCTGCTTTGCCATCTCCGTACCGCTCGACGCTCGCGAGGCGCTGGCGGCCTGACGACGATCCCGCCGCTCTGGACGCACCGGGGGGACCGCCTATGATGGCCGCAACACGGCATAAGGCGGGGAGGACGCGATGGATCTGGGTATCGCCGGCAAGAAGGCGCTGGTCTGCGCTGCGAGCAAGGGGCTGGGCAAGGGCTGCGCCTTGGCGCTGGCGCAGGACGGCGTCGAGCTGACCATCCTCGCCCGCGGCAAGGATGCGCTCGAGGCGACCGCGGCAGAGATTCGCGCTGCCACCGGGGTCAAGGTCACCACCGTCGCTTGCGACATCACCACGCCGGAGGGCCGCAAAGCGGCGCTCGCCGCCTGTCCCGAGCCCGACATCCTCGTCAACAATGCGGGCGGGCCGCCGCCGGGCGATTTCCGTGAATGGAACCGCGATGTCTGGATCAAGGCGCTCGACGCCAACATGCTGACGCCGATCGAGCTGATTCGCGCCACCATCGACAAGATGATCGCCCGCCGCTTCGGCCGCATCGTCAACATCACCTCGAGCGCGGTGAAGGCGCCGATCGACATCCTCGGGCTTTCCAACGGCGCCCGCTCCGGGCTGACCGGCTTCGTCGCCGGCCTGGCGCGCAAAACCGTGCGCCACAATGTCACCATCAACAACCTGTTGCCAGGCGCCATGGATACCGACCGGCTGCGCTCGAATATCGAGACCGTGGCCAAGACGAAGAAGATCTCGATCGAGCAGGCGCGCACCGAGCGCCTGACGACGATGCCGGCGGGCCGCTTCGGCACCAGCGACGAGTTCGGCGCCGCCTGCGCCTGGTTGTGCAGCCAGCAGGCCGGCTACATCACCGGGCAGAACTGGCTGGTCGACGGCGGGGCCTATCCCGGTACGTTCTGAGCGAAGCTCGACCGGCTTGCGCCGCCGAAAATCACGTGCGGCGTTTTTTTCAGTATACGCGAGGGTTCGCTTTGCGGTTTCATGATTCGTCGGCGGTTCCCATCAATCGGGAAAGCCAGACGGGTGGTGGCGAGATGAGCATGTGGCGGCGCCGGCTTGGGCCGGACGATAATTACGGCATCACGATCGGGCAGCGGTTCAGCACGACAGGGCGCGCGCAGGCGGTGTGGGAAGTAATCACCGTCGCCCATTACCCCGGCGATCTTGGGCCCCATGTGCGGCTCTCGCGGGTCGGCTCGCAGCATGACGGCAAGACCGTCTCCCTCCAGGTTCTGCGCGACAGGCGCTTCTATCAGCCAGCGCAGTAGCGTGCCGGACAAGCGACAGTCCGACGCGCAAGCCGGCTGCGCGTAAATGTTCGTTAACCAATCCCTCCCGATACTTAGGGCATGACAAGCACCATTCCCGGAGGCAATCGATGCCGACGCCGTTCTCACGCGTCGCGCGCCGCGGGCTGAAGGACGCAATCGTCGCCGCGAGCCGGCACGGCGATCTCGCTACCGATTTCCGGGCGGCGATCTGCCGTTTCGAGGATGATCTCTTCGCCGCCTTTCCCGCCGGGCACCGCCTCATCGACTACGACGCCGCAGCGCAGATGCTTCGCGACATTTTCGCCACCTGTGGCCGCGCGCCGCCGAAGCTCGCGCTCGTGGCCGGCTTCGATGATCCGCGCGTCGGCGGCTTCGCCGACGTCGCCAACCACCGGATCGCCATCGAGAAGGGCTATCTCTACCGCTTCCTGGTGCTGCACGAATCGGCGCATCTCCTCGTGCCGGAGGACCGTCGCCACGGGCCGGCCTTCACCTACATTCTGCAGCTGCTCTACCGCAGCTTTGTCGGCATCCCCGAGGAAGCCGTCCGCAGCTTTCTCGCCCGCCACGGCTTGCCGACCTACACGACGGCCTCGGTCCCCGTCACGGCATGACCGGACCACGACTCGCCGCAAATCAGTCCGGGTAATGGCGCACGTCACAGCTTTTTTCCGTACTTTGGGCGAAGACTGTTGCATGAGCGCCACTACCGACTCGACCGGAAGGCCTGCGGCAGCGTCCCGGCTTGACCCTTGTGGAGGGTACCGGTATGCAACATTTGTGAAATATTGCATCTTTCGGTTCGCCTCCGGCGTGCCAAACATGACCGCCACCTTGAACCGCATGCCTCAGCGGGGCGGCCTTGCACCCTTTCCTAATCCTTTTCCCGCAGACTCCTTGGGTAATTTTCGGAACTGCCCTGCACGCGGCGCGTGTTGGCATTCATGAGTGAAACCATGAGGATGGGTGACGATGCTCTATGAAGCCTACCAAGCCCATAGCGACGTCGTCGCTCCGATGCGATGGTTCGCCCACGCGTTCCAAGGCCTGCTCACCCAGCCCTGGCCGGTTCTTGGCCATCACCCGGTGATGCGCAGCGCTGCCGCCGCCTGCGAGATGGTGGCGCGCGCGGGCATGTGGCATGAGCGGCCGGATTTCGGCATCCGCGCCACGATGGTCGGCAACCGCGCCGTCGCGGTAAGCGAGGTACCGGTGCTGCGCCACCCGTTCTGCACGCTCCTCCGCTTCCGCAAGGACGTCGACATCGAGCAGCCGCGCGTGCTGCTGGTGGCGCCGATGTCCGGCCATTTCGCGACGTTGCTGCGCGGCACGGTCGAGACCTTGCTGCCCGACCACGACGTCTACGTCACCGACTGGATCAATGCGCGCAACGTGCCGCTGCTCTACGGCCGTTTCGACCTCGACGACCATATCGACCTGGTGGCCTCGTTCCTGCGCGAGCTCGGGCCAGAGACCCACGTCATCGCGGTCTGCCAGCCCTCCGTGCCAGTCCTGGCAGCGGTGGCCCTGCTGGCGGCCGACAACGATCCGGCGCAGCCGCGCTCGATGACGTTAATGGGCGGCCCGATCGACACCCGGCGCAATCCCACCGTCGTCAACCAGCTCGCGACATCGCGGCCGCTCTCCTGGTTCGAGCGCAACGTGATCGCCACGGTGCCGGCGCGCTATTCAGGCGCCTTCCGCCGGGTCTATCCGGGCTTCCTGCAGCTCGCCGGGTTCATGACCATGAACCTCGACCGCCACGTCATGGCACATATCGATCTCTTCAAGCACCTGGTGCGCGGCGATGGCGAGAGCGCGGAGGCGACGCGCAAATTCTATGACGAATACATGTCGGTGATGGACCTGCCGGCGGATTTCTACCTGCAGACCGTGGCACGCGTCTTCCAGGAGCATGGGCTGCCGCTCGGCACCTTCACGTCACGCGAGCGGCCGGTGGAGCCCAAGGCCATCACCAAGACTGCGTTGCTCTGCGTCGAGGGCGAGAACGACGACATCTGCGCCATCGGCCAGACCGCGGCCGCGCTCGATCTCTGCACCGGCTTGCCGAAAGCCAAGAAGGCGCACCATCTCCAGCCCAAGGTCGGGCATTACGGCGTCTTCAACGGCAAGCGTTGGCGCACCGAGATATATCCCAAGGTGCGCGCGTTCATCGAAGCCAACGCGTAGAGCAGACCCCGATTAGGTGGATTACGCCTTGATCTCGTCGTCCCCGCGAAAGCGGGGACCCAGGAGCTGCCGCACGTCACTCGCCCTGGATTCCCGCTTGCGCGGGAATGACGATGAATGGCGCCACTTGTCCGGGCCATGCTGTAGTCCGAGCGCTCATTGAGTCGCCCTATGCCCGGCCGTTGACGGCGGCGGGCTCCTCCCGCCAAATTGCGCTCTGACAAAGAAAAAGCGCGCCGAGGAGGAAGCCATGGCCCGTTCCGGGAAGGTCATCATCACCTGCGCCGTCACGGGGTCGATCCATACCCCGACGATGAGCCCGCATTTGCCGCTCACGCCCGACGAGGTGGCGAGCCAGGCGATCGGCGCGGCCGAGGCGGGTGCGGCGATCCTCCATCTCCATGCGCGCGACCCCAAGGACGGGCGCCCGACGCCCGATCCCAAGGTCTTCATGCAGTTTCTGCCCCGTATCAAGCAAGCCACTGATGCTGTGGTAAATATCACGACCGGCGGCGGCCACGGCATGAGCTTGGAGGAGCGCCTTGCGGCGCCGCTCAAGGCGTCGCCCGAGATGTGCTCGCTCAACATGGGCTCGATGAATTTCGGCCTCTTCCCGATGCTGCAGCGCTATAAGGAGTTCAAATACGACTGGGAGCGGCAGCACCTCGAGAACTCGCGCGACTTCATCTTCCGCAACACCTTCAAGGATATCGAATACATCCTGAAGAACCTCGGCGAGGCGCACGGCACGCGCTTCGAGTTCGAGTGCTACGATGTCGGCCACCTCTATACGCTGGCGCACTTCCTCGACCGCAAGCTGGTGAAGCCGCCGCTCCTGGTGCAGACCATCTTCGGCATCCTGGGCGGCATCGGCGCCGACCCGGAGAATCTGACTCACGTGAAGCACATCGCCGACAAGCTCTTCGGTGACGCCTATCACTGGTCGATCCTGGCCGCCGGCCGGCATCAACTGCCGCTCGTCACCATGGGCGCCATCATGGGCGGCAATGTCCGCGTCGGCCTCGAGGACTCGCTCTACATCGGCAAGGGCGCGCTGGCCAAAAGCAATGCCGAGCAGGTCGCGCGCATCCGCACCATCCTCGAGAACCTGTCGCTCGAAGTGGCCACCCCCAAGGAGGCACGCCAGATGCTGGAGCTCAAAGGCGGCGACGCCGTGTCATTCTGAGCGGGAGCAGCTTTCGTCATGTCCGATATCGCCGACTATCAGCGCCCGCGGCCCGGCGAGCAGCCGCCTTATCTCTATCCCGACTACGGCAGCACCGCGAAGCGTGCGCCCAAGCACGCGCCGCTCCGCATCGACCATACCCTCTCCGAGGTGACCGGGCCCGGCTTTGACAGCGGCTGGGCCGGCCCC
>Ga0134125_10009858_pt1 | contig 10742 bp, 13 predicted proteins | sample KB31751_FD_96464 | JGI IMG/M metagenome (GOLD analysis project Ga0134125, IMG submission 96464) | Terrestrial soil microbial communities with excess Nitrogen fertilizer from Kellogg Biological Station, Michigan, USA - KB3-175-1 | ecosystem: Environmental > Terrestrial > Soil > Unclassified ...
GCCAGCAGCGGATGCGCCGGCGATCACCCCGTCGGCGCGTCCAGACCATTCCCCGCCGTCACCGGACGCGGCCCGTGCGCGATCACCAAAGAAACCGACGTGTCGGCCACGAACCGACCGCGGGTGGCTGCGTACGGACGGCCGACGTCACGGATACGCGCGGCGGCCCCTAGTCGCCCGACTCGTACTTGAACGAGATCGACAGCCGGACCCGAAAACCGGTGATCCGTCCCTCCTCGATGACCACGTCCTGCCGGACCACCTCGGCCACCCGCAGGTCCCGAACGGTGTTGGCCGCAGTCTCGACCGCACTGCGAGCGGCCGCCTCCCACGACTCGCTGCTGACCCCGATCACCTCGGTCACCCGGTACACGCTGTCTGGCATGGCTTCCTCCGATCGGTTTACGCTCGATGAACCGCCAGCGTATCGCTCGCGATCCTGTTTCCGTTGGTCTTCAGTCACGCCTTCCGCTGAGCGCCGTCGGCCGGCCTCGGCGGCCCGCTTCAGCGAACACATGATTGACGCCGCCGCGAGACGACCTCGTCACAGAAGAAAGATCTCAGTAAAACCGGAATGCGGACATCGGCCACGATCGGACGGTGTATTCTGAGTCGCCCCCGGCACGCTGAGCTGATCGCGCAGGTTCGCGAGACCGGCGCCCGGATCAGGCTGATCTCCGACGGCGCCGGGGCCATCGCCGTGGCGCGCCCGGAATCGGGCACCGACCTGCTGATCGGAACCGGTGGAACGCCGGAAGGCACCATCGCCGCGGCCGCGATGCGCTGCATGGGCGGAGCGCTGCAAGCGCGTCTGGCGGCCCATGGGGATATATTCACGCAGTCAAACCCGAAGCGGCACTTGCTGAACTGCGCGTTGACTCGCTGCGAGAAGCGGCGACATTATTCACGCCTAGCGACAAGGGAGCCGGTCTGCCCGGTCAGAGTGTTGTCCCCCCAGCGGGGGACTGGCGTCGCAAGGTAGAACCGTGATTGGGGCGACCGTCGCCAACCGTCGCCGACGGCGACGTCTCCTGACCCATTGGGAGTGGACTCATCAAGCGAGTCGGTCTTGCTTGGCTCCGCCTGCCTCGCTCACCGCGGCGGAGGCGAAGGCGCAGGCTGTGCGTGACCCATGGGAGGCCCCAAAAGTACACAAGGCGGGACAATCTGGTCATCGAAGCAGCACCATCTGGAGATGCCAACACTACTGAGAATTGGCGGTCAATCGGTCGAGTGCGACATTGATCGCGACAACTGCCAACCGTACTGAGACCGGACACCGGAGAGCATATCGAATGATGTTGTAGCACAGTGAAATTAGGTGGTAAGGCGCGCCGGACGTGAAGTGCATTGCGGCGCACTGGTGGCTGGTAATAGTGGACGTCAAAGAGGTGCGAGTTCCTACATAGAGGAGAGGGTTGCGATCTAGACTCCGCCGCACCGCCGACGAGCTGATGTATGTCAGAACAGTTATTCATGAATATGACCCGGCGTGTCGGTGGTGGCCGAGTAGGAGGTCGGTTACGGCCCGTTGCAGACGCATGTTTCGGGATCATCGCCCCTGCAGCCGCCCCCACCGAGGTCCGAGCGGTACATGCGCCGCCAATCCGACCGAATCGCGTGGGGATGTGAAGGAGTCCAGAGCGATTCAGGAAGACGAAACGCATTGCGACTGCGCTCGTCATCCCGCAAGGTACACAGGACGGTGGTCCGGTTGCCCTGACAGGCGTCTGCGACTTGGGCCCGCGCTGTAGTCCCCGAGCAGCCTGGCTGCGGGCGGCGCCTCAGTGATCGACGGCGCCGTTGCGCGGAGAGACGGTTGGCAGATCCTGAGATTCGGCCGCTTCGAGCAGCCGTCGGTCGTAGACGCAGAAGGCAGTGAGGCTGTGCCGGTGGGCGTGCGCGGTTGCCAGGTGGATCGCATCCAGGGTGCGTAGTTCGGCCGGTGGAATGGTGGCGGCGATCGCCGCGATCGTATCGGTCAAGACCAACGTGTCGATGGTGGATGCAACGGTGCGTGCAGCAGCAGCGGTGGCGGCGGCGCCCGCTCGGGTGGCGGCTCGGATGAGCTCGATGGGGCCTATGGCGCTGGTGGCCAGATGCTCGTCGGGATGGGCGTTGAGCCAATTGATGAGTGCGGGTGATTCCTGTTCGGCCGTAACGAGTTTCACCATAGCCGAAGTGTCGACGTAGATCACCGCTCGGAGCGTAGCTCATCGAGGATGGGCGTCAGTGGCGGCCCGCTGACAAGGTCGTCAGTCCTGAAGTGAGCTCTTGGGGCAGCGGCCGGGATGAGTTGGCCATCGTCGATGAGCTTGTTGCGCGCATTCTCGTTTCGCGTCAGAGGCATGAGTCGGGCGACCGGCTGCCCGCGGTCGGTGATGAGGATGACCTGTCCAGCTTTCGCTTTGGCCACCCATACACTGGCGCGTTGTCGCAGCTCACGGATTCCTATCTTCTCCACGATGCCTAATGTAGCACATCATGTGCTACATTAGGGTTTTACGCTCGAAATCACCTGTAGTTCAGGGACTTCTCAATGTTCGAGCCTACGGTTTCCAGGCATGGACCATTGCGATGTTTCCCAGCTGGCCGAGGAGCTAGCGCAAGTGACCTGCGGGCATCTGCCCTGGAGCGACCAGAGGGTGATCGCCCTGGAGCTAGGCGTCGGCGAGTGCGATCTGGCCCTAGACGACATGGTCCGGGGGGCCGCCCACCGGGCGTGTCCGGTGCCCGGCCACATCATCGCGCGGTTGCACGAGTGGCTGGACGGGTATGACGCCACGGCCTGTGCCGACGAGGCCCAACTGCGCGGCTATGTCAACCAGTTGCGTTGCGCCTAACTCGAGCGCACTCCACTTGCACGTACGGCGACGGCACGCCTCACTTCTACTAAGCATCCTGTGTCCTCGGCCATTCCGGCTGGGGGAAGCCGACTCCGGCCAGAAGCCGCGCGAACCGCCACGGCGGCCGATACGCCCACGATCTGGGCAATGCGTCATAGCCGCGCCCGCTGATCCGGCGCGCCAATAGCGCTGCGCCACAGGCTGCGTCATCACTGTGACGTATTACTGGCAATGCCGGGAAGGCGAATGGTGGCCGATTACGGGCCACACGCCGGCGGCCGATGCGCACGCGCACAGTTTCACCCGACACCGAGATCCGGACTTGCTGCCAACAGCTCGAGCCGTCAGCTGGGGCAGGTGCTGCACGCCACGGTTTTCGGCGCCAAGCTCCCTAACGCTGACGCCGGCGTTCGACGACGACGTCGGGGAGCTCTACTACACGACGAAGGACTGGACCCACGCGGCCGACTTGTCCAACCAGATGCCCGAGAAACTCCATGAGCTGCAGCGTCTTTGACTCATCGAGGCCACCCGCTGCAACGTCTTGCCGATCGACGACGACACGGCAGGTCGGCTGAATTCTGACTTAGCGGGAAGGCCCACGCTTCAAGGGAAACACCCAGCTGCTCTTCGGCGGCATGGGGCGCCTGTCGGAGAACTGCGTGGTGAACATCAAGAACCAATCGCATGCCGTCATCGCGGAGATCGAGGTACCCGACGCGGGCGCCGAAGGCGTCATCATCGCCCAGGGCGCCAACATCGGCGGGTGGAGCCTGTACGCGGCGTGCAAATCACAATCGCCGAGGCGGCCGAATCCGACGACCACAAGGTGTCGCCGGAGGAAGCCATCCGGATTGTGATCGCGCGGCAGTAAACGCACGTCGGCGACAAGCAGACTCGGCAGGTTGCCAGTCCACCCTACGGCAAGATCTACGTCGGGATGGGTTTGACGGGGCGGCCGCTCCCCATGCAGAAGACGCGGCTGTCCTACTTGGCTGCCCACAGCAGCATCAAAACCTGCCGAATCACGAAATGACCACGATCGCTGGCGATCTGAGCGCAAACGCCATTCCTACAATAACGAATGTTCCTGTAGCGCAGGGCTATTGGTGCACAGCGTTGACTACGCCGGCTATCGGCCAGCGAGTCTCAATGAGATTGTCAAGCGGCGTGTGGTATTGCGGGTTGGTAGCTGGTGTTGTCTCGTTGCGTGGCCCATAGGCCATTGAGGCGCGCCGCCGTGCCATCCTAGTTTGCAGCGGCGTCGCCATCGCCGGCACACTCACCGCGCCTACCGTCGTGATGCCCTCCACAGATGCATGCCCTGCTACGACGCTGGTGGACCCGCAGCCGAATATCGTCGTAATCCCGGAGATACCCGATCAGGCTGGCGGCAGGCCAAGATAGCTCTCATCCGTCGCGGAGGTAAGCGCTCCCAAAACGCGTGAAACATTTGGGAGACTGCGGATCAAGCAGTGTATCGGTAGCGCCGCACAGTCGATTCCCGGCGGCAAAGCCGACCGTCGTGCCCGTCCTCGCGGCCAATGCGCCGCATGCCGGCATTGTCAAGCCGGGCCCACCGATCCGCCGGCGGCGCCGCACCGTCACGTCTCGCCGTTCGGGGGCGATCGCTCAGCCCTTGTCCCGCAGCGAGTATCGGGCCGTCTGTGCGCGGATCAGGCCGTCGCGAAACACAAAAGTGTCGACGCCATCGTCACAGTCGGTTGCCGCCGAATCAGCGGCCCACTCCAGGAACAGCAGGTCGCCATGGAAGATCTGGGTCTTCAGTGTCCAGGATGCGTTCGGCAGATCGGTAAGCAGTTGGGTGAACCCCGCCCGGACACCTTCCTTGCCACGCAGGATCCCGCTGGATGTGATGAAGACCGCGTCATCCGCGTAATCGGCGACGATCTGGTCAAGGTCGCCCGCCCCGAGCGCCTTGACGTGGTGGGCGAATACCTCCTCCGGCGTGCGTGTCATCGCTTCCCTACCTTCCTTCGTCGTACGAATATCATTGAGTTCCAGTACAAATCGCCGCTTATCGTGCTCGTCGCCGGCGCGTCCGGACACTTCTTCGTCCTGCTGTCAGATCCGGCGGGCGAGGACGTACAGCCGCTGCGTGGTCTCGTCGCGCCACTCGTGCGGCCCGCGGAGGTACCATTCGACGTCGGTGAGCTCAGCCGCTTTGACCGCCGCGACGACGGTGACGGGGTCGTGCAGCACGAAGTCCAGTGGCGGCACCTCGATCTCGAACCAGCGGGTCACCCGGCGTACGTCGTCACCCGCGTGCAGCCCCAGCACCAGCAGTGCACCCGGTGCCAGCGGCCGGGCCAGGGCTGCGACGGCGCCGGGCAGCTCGGACGCCGCGAGGTGGATGAGCGAGTACCACCCGAGCACGGCGCCCCAGCCGGCGGCGGCCGCTGGTCGCATCAGCTGCCGCAGGTCGCCCACCTCGAAGCGAACGCCGGGATGCCGCTGGCGCGCCTCGGCGATCATCTCCGGGCTGAGGTCGAGGCCCTGTGCGTCGGCCCCGGCGGCGGCCAGGTGCGCTGTCACGTGCCCCGGGCCGCAGCCGGCATCCATGACCGGCAGATCACGGGCGGCCACGGCGACCTGGTCGAGCAGCCAGCGTTCGAACGGGAGTCTGTCGAGCTCGTCGGACAGCTCACGCGCGTAGCTGCCCGCCACGACGGCGTATGTCGCCCGCACCCGGTTGTCGCGCGCCTCGGGCGAGTCGGCGATGGGAGCCTCACGGTCGACCGCGGGCAACGCGGGTGTCTCCCCCGTCTCGACCGGGCCCAGCAGATGCACCCATCGGTGGTCCTGCTGGCCCGGCCGTCGCTCGAGCTGCTGCACCAGCGGCGGCTCACGCCTGGCCATCCGCTCCAGGCAGGCCTCGACGTCGCTGCGATCGGCGAACGGGTGCAGCCGCTCGGTGCGGGTGCGCAACTCCCCGGGAGCCTGCGGCCCGCGCAGAAGCAGCACGGTGAGCACCGCGCGCTCGTCGTCGGCCAGATCGAGGATCTCCGAGAGGGTCTGGTGGTACTTCAGCGTGCGCCGTCCGGTGTCAGACCACACGATGCGCACCAGACCCTGGTCCTTGAGCGCGCGGGCAACCTGTTCCACCGTCCGCTCGTCGAGCTCCATCACCGGCTCACGGCTGCTGGTCTGGCTGCAGGCGGTGCGCAGGCTGGAGAGCGTGAGCGGGTACGCCGCAGGGACGGTCACCTGCTTCTCCAGCAGGCTGCCCAGGATCCGCTGCTCAACCGGCTCGAGGTCCATGCGCAGACCCTACTTCCACACGGTCCGTGTGGTGGTCGGCTTCATCGCCGCAACGCACCTTCCCGGGCGCCGCGAGTGGGGAACAGTGGTGGCCGTTCAGGTGAGGCGGTCGCAGCACGACTTGCCGTGCCAGCACGTCCGATGAGATGGACTGATTGCGGCCGACCAGCGCACGCAACCATTGATTACCGCATGCGCCCGCCCGTCGTCCGATCGGCAAGTTCACCGTCGCGGCAAGTGTTGTCGCCGAAGACGTTTCCGCGCCTGGGCGCCCTGTGATTTGTCGGGGCTACTGAGGTCGTAGATAACCGCAACCTGACGCCACCTGCGCATCATGCACACACTGAAATGCCTTCGGCTCCAATAGAAAATTCTCGGCATCGCGTTAAGGCACAATGGGCGTGACGGACGCCGCCCCGACGCACAGTTTCACCGCCAGCATCGGCAAACACGGTGTCCCGAATCCCCGTCACCCCCCTTGACCGCCACCGCGGTCGCGGTTCTAACCTCCGCTTATGTTCACCGAAATCGAGTACCGGTACTTGAGCTCACACCGGATGGACGATTGGCGAGCATCGGCCCCGACGGCGCACCCCAGATCCATCCTGTGGCGTTCGCAGTCGACCCCGTTGCCGGCTGCATCGAAATTGGCGGTCCTCGGCTGCACGAGATGCACAAGGTCCGGAATATCAGGCGTGATCCTCGGGTGTCGCTCGTGGTCGACGAACCGGCTCCTGAACCTGTCGGGCCGGGCCAGCAGGGCGGTCGGGGGATCGAGATTCGTGGTGCGGCTGCGCTTTCTCAGCGTCGACAGCCCCTTGCGCCCGGCTTCGGCACAGACATTATTCGCATCACGCCGGCGCGGATCGTCGCGTGGAACCTCGACCGACCCGGATACAACTCACGCTTCGTGCCGTGACGCCGGCTTCCACACCGGCGAGGGTTGCCGGTTATTTGATGGTGTAGCCGCCGTCGATGAGCAGATCGGCACCGTTGATCATTGCGGCGGCGTCGGATGCGAGAAAGACTGCCGCAGCGGCGATCTCGTTAGGGTACGCGAACCGGCCGGTGGGGATGAGCTTCTTGAGCGCGTCACCTGGCGGCCCGTCCCATGCCTTGTGCCCGAGTTCGGTGAGCACCACCGTGGGTGAGATGGTGTTGACCCGCACTCCGCGGCCGGCCCACTCGGCCGCAAGGACCTTGGACAAGCCGACCACGCCGAATTTGGACGCGCAGTAGGCCACGTGCTGATCCAGCGCGACGGTCGCGGCCTGCGAGGCCATGTTGATGATCGCGCCGCGTCCGGCTGTCAGCATCCGGTTACCTACCGTCTGACACATGAGGAAGGTGCCCTTGAGGTTGACGTCGATCGTGGCGTCCCACGCGTCAAGTGACAGTTCTTCTGCGGGCGCCAACATGACAATCCCGGCACTGTTGACGAGGATGTCGATGCGGTCGAGCGTCTTGGCGACCGCGTCGACGGTGGCGGTGACCGATTCGGGGTCGGTGACGTCGCAGCGGAATCCGCGGCTGTCGTCGCCGAGGGCGACGGCGGCGTCGAGTGCGCCGGACTCGTTGAGGTCGACGACCGCGATGCGGGCACCCTTGGCGGCGAAGGCTGCGGCGATGGCGGCGCCTATGCCGGATGCCCCGCCGGTCACCAGGGCCACTCTGCCGTCCAGCCTGAAGTTCAGATCGATTGTGGGTTCAGACATTTCGGTGCCATCCTGTCTATTCGCGGGGTATGGCCGCTAATCGAGCACCGCCGCGGCGACCTCGGTGTCGGTAACCAGCGATGAAACCAGGCCCGAGCGCAACACGGTACCTGCTCTTGATCGACCCTGACGAGGCATGGACGAGCGCCCTGCCCAAGGGCCTGGGACCCGACGAGCCGGCAGGCACGGCGACGGCGGCCGCCGGCCCACGTCGGGCCTGATCTCATCAGCGGGGGGGCGGTGACCAGCACGCCACATCTGCCACCGACCGACTAGTGAGCAAATTCCTGCGGTGTGGGTGATTTGGTGGTTCTTGACCCGCCGCGGGTATGTCACCGAGCAACCGTACACACGGCCTCGCTCACCCACGTCGGTCGTTTACTACACCACTTAGCTTACGTCGTCGAGGACGAGCCTCCCGACGGGCTGCCGCTGCTCGGCCTGGACCGCGGCGTACCGCTGCCGCGAAGGAGCAGTACGTACAGCGGAGTGCTTCCCGACAAGATCGGCATCTTCGGCGGGCCGATCACGCGACTCGCTGCCGGCGACACCGATCGGCTACGTCGCGAGGTCAGGCACCTCGTGCTCCATGAGATCGCGCATCACTTCGGGATCAGCGACGAGCGGTTGATCGAGCTCGATCGCTACTGACGTGGTGCTGATGCTCCGCCCGAATCTTGCCGTTGCCGGCTGGTCGATGAATACTTCCTGCGGCGAAAATCGTTGCCTAGGCATATGCGGGTGCCAGTTCAGTGGATCAATGTCATTGTCGCTGGCACCAATCCAACATGTGGTCACCCGATGGCCGGTGACAGGTTGGCCTGGGTCTTTTGTAGCAATCTTTCGTACGGTGTCTGGCCACCACGGCCGCGGTGAGGCCGGTGGTAGTTGTAGTAGTCCTCCCATTCCTTGAGTTTCAAGTTCAACGGGCCGGCATCGTCTTCGACGACGCCGTCGAGCAGCCGATAGAACCCCTCGGCGTCGATGCGGTGGGACCGCTCCACTTTTCCGTTGAGCCAAGGTGTGGCCGGCCGGATGTAGACGTGGCCGATGCCCTGGTCAAGAACGTGCCAGTGAAAACTGGACGGGAATTCCGCCCCGTTATCGGTCTGAATCTTTTCGACATGGAACCGCAGCCGCGACAGTTCCCGATTGCGCCCCGGTCGGGAGCGGCGCCCACTAGAGCCCAGGGATTCGCCCAGTCGATCTCTGCGGTTTGAGAATCCCCTGGATGGGGCAGGCTGAGCTCATGGGAAGGCTCATTCGTTGTTCGACAATCCTGACGGCTGCTCTTGCGCCAATCGCCGCCGTGTCGCTAGTGACCCCGGCAGCCGGCTCGGCGCAACCGCTCGATTGCCAGAACGGGGAGTGGTGGGATCCGGTCGCCAACGTGTGTCAACCGCCGGCGGCGCCGGCGCCGCTGGGCTGCCAGAACGGCGACTGGTGGGATCCGGTCGGCAACGTGTGCAGGCCGCCGGTGGTGCCGCTGCCGCCGAACTGCGGGGACGGAGAGTACTGGAATCCGGTTTCCAACGCCTGTCGGCCGCTTGGCCAGGTCTAGGTGGGTGACTGACGCCGGCAGGTGGCCCGCTGGGCTCCGTCGATTGACAACGACGGCGCCCGAATGCATCCCCCGACGAGCACGCAGTAAAATTCATCCCAGTGCTGCGTCAACACTCGGCAACCCAACACGAATAGCGGCCTTAGCCCTCCGTCCCCCGGCGAGGAGCGGCACTATAGGCCCCGCGCAGCGATGGACACCACCTAAACCGTCACATTATCCGCGGCACTGATTGATTCATCTAATGAGTTGAGTCGACCACGATAGATGCACATGGACAGCCATCTACCCGATACCCACTGAGCCAGTGGGTCTGACGCAACGTCAAAAATTATCGGCAGTTGAGGTGGTGACTGATCAGGTCATCGGTGGGTTACATCGAAATACATTGCAGAGCAGCGCTCAACGGGCAATATTTTTGCAACTAGAGTCGACGCGCACTGAAGCTCGACCGCTGCGAGACCCACCAACCCCAAGCCGCATTAGCGACTGGACCACAAAACGGGTTCCCCCCACGAATCCCCCGGCGGTGGAGCGGCGCTTGCCCAACCACTCCGAAACCCTCTTGGGTATCGACTAGTTCGATTAACACGATGAAACATCAAACTCGGAACTGAGCAGACCCGGCGGCATCGAAATCCGTTGATGTGAACTGTATTAGAAATCGCACCGTACACTTCGTCATAGGTGGTATCACGAAAACTGTTGTCGCACAGTTCAGTTGGGGAACATGGCGTGGTTTACCGGTAAAGCCGCATATTCGCTTTCGTCGTATTCGGTCGTGTTGGGCGGGCGGCAGTGGGGGTGGGGGAGTGTGGCCGGGCGTGTTGAGCCGCTCGGGTGCGGGTTCTTACTGCTGGCCTCACACCTGGTGGTAGGTTGAAGCCGACGGCTTTTTCGGCGTTTGTTGGGCGTCGGTGGCCTGAGGGCAACCGGAAAGTCACAAGCCGGCCGCGTCTTCGCCAAAATGATTGTCAAATTTGAATCACCAAATGATGCCAACGTCGCCGACTCGGTAGGCTGCCGCAGTAGCAGGGCCGCACTTCGCGGGGTAATAGAGCGTATCCGTTAGGCGGGCTCACACAGCGGCCTAACCTTCGATGGAGAGGAATTGATATGCGCGCCATCCAGATTGAACAGTTCGGCGACCCCGCGCAGGTGCTCCGCGTCGTCGACATCGAGGAGCCGCCGCCGCCGGGTCCGCATGAGGTTCTGTTGAGCGTTGAGGTCTCGCCGTTGAACAAACACGACCTACTGGTTGTCAGCGGCATGCTGGCGCGACCACCCCTGCCCCACATACCAGGCGCAGAGGGGGTCGCCCGCGTGCTTGCCACTGGC
>Ga0134125_10009859_pt1 | contig 10740 bp, 8 predicted proteins | sample KB31751_FD_96464 | JGI IMG/M metagenome (GOLD analysis project Ga0134125, IMG submission 96464) | Terrestrial soil microbial communities with excess Nitrogen fertilizer from Kellogg Biological Station, Michigan, USA - KB3-175-1 | ecosystem: Environmental > Terrestrial > Soil > Unclassified ...
CCGAAGCAAGTGGGCCGTGGGATCAATAAGACGACCTACAGCCCCGCTTATGCATGGGGCAACGATGCCCACCTGCCCATCTCTGCAATGGCAGGTTCCGGCTTGGTTTACGTGGGCGCAGCTACAACCGACTCGGCCATGTGCTCCGCTCACCCCGGCGATGTCTGCGATGCTGTAGCCACATCTGCGAAGCCAAGCATGAAACGTTGCCAATCGACGGGCGATGTGTCGGCCGGGTGCCCGGTGAGCTACACCTACACCCCATTCACCTATCCTTACCCACTGGCCTCGGATGGATTGCCAGATCCCTCAGGAAGTTCAACGCAGGACACTGGTACCAAGCCCGACCCGCCGAGCAACCTGAAGGGCACATCAGAATGACCGGCAAAATGGAGCAATAATGTCATGCCTCCCGCTACGTCGTTCAGGCGATCCGAAACTAAGGCCACCGGTCAAATGCTATAGAGAAGTCCAGGAGTGAGGTTTCGCGGAGATCGCAGCAAACCTCACTCACTGGCTGCTCTTTTGCAGTTCAGCTGCAATCGGTAGTAGTGTCCTATCTGCAAACTTGGAGGTGCCTACATTTCGCTTCTGCCGGCTCGCTCTGATCGGGGCACGCATGGTCGCCATTAGAAACATCGTAAACATGAACGTTCCCTCGAATGCAGCTTCAGTCATGTTAAAGAAAACGAATGCGATCCAAATTGCCAGTCCGAAGGTAACGGTATGGTCGCTGTCGGTCCACTTGGCCCAAATGGACCGATAGCTAGAAACGAGCAGACCAGTGACCAAGGCATCGCCTATTAACCCCATCTCCAAATAAACCTGAAGATAGCCATTGTGGGCCTCGGTTATACGCCCTTGGCCGGATTCCTCCCAGAATCTTGCCAGATGCGACCCCATCCAAAAGCTTTCATATCCGACTCCGACCAGCGGATTCGTGTGCATGTCTATCACAAACCCCCAAATTTCAGTTCTATCAGTCAGCGTCGGATCCTTTCCCACAGCTTTGGCCATTGACGCACTCAGTCCAAGGCCGAAGCTTAAAAGCAGATAGAGGCAAAACACCGCTGGAATTAGAGCTTTAAGTACGATGCGATTTCGCCGTACTAAGCTGAGGCGTGCCAAGGCAATGACTGCACTCCCCAGAACAAAGCATATGATGCAGGTCGTAGAATGCGCTGCACGAAGAAGCCATAGCGACAGCAACAGAAAAGTAACGCTTAGCATGATGATTCGCTTCGTTTTTGGCTGCTTCCGCTGTGGCCATCGGGTAAGAATGTCCCAAAAGAACAACAAGCCTGCGAGCAGGGCTATCGCGCCAAGGTTATTTTTACCTGTGGTTACGCCGCAGGCCATTCGCGCGCCGTTCCATTCGTCATATTGAATACCGATATTGGGAAAATACTTAATTAGCACAATTGATAGGGACACGAAAATATAGCTAACGCGGCGAAATACCACTTGCAAGGCCTCGTATGGTCTTGGGTCTGACAAGACAACGCAGATCATTGCATACCCTCCTGCGTCCCGCAGCCACCGCTTAAGGGCTACCAAAGGGTAATCAGACCATAACACGCTGAGGCATCCAAAAAGAATGAACGCGCAGAACATCCGGTTCGCAGACAACCATTGCGTCCATTGAAAAGATCTTCTCGTCAAAATTCCCAACGCCGCGAGAATAAGAAGAAGCAGAATCGCTCTGTCGATTGGACTTCCATCGTTGAAGTCCTGCATCGCGGCCTGCATAGACACCGTCTGCGAACTGGAAAGCCACAAACTCGGGCTTCGCGATCCAAGAAAGAATATCCACGCAATCGGAATCCAAAGAGCGGGCGAGGTCCGCCGGGGTACTGCTGGGTCATATATAAAGAGAGCCAGAAGACCCACGGCGCAAATGCTTAAAGCGAAAAACGGCGGAATACGCACCTCACTGATTTTTTGTCGCTCTGCCTAAGTAAGCCAATGGATATGGATGCGGTCCCCGTATCGTTGGCCATGTGCCCGAACCGCGGAGCCTAGATGTGGACTGTTGCCCGCCCGATGGTAGCCAGCTCATCCTGGCAGGCTTCTATTCTGCGAGCCGGTTTGATTTCATGCAACTGATCGAAAATTTTATCCATGATGATTGCGGCCCGCATGATCTCCAGATACGGAATTGGTACCGGGCTGTCGTTTTCGATTGAGCGATAGAACGCCTCGATTAGCGGCTTCATCCCCGAATCCATGTGAAAGTCTCGCCGTAGGAAGAGCTGCATATTTCGCGCGCCTTCTGCCAGATGCTGGCGGGCAAACTGTAACGGTGGAATGAATTTATCTAAGTAGCTCTTGTACTTGTTTCCACGCAGCCGGAGAAGAATCTCGTGGTCCTGGTCGAGTAGCAAACCGTTTCTTGAGCCGAAGATTCGAAATTCGTGGATCAAAGGCCTTATTTGCGAGGAAAACGTGAAATACGCCGTTGCCCCGCTTTTTTCCGAGATCGTTACGCGCAATTCGTCGATGATGTCTGTCTCACCAAATTGGCTCAGAAACGGACTCGTAAATCCCAATGCGAAAACTCGCGGAGACTCCGATGTCAAAAACTCAGCGATTCTGGCGATGCCATGACTGATAACGTTCTGCAGCAGGCTGCCAGGCAGGGTGCGAACCCAGTGCTGCCGGTCATCGAGCATCGCGCGAGCATACGCCGGATCCCCCATATCGTAGCCATAGTGGCACTCCATGTGAGCCGCGTCGCCCAAATATCCACGGGAAATCAGGTCTCGCATTCGGCGTGAAACATGAGTGAATTGCTCATTGTGACCGACCGTGAGTTTGCAATGATTGCTGTTAGCAAGTTGAATCAGCGCGCGTGCTTCTTCCGCATGAAGCGTAAACGGCTTTTCTACGTAGACATGGCAGCCCTTGTCGAGAAAGAGCTTGGCCAGCGGATAGTGGCTAGAGGGAGAAGTTGTAATGTGAACTACATCGGGACGGGCGTTGTATGCCATCTCCTCCGCATTGTCAAAATAGGAGTCAACTGGGCAACGCTCCCATAGCTGCTTTGCCATGAGTGGCTCCCGATCGCAAACCGCGACGATTCTGGCGCCCTCAATACGCTGAATCTGTGCGGCATGCGCGTCTGCGATCTTACCGCATCCGACTATCGCAACCTTAAGCATGTTGTTGACCTTCCTGGAAGCTGGAAAAAAATTGCTCAAAGCCGTCTTTCGTGCGAATCTGCTGATGCCACCCAACTTTCTTCTTGAGCTTGCCGTTCGTGTATTGTGTTCTTCTCCACAACGAATACCAAACTTCTCTCGTAAAAACGGGTTCTAGTTGCCCGTGGGACCATTGCGAGTATTTTTCCCAGAGAAGACATAGCAGATAACTCAAAGCATGAGGAACATACAGGGATCTGAACCGAAGTACCCTGTGTTTATACTCTCGTAAGAACTGCCTGCTTGAAGGCAAGTCGTCATCAACGACATTAAAGGCTTCGCCGTCTACGCCTTTGACCAAGCCGGCCAAAGCAATTGCCGCTGCGCAATTATCGACGTAGGTAAATGGGATCCGGTTAGAGCCCCCGAGGTGCAAAAACAACCCAAAGGTACCAAGGCCCACTCGCCCCGTAATCCCGTGCTTTCCCGGTCCATAAACACTGCCGGCCCTCATCAGCACGGTGCCAAACCCGTATTTTCCTGCGTATTCGAGCACCATCTGCTCTTGCCGGACTTTTGCGTAACAATAGGCGTCGCGACGTTCCGGATGGGGTTCGACTGGACAGGATTCATCCATAATTCTTGATTTCTGGCGATTCGAATAGACGGCGAACGAGCTGACGAGAACAACTCGCCTTAACGAGGCATTTTGAATAGCTGCTTCGAGAAGATTGCGCGTGGTAACAACGGAGTTCAGGAATGCGTCTGGATATGACTTTCCACCCGTACCGGCTGCGAGGTGAAAGATTACCTTCGCTCCGCGGCAAGCCGCTTCACAGTCACCCGCCGATAGAAGATTACCGGTAATTATATCTACACGAGCATCTGAAGACTGCGAATGGATTAGTTTTTCAATCACCGATAATTTGCTCGTAGAACGGACAAAGCAGGCGATGTTTGTAAATCCGAGTTCCAACAGGTTATTGAGTACTCGCGATCCTATGAAACCGGCTGCTCCGGTTATCAGGAGGCGGTCCGATTTTTCAACTAGAGAGGCTGCTGGAACAATGTCTGATTGCACCGTGTTTACCTCATGCGAGTGCCTGCTCGGTTGGGGCTTTAAAACGCAACAATAACCCGAATCAGGGTCATAGCTTTAGTGCATCTCTGCATTTCTTTTCTGGGGCGCTTCTAAAAGACCCTATGCTCATCGATTTACATGGTTTAGCATGTCTCGATATTCAGTAGCTGGAAACCAGCCCGGAAGGCCCAGGCATGCTGCACCTTACTTCGGCCTGCTTAGGCGACGGTTGGCTGGCAAGGATTCGCTATCCCGATGCGATTATCCAGTGCTTTAACTTCTCCCAAGTCGGCTTCCGCTCTAAATCTCATCGGCATTTCAGGCTTGTGAGTTCGCAGGGATAGACCTGGCAGCCGAGTGCCATCGCCACTGACGATTCCGTCAGTTGCAGGGAGAGATTTTTCAATTGCTATGTGATCCCATACCACCGACCGCCGCTGCCGGAACCAGTCGACCGCTTGGCCTGCGGTTGCGAACCACGCTCCTTTTTCTCTCAGCTGGCAAATTAGCTCCCGATACACCCCGTCCCAAAGACGTTCAGGAGCAAGGCTGCGATCATGCCAGTTAATCGTCAGGCAGCCGCCGAACTGAAGGGCATTGCTCACCAGGCTTGCCAGTCTTTCGCTGGCCTTTTTGCTTGTTAGGCCGAGATATCCTGGAAAAAATAGCGCCGTGTCCATTGCGTGCAGAGGCAGCTCGATAAGGGATTTCGCCCCTGGCGGCATGTAGGCCTGGGTTGTTCCCGTCCGGTATCCCACCGTCTCCCGGTATCCAATCGTGGAGTCGTAACTAGCCCCTGCACACTCCAGCTTTTTCGGCGATTGCTCGTCAAAATACAGCCAGTGCATGCGAACGCCCGTTTCAACCTTGCCCGTCAAACTCCGAATCTCTTCGAGCTCGCGCGAACCCGCCTCGGAATCTAACCAGGCATCGATACCGTGAAGGCCTATTTCATCACCATTTTGTAGTATGTGTCGGATCGTTGGCTCAATGTCTCGAGCCCCGTAACCAGCCGCACGGTGCTTCGGCATAAACCCGGATCCAGCTCGGCCGCATCTGTCCGCAAACGGGATGACAAAGTATGTGGAAGGTAACCCACTATCAATTTCGAGATATTGTTCATGGAAGTTAGCCCAGAAATCCTGTGCCAGTCCGATTTGAACGAACGGCCACTTTGCTGCGGCGATCCAATTTCTGATCAGTGACCGCACTGAACTGCGCCCACGCGCAAACTTCAGAAGAGCGCCTATTGTCGCGCGGCACAAAAATCCAGCGGCGGTATGGTCCCAGCGATGCCTTCGTATCGCCGGATGATCGAGATCGTGAGTCAGGCAAACGATGAATCGATAACCTTCCGGAACCGGTGGAATTTCCACGAACGCTATCCCGACCGCTCGCATTTGCGTTCGAAGAAACTCTATGTGCAATTCCAGGGCCGGAATACCGGCTTGTTCCACCGGCTGCCCACAGGAGAGGAGAACTCGGACTTCTTCGAACAAATCGTAGCCTACGCGCAGAATCTTTCCTCGCTGCCGGCGCAAAACTGTTGGGTGCCCGGACATTTTTTCAATGAGTAGGCCGTTCTCTCCTTGAAGAAATGTGATGCACTTTCCGTACACGGGTATCTCACGGTCTTCGTAGCAAAGAACTTTTGTACTCCTAGCCGGCAGTTCCTCGCCGATGATTTCCGGATCCCATGTCAATCGCGTTCCAGAGTACACTACGATCAGATTCGCTCGGAGATTCCACGGGGACTCTCCTGTCGTACATAGGACAACATCGTATGGTCTTGCGGAGTCCCACTTCTCCCAAGGTGTTTTGAATAGTTCGAAGAACTCTCGAACCGCGCCCATATCTTCATCTGACGCAATGACTCCGATCATAACTTTTCCAAGTCTCCGACCGGATTGCCTGCCGGCGCCGGGTTCTCGGCCAGTAGATCGCACACTGACTGGACGAGCGTCTCCCTTTCCCGTTGCCATGTGTGCTGAAAATATATCTGCTGTCCTCTCTCCGCGATGGCCACCCCTTCCGTCCAGCTTGTGGCCGCCCGCAGTATTGCATCCGCCATGCCGGTCGCGTCTCCGGATCTGAAATAGAACAACTCATTCGGCCCGAAGTAGTCGAGAATCCCCGGAGTATTGGGCGCTATAACTGGCTTTCCAAGGGCAAGATATTCGAAAATTCGCGTCGGTGTATTGATATCGGTAAACGCGTTCTGCTGGTTCGGAATGACGCCAATGTCGCAGGCCTGAATTTCCGCTCCCAATTGCTCCATGCTTCGGATTCCAAGAAAACGGACCCGGTCACGCACTCCCAACTTCTCTGCTATTGCAAAAACCTGCTCAAGATAGGAAGTGCTGCGACCATAAACGCGAAGCTCTGCCTGGGGCAAGCTTTCGCGAAGCTTCGCGAGAGCAGCCACAGCGAGTTCCAACCCATTCCTTTCCACCAGGGACCCGTGATACATGATCACGAAGGGGCCCTCGCGTGCAGGCCGCGGATACGAGCGGGCCGCTCGATACGAAAGCCGCCTTTCGTCAGGGGAATTCATCACCACCCGTATCTTTTGCTTTGGGCATCCACGAGACGAGAAGAGCTTCAGGCAAGCCTCATTGACGGTGATCACACGATCTGCCCTTTTCAGGCTCCATTTCTCCATGGCGCAGACAAACTGTACTCTCCTGTTATTTGCTTTTTTGCCGAAGATGGTCATCATGAGTTCCGGCATGGGATCGTGCTGGTCGAGAACAACCTTAGCTCCAAATAGTTTAGGGATGAGCGCACAAATCACTAGGACATCGGGCATGTTATGCACATAGACTAGGTCGTACCGCTTCCACAGAGTCCGCCACGCCAGAATAGCTGTTGACGCAAGAATGAAGGCCGAGTACTGGTACGCATAAGACAACATTCCGCCTCGGTGATGCTCGATCGGAATCCGCGTGACGTTCAGCATTCCGAACCCTTCCCGTGGCTTGCTGTCCGGCTCGCGTTCGCAAAGCAAATCGACCGCCATCCCTTCTTCGATCATTGCCTCTGCTGCTCTGCGTGGGCGCGGGTCACCTGGGTACGGGGAAAAAACCACCATCGCCGCACGCTTGCCCGACAAGCGTGGGCTCCGTGAATGCAACCCCTGTCTTCTGGTTTCCGGCTCGAGATGTATTGTCGCTGCTGGAAAAGTCATATTGCCCTTGGAGTAGTTTGTCTCTGGTCCATATTCGCTTATATTGCTACGGCCCGCGTGGTGTCGACATGAGAAGGATGGCGAATTACCCGATCTTCCCGTTGGAGCTTCATTTCGTTCGATGCGCGAATTGCCTCCACTAGATCCGAGGGCGCAAAGTTCTGAAGAATCTCAATGTTAGGCATGACGCAGTGCCCGCCGATAACTCCCGGAGAATACTTGACGGGCGGGAAGAACTTGACTTCCTCATAGAAGGAAATGACTTCGTTGTAATCTGCGCCGGCAGCTTCACAAAACCTTTCCACCTGCTGTGCCCACGCGATCATCAGGCCAAAATACGTTGTTTCCGTCAACTTAGCCAGCTCCGTGGCTTCAGGAGAAGCGAGAATCTGTGTCTGAAGTCCAACTGCCGCGAAGTGATCTGCCGCTGTGCGGGCTGTAGGCTCATCGATCGCTCCGATGAACTTCTTGTAGAGATATATCTCCTCCCGCATCCTAGCGTGCTTACCTCGCACTGGACTGTGCGCCAGAGCCGCTCCTGTCATTTCGCTGATTTTGCGGGTTGTGCCTACGGCCACTGTGCTATTGATCACAGTGAGCCGCGGCTTGAACCAATTTATATAACGCTCCGTTTCGCCCAGAAAATCCCGAATTTGGAACGGATAGCAGACATGCATCACATCTACGTTTTCCGGTCTCTCTTTCGGCGGAGTCACATCGACTCCAATCGTCGGACAATGAACTGAGATGATATCGAAGAGTGGCTTGCCAACCTCCCCGAGTCCAAGGACGATTACGTTCTGATTCTGTATCACGATGCACCTCTCATCTGCTTCTTCGCGGATTCTTTATCGAGCCGGGCAGCCGTCTTTCCGGTAGTCCTTAGCCCTGTGGATTCGTGCGGTACTGAAGCATTCTTCAAACTGCGGTTGCGGCGAGGCCGGCAACCGGTTCTCCTTGTACGGAGTGCTTTTTTTCCACCATTTCAGTGAATTCCTTGATTTCGCAGACTACCTGAATCTGTTGCTCGGCTGTCAATTGTGGAAACATCGGCAGCGAAATGATCTCGGTTGCCAGGCGTCGAGCCGCGGGCAGGTCCGTGGGCCTGTAATGGAGCCATGAATACGCCTTCTGCATGTGCAGAGGAATGGGATAATGAATTCCGGTGCCAATACTTTTCGCCTTCAGGTGCTTCATCATGGCATCCCGATCGCGAGAACGGATCACGTATAGGTGATACACAGACTTGGACCAGGAAGGTTCATACGGACAGGTGATCGAACCGTTGTCTGCGAGCAATCGGTTGTATTCAGCCGCTCGTTCTCTCCTCTGATCGTTCCATTCCGGTAAATGAAAAAGCTTCGTAGTAAGGATTCCTGCCTGAATCGCATCTAAGCGGCCGTTGTATCCTTCCATGTCGTGATAATACTTTTCCGCTTGACCATGGTCGCGCAACATTCTGATTTTGCTGGCGGCCTCTGAATCGTTCGTGACCGCCGCACCGGCCTCTCCACATGCCCCCAGGTTCTTACCCGGATAAAAGCTAAATGCAGCCGCGCGGCCCATCGTTCCAGCCTTAACCCAGCGATTCAGTCTTTGCGAGAAATAGTCGGCGCCATGTGCCTGGCAGGCATCCTCGATCACAATCAGGCCATACTCCTCCGCCAAACCAAGAATTCCATCCATGTCGGCCATTTGGCCGTAAAGATGGACCGGAACAACCGCGGTCACCGGCCGGTTGCTGCGATTGCTGATGAGCCGCCCCAGCCGGTCCCTTGTGCATTGATTCTCTAAGTAGTCCCGAAGCTTTTCTACCGAGAGGTTGTAGGTCTGTTCATCGATATCCACAAATTCCGGGAGAGCTCCCGTCTGCGATATTGCTTCAGTCGATGCGATAAAGGTATTCGGGACGGTAAGCACCACGTCGCCGTGGCGGATCCCGGAGGCCATCAGCGCGAATCTAAGCGCGTCTGTGCCGCTACTGACAGCCACAGCATGACGCGAACCGCAAAACCGGGCAAAGGCATCTTCAAATTCCTCCACCATGGGTCCGCCGATGAACCCGGCGGTGCGCAATGCTTGATGGAATACGGCGGTGAGTTCCTGCTCTAAGGCAACATGAGGGGCAACCAGATCGAGGAACGGAACAGCATTAGGATTCGACATTGACTTCCTCCGGAATTACCTGGACATATCGCAGCAGCTTTGCAGGGTTGCCCGCTACGATTGCGTTGGGTGGAACGTTTTTGGTGACGACACTGCCTGCGCCCACGATTGCGTTTTCGCCTATCCGCAGGTTGCACAGAAGCGTGGCGCCCGATCCGACTGAAGCTCCTCTGCAAACGACCGTTGGCTTGACGTTCCAGTCATCTTCGGTTTGGAGATTGCCATCTGCCGCTGTCGCCCTGGGATATACATCGTTGGTGAACGTGACTCCATGTCCAATAAAGACGTTGTCCTCGATGATCACGCCCTCGCAAATAAAGGTGTGGCTCGAGATCTTGCACCGTTTACCTACACGCGCGTTCTTCTGAATTTCTACGAACGCTCCGATTTTCGTCTCGTCGCCTATCTCACAACCATAGAGGTTGATAAACTTCGCTAACCGTACACTTGCGCCCAGCTTGACGTCGTCGGCAATACAGTTCCAAGTGTTCATAGCTCAACGATCGCCCCTCTCTTGCTCAGCGACTCGGTTGCTGCCTCCAGCATTTTCACCACGCGAAGGCCTGCGCAACCATCGTTGTGCGGTTTCTTCCCGCTCGTCGCGCACTCCACAAAATATTTCAATTCCTGGCGTAAAGCTTCGCCTTGTTCCAGTTGCGGCGCCCACATATCGCCGGATCTGTAACTCACCAGGAGCTCATAGACACCTTCGTGGCTCGTGATGTTCACTCCCTTGTCGTAAATCTTCACCTTTTCGTCCGCATCCAAATCATTCCAAACCAACATCCGCTTTTCTCCGCCAATTAATGTGGTGCGCACCTTCACCGGAGATAGCCAGTTCACGTTTATATGTGCGATCACGTTGTTGGGGAAATAGAGAGTCATATACGCAATGTCTTCATGGCCGTTGAGGTGCTTTTCTCCGGTAGCCGCAACCGCCTCCGGCTTCGAGCGGATGAGGTAGTCCATGATCGACAGATCGTGCGGCGCGAGATCCCAGAGAACGTTGATGTCATGCTGGAAAAGACCTAGATTGACGCGCGTGGAATCGTAGTAATAGAGCTTTCCCAGCGTACCTTCATCGAGGAGTTGACCGATCTTTTTGACTGCTCCGGTAAACAGGAATGTGTGGTCCACCATGATCGTTAGGTTCTTGCGAGCGGCGA
>Ga0134125_10009860_pt1 | contig 10740 bp, 9 predicted proteins | sample KB31751_FD_96464 | JGI IMG/M metagenome (GOLD analysis project Ga0134125, IMG submission 96464) | Terrestrial soil microbial communities with excess Nitrogen fertilizer from Kellogg Biological Station, Michigan, USA - KB3-175-1 | ecosystem: Environmental > Terrestrial > Soil > Unclassified ...
AGTCGTTGCGGACGTCCTGCCCGGACGCATGTTCCACGGCCACGTGACGAGCCTGGCGCCGGCGACCGGTGCAGTCTTCAGCGTCATCCCCCCGCAGAATGCCACCGGCAATTTCACCAAGATCGTGCAGCGGCTGCCCGTGCGCATCCGCGTGCCGGGAGCCGTCGCCCGTGAGAACCTGCTGCGCGCCGGCATGTCGGTGTACGCCACTGTCGATACCACCAAGGGCGCCGACGACGCCGACAGCGACACCGATCTCGATTCGCCGACGATGACTCACCCGCAGTAGATGAGCGCGAGGATTGAAGTTTGAAACGGTCGCAGCGTCTGGCGCGTGTTCACCTCTCCCTTTGGGAGAGGTCGGATTGCGAAGCAATCCGGGTGAGGGGTTACGCTCTCTCGTTGGAGCTGTGCCCCCTCACCCGATTTGCACTGGACGATGCTTCGCATCGTCAGGAGCAAATCGACCTCGCCCCGCTGGGGAGAGGTGAGCCCGAGCCGGCTGGTGAGTTCATTGCTGTACGATTTGTGCAGAGCTAGTCATGGCGAACGCCACTACCGCAACGCCTGCAATGACGAGCGCGACATCGGCTGCGGCCGACCGCATTGCGCCGCGGCGGCTGTTTGCGTTCATCATCATGGTATTCGGCATGTTCATGGCGATCCTGGACATTCAGGTCGTCTCTGCCTCGTTGTCCGAGATCCAGGCCGGCCTGTCGGCAAGCTCGACCGAAGTGTCATGGGTGCAGACGGCCTATCTCATTGCCGAAGTCATCGCCATTCCCCTGTCAGGCTTCCTGTCCCGCGCGCTCGGCACCCGGCTTCTGTTTGCGATATCGGCCAGCGGCTTCACCTTCGCCAGCCTGTTGTGCGGCTTTGCTTCCACCAGCGAAGAGATGATCGTGTGGCGCGCGATCCAGGGGTTCCTGGGCGCGGGCATGATCCCAACCGTGTTCGCTTCCGCCTACACCGTCTTTCCGCGTTCGAAATTCCATATCGTCGGTCCCATCATCGGGCTGGTCGCGACATTGGCGCCGACGATTGGACCAACCATCGGCGGCTACATCACCGATGTGATGTCCTGGCACTGGCTGTTCTTCATCAACGTGCCGGCCGGCATCCTCATCACCATCGGCGTGCTGGCGCTGGTCGACTTCGACCAGCCGCACTTCGAACTGTTGGACCGGTTCGATTGGTGGGGCCTTCTGTTCATGGCGGGCTTTCTCGGCTCGCTCGAATATGTGCTGGAGGAAGGGCCGCAATACGAGTGGCTGCAGGACGCCTCGGTCGCGGCCTTCGCCGGCGTCGGCGCCATCTCGGCCGTCGCGTTCTTCTGGCGCGTCTTTGCCGCGCAGGAGCCGATCGTCGATCTGCGCGCCTTTGCCAACCGCAATTTCGCGGTCGGCTGCGTGCTGCAATTCTGCATCGGCATCGGTCTGTACGGATTGACCTATATCTATCCGCGCTATCTCGCCGAGGTGCGCGGCTACAGCGCCATGATGATCGGCGAGACCATGTTCGTCTCGGGCATCACCATGTTCTTCATGGCGCCGGTGGTCGGCCGGCTGATGCAGCTTTTCGACCTGCGCTACATCATCGCGGGTGGCCTCGTCATCTTCGCGCTCGGTGCCTACCAGATGACCTGGATCACCCGCGACTTCGATTTCTATGAGCTCCTGATACCGCAGATACTGCGCGGCGTCGGCATGATGTGCGCGATGGTGCCGACCAACAATATCGCGCTCGGCACGCTGCTGCCGGACCGCGTGAAGAACGCCTCGGGCCTCTTCAACCTGATGCGCAATCTTGGCGGCGCGGTAGGACTTGCGATCATCAACGAGGTTTTGAACATCCGCACGGACCTGCACATCACGCGCCTGCAGGAGCGGGTGACCTGGGGTAACGCCACCGCGACCGAGCTGCTCAACATGTTGACCAAGAAGTTCGAAGGCATGGGCGACGCGGCGTTGATGGCGTTGAAGGAATTGTCCAAGATCGTGCACCGTCAGGCGTTGGTGATGAGCTATGGCGATGCTTTCTTCCTGCTGACGCTGTTCTACATCGGCCTCAGCCTGTTGGTGATGCTCCTCAAAAAGCCCAACATGATGGCGGTCGCCGACGCGCATTAGCGCGCACAATGGTGTGATGCGAAGCACGCTGTTGCAAATAAGGCTTGATGCATCTATAAAGAGCGCATCGTAGCTCGAACCGGGAGAGATTTGCATGAATACGCATCTGTCGCAAATCGCGCGCCCGCGTCCGATACTTTCGCTGGGCACCGCGTCCGGATCCTCCGGTCTTTTCGGCTGTTAGAGGCCGCGTTTGCCAGCATCGATCGGGTCTGACGCCCCGGTCTTCCGAAATCCCCGACTGACTTTTCTCAAAGCAACGCGCGCGCGTTTGCGCCGCGTCGAGTTGGAGCCGGCATGCGGAACGAGCCGCAGCCAGATGACGCCATGACCGTAAAAGCGCAAAGACCCGCGGCGATCCGCGTCGTGATGCCCTTCGTGTTCCGCCATTGGCTGAAGCAGCCGGCGATGACAGCGATCATCGCCTTCGGTCTATTGGGCGCCACCGCCGCCGATCTGTTCATGCCGATCTATTCCGGCCACCTTGTCGATGCCCTGACCAAAGGAGCGGCGGTTGCTTCCGCACGCCACGCCGCTCTGATGGCTTTCATTGCCATTGTCGCGCTGGGCCTAACCTCGATCGTGTTGCGCATGATCGGCTTGCAGGCCATCGTGCCGTTCACGCTGCGGATCATGTCCGACGTGGCACGCGATGCCTTCGTGCGGGTGCAGCGATTTTCGACCGATTGGCACGCCAATTCGTTCGCCGGTTCGACCGTGCGCAAGGTCAGCCGCGGTATGTGGGCGCTCGATCTTTACAATGACACCATTCTGCTCGCGCTGTTACCGTCGCTGGCGGTGCTGTTGGGCTCGATGGTCCTGCTCGGGCTGCATTGGGCTTCTCTGGGCCTCGTCATTGCGGTAGGCGCGCTGATCTACGTTGTCATGACGGTCGCGCTCTCGACGCGCTACATCGCGCCGGCTGCGCGCGTGTCCAATGCTTGGGACACCAAGGTCGGCGGCACGCTGGCGGACGCCTTGACCTGCAACGCGGTTGTAAAATCGTTCGGCGCGGAGGCGAGCGAGGACGCAAGGCTGATGCGCGTCGTAAGCCGCTGGCGCCGGCGCGTGAACCGAACCTGGCTGCGCTACAACTACACGGCCGCCGTGCAGCTGTCGGTGCTTCTGTGCCTGCGCGGCTCGGTCATTGGTGGTTCGCTGCTGCTGTGGCTGGCGGGACGCGCATCGCCCGGCGACGTCACCTATGTGCTGACGAGCTACTACATCATCCACGCCTATTTGCGGGATGTCGGCATGCACATCAACAACCTGCAGCGCTCGGTCAACGACATGGAGGAACTGGTCGAGATCCACGACGAGCCGCTCGGCATTATCGATGCGGCTGACGCGCGGCCGATCACAATTGCCGGCGGGCGCATCCAGTTCGAGAACGTGACGTTCCATTACGGCGGTCATCGCGCACCGCTCTATGATCGGTTGTCGGTCGATGTCCGGGCCGGCGAGCGCGTCGGCCTGGTCGGCCGTTCCGGCTCCGGCAAGACGACCTTCGTCAAGCTGGTGCAGCGGCTCTATGACGTTTCGGACGGCCGCATCCTGATCGACGGCCAAGATATCTCCTACGCGACGCAGCAGTCGCTGCGCAGCCAGATCGCTATCGTGCAGCAGGAGCCGATCCTGTTTCACCGCTCGCTTGCGGAAAACATCGCTTACGGCGCGCCGGGCGCCGGCATGGCGGCCATCGAACACGCGGCGCGGCTGGCCAACGCGCATGACTTCATCCTGCGCCTGCCGAAAGGCTACGGTACGCTGGTCGGCGAGCGCGGGGTGAAATTGTCGGGCGGCGAGCGGCAGCGTGTGGCGCTGGCCCGCGCGTTCCTGGCGGACGCGCCCCTGCTTATCCTGGACGAGGCCACATCGAGCCTGGATTCGGAATCGGAGGCATTGATCCAGGAGGCGATGGAGCGGCTGATGAAGGGCCGCACCTCGATCGTGATTGCGCACCGCCTGTCGACCGTGCGCGGCATGGATCGAATCCTGGTGTTCGATCGCGGCGAGATCATCGAACAGGGCAATCACGCCGCGCTGACCGCACGGCGGGACGGAATCTATCGCTCGCTGTTCGAACGGCAGGCGATGGAGTTCGTTCGCATCGCGGCAGCGGAGTAGTTCTGTTGTCCGCCTATCTTCGCGGACGCGGCGTCTTTCGGCTTCGCGTCCGCGTCGAGATCGCAACCGTCGCAACCACGCCTGCCGCGAACAGTACGATTTGCGGCGTGATGGTTTCGCCATTTAAAAGCGCGGCGAGCGCGAACGTCACAAACGGCTGCAGCAGTTGCATCTGCGACACGCGCGCAATGCCGCCCATTGCCAATCCTGCGTTCCAGGCAAAGAAGCCGATCCACTGCGAGAAAAGTGCCACGTAGACCAGCGCCAGCCAGGGTCTGAGCGGGATTTCGCCCCCATTGCCCGGCAAGAACAATACGGCGGCCGGCAGCGAAATCGGCAGCGCAATCACCAGGGCCCAACTGATCACCTCCCATCCGGGCATCTCGATGGTGAGACGTCCGGAAAAAGCATAGCCGACCGCCGAGGCCGCGACAGCCGCGAACAGCAGTAGGTCGCCCGAGGTGAGCGCTCCGCCGCCTTGGCGGAGCGCGAATGCGACGACCAAGGCAGCACCAGCAACGGACGCGATCCAGAATAGCGGCCCCGGTCGGTCGTGAGTGACGAGTACGGCGACGAGGGCCGTGGCGATGGGGAGAGCACCCATCACCACGCCGCCATGAGATGCATCAACGGTTGTCATCGCCACAGCCATCAGGAACGGAAACAGGATGCTCACGCATAGCGAGGCCACGCCGAGTTGAAGCCACAGTGGCCGCGGCGGAAACGGCCGGCGTAACACGATCAAGAGCGTCAACGACGCGCCGCCGGCGGTTGCTGTGCGCAGCGCGGTCAGGCTCAGGGGATCGATTGCCGATACCGCGATCCTTGTCGCGGGCAAGGTGCCGCCGAAGATCGCCATGCCGATGAAGCCGAGCACAAGGCCGAGCCGTTCATGAGATAGCGCGCGAGAGGATTGCTGCGAGAGTGGATGGGTGGACATGATGCTGGGGGAGGGGCTAGAGAGTCGTGATCGCGTCGTGGGTTTCGATAGAGCAAAGATTGCGGAAGTCCAAGGCGCTGGCGTTCGCGGCATAGCTGGGGCGTGTCACCCCTGCTGCGCGCTGAGGTCATGACTGGAGGTGGTCACGGCAACTGCAGGCTTGTTCGAGGCTGTAGCGCCCTTACTCCCGGGAATGGCGGCGATCGCGATACCTGAAAGGATCATCGCCATCGTGATCAGCAGGGACGCATCAACCGTCTCGCCCAATGCAAGCGTGGAGCTGACCATGCCGACGACGGGCGTCGCGAGCATGCCCAGCGAGGTCGTTGTTGCGGGCAGGCTGCGGTTGACCACGACCATGGCCCAGTATGCGAGCACTGTGCCGAAGACTCCGCCAAAAGTGTCGCGTAACACGGTCTGCAGCGTCATCGATCAGCTGGCGATGGAGGGATATTTGGACGTTGCGCGGGGACGGCGTCCCATCGTCGCGATGCGGCGGCCAAAGCTCGTTCGTGGCAGATTGATCTCGACCTTCTCACGGCTCGCAGTCCGGACATCGGTTTGGGCGAAGCACCTGCAAAAGTCCGAATGGCCGTTCAAGGACGGCGCGCCGACGCGCCCGTTTCAGCCGGGAATTGGCGATGGGCGCGAGTTTCCGCATGATCTTTGGGCGCGCTGTCTGCGTCGGGCCGCACGCAAGGCGGCAACCCCGGGAGACGCTGTTCATCAATAACCCGGCGCTGCAATCGGCCTTGCTGCAGCATCTGGTGATGCATCGTGGTGTGCGGGCGCAAGCCCGTCAGCTCGTGATCTTGCCGTCGGCGCAGGCGGCGATCGAACTCGTCGCGCGCGTCGTGCTTGATGCCGGCGAACTCGCATGAATGGAGAGCCCGGGCCATGGCGGCGCGCGCACCGCGCTCGAAGCTGCGGGTGCCCGCGTTGTGGGCATCTCGGTCGATCGGGGCGGACTGTCGATCGAGAACGGCAGCGGCCGACCGCGGATGATCTTCGTCACGCCTTCGCATCAATACCCGACGGGGCGCCTCATGAGTATCAACCGGCGCCGCGAGTTGCTCGCTCTGGCTTCGCGCGTCGCCGAGCGCGGCTGATCCAAGAGGGCATAGCCGTACGCCCGCTTTCGCTGCATTTCGTCGGGCGCGTCGGTGATCGCGGCTTGTTTCTGGGCTTTGCCGCCTGGAATAACCGCGAGATCGAAAAAGGCGCGGAGAAGATCGGCGCCGTGCTCCGGCGATATGGCTACTGACCGTGCCGCGGTATGGGCCTATTTCAAGCCGTTCCACACCAGACCGATGCCGGACAGGAACAAGAGCACCAGCACGATGTCGGTGAAATTTCGATCGTTCATCGCGTGATAGACGCGCGCACCCAGCCAGGCGCCCCCGATCGTGCCGGGGAGGGTGATCAGGGCAAGCCAGATCACGTTTGGTTCGGCCAGGCCGCCGAAAACCCGCAGGCAAAGCGCGATGGCAAGCACGGTCCAATTGAAGGTCTGAAAAACCCCGCGCCGTTCATGCTTACCCCAGCCGCGCAGGCTCGCCCACAAAATCGGGAGCGGACCGGAGAGGCCGGCAAGACCGCCCAAAATCCCGCCGGCGAAGCCGATGGCGCCATCGGCGACCTTGCCGCCGAAGCGCAGCGCCGGCAGATCGCGGTTGACGTGAAGCGCGACCGGAAACACCAGCAGGAATACGCCGACGGTGAGCTTGAAGACGCCGGGATCGGCATGCGTGACCAGCATCGTGCCCAGGGGCACGCCGACAAGTCCGCCGATCAGGAACGGCCAGACCAGGCTGAGGTCGAAATTCTTCCACATCGAGGGCAGTGTCGAGGTTTGCGCAGCCACCGAACAGATCAGCACCAGCGTCACCGCAAGCGAAGGCGGCAGCACGTAAAGCCAGATCCCCAGTGCCATCAGTGCTGTGCCGAAGCCGGCCAGACCCGAGACAAAGCCGCCGGCGAGCGCACCTGCAATCAGCAGCGCATAGGCGGCCGCGTGCATCTGTTCTCCCTTGTCATCACAACTTTGAAACCGGCGCGACGTTTACACTAACGGCTCGGCAGCTACTATCGAATTGAGAGCACTGAGTTGCCTGATCGCGAACCTGCCGGGGGATTCCGCGAACGCGGTATCGAACGCGGAATCGAGATTCCGGGTTCGCGCGCTGCGCGTCCCGGAATGACGTCGTTATCGTGAGCGTCAAAATGGCGAGAGGCCCGGCGCGGTCGCGCCGAGCCCCTCATTTTAGAAGTATCAGCCGGCCTGTAAGCCGGGTTCTGTAGGGCACCGCGCCGCTCATCGCGAACGCGTTGCGTGACGGCCATTCCTCTGGGATCGCGCTTGCGCGCGACCTCATGCAACCTACCCGAACGGCAAGCTCGACATTGCTTCCGCGGGCGTTGTCGCTTTCGCGAACTGCCCGCGTCGCCGTTCCTATTCGGTCTTGCTCCCGGTGGGGTTTACCATGCCGGCTCCGTTGCCGGAGCCGCGGTGCGCTCTTACCGCACCTTTTCACCCTTACCTCGCCAAAGCTCCGCGAAGAGCGAAGGCGGGCGGTTCGATCTCTGTGGCACTTTCCCTGGGGTCGCCCCCGCCGGGTGTTATCCGGCACCGCATGTCAATGGAGCCCGGACTTTCCTCCCCGGCGGCCTTTCGGCGCTTGCCGGAGCGGCCGTCCGGCCGACTGATCTTGTTATGCAATGGGGGCTTCCGCTCGCTACGTCAAGGTGTCATCGCGCCGCCTTTGGGTCGAAAAATTATTTATCCTGAAGATGTCGTTCCGGCGGCTGCCCGTTCGACCGGGTATCGGCGATCCAGCCGAACACAAGGAGCAAGTGACATGCAGTATTTGCTGATGATCTACACCAACGAAGTCGAGTATGAGAAACGTGACGCCGCGACCGCCGAGAAGACCACGGCCGAATACCAGGCCTTTACCCAGTCGATCATCCAGAGCGGCAACTTCAAGGGCGCAGACCGGCTGCGGCCGACATCGACCGCAACGACGGTGCGCGTCCGTGACGGCAAGGTGCTGACAACGGATGGTCCGTTTGCGGAAACGCGCGAGCAGCTCGGTGGCTATTACCTGATTGAGGCCAACGATCTCGACACCGCAATCGGCATTGCCGCACGCATTCCGAGCGCCCGCGACGGATCGGTCGAGGTCCGGCCGATCTGGGTGTACAATTGAATGTCGTTCCGGGGCGCCGCCGAACTGGGTTGACCCGAGTCCGGCAAACTTAACAGTCCAAGTCGGCAACAGCCGACTTGGACGCGCGAACCTGGAACCTCGCGCCCTATCTCGAGATTCCGGGTCTGCGGGCTTTGCCCGCATCCCGGAATGATGGCGTTCAAACCGCATGACCCCAGCCGAGATCGAAAGAACATTCCGCGACGAGGGAGGGCGGGCGCTCGCAACCCTGATCCGCCTCGTCGGCGATTTCGATCTGGCCGAGGACGTGCTGCAGGAAGCGTTCGCCGCCGCGCTGGAGCGCTGGCCGGCTTGCGATCCGCCGTCCAACCCGCGCGCCTGGCTCGTCAATGTTGCGCGCAACAAGGCGGTCGACCGCATCCGCCGCCAGGTCAATTTTCGCGGCAAGCTCGGGGAATTGACCCACGAAATCCTGAACAATGCCGCCGGCCGCAGCGAGCCCGACGATAAGAACGCGCTCGATGATGACATGCTGCGCCTGATCTTCACCTGCTGCCACCCGTCCTTTGCGCCGGAGGTCCAGGTCGCACTGACGCTGCGCACGGTTTGCGGCCACTCCACTGCGCAGGTCGCGCGCGCGTTCCTTACAAGCGAAGATGCGATGGCGCAGCGGCTGGTGCGCGCCAAGCAGAAGATCCGCCTCGCCGGCATCGCTTACGAGGTGCCCGAGCGCGAGGCGTTGGCGCCGCGGCTCACCGGCGTGCTCGCGGTGATCTACCTCGTCTTCACCGAAGGCTATGTCGCGACCTCGGGCGAAGACCTGATGCGGCCCGATCTTGCGCGCGAGGCGATCCGGCTCGGCCGCTTGCTCGATCAATTGATGCCGCAGCGGCGCGAGATCAAGGGATTGCTGGCGCTGATGCTGTTGCACGACGCGCGGCGCGCCGGACGCGCGACCGATGCCGGCGACATCGTGCTGCTGGAGGAACAGGATCGCTCGCTGTGGGACCGCGCGCAGATCGACGAAGGCTTGCTTCTGGTGGAGGAGGCGCTGCGGCTGCCTGGCCGGCCGCAACCTTATGCGGTGCAGGCCGCGATCGCCGCGTTGCATGCGCGTGCATCGAGCTGCGCCGAGACCGATTGGCCGCAGATCGCGGGCCTCTATGAGGTGCTGCTGCGGATCGCGCCTTCGCCGGTCATCGAGCTCAACCATGCGGCCGCGATCTCGATGGTCGATGGTCCGGCGAGGGCGCTTCAACTGATCGACGCGATCGAAGCGCGCGGCGGATTGAGGGGCTACGAGCTGTTGCCGGCTGTGCGGGCGGATCTGTTGCGCCGGCTTGGCCGGCTCGACGCCGCGCGCGAGGCCTATCTTGCAGCAACAGCCGCCACGCAATTGGAGCCGCTGCGAAGGCTTTATGCGCGGCGGCTGCGCGAACTGAATGCAAGCAATTAATCTGCGTGCTGCGCGACCCTTCACCTCGCCCCGCTCGCGGGGAGAGGTCGCATCGCATCGAAAGATGCGATGCGGGTGAGGGGACTCGCCAAGGACTCAGTGTGTGGATAGAGCACCCCAACCCTCTCCCCTTCAGAACGGGGAGAGGGAGAGCTGCGTGCCAGCCGGCGCGATCCATTCCGTGTTGTTGCTGCGCTCTCGTCAGTTTTCCGATTCACGATTCGATTGTCAAACAGCAGCGAGAAAAACACGCCTCCGCATTCCCGCGGCACGATCGGCGCCCGGGGTTATTTCGAAAACCTTCTCCCTCGAGAGATCGAGGGCGCAGGGAAGACCGGGTGTCCGCCAGACACCCGCGGCCCCCGCGCGAAAAATTGCGCGGAAGCGCGACGACCGCAGGTGGCGGCGGATCACGCCGGCCTCCCCTGCGCAGTGGTTTGACGGCTTACTTCGCGCTCTCCCCGGTGAACCAGCTTGGTTGCCACCGTCATCGGCGCGATGCGCGAGGCATCCTCGCCGACTTAGCGCCTGCTTGGGCGCGCCAGGACCACACGACTTGGCCGTACGCGAACGCGCCGCTCGTCTGTCGGCACATCTCGCGTCCACCGCATTCCGCCTCGCGTTTCGTGACGATCGCGATACGCCCCTATGCAATCGAGGCGGGATGTATCGACAATACGGCAAATTCGAAATTCGGGAAAGAAGAAAATTTTCGCGTGCGGGGCTTGACACAAATTCGCGCCGGCGACCCGGCGGGCAAATCAATCGCGCAAACGGGAGATAGGGCGACGCGACGATGCCATGTCTGCTTTGCTCACAAAGCGACCGCGGTCGTGCAGCAGTGCGACCTGCCGCGAAGGGCCAACGCACAAAGTCGCTGCGCTCCAGCCCGCTGCGCGGGAACAAGAGCCGAGAGGC
>Ga0134125_10009862_pt1 | contig 10740 bp, 8 predicted proteins | sample KB31751_FD_96464 | JGI IMG/M metagenome (GOLD analysis project Ga0134125, IMG submission 96464) | Terrestrial soil microbial communities with excess Nitrogen fertilizer from Kellogg Biological Station, Michigan, USA - KB3-175-1 | ecosystem: Environmental > Terrestrial > Soil > Unclassified ...
AAAGAAATATCTATTGGTTTAGAAAAATCAACCCGAAAGGTTTTTTGTTTATAGATTATTGTTGCTATCATCTTTCTTTGTATAAAATAAATCAGAGGCTATGCCATCGGCAAAATGCTTTCCTTGCTTGTTTAAAGTTATGATGTTTTGTTTTACATTAATAAAGTTTTTTTGTTTGTAGGGTTCTAATTGGCTTAAAAAATACGCCGCATGCTTTTCCCCAAAATTGCTTTCTATTTCCTGCATATCACAACCCCATTCGGTTCTAAGGCGGGTTAAAATGTATTCGTTATACTTATCGTTTGCTGTTAAAATTTCTTCTTCATAAAATGGCTTGCCACTTTCTGTCGCTTGAATATATTGTATGTTGCTTCGTATATTAAACCTACGTGAAACGCCGTTATATGAATGAGCTGATGGCCCCACGCCTAAGTATGATAGTCCCTTCCAGTAATTACTATTGTGTTCGGCCATAAAACCTAGTTTACAAAAATTAGAAATCTCATATTGATTAAAACCGTTTTTTTCGGTTTCCTCTATAAGTATATCAAATAGCTGTGAACTCATTTCGCTATCAACATCCTTTTCTTTTTTCTCTTTAATAAGATATTGTAATTGAGTTCTGCTTTCTACTGTAAGGTTATATGAGGAAATATGTTGTGTGTTTAAACCAAAAGCTGTTTGTAGTGTTTTACGCCAAGTTTCGGGTGTTTGAAATTTGCTACCGTAAATTAAATCTATTGATATGTTATCAAAACCGACTTGTTGTGCGGTTTTTATGCAATCAAAATTTTGTTGTGCATTATGTGCGCGGTTCATCCATTTTAATTCCTCTTCGTTAAAACTTTGCAACCCTACACTTAAGCGGTTAACGCCTAGTTTTTTTATTTCTTGCAGGTAATTTGTTTCTGCATCCTCAGGGTTTAATTCAAATGTAACCTCAGCTTTTTCGTTTACAACAAAATTTGTTTGAATGGTAGATAAAACTTGTTCCAACTCCCCATGGCTTAACAAGCTTGGAGTTCCTCCACCAAAGTAAATTGAGTTAACGGTTTTGTTGTCTAAATAATCTTTTCTGCTTTTTATTTCTATACAAATAGCCTCTACCAGTTTTTTCTTGTTTTCAAGATTTGTAGAAAAATGAAAGTCGCAATACAAACATGCTTTTCTACAAAAAGGAATGTGTATGTATATGCCAGCCATGAAACAAAGATGCTGAAACAAATTAGCGTATCAAAATAAATGCTTAGTGAACTAATAAGCCTTGGGCTTTCAGGTAATTAAGTTCGCTTTGTTTGGTGCTAAATGCCGCTTGCGACAAACGATACTGCGCATCCTCATAACTTTGCTGAACAGTACGGTACTCTATATAATTAGATACTCCTTGTTTAAAACGTAATGCGGCAATGTTTAAATTTTGATTAGCAAGTTGCACGCTTTGTTTTTCAATCTCAATAATATTTAAATTGTTTTGAAAGCTTAAATAGGCCTGATACAAATTTGCTTTTTGTTGCAATTTAGAAGCCTCTAAACGCAGATTATCTGAGTTTAACTGTACTATTTGGTTTTTTATTGCCGTATGCGTAGTTAAGTTGTTAAGTAGTGTCCACGAAAAAATAAACCCTGCATTAAATCCATAGTTTTGGTTTAATCGTTGCAAACCTATATCATTGGTTGTACGTTGAAATGAATAGTTCCCTGTAACACCAATTTTAGGCATACGGTTAGCTTTATATTCTTTTAAACCCAACTCATCTATCTCAATGCTTTTTTGGCTAATTAAAATAGAATTGTTGTTTTTATCTGTGTTATCTAAAGCTACCTGATACTCTGGCTTAGTTTGCATAACAATAGTATCGGGTACAGTAAACTCAACATCGGGCGAGCGCTTTAAAAGATTATTTAAAATAATTCGTTGGTCGTTTAATAAATTTTGTTGTTGTATAATTTGTACCTGAATATTATTATAATCAATTTGAGTTTGCAAAACATCCACATTAGAGCCTGTTCCCGCTTTTAGTTTTTGGTCCGCTAATTTTTTTTGATCATCACCTAAAGATAAAGACAGTTTTAACGACTTAATGAATTGCTGTATGCTAATCATTTGATAATAGGCTGTAAGACTTGCCAACAAAGTATTTTCAACCGTAAGGCGATATTGCAGATTACTTAATTCTTCATTACGATTCAATTTCTTTTTGGTGGCAAACATTTTTAGTCCGTCAAAAAAGTACCAAGTACCTACTATAGATGGGGCATAACTGGTTGATGTTAGTTTTTGGCTGTTAACATTTAATGATGGGTTTGAATAACCTAAGGTGCTTATTGTTTGTCCAACACCCAATGGGCTTTGTGGACTACCAGCCAATATAGAAATTTGTGGTAACATACCCGTAGTTCCTCCGGATACAGTTCCTCCGGTAGATTGACCGCCACCCACTAAACCAATGTTATTGTTGTTTTTGGCAACCTGTATATTGTTCTTGGCTATTTGAACATCAAAATTATTTTCAACAGTAAGTTTAATTACATCTTCTAATTTTAATAACTCCTGACCTTAGCCAAAGAAGCCATTAAACAAATACATATAAGGATAAGGTTATACGGTTTTTTCATATGTAGACTTTACAGTTTCCAATTCATAATTTTTTATCGCTTTCTTTTTATGTCCTCTTGATAAATAAGAATACATAGCGGGAATAACAAACAGTGTTAACACTAACGAAAATATAATACCACCCACTACCACTATACCCATGCCCATGCGGCTTTTAGCGGCAGCACCTAACGACATGGCAATCGGTAATGCTCCTAATGCTGTTGCTAGGCTTGTCATTAAAATTGGGCGCAAACGTGCAGCAGCTGCCTTTTGTATCGCTTCGCGGGTTGGTAAACCTTGCTCTTTTAATTGATTGGCAAACTCCACAATTAAAATACCGTTTTTAGTAACAAGCCCTATCAACATAATAATCCCTATCTCCGAAAAAATATTTAAGGTTTGGTTAAAATACCAAAGTGATAAAAGTGCTCCAGCTAAGGCTAATGGTACCGTAAGCATTACAATAAATGGGTCTACAAAACTTTCGAACTGTGCTGCAAGAATTAAATAAATTAAAAGTAACGCCAAACCAAATGCAAACATTATGTTCGATCCACTTTCTTCAAAATCGCGAGAAGGGCCGGTAAGCGCTGTACTAAACGTTGGGTCTAGTTGATTTTTTGCAATTCTGCGCATTTCATTAACACCATCAGCAATTGTTTTTCCCGGCGCCAGTCCCGCAGAAATAGTTGCTGCCTCATAGCGATTGTATTTATATAATTGAGGCGGGTTGCTCAACTCTTCAACTTTTACTAAATTATCTAATTGAATTAAATCTCCCGTGGCACTACGCACATATAATGAAGTAACATCTGATGGGTCATCACGATAAGGCATTTCAAGTTGTCCCATTACCTGATACTGTTTATCATTCATTACAAAATAACTAAACCTATTTCCACTTAAGGCCAATTGCAAAGTTTGAGCAATATCCTGAACAGAAACACCAAGAGACTTTGCTTTATCACGTAGAATAGTAATGTCTAATTCGGGTTTATTAAATTTTAAATTACAATCAACCCCTTGAAAAACAGAGCTTTTATTCGCTTCTTCTAAAAATTTAGGGATAACGTTTTTTAGTTTTTCAAAATTAGATGCCTGTATTACAAACTGTACAGGAAGCCCTCCTCGTGGACCACCACTGGCAGAAATAGTTTGCTCTTGCGATACAAATACTTTTCCTTCGGACATGTTTTTGGTTATTTTACTTGCATAATCAGCCCACTCTTGTTGCGACCTTGTTCGCTGGCTAGCGGTGTCCTTCATCATTAATCGTATAGAACCCGAATTAACAGAGCCTGCACCAATAAAGCCTGGCGAGGTAACCGATAAAACCATGCGCTGATCCTTAATACTATCCTCCAATGTTTTGGCAAGTTTGTCCATAAACTTATCCATATACTCAAACGATGTTCCTTCGGGTGCGGTAGTATTTATGCGTAACCAACTTCTATCATCCAGTGGAGCAAGTTCAGATGGAATTACTTTCATTATAGCAAAAATCAAAGCGACAGATGCACCTATAATATACATAGCTATTTTACGCCTGTTTAAGAAATTTCCTACAGATTTAAAATAACCATCTTCCATTCTTTGGAAAAAAGGCTCAGTCATTTCATAAAACTTACTTTTTTTATGCGTTTTACTTACCAGTTTTGCGTTAAGCATTGGTGTAAGGGTTAACGATACAAATGCTGATATAAGTACGGCACCCGCTATAACCACACCAAACTCGCGAAACAATTGCCCAACAAAACCCTGTAAAAATATTACCGGCAAAAACACGGCTACTAATGTTATAGAGGTTGAAACTACCGCAAAGAAAATTTCTTTTGACCCTTTGTGTGCTGCTTCCTCGGGGTCCATTCCGCCTTCAATTTTTTTGTAGATGTTTTCCGTTACAACAATTCCATCATCTACCACTAAGCCTGTTGCCAGCACAATTGCCAAAAGTGTTAGCACATTTATAGAGTAACCCATAATGTACATGATAAAAAATGCTCCAATTAACGAAACCGGTAAATCAATGAGTGGACGAAAAGCAATAACCCAATCGCGGAAAAACAAATAGATAATTAAGACAACTAAAATAATTGCAATAATTAATGTTTCTTCAACCTCTGAAAGTGCTTTACGCACAAACTTGGTGTTATCTAAAGCAATATCTATTTTATAATCTTTAGGCGTTTCTTTTTTAATTTTCTCCATCCGCTTATAAAACTCATCCGCAATATCAATATAGTTAGCACCCGGTTGAGGCACAATGCCTAAACCAATCATACTTACACCACCAATTTTCAACCCTGTTTCATAACTCTCCGGTCCCAACTCCACCCGACCCACATCTTTAAAACGAACTATTTGAGTACTGTTTGTTTTTAAAATTAAATTTTCGAAATCTGTTGTCGTATTTAAACGACCCTCTGTTTGCACTATTAATTCATTGCTTCGTCCGGTTACTTTACCAGATGGAGATTCTAAGTTTTCGGTAGCAAGTGCTTTTTGTATATCTAAAGGAGTTAAACCGTATGCCGCTAATTTTTCCGGATTCATCCATAAGCGCATAGCGTATTTTTTTTGCCCCCATATTTGTATCGTGCTAACCCCTGGTATAGTTTGTAAACCTTCTACTAAAACATTTTCAGCATAATCATCAACCTCTAAAATTGAACGCGTATCACTTTGAATAGTCATACTTACAATAGCATCACTATTTGCATCTGCTTTCGTTACAGTGGGTAAAGCATCAATGTCTTGTGGTAACAAACGCACTGCTTGCGATACTTTATCGCGCACATCATTAGCGGCACTTTCTAAATTAGCTCCTAAATTAAATTCAACTGTAATGCTACTAACCCCTTGCGCGCTGGTTGATGAAATAGTACGGATACCATCAATTCCATTAATAACGCTTTCGAGTGGCTCTGTTATTTGCGATTCAATTACTTCTGCACTAGCACCTGTATAGCTCGTTCTAACAGTAATAATGGGCGGATCAATTGCCGGAAACTCACGCACACCAAGAAACTTGTATCCTATCACTCCAAATAATAGAATGATAAGGCTCATTACAATAGCAAGAACCGGTCTATTTATACTTGTGGATGAAATATTCATTCTTCCTAATTATTGTTTTATCTTTCCTTGTATTTTTACTTGAACGTTTGGTTTCAAAGACATAATGCCTTCTGTTGCAACCGTGTCACCTTCTTTAAGTCCTTTTAAAACTTCAACCGATGAATCATTACGAACACCTGTTTCAATAAGTACAGAAACTGCTTTTCCGTTACGCACCACATAGGTTTTTTGTCCGTGTAAATCCGGAATTACAGCCATAGTCGGCATTATAACTGATTTATCTGATTTTAAAACTAAAGTAACTTGCGCGTATGAGCCAGGAAAAATTTCGCGTTTACTGTTTTCACAAACGGCGCGTATTTTTAGTGAACGTGTAGCGGCATCTATTTTAGGGTCTATAGCATAAACTTTTCCTACATAGGTGTGCCCTGTTCCCTGAATGGTAATAAGCACGGTATCATTTAAATGAACTACTGCCGTATATTTTTCAGGAACACTAAAATCTATTTTAATCGGGTTAAGCTGTTGTACAGATGCAATAATATCAGAGGGGCTAACATTATTTCCTTCGCTTACATTTTTTAACCCTATAACTCCATTAAAAGGGGCTCGAATTTCGGTTTTTGCAATTTGTGCTCTAATTAAATCAACATCCGCTTTAGTTTGTTGTACAGTTGATAAAGCTAAGTCATACTCTTCTTTACTAACGCCTTTTATATCAAGTAATGCTTTTAAATCTTGTTCTTTTTCTTCATTAATTTTTTGCATAGCTACTTGCTTTGCCAATTGAGCTTGTAAATCAGCGTCATTTATTTTTACAAGCAATTGACCCTTTTCAACTTCCGCACCTTCTTTAATTTGCAGAGAAATTATTTTACCCGACACTTCCGGTTTTAAAATTGCTTCTTCGTTTGCCAATACTGTGCCCGATAAAATTAATTTATTCTCCACGTTTCCGGCTTTTACAACAACCGCTTTAATTGTAACAACGGGGCCCTTACCCGTTTGCGGACCTGCAACCTTAGCCTGCTTTGGCGATAAAAAAAATATTTTTATTAGCACAAACGCAACTACAATTGAGCCAATTATTATAAGTGTTTTTGGTTTCATATACTTTTACTAATTTTCTTTTTTGTTTTATAAACTATAACATGCGAGGAAGGGAAGTGCTCTATGTTTTGGTATACCTTAACAATAGCCTTACTAAAATCATCTCTTTCTTTTGCACTAAAACCTTTAAACGCAATATCATTTAACTCTTTTATGGTTTTGTGTATTTTAGGTAAAACCTTATGAGCCTTAGGCGTAAGCTCCACAAAATATTCGCGCCTGTCTTTTAGGTTTTGCACTCTTTTAACCAATCCTTTTTTTGTAAAGCCGTCTATTATTTTTACTACCGATACTTTATCTATTTGCAAAATATCAGATATATATTGTTGCGTACAGTTTTTATTTTCCTCTAATAAAATAAGAACAGAGAAGTTTTTTTCAATTTTTAAATGTTCAGTTTTAAGGGTAAGCGCGCCGAAGTACGGTTTGGTAACCATTGAGCAAATTTTACCCAAAGGCATGTTTTTGTATAATTTTTTTTCGTCTTTGCTCATAAAAACAGAGCACAAACATAGTTAATAATGTAAATAGTTAGTAATGCTAACTATTTAATAAGTGTTAAATAATTACAATCTGGCTAGCAGTTGAATTCAATTGCTTAGCTAAAAAAGCCCCCATACTAAAACAGGCTTGTAATAAATAACCCCCTGTAGGAGCGTCCCAATTTAACATTTCACCAATTGCATAATGGTTGGGTAGTTTTTTAAATTGAAACTTATCATCAACCTCATTTAATGAAATACCGCCTACTGTAGAAATAGCTTCATCTATGGGTGCTACAGAAATAATTTGTAGTGGTAGTCTTTTAATCTTCTCGGTAAGCTTTTTTGTATCAATAAAATCTTCTTTACTTACCATGCTTTTTAATAAAGCAACATGTACAGGACTTAGATTTAAATCTTCTTTTAAAAAAGTAGTAAGTGTTTTATCTTTTTTATTACTTAGTTTATCTTTAATAACATCAGCCGAGAGACTTGGCTTTAAATCCAAAAAAATATCAGCTTTTTTGTTTTCATTTAATTGTTCGCGTATTTGGGGGCTTAAACCATAAATAGCACCGCCTTCTATACCAAACTTAGTTATAACTACTTCGCCTTTTTTTTCCAACCCATTACAGGTAATTGAAATGTTTTTTAAACTCTTTCCTTCGGCTTGTTTTAAAAACTTATCGTCCCAATTAATTTGGTAGCCACAATTAGACGCTTGAAAAGGAATTATCTCAACGCCTCGTTCTGAAAATAATTTATCCCAGCTTCCGTCTGAACCTGTTTTTGCCCAACTTGCACCCCCTAAAGCAAAAACAACTATATCGGGTTTTACAAAAATTTCTTGGTTGTTGTGCTCTATAATAAGTTCATTTTTATTGTTCCAACCCTTCCATTTGTATTTGGTTTTTATTTGAATGCTTTTGTTTTTCAATTCGTTTAAAATAGCATTCAACACATCTATAGGTTTTATGCCTTTTACCGGAAAAATTCTTTTGCTAGTTCCTGTATAGGTCTCAATCCCAATTTGTTTTAACCAATCACATAAATCAATATTAGTAAACGAGTAAAGACTTTTTTCTAAGGATACTTGAGGTGTATAACGCGTAATAAATTGCTCTATGTTTTCTGAATGAGTTAAATTAAAACCACCATCGCCTGCTACCAAAAATTTACGCGCAGGCGCATAGTTTTTTTCATAGATAGTTATATCAAAAAGTTTTTCGTTTAATGTAGCAGCTAACATTAATGCCGCAGGACCGCTACCAATTATAGCTACTGATTTTTTATTTACTGACACAGATTAAAAAAAATCTCGTAAGCCTTTAAAATAAATAGTATTCCAACCATCAACAATATCTGCATAAGCTTCATCGGGTATATTGCTGTGATGCAACTCTACCGAAGTGCCTTCTTTGTGGTTGTGTAATTTTAACGTCACAATAGACGGGGTTTCTTCCTCTTCGCCAAAATACCACTGCTGTACTATTTTTTTATTCTCAATAAATTCTAGGTTTTTACCAACTATGCTGTCGCCCATTATAGAAAACTCACTGCCCTCTTCTGTGCTCATTATTACACCTTCTTCACCTGTCCATAAACCAATAGTAAATGGGTTTGTAAGTGCAATGTAAACCTCGTCAACCGGTCCTTGTATTGTATAATAATTTTTATATTCTTTCATTTTATAATTTGTAACTAAGCAATCAAATGTAATTTATTTTTTCTTTAAGGGTTTTAACAAATCATCTAAACCATTCATTTTTATTTCTAACATCGTTTGTAATAACACACCCAATTTACCTTCAGGGAAACCCTTGCGATTAAACCATTCTAAATACGATACAGGCAAATCACATAAAATCATTCCTTTAAATTTACCAAAAGGCATTTTCATTTCTACTAATTGCAAAAGTAGCTGGGGGTTTGGTAACATGTGTTTAAAAAATATAAACCACTAAATAAGTGGTTTTTTAACGGTTAGCTTAGCTTTTAACAAAAAAATTCAGAATCCGAATAAAATAAAGTCATATTATTGTTTTGCTTAAAAAAGATTACAATAAGATAATCTTGAATCAAGCGCGGACTAAAACAGAAGAAGATACTTTTGCTTAAAACTGAAGTGAACACCCTAAAGGAATTTCATCCTTAACCACTTTGATAAAAACATAGTGCACAAGGTTTTGAAAATGAAAATGGGCCTAAATAAAAAAAACAATTTTATCGTTTTTCCTCTTACCGGTTTATTTATATTGCTGTTTGCTTTTCTATTTAATCAATCCACAAAAGCTCAGCCCTGTATTAATGTTTTTCCGCATGTAGAAGATTTTGAAGCTGGACCTGTTTGGACAGCTGTTACTGTGCCTAATGCAACTTGTACCACTAACGACTGGGCTTGGGGCACACCCAATCACACTTATGTTATACAAAGCGCAGCTAGCGGAACAAAGTGTTGGAATGTAGGGGGGTTAACAGGCGCTTTTTATTTGTTTTGGGAACAGTCCTATCTAGTTAGCCCTTGTTACGATTTTACAAATCTCCAATATCCGCATATTAAATTTAAATTGTTTTACGATAGCGAATATCATTTTGATGGCAGCAACCTACAGTCTTCAATAGACGGCGGTCTAACTTGGGTTGATGTAGGAACCTGCGGCGGCACAAACGCAACTCCTGTGCCCGAGTCTGCCGATTGTAATACACAAAATTGGTATAATTATCCGGGCATTAATTATCTTGATAATCCGGCTGGTTTTGTTCCTTCAAAAAACGGATGGTGTGGTAACACACAAACCGGAGGGGTCGGCTGGGATCCGACCAGCCCGGCAACAGGTTGCGTTGGGGGAAATGGTTCGGGGCAATGGGTTACTGCTGAGCATTGTTTAACAGGGCTTGCAGGTAAACCAAATGTTTTGTTGCGTTTTACTTTTGGAGCTGGTTATACATGTAATGATTTTGATGGAATTGGATTCGATTCTGTTGCTGTTTCAAATGGAATTATAAATACTACCACGGTAACTAGTACTTGCGGTACAGGCAATACATTAAACTTTAATTCAGGCGCAAAAGCTTGCCCCACAAACACTTGGGCTTGGAATTTTGGAGACGTTGCATCTGGTGCAAGCAACACATCAACTGCCGAAAACCCATCTCACACTTTTAGTGGGCCTGGTACTTATACTGTAACTGTTATTGCATCAGGCGGAGCCTGCAATCCCCCTGACACAGCTACTGAGGTTGTACATGTTATGAATGTCTCAATTACTTCTTTTTCTAATGCCGCATGTGGCACATTAGGCTCCGCAACAGCTTTAGCAACAGGTGGAACAAGCCCAACCTATTCATGGTCTAACGGAGATAACACAGCAACAACATTGGGTTTAAATGCCGGCACTTATACTGTTTTTGTAACAGACCCTAATGCTTGCCCTACACAAACAACCGTAACCATTGTGCAAACTCCTCAAC
>Ga0134125_10009863_pt1 | contig 10739 bp, 9 predicted proteins | sample KB31751_FD_96464 | JGI IMG/M metagenome (GOLD analysis project Ga0134125, IMG submission 96464) | Terrestrial soil microbial communities with excess Nitrogen fertilizer from Kellogg Biological Station, Michigan, USA - KB3-175-1 | ecosystem: Environmental > Terrestrial > Soil > Unclassified ...
GCTATCACCAGCCCTTTATATTTTTCTTCTGCAATCGCAATAGACTTGTTCAATGCTTCTAAAACTTCTCCGCCGATGCTTCCCATTTTCGTATTCCAATTCAATGCAATCACGTCGTCGCCCAGATCAGAAACATTGCATGCGCTGTTTTTCCAAACAATTTTTTCTTTTAAATCGCTTAGAATGATAAAGGACGCTCCGCCGGGAACCGGCATATGTGTCTTGCTACTAACATCGTAGTATAAACGTTTTCCGTTTTCAACCTTATAAAACGAATTATTTCCGTCAGCAACAAAGTCAGTTACCCATGAAGCAACTTCATAGCCGGCGGTTTTCATTGATTCCACTGTTTGCTTTACTCCTAAAACATCCCACACTTCAAAAGGCCCCAATTCCCAGCCAAAGCCCGCTTTCATAGCATCATCGATGCGGTAAAGTTCATTGCTTATTTCAGGAATACGATTCGAAATATAAGAGAAAAGTGCTGAATGAAACTTCCGATAAAATTCACCCGCTTTATCTTTTCCGGCTGATAAAGCTTTCAATCTTTCTTTCAGATCTTCAATTGGTTTTGCAGTTTCGATTGTGGCAAACTTTGGTTTCTGGCGCGTCTCGTATTCGAATGTTTTGAGATTAAGCGTCAGGATTTCTTTTTGTCCGGTTGTCGTTTTTGTTTTCTTAAAAAAGCCTTGCCCTGTCTTGTCACCCAGCCATTTGTTGTCTACCATTCTTTGTAACCAGGATGGAATCGCAAATATTCCTTTGGCTTCGTCATCAGGACAACTTTCACCGACTCCAACTGCGACTTTTACCAGCGTATCAATCCCGACAACGTCAGCGGTACGAAAAGTTGCAGATTTTGGATGTCCAATGATGGTGCCGGTGAGCGCTTCTATTTCATCGATATTCAAATCGAGTTTGTCCATCAAATGGAAAATGGACATGATGCTGAAGACTCCGATTCTATTGGCGATAAAAGCCGGTGTGTCTTTACACAAAACGGTTGTTTTGCCCAGAAACAAGTCACCATAATGCATTAAAAAATCAACCACTTCTTTATCTGTAAACGCGGTAGGAATGATTTCGAGAAGGCGTAAATATCTTGGTGGATTAAAGAAATGTGTACCACAAAAATGCTTTTTAAAATCATCGCTGCGTCCTTCTGCCATTAAATGGATCGGAATACCGGAAGTGTTGGAAGTAACCAGTGTGCCAGGTTTGCGAAATTTTTCAACCTGCTCGAAAACGAGCTTTTTAATATCCAGCCTTTCTACTACTACTTCAATAATCCAGTCAGTTGAAGCAATATCTTTCATATTGTCTTCAAAATTTCCGGTGGTAATATTTTTTAGATCGTCTTTGCTGTAAAGTGGCGATGGTGAAGATTTTACCGCAGCCGCCAACGCCTCATTTACAATCCGGTTTTTTACCACCGGACTATCAATAGCTAATCCTTTTTTCTTTTCTGCCTCAGTCAATTCTTTTGGTGGAATATCGAGCAATAAAACCCGCACTCCAATTCCTGCAAACAAACATGCAATGCGGCTTCCCATAACTCCGCTTCCTAAAACCGCTACCTTATTGATATTTCTTTTGTACAGCATAAAAATTAGTTAGTTAAACAACTATTTAAAAATCTAAATTAGTGTTTTTAAAAATAAAACCAATTAAAAGGTAAATACTTTTGTTTGATTTTCAGATATTTCAGCAAAAGAAGTGATTTTGATTTTCAGGAAAATAAAATGAGTTTTGGTAGGAAAATGCAGAAAAGAAATGCAGAATTAAGGTTATTTGTTGCTCTATTATTACAGCGGTTCATGTCGCCATGAACGGGTTCAAACATTTGGTTTGTATACAATACACGAATGAAGGAAAATCGTTCTTCCGATTTAAAGAAAAATAAAGATTTAAAAAGAAATGTACCAGGAAATAAAGAATCCGGGTTATTTGTTGTTCTGCCGTTTTTTCGCAGTGGCAATCTTTACGGCATTTTTAATATATTTTATCCAGGTATTTACAAAATAAGCATTGTTTTCATTGTTTATTCTTGCATCTACCAAATGCATCGAAACTTTTACGCCATCACAGTTTGAGGTAAGTACATAATCCAATCTTTCACCTCTGGCAAGTGGGAAGGCATCACCCTTAAATTTGGTACAACCGATTTGATATTGCTTCGCTTCTCCGGAAATCTTCTTTGAAGACAATCTGGTTGCAATTTCTTCCAGCGCCGCAATAAATTTTCCGAGTTCTTTTTTCTCAACGGGAAAAAACCCTTTGAACTTCTCGGAAACAGAAAGTTGATCGCTGTAAAATGCCGGCTGTGCCATCGCTTTATCCAGCAAAATATATTTTTGTGCATCACTTCGCGTTGCAGCGCAAATAAAAAGAAAAATAAAAATGTATTTCATAAAAAATCAACTCGCTTTATTAAACTCACTGTTTGTATTCTCCAAAAACTTTCCTGAGCCGGTTAGAAATTTCTCCAAGCGTGCAAAAATTTTCTACTGCATCGATAACAACAGACATTAAATTTTGCCCGTTCGTTGCATGCTCCTCAATGTTTCGCAAACAACTTTCCACTTTATTATTATCTCTTTTTTCTTTCAGAGCGTTGATCTTATTTATTTGAACCTGCCTTATATTATCGTCAACTTTAAAAGGAGGAGGCGAAATTTCATTGTCGGAAATAAACGAATTAACACCAACAATTATTTTATCTTTTGTTTCGATATTTCTCTGATAATTGTAAGCGCTTTCAGCAATTTCATTTTGCATAAATCCTTCTTCGATCGCCTTCACACTTCCACCCATCGCATCAATTGTACCAATTAATTCCCATGCTTTTTGCGCTACTTCTTCTGTTAGTTTTTCTACAAAAAAACTTCCTGCCAAAGGATCGGCAGTGTCAGCAACACCACTTTCAAAAGCCACAATTTGTTGGGTTCTCAAAGCGATTTGGGCAGCTTCTTCTGTTGGTAAATTCAGGGCTTCATCATAGCCATTTGTATGCAGGCTTTGTGTGCCACCCAGTACGGCCGCAAGCGTTTGTAACGTAACGCGGCTGATGTTATTTAACGGTTGCTGCGCCGTAAGTGTGCTACCACCGGTTTGTGTGTGAAAGCGCATCATCATTGCTTTTTCGTCGGTTGCGCCCAGGTCTTTCATTATTTTTGCCCACATCTTTCTCGCAGCCCGAAACTTTGCTACTTCCTGGAATAGATTGTTGTGTGAATTGAAAAAGAAGGACAATCTTTTTCCGAAAATATTAATGTCCAATCCTTTTTGCAAAGCTGCCTTTACATATGCTTTTCCATTGCTCAGGGTAAAGGCAATTTCCTGCGCAGCCGTACTTCCGGCTTCACGAATATGATAACCGGAAATAGATATCGTATTCCATTTCGGAAGTTCTTTGCTACACCATTCAAAAATATCCGTGATAATGCGCATGGAAGGTTTCGGTGGATAAATATAAGTACCGCGGGCAGCGTATTCCTTCAAAATATCATTCTGAATGGTACCCTGCAGGTTTTTCAGATCGGCTCCTTGTTTTTTTGCGATCGCTACGTAAAAAGCGAGTAAAATAAATGCAGTTGAATTGATGGTCATCGAGGTGGAAACATCCTGCAATTTGATGCCGGCAAACAGCGCTTCCATGTCATCTATTGAATCTATTGCTACGCCCGCTTTTCCGACCTCCCCTTCTGCCAACGGATCATCGCTGTCATAACCAATTTGAGTAGGAAGATCAAAAGCAACACTTAGGCCGCTGACACCCTGGGAAATTAAATAATGGTATCGCTGATTACTTTCTTCGGCAGTACTAAACCCGGAATACTGTCGCATTGTCCATAATTTGCCGCGGTACATATCTTCCTTTACACCGCGGGTAAAGGGAAATTTTCCGGGCATGTCATCAGAGATATCTTCGGGTAGATCTTCGGAGGTATATACTTTTTTGATTTCTATTCCGGAATCAGTTACAATTTTTTTCATAATGAATTTTCACATGTTCACGTCTTCACATTTTCTCATCCTTACATCAATTTCTTTGCCTCAAAATTTATAGCATCCAATACAATGGTATGCAAGGAAGCATTGGAGTTATTAATTAAATAATCGATGATGTGTTTATTCAGATCCATTCCTGATGCCTGTGCAGGAAGCGTTGAGGCAAGCTGATTAATAATGTAGATATTTTGTTCCTTCAAATTATTTACCGCACGCCATACCTCAGGTGAAACATAGATCTGCTGACTGATATTATAATCGTATTCCTGTTTAATGGAATCTATTAGGGTCATCTGCATTTGACGGCATGTCAATCCCGAATTTGTATTTCTTGACAGCAAATTTTGCAACGCAATTCTTTCAGTCAATAAAGTAATTCTTTCGTATGCCTGCAAGCGCAATCTTAAAGTTTCAGGCTCATTGTTCTTCCTTTCACTCAGCTCTTTTTTTATAGATGAAAATTCCGTCAGCAACCATATAAAAGCTAACAGCAAAACAAGAAATAGAATGGTAATTATGGTTTCAAATGTTGACATTTATGTAATTTATAAGCAAAAATAATCATTACTTTAGTAAAGAATCTAATTTCCAAAAGGGTGCCAACCTTCGTGGATCATACAGTTTAAATCGTGCTGAAGATTGGCAACAATTCATCATCGATTTTAATTAAACGTCAATTCACTTAATTTAGCATAATGGCTGATGAGAAAAATTTACCCTCTTTTTATTCAGGATTTATTAAGTTATTTTCAGGATTGGCGGTCGTGCAGATTTTAAATTTACTTTTTTCTCTGGTCCTTCCGCGCTATTATTCGCCGGCTGACTATGCTTTCTTTGGCATTTTTACTTCAGTTGTTTTTATCCTTCTTGAAATCATTACCTTAAAACTCGAGATGACCGTTTATTTTCCAAAAGAAGATGAGCAGGCTTTGGAAATCGTTCATTCCATTTTTTTTATCTGTTTTTGTTTTGCACTTATCATCCTGGTAGTAAGCCTGGTTACTGCTTATTTCCTTAATGCTATCTATTTGCTTTTGCCCTTGAGCTTGATGGTTTATGGAATTGTAGTGCCTTTAAATGCATGGTTCAACAGGAAAAAAGAATATCGTGTATTAAACACAAGCCGGATCGTACAAGCCATTGCCATTCCATTATTATCACTGCTTTTTATTATTCAGTTTCATTGGCATTCTGGTTTGGTATTGGGTTTTATTCTTGGGCAGTTTGCCGGCTTATTATACCTTTTATTTTCTTTTAAAAATTTTGATTTTGACTTAATACAATTATCACTGACAAAAAGATATCTGGTCAAATACAAACATTTTCCAAAATACGGTGTGATATCATCACTGATAGGAAGCATTTCAAGAAACAGTATCGTAATATTTGTGAAATATTTTTTCGGAAATGTGAACGCTGGTTATTATACACTATCTACCCGCATTTAAAATGCCTCCGCCAGTCTGTATCAGTCATCGTTGGCACAGGTTTTTTTACAGCAGGCAAGTCATATGGATAATGCGTCATTAAGGATCTACATCAAAAAAATTGTTTGGTTTGGCTTTTTATTGGGAATCATTCCGGTGACACTTTTGTTGTTTTTTGGTCAGCAGATTTTTGCTTTTATGTTTGGCCCACAATGGCTGGTAGCAGGTAAGATGTCACAATTCCTGGTATTATGGCTGTTTTCTGTCGCCGTGATCACGCCGGTTGGAATATTGCTTGATATCAAACAAAAACTAAAATTTGAAGCAGAATGGAACATTCTTTTCCTGGTACTTCGGATCCTTGCAATTCTTCTTTGTGCCTTTTTAAATGATTTGTACCTGATGCTGTTTTTACTTTGTGCAATCGGCGTTTTGATGAACTTCTATTTGCTGTATTATGTTTTGAAATTGACGAATGAGCAGACGCAATAATCAGAAGCAGCATTTACTAAAAGCAATTCTTTCAAAAGAGATCACTTCGTAAAAGTTCACAGTGAACAAACAAATAATCGGAATTCCTTTTCTAAATTGAAGCCATAGTGTTTTGATGAAATTGATCGATCTGTGCCATCACTTTCGACCACGCCATTTTCGTGTATTGAAAGGCAGCAAAATGCCTTTTCACATTATTCCTGTAATGAAATAATTCATGCCTGATCTGTTCAAAATGATCGGTATGAAAATACCTGCACAATTTTGGAATCGTCAATTCTAATTTTTCTTCTACATCCTGCATGATGTTTTCGTATTCGTCGCGCTGTGTGATATACACCATCAGTGGTTTATAACGGATCCATCCGATTGCCGCATTTGAAAATCTTTTTACAATCGCCGGCGAACTTGCATCAACAGGTTCTAATGCATTTGGAAGAATGCCGTTTAAAATATTTTTGTAAGTTAAAAATCCATCGTGAAAAGTATAACAAGGCACTTTTAAAACTTTCATGTCAGTAAGGGAAGTGCTCATAAAAGTATCCTCGCCGCGCGCTCCCGGTGGATTATAAAATGGCGGCAGATTTTTGATATTGTGAAGATTAAAACAAAGATTGGCGCCTGAAATAAACTTCATTCCATTGATTTCTTTTACTTCTTCAACAATAGATTTATTGATGATATCGGGATTGGCATAAGTAACACCTTTGTTATCAATAATGGTTTTTTTCACCACATCCCACGAAACAATTTCGTTACTGATCGCTTCAATAAAAAGTTTAAAATCTTCTTCTGTCAATACATCATTGAATGGAATATATGGAATCGGAGAAATATACCCGCAATGATGGCCGTGGGTAATATCGGCATCAGGATTATATTTTAAATGCGTAGCCAAAACACTTTGCCCCATCCAGATCAGGTTATCATATTCATTTTTCATCGTTGCCACCGGGTATTCATCATCATCCAAAAACATCAGCCGGTCCATCTTGTTTTTCCTGGCAAAATAAACAACGGCGTTTCTTTTTTTTGCATAGCCTTCACCAAAAAGAAGCTCAGATTCTTCGCGGTTTATGATGCCGCTTTCTTCTAAAATTTTACGTTCTTCTTCTATCGATGATTTTCCATAATACCGGATGGAATGGACAATATCTGCCAGCTCGGGATCAATATTTTTATAGTCGCTTAATTCCGTTTTGTGATATTTTAAATCATAAGCCACCAGCAAATGCAGCCGTATATCTTTATTCAAAAATAATCCGTGCTCCACCCAATTATTAATGTATGAAGTAAGTACATTTTTAAAGTGTTTTCTGCCCGTTACAAAGCCAATTCCAATATCTAAAGCCATAAATAAAATTAAAATGAAAGGGGACTAATGTAATAAAAATATTTCGGAAGCACAGGAACCACCCTACGAATCAGCATTTTCACATTTTCGCATTTTCATAATTGTTAATTACAATTCCTGTTTTTTCAATAATTCCTATAAAAGGATCTTCATTTTCTGTTTCATTTTCCGGATAAAACTTTGGACTGATAGGAAAATATTTTGCAACGAGATGCGTAAGAGTACGGATATCACTCCAGTGCTTTTCAGGAAAATTGGAAAGCCATATCGCTAAGTCGATATCACTATTTTCATGAGCTTTGCCGTTAGCGTAAGAACCAAAAAGAATGGCTTTCGTCACTTTGAAACCAGCATTTTAAACTTCAGATAAAAACCGGTTTATTTTTTCATTTAAAGCTTTTCGAGTAAACATTCTTTTAATTTTGAAACTTTTTCAACAAAGTAAACAAACAAATATCGCGCATTCTTATTTGTCTTTACAAGATTAGCACATCAGCATATTAGCATATTAAACACTCACATTAAAATCCCTCAGCGCTTCATTCAAACTCGTTTTTTTATCCGTGCTTTCTTTTCTCTTTCCAATGATCAAAGCGCAACTCACATTGTATTCGCCGGCAGGGAATTTCTTTGGATAGCTTCCGGGAATTACCACACTTCTGGACGGAATTACACCTTTTGTTTCTACCGGTTCATTCCCACTTACATCAATGATTTTTGTGGACTGTGTGAGCACTACATTTGCTCCTAGCACCGCTTCTTTTTCTACTCTCACTCCTTCTACAACAATGCAGCGGCTTCCAATAAAACAGCCATCTTCAATGATCACAGGACTTGCCTGCAATGGTTCCAATACTCCTCCAATACCTACGCCACCGCTGAGATGTACGTGTTTTCCAATCTGCGCACAACTGCCCACAGTCGCCCAGGTATCCACCATCGTTCCTTCATCTACATAAGCGCCGATATTTACATAACTGGGCATCAAAACAACGTTCCTCGCAAGGTAACTTCCGTAGCGGGCAATCGCATGAGGAACCGCCCGGACGCCCAGATCTTTATAATTTTTCTTCAATTTCATTTTGTCATAAAACTCGAAAGGAGGCAGCGAATATGTTTCCATTTTTTGAATTCCGAAATATAACAGGATCGCCTGTTTTACCCATTCATTTACTTGCCATGAATTTTCAGGTTCTTTATTGAAGGAAGTGGTGTGAACCGGTTCTGCGGTTCTTAAAACACCTTCATCCACTTTATCAATTACATTGCGAATTGCATCGGTATAAGTTTCATCTTTGAGCAAATCCCTGTTGTTCCAAACTTCATTGATCATTTTTTCTAAGTCCATCTTGATTTTTTTTTGCAAATATAATTAAGCGACAATGAAAGCATTTTGAAACGAGAATACGATTCATGGTTATTTGTTTGTTTCCTAAAACCGTTAACAGAAAGTTGGTTATTTTTGAAATCTTTTATTTAGAAAAAAGAGCACAAAAATTAAATGAAAATAAGCGGATTCACTTTTACTAAAAATGCCACAAAACTTTATTATCCTGTGAAAGCTTCTATTGAATGCCTGCTTCCATTGGTTGATGAATTTATTGTGGCACTCGGTGATTGTGATGATGATGACCGAACGGAAGAAGAAATTAAAAGCATTCAGTCAGATAAAATTAAAATAATTCACACGGTATGGGATTTGGAAAAATATCCGAAAGGCCAGGAATATGCTCATCAGACCGACATTGCAAAAGCAGCGTGCACAGGCGATTGGCTGTTTTATATTCAAAGCGATGAAGTGGTTCATGAAAAATATTTGCCGGTAATAAAGAAGAATTGCGAAAAGTTTTTGAACGACAAAGAAGTGGAAGGTTTTCTGTTTAAATACAAACATTTCTGGGGCGACTACGATCATTTTTTGGTGTCACATGCGTGGTACCCGAGAGAGATCAGGATCATCAGGAACGATCCGGAAATCCACTCATGGCGTGATGCACAATCATTCAGAAGGATTCCGGATTTTGATGGAAAAGATTATTATCAGAAGGAAAGTACTTTTAAATTAAACGTGGTTGAAATTGATGCTTACATTTTCCATTATGGTTTTGTAAGGCCGCCTTTTTTAATGCAGAAAAAAAGAAAAAATCACAATACGAATTATGCCGGACAAAATTCTACCGATGTTTTGTTTAAAGATGAAGCCGACGTTTTTGATTATGGAAATTTGAACAAACTCCATGTTTATAAAGATTCGTATCCAGCGGTAATGAAAAACTTTATTAAAAAATTTAATTGGAAAGATCAGCTCACCTATAAAGCGGTTAGGAAAAAAACCAAATTGCAAAAGCATGAAAAATTCAAATACAAGTTTTTGACTTTCATCGAACAAACATTTTTTGACGGCCGCCTGTTGTTTGGATTTAAAAATTATAACCGTCTTTTGAAAAAATAAAGAATTAAAAATCAGTGTTTAAAAAAATTGCAGCTATATTTTTCAAATGAACGGTTCTAAAAAAATAGAAAAGATTCTTATCATCCAAACGGCTTTCACAGGCGACGTTGTTTTGGCTACAGCACTGATTGAAAAAATCCATCGTTTTTATCCCAATCAGCACATTGATTTCTTATTAAGAAAAGGAAATGAAGGTCTGTTTAAAGGACACCCGTTTCTGCACGAGGTTTTAATCTGGGATAAGAAAAAAGACAAGTTGAACAACTTATGGAAGCTTTTAAAAAAAATCAGCAGCGAAAAGTATGATAAAGTGATCACGCTGCAAAGGTTCGCATCGACCGGTATCCTTACTGGTTTTTCCGGTGCCAAAGAACGCATTGGTTTTGACAAAAATCCATTCAGTTTTTTGTTTACCAAAAAAATTGATCATCATTTTAAGAAAGGCATTCATGAAGTAGAAAGAAATAATAAACTGATCGAAGAGTTTACAGACGACACCTTCAACAAGCCCAAATTATATCCGACAAAAGAAAATGAAGAGCAAATAGCATCATATACCAAGGTACCTTTTGTGTGTATGATGCCTGCCAGTGTGTGGTTCACGAAACAATATCCGGAAGAAAAATGGCTGGATCTGATTGATCATTTTCCTGAAAAATATTCCATTTATTTATTGGGAGGAAATGCAGATGTAGCATTATGTGAAAGCATTAAAGCAAAATCGGTTAATAAAAAAGTAGAAGTGCTTGCGGGAAAATTAAATTTTCTTTCGTCAGCTGCATTAATGAAATCGGCAACCATGAATTATAGCAATGATTCTGCGCCACTTCATTTTGCAAGCGCTACCGATGCACCCATAACGGCGATATTTTGTTCTACAGTTCCTGAATTTGGATTTTATCCCATCTCTGAAAAATCTTTTATTGTTCAAACTGATGTAAAACTTGAATGCAAGCCATGTTCGCTTCATGGCCTGAAAGCTTGTCCGTTAGGGCATTTTAAA
>Ga0134125_10009864_pt1 | contig 10738 bp, 6 predicted proteins | sample KB31751_FD_96464 | JGI IMG/M metagenome (GOLD analysis project Ga0134125, IMG submission 96464) | Terrestrial soil microbial communities with excess Nitrogen fertilizer from Kellogg Biological Station, Michigan, USA - KB3-175-1 | ecosystem: Environmental > Terrestrial > Soil > Unclassified ...
AAATATGCGGCTCCGAAGCCCGCGTACGGTACGGCGGCGCTGACGATCGTCCGCAGTGCGGGTGCCTTGAGGTCGCCGCTCCGGTCGCGTGCATGGCGTCGCGCCCAGACGAGCGTAGCGATCATGACGGCGGCGCCGATGGCGCCGACCTCGAAAGCCAGAACCGCGGGCTCCCACGGAAGGTCGACTTTGCGTCCGAACCCGATGACGAACGTCAAACCCGTCAAAGTCGTCGCGAATGCGGAGACGCCCACGATCCAGGCGAAGCGGCGCATCGTGTAGAGGGGCGCGAGCGAGACTTGAAAGATTCCTGACCCTGCGAAGAAGCTAGCCGCCAGCCACGCATCGGGGTCTCCGTAGAGCTGCCGCAGCACGAGCCACGTCGCTACTCCGAACACGACGAACGTCGCCGATGCGAGCGCGATGAAGCGATCTAGGGTCCAGAGCATCAACGCGGCATTGTCTTGAAGAAAGTAGAACGTCAAACGGCGGGCGATCGATTGCGAGAAAACGCCGCTGACGATGAGTGCCGCGTAGACGCCCAGGGCGATTGCGGTCGCAAGGTGCAAGGGCGTCGAGAGACTCGACCAAAGCGCCGAGCCGAAGGCCGCCAAGCCCAGGACGGCGATGATCCACGGTCCCGCGTAGAGCGACCCGATCGCATAATCCCGGCAGGTCTGGGAAAACCAGTTCGTGCTGCGTTCTCGGGCGCGCTCTTCGTCCGTGATGTACTTGTCGACGACGCCTGCGACGTCGCGCGCAAAGTCGAAGATGGAGTCGTACCAGAGCTCCGCCACGACTTCGGCGCTGTAGCCGAGGGATTCCAGTAAGATCGCAACCTCGTCGTTGCCCTTCGGGCGCCAGCCCCGCCCGAACTGATCGCTGCGCGCGGTGGCGACGATGTTTCGCGCGGCCGTTTCGATCTTCCGATCGCGTTCTTCGAAAACGTCGAAGCCGAGTTCGTTCGGAAAATTGGGAATCACGCTGCGGGGACGCTCCGGTTCGAGGCTAGGTCGTAATAACGTTTGCGGTAGTGCGCCAGGAAATCGGCTTGCGTGAAGTTGGCGAGCGCAAATGCGCGCGCTTCCTTTCCGAGTGCGCGCGCCTTCTCCGGTTGGGCGAGAAGCGAGGCGATTTCGTCGCCGAGACGGTCGGGGCGTTTGGGCGGGACGACGGCGCCGTACCGGCTGACCGCCTCGCGGACGCCGCCGACGTCCGTCGCGACGACCGGTTTCGCGCACATCATCGCCTCGATGACCGAATAGGGGAAGCCCTCGGAGATGCTGGAGAGGGCGCAGACGTGCGCGTCGCCGTACGCCGCGGCCGGATCGGAGGTCGGCCCCATCAGATGGACCGTCTCACGCAAGCCGAGCTCGTCGATCAACCGGTCGCAGACCGCGAGGTAGTCGGCGTCGGGCGCAGGCCCCCAAATTTTGTACTGCACGTTCGGAATCAGGCGGCGCACGACGCCGGCGGAGGCGATCATCGTCGGAACGTCTTTGAGCGGATCGATGCGCAGGACGGCGGCGACCGTCGGAACGGGCGGATCGATTTCGCGATCGTTGAAGAGGGCGGCGTCGACGCCGTTGTAGATCACGTGGACGCGATCTTCCGGTACCCCGTAGTAGCGCTCCCAGGTCACGTTGTAGGCGCAAACCGGGGCGATGATCGCGCAAGATGCATACGTCGCCCGCGCGAGCGCCGAGAACAAGTTCTTCTTGACGATCCTGTCGGAAAACGGGAAGCCGGCTCGCGCCAGGGCGAGGATGCGCTCTCGAAGGTAGACGCCGTGCTCCGTGAGCATGACCGGCGCACCGTCGAGATAGTGCGTCACGATCGCCGGGATCGAACAAAGCCCCGCGACGGACGAGTGATAGACGTCGGCGCGCGGGATCTCGATCGCAAGCGGGATCAGATAGCGATAGAGCGAGCGAACGAGCTCGATTGCCTCGAGCGACGTCATGAAGCGCGAATGCCACGTTTCGCGCGTGAAGAAGCGCATCGCGGCATCCCACGTCTGTTCGTGGCGCATCGTCCAGTCGTAATCGTGCTCGCGGAAGTGGAGATAGAGCTCGCCGAAGGCGTACGCGAGATCCTCAGGCTTGGCGTACTCGATTCCGCGCACGATTTGATCGAGCAGCACGTTGAGCAGCGGGATGAAGCGGTCTTTGAGCGCGGAGAGGGAGCGAGCACGGCGCGCTCCGCCGACCTCGCGGGCATTGTACTCGGCCAGGCGCTCGTGTCCCCAAAGCGGGATCGTGAGGAGCTGCGTGACGTTCGGCGGCAGCGCGTATTCGAGCGCGCCGGTCGGATTGGCGACGACGGCATAGACGACGAATTCGACCTCCGGCATGCCGACGACGAGATCGTGGCACCACGTCGAAACACCGCCGCGGACGAACGGATAGGTCCCTTCGGTGAGAAGGCAGATCTTCGGCGCGCTCAAGCGCGCCGTTTCCCCAACGGGACCAGCGGCGGCGGACGGTCGTCGGCGAGGACCGATTCGATCGACGAAGCAAAGTCGACGGACTTTTTGGCCAGCTTGAGGTTGCCGGCGGTCAAGAACGAGCGCGCCGCGTTGAGGTATGCGTCTTGAATCGATTTGCTCTCGGTCGCAGACTCGGCCCAGCAGAGATACATCTTTCCCGACAGACGCAGGAGCTTGTTCGAAAGGTCGAGGTTGTGCAAGTTCCCGGCTTCGATCGAGGCGCTCCGGTAGGCAATCGCCGCTCGCGGATACTGCTCGCTGCGGTCGCAATTTTCGGCTTCCTGCATGAAGAGCGCGAGCGCTTCGCGATGCTTTCCGAGCTGCGATGCTTCGACGGCCTGCGTCCACAGATCGCCGGTCGCGGGGACGATGTCGCTCAGGTCGAGTGCAGCGTGCGCAGGGCCGTCCGGTTCCGGCGCTCCGGCGACGTCGTCGGCGAGGAGTTTACGCCAACGGAGCTGCTGCTCGATCCGCGCCACGAGTTCGCGGCTGTCGAAGGGCTTGGTGATGAAGTCTTGAGCGCCGGCTTCGAGTGCCGTCACCTTGTCGTCGATGCGCGATTGGCTCGTCAGCATGACGATCGGGATGCCGCGCGTTTGCGGATCGGCTTTGAGTTTGGCGGTTGCCGAGGGGCCGTCCATGACCGGCATCATCCAGTCGAGCAAGATGAGGTCGAAAGGCTCTTCGCGAGCTCGCTCGCACGCGAGCATCCCGTTCGAAACGTCGATGACTTCGAAAGCTTGGGCCGTCAGCAGCCGCCGGACGAGCGTGCGAACGCCGGCGTCGTCGTCGGCGATCAGAATGCGACCGCGGGGCGCGCCTTCGAGCTCCGATGTCATACGCGCGGAAAACAAGACGGCGGCGAGTTCGTTCGTGCGCTTTTCGAGCTCACCGGCGAGCCCCAGGCCGAGCGGGCCGTTCGTGTAGACCTCAACGAACGCGAAACGCTGGTCGCCGTCGACGATCGGCAGGCCCAGAAACGATCCGTCGGGCAACGGCGTCGAGAAGCGTGGACTCTCGGCAGGCGTCGTGATGACGTCGGCCGCCGGGCGGCGCGCTCGCATCAGCAGCGCGACGCTGTCTTCGCGCATGCCGCCGTACATCGCATTCGGCTCCAAAGTTGCGGTCGCCGCCAGCAGCAACAGGCGACACTCGACGTCGGGCGGCTCGACCAGCCAAACGCGGACGAGCGGAAGCGCGAACTCGGTGACGAGGTCACGCGCTACTTGGTCTGCGACCGCGAGCGGCGCCCTTGAGGTAACGGCGTCGGACATTTCTTAGATATTAGCCCCGTACGAAATGGTCGGACGAAAATCCCAGTAGGTCGGGTTCGTGCCTGCCGGCAACGGAATCCCGCGTACGTAGGCGCCGAAGACTCCTTCGATGGAAATGCTCGGTCCGCGCCGGCCGAACGGGTGAAAACGAACTCCCGCCGTCGCCTCCGTCAAATTCGACCAGTAATATCCGTGCGTATCCAAGTTGAGGACGAAACGGACGAAAGGCTGGACGGTGTTCTTGGCCGAGTACTGATCGCGGCCGAGCTCGATCTGCGAGTATTCGATCCAGTCCGAGTAGCGGCTGAAGTACGTGTCGCTTGCGTACAGGTTGCCGTAGCCACGACCCGGCGCGAACGCCGCGCCCCACTCGCGATAGTATTGAACGCCGCCGCGCGTGTCGCTGCCCGACGGCTGCGCGGCGACGGGTCCGAATGTTTCGCTCAGGCCGGTCTGGACGAAAGCGCGCAAGCCCTTCGGAGTCGTCCATTGAACGCCCGCCGCTTGCAAAAGGTAGTTGTCGCTCAAGATGAGCGGAAAGTTGGCTCCCGGTTGCGTCCTCGAATCACGATACTCGTACAGATCAACGTACGGGCGGATCGGCGTCGTCCTGCCGACCGGCTTGTAAGCGTCGACGGAGATGATGTAGTCGTCGTAGCGTCCGGTATACAAACCGTACGAGTAGACGTAACCGGCTTCATCGGCACGCGCGGTCACTGGAAGCGAGACGACGGCTGCTGCGAGCGCGATCGCAGAAAGGAGGCGCGCGATCATGTCGTGGGCACGACGTCGTAACGCTGAAGCACGTGGCGGTCGTCGGACCAGTCGACCGTCAGCAACACTGCGCCGGCGGCGGCCAGGTTTCGAACGTCGCCGGTCAGCGCGAAGATCGGCGTCGCTTTTCCGCCGTCGTCGATCTGGAGGAGCATGCGCCGGGTCCGATCGTAAACGACCAGCCGGTCTGCGATGACGACAGGTCCCGCGAAGCGGTTTTGCCGCTTCTCGCGGTCGGCGGGATCGGGCAGCTGCACCGTTGCGATCGGCTTCGCCGTCGTCACGTCGAAGAGGTGTCCGTCGTCGGTCATTCCGATCTGGGTCGATTTGAACGGCGTGACGCCGACGAGCCAGCTCAAGCCGTTCGGGAGAACCTTGCTCTCGACGACTTCCGCGCCGGAGCTCGTTAGCCGCAAGCGGGTGAGTTTCGGCGCCGCGCCCGCCCACCATCCGGCTTGCTGGATGACTTCGACGCCGTCAGAGAGCGGAATCAGTGCGCTGATGAGCGACGGATTTCCGTGCCGGTCGTCGAGGAGCGCATCGACGTAGTAGGCGTTCGTGACGCGGCCGTGCGCGTCGAGTTTGAATATCTGCGGCAAGACCGTCGAGGCGACGTACACTCCGTCGCCGGCGGCCGCTATCGGTCCGGGATCGTCGAAGACGTCGTGCGATATCTCCGGGAGCTCGGCGCCGCTGATTTGGAGAATGTCGATCGCGGCGATCTTGAAGTCCGCCCCAACCCCGACGCGGGGTAAGGCGTACAAACTATTCTCGAGCGAGGCCGGGTGGGCGACTCCGGGAATCGAAACGGCGAACGCGGTGGCGTAGCCTTCCTTTCGAAGAGCGTCGAACAGCAGCGGCGTCAGATCGGCAGCGTTGCTGTGGCCTGCCTCGAGCTTCGCCTTCGGGTCGCCGCCTTTCAGCAGCGCGGAATTCTGCCCGAACTCGCCGCTAGGATAGGCGAAGGAAACGATGGGGCCGAGCTTCGGCTCGAATGCTTGTTTGAAGTGGTGCAGATCGGCGCGAATACGCTCTTCGAACTCGGCGTGCGTCTCGAGCCGATGCTGTTCGGGCAAGTACATCAAGTTTGCGTACCAATACGGATTCTTCGTCCCGTTCGCATCCACGACGATGTTGCTGTGTCCCATCCAACCGTGCGATTGCAAGGTCCAGACGCCGCTGCTCTTCATTTCCAGCAACTCCGGAATCGTCAGCCGCTCGGGTTTCGTGCCCGTGAGAATCCCTTCGAAGAACATGGTCGCGGTCGCGTGGTGCTTGCGCAGCAACGGCGTGCCGCTGGTCCAAGCCGTGCGGTAGCCGTCGTCGAACGTAACGAGCAGGGGCTTCCCGGGTAGCGAGCTTCCGGGCGCCCGGCCTTCGAAGAAGGCAAGTGCCTGATCGAGCGTTACATAATGGAAGCCCTGCGCCTCGGCCTCCCTCAGGATTGCGTCGAACTCCGCGGGAGTCACCCAAGGACGTTGGACCTGATCGGCGCCGCCGGCAGTCTCGACCGGCGTCGCGCTGATCTGGTGGAACAGCAGCGTCGTGATCGACGTTTCAGGAACGGGAACTGCTCGAAGCGAAGCTCCGGCAGCAGCGGTCGCGGTCGCGAGCAAAAAGACGAGAAATGCGGCTAGAGGCCGCGTTTTTGGCACGTCTATCATTGTAACAGATTCGGCAATCGGGCGCCAAAAAGGAAAGGAACGCAGACATTCTCCGAACGCCGGCAGCGCTTTTTGTACTCGCGCTGTTCTTTTTGCCGACGCCGAGCATTTCGGGTTCCGGCGATCTGACGTTTGCGGACTACGCGGGAGCCTCGGTGCGCACGCTCGAGCAGTCGTGGTACGACGCAGGAAAATGGCATCTGTGCCAGCTTTCCGAGTGCCGCCGGACGAACAGCGATTGGGGCGCGGGTGCGCTGACGTACACGCTGTTCTTGCGCTGGCAAACGACCCACGAAGCCGATTTGGAGCCGTATTTTGCCGGGCTGCTGAAGACGTTCGTCCGGTACGACAGACTTTGCAGCGACGCGTCCTGCACGCAGTGGAGCGACATCCCGGCGTGGGACGCAGTCGCCGCCCTGCGCGATTATGAAGCCGGCGGCGAAGACGTCGACGCGCTCACGGTTGCACGGTCGGCTTTCGACGCCGTCGACCTCAGCCCGGCCTATGCGCGCGGCGCGTGTCCGTCGATCCTTTACCAGCAGCCGTTCGGCCGCGAGAACAAGCTCAAGACGCTCGAGACGGATTCAAATTTGATTAAAGCTGCGCTGCTGCTGTATCGATTTACCGGCAACGGGGAATATTTGGAGAAGGCAATCGGACGATACGCGGACGTGCGGCGCTATTTCTTAGATCCGCAAATACCGCTCTATTCGGTTTACGTGTTCGACGATGGGCAGACGTGCGTCCAGCTACCACATCGTTTCTTCGCCTCCGTAAACGGGAACATGATCGATGCAGGACTCAGATTATACGATGCCACGGACGAAAAGAGCTATTTGCAGGACGCGGTCCAGACCGCGCAAGCGGTCGACGCGCACCTTTCCGACGAGCGCGGGATTTTCGTCGATCAACAGGCGGAGAACGACATCGCGGAGCCGCTGATCGAAGCAATGTTCGAGCTGGCGACCCAAGAAGGGCAGCCGTTTGCACGCGACTGGATCCTCAGAAATGCCGAAGCCGCTGTTTCAGCGCGGACGCCGGACGGAAACTTCGGGCGCTTCTTCGACGGGCCGCCGCCCGCCGGGACCGTGACCGCCTGGCAAACGAACGGCGGCTTCGCCCTGATGATCGCGGCCGCGGCTTTGGAGCCGAAGGCCGTCCCGGCGACGGATACCTGGCGCGGTGCGAAGTTCGTCGCACGCGAGGTCGGCCTGCTCCCGGCTGCGATCACCTTCGAAGGAACGTCGATCGCGCTAATCGGGGCGATCGGCGACCGCTGCTGTGAATTGGGGCACGCGCGAGTCTTCGTCGACGGTGCCGAGACGTTCGATCGCCGCGGCATTTGGCAGAACAAATCGAGCTCGAGCCGGCGCTTGAAAGAGTCGGTCCTGTTCGCTTGGCGTTGGCCGCGTGCGGGCACGCACGTGGTCGAGTTGCAACCCGGCGCGCCCAACGCAAAGGAAGGCGGGTCGTACCTCCACTTGTCCGGGTACGTCGTCAAGTGAAGATTTTCAGCGTCGGCGCGGCGCTCGTCGCGTTCGTCCTCTTCGCGATGACGATGTCGGCCGAACCGCTGGTCAACGTGCGCATCGGGCCGTCGGCAAACGCGTTGCTGGATGCCGGTCGCAGCGACGCCGACTGGGCTCTTCCCGCGCACACCTATGCCGGCAACCGTTACGTCCGCGAGAATCGCATAAACCGTGACAACGTCGCGACCCTCCAGCGTGCCTGGACATCCAAGCTGCCCGACGATGCGACGATGGAAGCCGCGCCGATCGTCTGGCAGGGAACGGTGTACGTTTCGACCGGCAACAATAGCGTTTACGCGCTCGACGCCCAAACCGGCGCGCAGCGCTGGCATTACACGCGTCCCATGGCGCACGCGGTCGCGTTCTGGGTAAATCGCGGCGTCGCGCTTTTGGAAGGGAAGGTCTTTCTCGGAACGCTCGACGGTCATCTGATCGCCCTCGACGCGCGAAACGGCCGCGTCGTCTGGGACGTCGTCGGCGTCCACGATACGAGAAACAGCTTCTACTCGATGGCACCGGTCGCGTACAAGAATTTGATTTTGATCGGCGCATCGAACGGCGATTGGGGCGGAAGCGGCTACCTAACCGCGTTCAACGCGGCGACCGGGACGCGTGCCTGGGAATGGCACACGATTCCCGCGCCGGGCGAGCCGGGGCACGAGACGTGGGCCGGAAGCGCGTGGCAAAAGGGCGGTGGTTCGATTTGGGGAGGTTTGGCGATCGATCCCGCGACCAGCACGCTCTTCGTCGACGTCGGCAACCCGCAGCCCGATTTCGTCGGAACCACGCGTGCCGGAAAGAATCTCTACACCGATTCGATGGTCGCGCTCGACATTTCCGGTCCGCAGCCGAGAGTCCGCTGGTACTATCAGTTTACCCCGCACGACATGCACGACTGGGATGCGGCGATGCCGCCGGTCCTTTTCACGGGCAGGGTGGGCGGCACGAAGCGTTCGCTCGTTGCGACGGGCGACAAAGGCGGAAACTTTTGGATCCTCGATGCGCGCGACGGGACGCTCGTCCATCATTCCGTCGTGAGCACGCAGCGCGGTGCGTCGACCGCCCCGACGGCGAACGGGACGGTCACGTGTCCCGGGACCAACGGCGGCGTGCAGTACAACGGCGGCAGCTTCATGCCGGAGACGAACGCGTTTTACATTCCGAGCATCGATCAGTGCGAGACGTTCAAGACCGGGAGGGACACGAACCCGGCAAATCGCGACCTCGACCTCGGCGGCCCCGTCCCGCTCGCGACCGGCCGCACCTACGGATGGATGAGCGCCATCGACGTCGACACCGGGAAATTCATGTGGCGCCAAGAGCTCCCGCTGCCGCAGCTCGGCGGGGCGCTCTCGCTCGGGAGCGGCATCGTCTTCACCGGACAGCTCAACGGCGAGTTCGACGCGTACGACGCACGGAACGGGTCGGTTTTGTGGAAGTTTTCGACGGGCTCGGCGATTGCCGGTCCGGCTTCGAGTTACACGATCGGAGACCGCCAATTCGTGATCGTGGGATCGGGCAACGCCAATCCCAACTTCGTCGTCCCGGGGATGCCGGCGACGAACGCCGGAGCGCTGGTCACGGCTTTCACGCTCCCGTAGGCGCTCATCCGTAGGGGACCACGTTCGTCCCCGAAAAGGTAAGGTCCGATGAGCGTCCTGCACCCGCCCGCGAGCCCTGCGATCGATCTCGATCGTTTTCGCTTACGCGCGTTCCTTGCAACGTTGGGGAACGACGAGCTCGAGGTTCACGACGAGGCCGTCGACCTCGTCGACGTTGCGCGCTTCTTCGAAGGCAATGCCAAGGCCGTGCTGTTCCGGCGCGCGGGCCCGGAGCAGGCCGAGCTCGCCGGCAACGTGACGGGGAGCCGCTCGCGCATCGCTCGCGCGTTCGGCGTCGCTCCCGCGGAGTGTTTGACCGAGGTGGCGCGCCGCTTGCGCGTCCCGCAGCAGACCGTCGAGGTGCCCCGCGGCTCTGCGCCCGTGCAGGCGATCGTTTTGACCGGCGATGAGATCGACCTGACCCGTCTTCCGGTTCACGTGCAACATGGGTACGACGGCGGACCGTACATTTCGGCGTCCGTCGACTACTCGATCGATGCGCGCAGCGGGTTGACGAACGTCGGCATGCGCCGCCTGATGCTGCGCGGGCGCCGAGAGACCGGCATCGACGTCAACGCACCTAGCGATCTGCGAGCGATCTACGAGGCGAGTGCACGGCGGGGAGAACCACTGCCGATCGCGTTCGCCGTCGGCTCGCACCCGATCGATCACGTTGCGGCGACGATGCGCGTCCCCGGCGACGAGCTCGAGATTCTCGCGGCTTTGCGCGGCGCGCCGCTCGGCGTCGTGAAGTGCGTCACCAGCGACATTCGCGTTCCGGCGGACTCGGAATGGATTATCGAAGGCGAGCTCGATCCCATGGGATTCACCGAACCGGAAGGCCCATTCGGCGAATTTCTCGGCTACTACGGTGCGGTGAAGAAGAATCCAATCTTTCGGGTTACCGCGATCACGCGCCGCAAAGACGCGCTCTTTCAGACGTCGACGATCGGCGGCCACACCATCGGGCGGACCGATACCGCCCAGCTCAACGCGCTCCGGACCGAGACCTCCGTTTGGCGGGCGCTCGAGACGGCCGTGCGCGAACCTCTTGCCGTCTACGTGACGCCCTCGAGCGGCGGCGCGTACAACGTCCGCATCTCGCTGCGCCAACGGGTTCCGGGTGAGGCGCGCAACGCGATCGCCGCAGCATTCGGATGTATCGTCAACGTCAAGCACGTTTTCGTCGTCGATCCGGATATCGACGTGTTTTCCGACGAACAGGTCGATTGGGCGCTCGCGACGCGCTTTCAAGGTGACCGCGATCTCGTCGTCCAGTCGGGGATGCGCGCGATTCCGATCGATCCGTCGCTCGAGGGCTCGAGGACGACGGCGAAAGTCGGCTTCGACTTGACGGTGCCGTTCGGCGGACGCGGAATCGAAACCATGGTTCCGGAGCCGCCGACGT
>Ga0134125_10009866_pt1 | contig 10738 bp, 9 predicted proteins | sample KB31751_FD_96464 | JGI IMG/M metagenome (GOLD analysis project Ga0134125, IMG submission 96464) | Terrestrial soil microbial communities with excess Nitrogen fertilizer from Kellogg Biological Station, Michigan, USA - KB3-175-1 | ecosystem: Environmental > Terrestrial > Soil > Unclassified ...
AGTGCGCGGCACAGGCCATCGGTTCTCCACTTCGCCATGAACGCGGATCGCGCGCGCGCGCGGCGGCTCGCGGCGCAACTGAGCGAACTGCGCACGGTGGCTTGTGCCTTGCGGGATGCGTTGGTCCTGTTGGACCCGGACGGCAACATGCGCTGGTGCAATCCGGCGGCGCAGCGCCTGCTCGGTGTCGTCTGGCCGCGCGATCGCGGCCAGACGCTGGCCGCGCGTTTTGGTGATGGCGAGGCCGGCGTGTGGTTGCGGACCGGGCAAGGGGATGCCGACGACGTGGCTTCACCCGTCGATGCCGCGGTGCGGCTGGAATTGAATCTGATTCCGTACAGCGAACATCGTCGCCTGTTGATCGCGCGAGACATCAGCCGCGTCACGAGGCTGGAGCAGGTGCGCCGCGACTTCGTCGCCAACGTGTCGCACGAGCTGCGCACGCCGCTGACGGTGATCCATGGCTACCTCGAGCTGCTCGATCCCGAGGACGTGCCCGCATTGGCGCCTGTGCTCAACGAAATGCGCACGCAGTCGCAGCGGATGCGGCAGATCGTCGAGGACCTGCTGGAACTGTCGCGCCTGGAGATGCAGCAGCACGTGCCGGAAGAGCGCGTGGAAATGGCACCACTGCTCGGATCACTGCAACGCGAGGCGGAGGCCTTGAGCCATGGCAAGCACCGCGTCGCGGTCGAGGACGAAGGCCATGTCGACCTGCTGGGGTCGCCCAAGGATCTGCACAGCGCGTTCTCGAACCTGGTCAGCAACGCCGTGCGCTACACGCCCGAAGGCGGCAGCATCACGATCCGCTGGCGGCGCACGCCGGCCGGCGCCGAGTATTCGGTCACCGACACCGGCTACGGCATTCCCACTGACCACTTGTCGCGGTTGACCGAACGCTTCTACCGCGTCTCGTCAAGCCGATCGCGCGCGACCGGCGGCACGGGACTCGGGTTGTCCATCGTCAAGCACGTGCTGAACCTGCACGACGCGCAGTTGCGGATCGAAAGCGAGCCCGGCGAGGGTTCGACCTTCACCTGCGTGTTCGACAAGGCGCGCCTGCTGGATTGAGCCCTCTCCCTCCGGGAGAGGGTGCCCCGAAAGGGGCGGGTGACGGTACGAATCTCGCGTGAAACCCGGACCCTCACCCGGCGCTGCGCGCCACCCTCTCCCGATGGGAGAGGGGAACAGCAGTGCGTCAGAACTTCACCTCACCCCACGCACCGATCTCGCGGATGTGGATGTCGGTGGTGGTGTCGTTGCGCAGGCGTTCGTCCTTGTACGCGACCGCCACCCGCACGCCCTTGGTGACCGGGAACGCGACACCCGCATTCCAGTAGGTGTCTTTCAGCGACGGATCGATGTCCTTGCTGGGCTTGACTTGGTCGTAGCGCGCGAACAGCGAAGCGGAAGTGAAGTCGTAGCTGCCCCACAGCGACCAACCCGATGCCGAGTCGGTGGCGGGCGTGGTGATGTTCTTCCAATTGTCGGCCTTGAACCATTCCGCGCCGAGGCGCAGGCCGCCGCGGTTCCACGCGGCCATCGCGTCGTAGCGGCGCGCGCTGTGCAGGGTGGAGACGGTTTGCGTGTCCTTGCCGAGATCACCATCGTAGGCACCGACCGCGAACATCAGGCCCTTCATCGGCTGCAGGCCGACGCGACCTTCGAAGTCGACGTGATCGGAGCGCGACGGATTCTTGTAGCCGCCGCCGTTCACCGCCGACACCTGGTAATTGAAAATGCCGTTGTCGCCGAGCAGGTGCAGGCCCCAGTCCGCGGAGTTGCCCAGTTTTTCCCGGTCGACCAGCGTGTTCTCGACGAAGCGGTAGCCGTACCAGTCCTCGACGAAGGGAATCCACGCCATGTTGGCCGAACCGACGCGCAGCGTGGCGAGCTTTGAAAATGCCCCCTGCACGTAGGCCTTCTTCACGAACAACTGGGTCTCGCCGTCGTTGCCGACGTAGTTGAAGTCGGTGGTGAGGTTCGCCGACCAGATGTCGTTGAACTGGTGGTCGATCGACAGATAGAAGCGCTTGACGTCGAGGCCCGTGCCGGAAGCATCGGTTTTGCTGCCGTTGCTGGTCTGGTCGATGTTGGTCATGTCCACGAACATCGTGCCGCTGACCCTGGTGTTGCCGGCCCACGTGGCGAACGTGTCCGCGGGCGGCGCCTGGGCCTGGACTTGCGCCTGTGCTTGCTGCTTCTGCTCGAGTTCGGAGACCTGGGTCTGCAGTGTCGCCAGTTGCGCGCGCAGTTGCGCCAGGTCGGTGGAATCGTCGCCGGCCGTTTGCGCCTGCGCGCCGAGGCTGGCAAGGGTCAGTCCGGCGGCGACAGCCGCTGCAAGCATCTTGATACGCACACGTTTCTCCTTGGATTGGATGGAAGCAACGCGGCGAAAGATGCGCGGCGCCGGTTACGGCGAGTTGGCACTGACGTGACGGTTTGGTGACACGAGCGCGCGCCAGCGCGCTGTCATCTGCCTGCAACATTTCCCTCATCGAACGGCAACAGGCGGGCGCTGGAATGCGTGTCATCGAGAGGGCGTTGTATGCGTCCTCGATATCAATCCCGCCACGACGCACCAGGAGACTCGCGTGACCTCGAACAACAAGCTTCGCCTGCTCGCACTCGCCACCACGCTCGCGCTCGGCATCGGCGCGGCGCACGCCACCGACATCACCGGCGCCGGTTCCAGCTTCGTCTATCCGGTGATCTCGAAGTGGTCGGCGGCTTATGCCGAGAAAACCGGCAACCGCGTGAACTACCAGTCGATCGGCTCGGGCGGCGGCATCGCGCAGATCAAGGCCGGCACGGTGGACTTCGGCGCCAGCGACATGCCGCTGGACGAAGCGACGCTCGCCAAGTTCGGCCTGGGCCAATTCCCCGACGTGATCGGCGGCATCGTGCCGGCGTACAACATCGCGGGCATCGCGCCCGGCAAGCTGGTGCTGGATGGTTCGACGTTGGCGAAGATCTTCCTCGGTCAGATCAGCAACTGGTCCGATCCCGCGATCGCGGCCTTGAACCCGGACATCGCGCTGCCCAGCGCGAAGATCACCGTGGTGCATCGCTCGGACGGTTCGGGCACCACCTTCAACTTTTCCGACTACCTGTCGAAAGTCAGCCCGGAATGGAAGGCGAAAGTGGGCGAGGGCACCGCGGTGAACTGGCCGACCGGCATCGGCGGCAAGGGCAACGAAGGCGTGTCGGCGTACGTCAGGCAGATTCCGAATTCGATCGGCTACGTCGAATACGCCTACGCCGTGCAGAACCATCTGGGCTACGCGCGCATGAAGAATGCCGCCGGCAAGGTGGTGCAGCCAGACAGCGCGAGTTTCAGTGCCGCCGCCGCGACCGCCGACTGGGCGCACGCGAAGAACTTCAACCTGCTGATGACCAACGCGCCGGGCGCCGACGCGTGGCCGATCACCGCGACCTCGTGGGTGATCATGTACAGGCAACCGAAGAACGCCGCGAACTCGAAGGTGGCGCTGGGGTTCTTCCGCTATGCCTACGGCGATGGCAAGTCCGCGGCCGCCGCGCTGGATTACGTGCCGCTGCCGGCCGGCCTCGTGAGCCAGATCGAGGCGTACTGGAACGCCCAGTTCAAACAATGAGCCTTCCAGCGGAACCCCGGCCGTTCCTTTCTCCCTTCTCCCTTCGGGAGAAGGTGGCGCGCAGCGCCGGATGAGGGTACGTCGTCGCGCGGATGTTGCAAGTCGCATCTGCGTACCCTCACCCACCCCTTCGGGGCACCCTCTCCCGGAGGGAGAGGGAAACATCCAATGCATCCATGAAGATTGCATGTCATCGAATCCCGCCATCGCAGTAACCAGCGCCGACCGCCGCAGCCATCGCGACGCGCGCCATGACGCGTGGTTCCATCGGTCGTTGAAAGCCTGCGCGCTGCTGGTATTGGCGGTCCTGTTGGGCGCCGCGCTGTCCACGCTGTGGGGCGGGCGCGAGGTGCTGTTCGGACAGGGATGGCATTTCCTGACGAGCGATGCGTGGAATCCGGTCGCCGACGATTACGGTGCGCTGGCGCCGATCTTCGGCACGCTGGTGACGTCGCTGATCGCGCTCGTGCTCGCGGTACCGTTGAGTTTCGGCATCGCGCTGTTCCTCACCGAAATCGCGCCGACCTGGCTGCGCGGTCCGGTCGCCACGGCCATCGAACTCCTGGCCAGCATCCCGTCGATCATCTACGGCATGTGGGGCCTGTTCGTGTTCGTGCCGTTCATGGCGCGCATCGAGCCGGCGCTCAGCGACACGCTGGGCCGCATTCCGTTGCTGGGAAAATTGTTTGAAGGCCCGCCGCTGGGATTGGGCCTGCTCACCGCGGGCATCGTATTGGCGGTGATGATCCTGCCGTTCATCTGCTCGGTGATGCGCGAGGTGTTCCGGACCGTGCCGAACCGGCTCAAGGAATCCGCCTATGCGCTCGGTTCGACCACGTGGGAAGTGGTCTGGAACATCGTGCTGCCTTACACGCGCTCGGCGGTGATCGGCGGCATCTTCCTGGGATTGGGGCGCGCGCTGGGCGAGACGATGGCGGTGACCTTCGTGCTCGGCAATGCGTACGACATCACGTCGTCGCTGCTGATGCCGGGCACCTCGATTTCATCTTCCATCGCCAACGAGTTCAACGAGGCAGTCGGCACGCACCGCTCGGCGCTGATCGCGCTGGGTTTCCTGCTGTTCGTGGTCACCTTCGTGGTGCTGTTGATTTCGCGCCTGATGTTGCGCCGGCTTGCGCGGCGGGCGGGCGCGTGATGGCCGTCGACATCTACATTCGACGGCGCGCGGTCAACCTGGTGGCCATGGTGCTCAGCGGCTGCGCCGCCGCGGGGGGCCTCGTGTTCCTCGTCTGGATCCTGTGGATCACCTTGAAGAACGGCATCGCTGCGCTGGACCTCAAGCTGTTCACGAAGATCACCGCCTATGCCGACCAGGGCGGCCTCGCCAACGCCATCGTGGGCAGCCTGACGATGGATGCGATCGCACTCGCGATCTGCGCGCCGGTGGGGATCCTGGCCGGCACCTTTCTTGCCGAATACGCGAACCGCACCAGACTCGGCGCCACGATTCGCTTCCTCAACGACATCCTGCTGTCGGCGCCGTCCATCGTGCTGGGCCTGTTCGTGTACGTGATCGTGGTGCTGCCGATGTCGAACCTCACCCACGGCGCGGTTTCGTTCTCCGGCCTTGCGGGTGCGATCGCGCTGGCGCTGATCGGGCTGCCGGTAATCGTGCGCACTACCGACGAGATGCTGCAGCTGGTGCCGGGCACGCTGCGCGAGGCGGCGTTGTCGCTGGGCATTCCGCAGTGGAAACTGACGACGCAGGTGCTGATGCGCGCGGCGCTCTCGGGCATCGTCACCGGCGTGCTGCTGGCGCTGGCGCGGCTGGCCGGCGAAACCGCACCGCTGCTGTTCACCGCCTTCGGCAACAACTTCATGGCGTTCCATCCGCTCGACAAGATGGAAAGCCTGCCGGTGGCGATCTACCAGTACACCAATGATCCCAACCCGGCGCTGCACGCCATCGCCTGGGCCGGCGCGCTGCTGATCACCTTTTTCGTGCTGCTGCTGAGCCTGGGCGCGCGCGCATTCCTTAAACCCCATCGGAGTTCGCATGATTGAGTCGCTGCCATCCACCGTCGCGTTGCCTTCTTGGTTGCAGGCCGTTGCCGAACGCGCGGGCCAGCGCACGTTTCCGAAATTCGCGGTGCGCGCGCTCGACTTCCATTACGACGACGTGCGTGCACTCAAGAACATCTGCATGGATATTCCGGAGAAAAAGGTCACGGCGATCATCGGGCCATCCGGTTGCGGCAAGTCCACGCTGCTGCGCGTGCTCAACCGCATCTACGCGGTGTATCCGGGCCTGCACGCCAGCGGCGAGGTGCTGCTGGACGGCGAGAACATCCTCGATGCACGTTTTCCGCTGCATCGCCTGCGCAGCAAGGTCGGGATGGTGTTCCAGAAGCCGGTGCCGTTCCCGATGACGATCTTCGAGAACGTCGCGTGGGGCATTAGTCATCACGAGCGCTTGTCGAAACCGGACATGGCCGAACGTGTCGAACAAGCGCTGCGCAGCGCCGCATTGTGGGACGAGGTGAAGGACAAGTTGAAGCGCAGCGCCCTGAGCCTCTCTGGCGGCCAGCAGCAACGGCTGTGCATTGCGCGCGCGATCGCATTGAAGCCGGAAGTGCTGTTGCTGGACGAGCCGACCTCGGCGCTCGATCCCATCGCCACCGCGAAGATCGAGCAGTTGATCGAGGAACTGAAGGACGACTACACGCTGGTGATCGTCACCCACAACATGCAGCAGGCCGCGCGCGTGTCCGATCGCACCGCGTTCATGTACATGGGGCAGCTCGTGGAGATCGAAGACACCGAAACGATCTTCACCAAGCCGAACAGAAAGCAGACCGAAGACTACATCACCGGGAGATTCGGGTGAGTTGCCGCGCTTGCGCGATGCGGGGTGGCGCATCGCGCGCGGCAACGAACGCCCGAGGCAGGACGCCGAGGGCCGGGTTGCTTGGCGAGCTGGACGCGCGAGCCTAGCAACAACGACTGCAAGAACGAGAACTTGAATCTCTTGAATGAGGTTGGATGCGATGAATACGCAACGTCTTGAACACACCATCAAGCGTTTCGACGCGGAACTGCAGCGCCTGACCCGTGAAATCGCGGACATGGGCGATGCGGCCCTGGCCCAGATCGCACGCGCGCTGCAGGCCTTGGAACAGCGCGATGCCGCCGAGGCGCGGCGCGTGATCGAGGGCGACGACGCGATCGATTCCCGCGAGCGCGAGATCAGCCACGAAGTGTTGCGCGTCCTGGCGCTGCGCCAGCCCGGTGCACGCGACCTGCGCGAAGTGCTCGCCGCATTGCGGATCGCGTCGGACATCGAACGCATCGCGGATCATGCCGTGGCGATCGCAAGGCTGTCGCTGGCAATGCCTGCCGGCACCACGCCGCTGCCGGAAAACCTGCGCGCGCTGGGCGTGCTGACGTGCGACATCGTCCACGAGGTGTTGCGCGCATGGCGGGCGGCGGACGCGGCGCTGGCGCACGCGGCGTGGCGGCGCGACGACGAGCTGGACCGGATGCACGCGCAGTTTTTCCACGACATGCTGATCCGCATGCGCGAGGCACCTTCCGAGGCCTCATGGTGCACGCACCTGCTGTTCGTCGCCAAGAATCTCGAACGCATCGGCGACCATGCCACCAACGTCGCGGAGAACGTGTGGTTCGTGGTCGAGGGTGAGCCGGGGCTGTCGTGAGGCGGCACTCACGCCGATAAACGCACAAGGATGCGCGGCTCGGCGACCGCCGCAGGGATGCATGCTCGCGTCGTTGCATCTGCGTAACGCTTGGCATGCAAGCCTGATTGCAGTAGAACGAGGGTTTCCGATTGCGGAACTGATCCCGTGAACGCCGTCCCCGACGATGCAGCGTTGCGCCAGCTTGCATCGCGAGTTGCCGAGACCTTGCGCGCCCACGGCGAAATGCTGGCGACCGCCGAATCCTGCACCGGCGGCTGGATTGCCAAGGCGTGCACCGATCTCGCTGGTAGCTCCGAATGGTTCGAATCCGCGGCGGTGACCTACAGCAATCGCGCCAAGCAGGGCTTGCTCGGCGTCACTTCGGCCACACTGGAAAAGCATGGGGCGGTCAGCCGTGAATGTGCGCTGGAAATGGCGACCGGCGTGTTGTCGCGGTTGGAGGTGGACGTGGCGGTGGCCGTGACGGGTATTGCGGGACCTTCCGGCGGCTCGGCGGACAAACCGGTCGGCACCGTGTGGATTGCGTGGCAAAGGCGCGGCGGCACGGCGCGCGCCGAGGTGTTCCATTTCGATGGCGACCGCGAAGCGATACGTCGCCGGACCGTCGCGGCGGCATTGGCAGGTGTTCAGAAAATTCTTACGAAGTGAAGCGGTGCGCGCCGCTGTTCCTTTGCAGGCGGTATGAAATAATGGCAATGTCTTCGGATTCGCGCGGTCTCAACCCGTGAGAACCCGCCTCGCGATACTTCGCTTCACGCACAATCCGCCTGAGGAATACGCAATGGACGACAACAAGCGCCGCGCACTCGCTTCCGCGCTGGGCCAGATCGAGAAACAGTTCGGCAAGGGCGCGGTGATGCGCATGGGCGACCGCACCGCGGAGGCCATCGACGTGGTTTCCACGGGCTCGCTGGGCCTCGACGTGGCGCTGGGCGTCGGCGGCCTGCCGCGCGGACGCGTGGTGGAAATCTACGGGCCGGAATCCTCGGGCAAGACCACGCTCACCCTGCAGGTGATCGCAAGCTGCCAGAAGAACGGCGGCACCGCGGCATTCGTCGATGCCGAGCACGCGCTCGACCCGAGCTACGCGGCCAAGCTCGGCGTCAACGTGGACGACCTGCTGGTGTCGCAGCCCGACACCGGCGAGCAGGCGCTGGAAATCGCCGACATGCTGGTGCGTTCCAACGCCGTCGACGTGGTGGTGGTCGACTCGGTCGCGGCGCTGACGCCGAAGGCCGAAATCGAAGGCGAGATGGGCGACAACCACATGGGCCTGCACGCGCGCCTGATGAGCCAGGCGCTGCGCAAGCTCACCGGCAACATCAAGCGGTCCAACACGCTGGTGATCTTCATCAACCAGATCCGCATGAAGATCGGCGTGATGTTCGGTAACCCCGAAACGACCACCGGCGGCAATGCGCTGAAGTTCTATGCATCGGTGCGCCTCGACATCCGCCGCATTGGCGCGGTCAAGAAGGGCGAGGAAGTGATCGGCTCGCAGACCCGCGTCAAAGTGGTGAAGAACAAGGTCGCGCCGCCGTTCCGGCAGACGGAGTTCGAGATCCTGTATGGCGAAGGCACCTCCTACGAGGGCGAGCTGATCGAACTGGGCGTACTCAACAACCTGGTCGAAAAATCCGGCGCCTGGTACAGCTACGGCGGCGAGCGGATCGGGCAGGGCAAGGAAAACGCGCGCCAGGGGTTCAAGGAAAACCCGGCCGCCGCCAAGGAGCTCGACACTGCGCTGCGCGCCAAGCTGCTGGTGGGCGGCACGGGCAATGGCCGCGTCGCCGCGACCGAAGATGCCGAGGAAGTCGAAGCCTGAAAACACGCGCGGGCTGGCGGGGCGCCGCGATCCCGGCGATCGCAGCGCCTATGATCGTGCGCTGGGTATGCTTGCGCGTCGCGAATATTCTCAGCGCGAATTGCGTGCGCGGCTGGAACACGCCGGGTGCGACGAGGAAGAGTCGGAAGTCGCCATCGGGCGCCTGCACGACCAGAACTATCAAGACGATGATCGCTTTGGCGAAATGATCGTGCGCGCGCGGCTTGCGCAGGGCTACGGGCCCGCGCGCATCCAGGCCGAACTGCGTTCGCACGGGCTGACCGATGCCGCGATTCGTGCCCTGATCGGCGGTGCGGACGCGGATTGGGAAGCCCTCGCGGCCACGCAGCTGCGCAAGAAGTACGGCAGCAGGCCTGCAGCCGACCACGCCGAACGCGGCAAACGCGCGGCCTTCCTCTTGCGTCGCGGTTTCAGCGCCGCCACAGTTAGAATCGTCACCCATTCCGAGGTTGGCGATCCCGGCGATTGACGTTCCGCCATGCTTTGGCGGGGCGGCCGTTGCGCCGCCTTGCCTCGCCATTGCCTGAGCTTATCGACGCAACCGCATGAAAACTGCAGAAATCCGCGCGCGCTTTCTCGAGTTCTTCAAGGATCGTGGCCACACCATCGTGCCGTCCGCGCCATTGGTGCCGGCCAACGATCCGACCCTGCTGTTCACCAACTCGGGGATGGTGCAGTTCAAGAACGTGTTCCTGGGCAGCGAGAAGCTGCCGTACGTGCGCGCGGCCGACGTGCAGCGTTGCCTGCGCGCCGGCGGCAAGCACAACGACCTCGATTCGGTCGGCTACACCGCGCGCCACCACACCTTCTTCGAAATGCTGGGCAACTGGTCGTTCGGCGATTACTTCAAGAAGGAAGCGATCGAGTGGGCGTGGGAATTGCTGACCCGCACCTTCGAGCTGCCAGCGGACAAGTTGTGGGTGACGGTTTACCACACCGACGACGAGGCTTACGGCATCTGGAAGGATGCCGTCGGCGTCCCGCCCGAACGCATCGTGCGGATCGGCGACAACAAGGGCGCGCCGTTCGCCTCGGACAATTTCTGGCAGATGGCCGACACCGGCCCTTGCGGTCCGTGCAGCGAGATCTTCTACGACCATGGCGCGGATGTCGCCGGCGGTCCGCCCGGCTCGCCCGATGAAGACGGCGATCGCTACATCGAAATCTGGAACCTGGTGTTCATGCAGTTCGACCGGGCCGACGACGGCACGTTGTCGCCGCTGCCCGCCCCGTGCGTGGACACCGGCATGGGCCTGGAGCGCCTTGCGGCGGTGCTGCAGGGCGTGCATTCCAATTACGAGATCGACCTGTTCCAGCGCCTGATCGCTGCCGCGCAAAAACTCACCGGCTGCAAGGATCGGGAGAACAAATCGCTGCGCGTGATCGCCGACCACATCCGCGCCTGCGCGTTCCTGATCGTGGATGGCGTGCTGCCATCCAACGAAGGCCGCGGCTACGTGTTGCGCCGGATCATTCGCCGCGCCTTGCGCCATGGCTGGATGCTGGGCGTGCGCGGCGACTTCTTCTGGAAGATGGTCGCGCCGCTGGTTGCGGAAATGGGGGGTGCTTACCCCGAGCTTGCGGCGAAGCAGGCG